>JACCDW010395070.1_pt1 | contig 26507 bp, 21 predicted proteins | sample 7449781 | NCBI WGS metagenome assembly JACCDW01 (sample SAMN15323449, study PRJNA562643) | freshwater metagenome | isolation source: river surface water | place: USA:Blue River Watershed | collected 2017-08-18
ATGCAGATGTTAGAACTGTATAAATAGATGGGTCTGGATGATCAAAAGTGACGGTATTTATGCAATTGAAATGGGCCAAATCATATTTATATGGAGCATAATTGCCATGCCATGCAACAACATCCAGGGGTGAATGACGCAATTCTGCTTGCCAAAGATTACCCATAAATTTGGAAATCACATGAAATTCTCCGTCAACTTGCTCATAAGAGGCTACGGGATAGAGAAAATCTCTTGGATTTGCCAAACCATTGGCACCAATCGGACCAAGATCCGGCAATTTGAATGGTGATCCATAATTCTCACAGACATATCCTCTGGCAGAACTCTCCATTAGGTCCACAGCGAATTTGATGCCACGAGGAATCACGCAAATTTCTCCCGGGGCAACATGAATTTTACCAAGTTCCGTACGAAACAATAGTGCACCATGTTGAGGAATAAAGAGCATTTCACCATCAGCATTGTAGAAATATTTATTTTCCATCGAAGAATTAATGGCATAAATATGCACCGCAACGCCTGATTGCGAGGCAGAGTCTCCGCAACCTGCCATGGTGATGATGCCATCGACCATATCGGCTTTAGCTTCCGGAATCGGATGTGGATCCCATCGTAATTGATTTGGCGTTGTTTCCACTTCATCGAAAGGGGTGGATCGAATCAAGCCATTTTCGATTCTTTCATAAGGTTTATGAACAACTGAAGGTCTTATTCTGTACAACCAAGAGCGTTTATTAGCGCCTCTCGGAGCAGTGAAAGCAGAACCATTCACTTGTTCTGCATAGAGATCATACGGATTTCTTTGCGGTGAATTCTGTCCGATCGGTAGAGCACCCGGTAAGGCCTCAGTGGCAAATTCATTGCCGAATCCGGAATTGTATTGAAGTTCCATTTCAACTTCCTGAATAGTGGGGAATAATCACCCTCCCATCATTCTTGCCATCTGACAAGAAGAATAAACAAAAATAACAAGGATTTTTGACTTCCAATCCAAACAATTGCATGAAATGATGGCATCACTCACTTTGAAAGGACTTTGCGCTATGAGGCAAGTTTCGTAAGTTTGTGCTTTGCAGAATAATTACTTCTCCAATTCAATATTTGAAGGTCTTTCCCCAATGAACAACGGTCACATAGTTCAGGTGATTGGCCCGGTGGTGGATGTCGAATTCCCAAATGGGCATATTCCTCCGGTCCTTAATGCTCTCGAAATCCCAAGAACCACAACTGAAGGCAAGGAAGATGTCCTGATTTGTGAAGTACAACAACATCTCGGACAAGACAGAGTTCGTTCCATTGCGATGGATTCAACTGATGGTTTGGTTCGTGGAATGACTGTTGTTGATACAGGCGCTCCCATTTCTGTACCTGTTGGTCCGGAAGTTCTTGGTCGCTTGATCAATGTAACTGGTCAAGGCATCGACAATAAACCGGCAATCCATGCCAAAACAAAATATCCCATTCATCGCCCTGCTCCTGATTTTCAATCTCTTTCAACAAAGAAAGAAATGTTTGAAACTGGAATCAAGGTTATCGATTTGATCGAGCCATTCACAAAGGGTGGTAAAACAGGTCTTTTCGGTGGTGCTGGTGTAGGTAAAACTGTTATCATCCAAGAATTGATTCACAATATCGCCAAGCAACATGGTGGTTATTCAATTTTTGCGGGTGTTGGCGAACGTACTCGTGAAGGAAATGACTTATATCTTGAAATGACCGAGTCAAAGGTTATTGATAAAACAGCTCTTGTATTTGGTCAAATGAATGAACCTCCTGGAGCTCGTGCACGCGTTGCTCTTACGGCTCTAACAATGGCTGAATATTTCCGCGATGAAGAAGGCCGCGATGTATTGTTGTTCGTTGACAATATTTTCCGCTTCACTCAGGCAGGTTCAGAAGTATCAGCTTTGCTTGGCCGTATGCCTTCAGCTGTAGGCTATCAGCCAACCTTGGCCACAGAAATGGGTGGTTTGCAAGAGCGTATCGCATCAACAGACAAAGGTTCAATCACATCTGTGCAAGCAGTTTATGTTCCTGCGGATGACTTGACAGATCCTGCGCCTGCTAATACATTCTCGCACTTGGATGCTACAACAGTTCTTTCTCGTCAGATTGCAGAATTGGGAATTTATCCTGCGGTTGATCCACTCGATTCAAGTTCACGAATTCTTGATCCTCTCATTATCGGGAATGATCATTATAATACTGCGATGCGCGTTAAGAAAGTTCTTCAAACTTATAAAGATCTTCAAGACATCATCAATATCCTTGGTATGGATGAATTGTCAGATGATGATAAACTCACAGTATATCGCGCCCGTAAGATTCAGAAATTCTTCTCGCAACCATTCTTTGTTGCTGAACAGTTCACTGGTTTCCAAGGTCGCTATGTAAAAATCGAAGATACAATCTCCGGATTCAAAGCAATTCTTGATGGTGAAGTTGATAATATTCCTGAAGGATATTTCAGCTATAAAGGAACAATCGACGAAGTCTATGATGCATTCAAAAAAGCTAATGCATAATTGATCTCTTTAATTAATGAAGTAATATGTCAGAACATTTGCTCAATATCGATATCGTAACTCCGCAAAGTATTATTTATAGCGGAACAGGCGTCTCTGTCTCTTTGCCAGGCGCACAGTCCCCCTTCCAAGTTCTATATAATCATGCCCCGATTGTATCAGCACTCGAAGTTGGTGCTATCAAAATTGTTAATGAAGACAATTCTGAAGTTCTCTATGCCACTGAAGGTGGTTTTGTTGAAGTTCTCGATAATCGCGTGTCCGTTGTTGTTGAAACAGCCGAAGAAGCTTCTGAAATAAATATTGATGCAGTGAATGCAACAATCTCAGACTTGAAACAACAGCTGGAACTCACAACTTCAATCCAACAAAGAGATCAAATCAAGCAGGCAATCTCTATCCAAGAAAATAGAGCACGCATAGCTTCGAAATAAAAATCAATGGATTTGTTCATATAAAAGCCATCATTTTTGATGGCTTTTTTTGTATAAAACAACAATTCCCGTAAACAGGGGAAGCGTTTACGGGAATCGTGCTCTTAGGGAAGATAGGTTTGATGCCAAAAACCATTCAGGTTTTGCAGCATTGAAGGGAAGCACCAAACCTCGGGGGTCAACATACAATTTTCATTTGGCTAATAATAACCAGCCTCTTGGTTAATATTAAGCAAAGTGTATGCCAAAAACCCGGATTTTGAACTTCGTTTACAGATTTCTCTTAGATTTTATTGAATTCTTGTCTGAAAAGTTGTTTTTGGGCTGATGTTATTAATTTTCCCCTTCGATTCATAACAATTTCAGCAATGGTGAGGGCTTTTTCTAATTCATAAATACCATTATTACTGTTTGATAATTCTTTTGTACCCCAACAGAAAGATGAAATTTCTTTCGGAGGAAATTCTCCAATATCATGGATGGAGGAATGAATTCCTATCACTGTGCCAGTGGAGAGACATGTTCCAATCGCAGTTTTTGTATGATCTCCGATAAGTGCTCCCAAAAATCTCAGTCCGGTTTGAACTTTCTTCCCACGCAACAATACATCGATTTCACCATAAGTATTCTTGAGATCGGATGTTGTGGTTAAAGCTCCAAGATTCACCCATTCGCCAACATAAGAATGTCCAACAAATCCCTGATGTTGCTTATTGGCATATCCATGAAAAATACTTTGTTCCACTTCCCCACCGATTTTACAAACTGGACCGAGCACTGTTCCTGAATAGATTTGTGCGCCAGCCTTAATGATACTTCCCTTGCCAATATGACATGGTCCTTGGACAAATGAATGAGCCATAATCTGAACATCAGATTCAATGATGATTGGTCCTTTGCTCGCATCTAGCACAATACCAGGAGCAAATTCACAATTTCTTCCAGTTAAAATACGATCAACATTCAATGCAAAAACATGGCCAGGAAGTGTTTCTTTCAATTGCTTCGAGAAAAATCCAAATGATTCAGCAATGGCTTTGGGAGCCAACATCATGGCATCCCATTGATAATGTATACTTTCGGTATCGATTGTAGTCACTGGCAGTATATCAAATTGGATATTCTCTATAACTTGTTCGAAAGTTGGGGCATGAAGATTTAACCCAGTTAACTCAGATTCTTTTACGAGATAGACACCAATGATTTGCTCTTTGTTTTTTATAACAAAGGATTGTCCTCCATCAATTGCCATTCTTCTCAAAATTGTCACTGTATGTGTATTGGGTGCAATCTCAGCACGAAATATCATAAGTGGTGCCGATTGACCCGATAATGCATCAACTGAAATGCTCTCTTGTTCAAGGAAAGATCTCTTTTGCAAATCTCTTCCTGCAAAACGAATCGAGAATTCAGGTAATGAATCTCTATATACTTCAAAAATTCTTCGGCCGCCATATCGCAATTCCCATGAAGAGTGCATGATTGAAAAAGGATATAAGGTATCTGATATCCCTTCCGATTCACAGAGCAATAATGTAAAGAGAGAATGTTGCATTGAGTATCCAGAAATTCATGTGGTATGACAAAAATCATTGTTAGAGTGACCAAAACCAAAGAATTTTGAATTGGATACATTGTTCGTCACCATATTCTGATTCTGGGAGGGATTGAATATGTCCATAATTGATGTCCCTGTAGAGGATGTTGAGAATTTTCGGAATGAGCTCGCTAGTATTGATCGCGATGGCTCCCGAAAGTGGATTTATGCCCGCAAACCCAAAGGACGATATTATACAGCTCGTACAATTGTCGCCTCAATTCTACTAATATTTCTCTTTGCTGGACCACATATTTATGTGAATGATCATCCATTCATGTTACTCAATCTTCCAGAAAGAATGTTCATCGTTTTTGGCATTCCTTTCATGCCACAAGATTTCCACTTAGTTGTATTGCTTGCTTTATCTTCTCTTGTAACTATTGCTCTCTTCACTTCTATCGCAGGGAGAATTTGGTGCGGTTGGATATGTCCTCAGACCATTTTTCTCGAAATGATATTTAGAAGAATTGAGTGGTTTATCGAAGGGTCACCCAAAGAACAAGCCACCCTGAATAGCGGACCATGGACAAAGAAGAAGATCCTTAAAAAAGGAATAAAACATTTTATTTTTTATGCAATATCATTTGCAATCGCAAATACCTTTTTAGCATATATCATTGGACGAGATGAGCTAATCAAGATACAACTTGATGATCCGATAAATCACCTTGCAGGACTTGGCATTATTACAATATTCAGCTTTGTTTTTTATGCAGTATTTGCAAGATTCAGAGAACAGGCATGCCTCATTGCATGTCCATATGGAAGATATCAATCTGTTTTGATAGACAAAAACACTATTGCGGTTACATATGACTTTATGCGAGGGGAGCCTAGAGGGAAACAGAAAAATAGAGTAAACAACCATAATCAACATGATACAGGTGATTGTATTGATTGTCATCAATGCATTGTGGTTTGCCCAACTGGCATTGATATAAGGAATGGCATTCAACTTGAATGCGTGAATTGTACTGCTTGCATTGATTCTTGTGATCAAGTGATGTCAAAACTCGATAAGCCTAGAGGACTCATACGCTATACTTCTTGGGAAGCAGTGAAAAATGGAACAGCGAATATTTTTACTGGAAGAATCAAGGCCTACCTTGCAGTATGGATCATACTTCTGACTATTGTGGGGTATCTTTTCACAAAAAGAACACAAACTGAAACATTGATTTTACGTCAACCCGGAACAACTTTCATTAAACAAGGAAATGATGCAATCGGTAATTTCTTTACAGTGATGATAACAAATAAAACATTTGGCAAAAAAGATATAGAAATAAAGATTCTGAACCCAAAGAATGCCAGAATGAAACCACTTGGCTCATTCACACCAGTAAAGGAGTTCACAACGCTAGAAAGCAGAATGATTATTTCCATTCCGAAGTCTTCTGCAGTGTCAGGGAAGACAATGATTCAATTCGGTATTTATTCAAATGGCAAACTTCTCGAAACAGTTCAAAGTGCTTTTATAGCACCATAGAGGAATTTTCATGGAAAAGCAACAAACAAGATTTCATTGGGGATGGCGCATTGCATTTATCTATACGACTTTTGCTTTGGCAACGATTGGATTCATGATATTTTCTTTCACGCAGAAAGTTGATCTCGTTAGCAAGCAATATTATGCAGATGAATTGAAGCATGATGCAAAAATGCTTGCTCAGAAAAATACGATGTCATTATCATCAGAATTGATTTTGAATATTGATGGTGAATCACTCTCGATTCAATTACCAAATATTCCCGAAAGTGGAATCATTCATCTCTATCGTCCTTCCGAATCCGATATGGATAAGCTATTCACAATTGCTTCGGGCAAAGTAGAGCAAATAATTTCAATACCAACTTTGAAATCAGGATTATGGATTGCTAAAATAGAATGGAAATCGAATAATACTCCATACTATGCAGAGCAGAGATTTATAAAATGACAAACGCAGTATTATACTTAACAGCATTATCTATGGGCTTGCTTGGTAGCTTGCATTGTATGGGAATGTGCGGACCCATCGTTCTTGTTCTTCATGGAAATCGCCCATTTGTTTCAAGACTCTATTATCATGCAGGAAGAATTGGAATCTATGCTTTCATAGGAATCCTAATTGGATTTTCAGGTGGTGCTTTAAGATTGGCGGCATCTCAAGAAGCGATTTCTATCATAGCTGGAATTTTGATGTTACTCATGATTGTTATTCCATCAAAACTAATGTCAAGATTGCCATTTTTTCGATCCATAGGAATACTCTATTCCAATATTCAACAAAAAACCAAACCTTTTTGGAAGGATAGAAGCATCAAAGGCGATTTCTTTCTTGGCATGATAAATGGTGTTCTTCCTTGTGGATTCTTATATGCAGCATTTCTTGGATCTCTGAATGCAGGCTCAATTTCTGCAAGTGCATTATGGATGTTCATTTTTGGAATTGGCACTATGCCTTCATTACTTGCAATAGGCTTTTTGACTTCAATTCGAAATCATACTTATCAAAGATATGTCAAGAGTGCTCTACCAATAGGAACAGCAATCATTGCAGCAATCTTTATCATGCGCGGTCTTTCACTAGGAATTCCAATGCTGAGTCCCATTCTACCTGATAAAACTCCAAGTAAAGAAGCATCATTGAATTTCCATCAAAAGCATAATTGTTGTTCACCAAAACATTGATCATATGTTTCACATTTTTACACAGAGGAATACGATGAAAACATCGTTCATGCAAATCGCAATTCTAATTGTAGGTTTAGTTATTTTTTCTAATTCAATGAATGCTGCCGGACCTGACAAAGCGGCTCTCATGAAAAGAGGACAAGCAGTATACACCGAGTATTGTAAGACTTGTCATCAAGCCAATGGCCAAGGTTTATCAACTGTCTACCCTCCACTTGCAGGTTCTGATTATATCAAAACAAAAGGAGCAAAAGTAGTCACCGATAATGTTGTCAATGGCTTAAAAGGAGCAATCACAGTAAATGGTAAGAAATTCAATAATGTAATGACACCCCTGCCTGCAAAATATACCAATGCAGATGCTGCTGCGGTCATCACTTTTGTCCTCAATTCTTGGGGTAATAATGGAGGTATTGTTTCTGAAGCAGATGTGAAAAAGGTTCGAAAGGCAAGTAAATAACAGAAATAATCCAAAAAGCAAAAACCCTTCAGTAATATTCTGAAGGGTTTTTTTATTGCGGAAGATTATTCCATATTCAGTCCAATCTGAACTGTGTATATGCCGGGTGGTGAATCCAGCATATCACTGTCATTGTTGGGTGGCGAAAAGTAGGAAAGAGAGTGCTCTTCCGTATCGGGCTGAGTGGTGTGCTCGATATTATAAAGACAGTTCGTACAAACTGAACCTTACATGAAACAATTTTTCCGCAATTGGGCTTAATGACGAGGTGATTTCTCTTTTCTTGCAGAGATTTTTATTCAAATGGCAAAAAAAAACTCCCATAAAGGGAGTTACTTATTTTAACTATTTGAAAACTCACCACTTCATGAGATTCACTTCATCTACATAAACTGTTTGTCTGGATCTAAATAATGCAAGTACAATCGCCAAACCAACAGCGGCTTCAGCGGCTGCAACAGCCATTACGAAAAATACAAACATTTGTCCAGCTGAATCTCCAAGATATGCAGAAAATGCGACCAAGGTGAGATTAACAGCATTGAGCATCATTTCTATGCACATGAATATGATAATGGCATTTCTGCGAGTAATTACGCCAGCTGCACCAATCACAAAGATGATTGATGAAAGTGCCAAATAATATTCTAATGGTATTGAAGTTAAATTCATGATATACTCTGTATTGACTTTCAAGATATGATTAGTCTTCTATATTTCGTTTTGCTAGGATGATTGATCCCAATACCGCAGCTAATAATAACAATGAAATTGCTTCAAAAGGGAAAATATAACCTGAAAATAGTACATTCCCAATTTCAGCAGGAGATCCAATTTTTTCTGCTGAAGGTGCTATCTCATTGAAACCGGTTGGTGCACTCAAGAAAGCTAGCAACATCTGCATAATAAGTGCAGAAGACATCGCAATTGCGAGGGCAGTTCGCGGATTAAACCTCTCTTGAAGTGCATCTTCTTTGCCAAGATTGAGAAGCATAATTACAAATACGACCAATACCATAATCGCACCTGCATATACCAATATTTGCACAGCTGCAATGAATTGAGCTTGCAATGTGAGATATAATCCCGCAAGTGCAAAGAAATGCATGATAAGCGAAACTGCAGCTGATACAGGATTGCGTCTTGTTACAAGCAAAATGCCGGTTGCAATGGCAACAACAGCAAGCAATGAAAAGAGAACTACTTGAATATTCACTGTAATCTCATTGAAATAACTGAATCAGTAGCAAAAATAGTAAAATTTCCGCCTTCTCTCACCGCAAAAAACCAAACTCATCAGCCATGTGACAAGACTTGTCCCATATATTTGACCAATGACACCATTTTAGCATAATTCATTCGTTTTGGACCTATCAGACCAATAGAACCATGTGCTCCTTTTATTGAATAAGACCCCATTACCATACTATATTCAATTAATCTCTGCTCTTTCATTTCATTTCCGATGACTATTTGAACAGAATTATCCGTTTTTTCATCTCTTTTATCTAATAAATGAATAATTACATCCTCATTCTCAACCAATTCAATGACACCTCTCAATTGATTTGGGGAATCAAATTCTGGATATTCCAATAAATGTTGAGCCCCAGCAATATGTACTTTTTCATCACTAAGGGCATTAGGGTTGAGCAAAGTATCAACAGAGTCAATGAAAAGTCTCAAGAGAGAATGATGTCCTTTCACACCATCCATCATCATTTCAACAAGGTGTTCACGAACAAATCGAATAGTTTTTCCACTAATTCTGCTATTGATGAATTCTGCAGTTTGATGAAGGGCCGAAGAATCTACGGTTAAATCTGTTTCCAATGTAACCGTACGTACGATATTTGATTCCAATTCCATCGCGATCAATAGTCGATTTGATGAAAGTGGCAATAGATGAACTCGCTTTATTATGATATCCAACATCTGTGGTAATTCAACAATTGCAAGGCAATGTGACAATGCACCCAATATCTTTGATGCATCTTTTAATGCTTGCTCTTGCGACAAAGCAGTGAGTTGTTCTTTTACAACATATCGTTCCTGTTCAGGTAATGCTTGAACACCCATCAAGGTATCAACATAACAACGATAACCTTTATCAGTTGGCACTCTACCCGCTGATGTATGAGGATGGCTGATGAATTGCATTTCCTCCAAATCAGCCATAACATTTCTAATCGTTGCAGGACTTAAAGTAAATTCTTCTGAAGTCTTGGAAAGAAATCTGGAACCAACAGGAGTGGCAGTCAAAATATATGATTGAACAATTGAACGAAGAATGGATTTTTCTCGCTCATTCAATTCTCTATCTTGTGGGTTTCTATGAAAATGTTCTGTCGTCATGCAAACAATTTACGAGTTATTCCAAAATTATAAACCTTGACCGATTGTTTCATACTCATGTACATAGATTGTAGATTTGTACTTTGATTTTACTATTGAGTCCATCACATGGAATATCTTTCCAAAGCAGAGCAAGCTCGAATCAGAGTTCTTGACAAGAAAAGAGAACGCGAAGACCAGGGCAGATTCATTGCCGAAGGATTAAAAATATGTACAGAATTACTTTCCTCGAATTTTACTATTCAATATGCAGTAATATCAGATAATGCTTCATCATCTGCTTTATCATTGGCAGATACATATGAACAAGCCGGAATAGAGGTGTACAAAGCTGGTACAACAGCATTTTCGAGAATGACCGATGCAATTAATCCTCAAGATATTTTCGCAATTGCAGACATTCCTGAGTCATCCCAGATTTTTCCACCAACATTTTTAGCTTTAGAAGATATAAATGATCCAGGAAATCTTGGAACAATACTACGCACTGCAGATTGGTTTGGTATGAAGCATATCATTCTAGGCGGAAATTGCACAGATCCATTTAGTCCGAAAGCAATTCGTGCATCCATGGGTTCGATATTTCGAGTACAAATATATATTGAGCAATCCCTTTCCAATTTCTTGAATGAGTGGAATGCTCGATTTCCTTATGGAGAATTATTTGGTTTAATCGTAGGTGGTATAGAATCATTGAAGGATATACAGCAATTACCAAATGAATGGGGATTGATTATGGGCAGTGAATCGCATGGTTTATCACCAGAAACATCTTCAATGATCACAAAGCCAATTCGTATTGATGGATTTGGTTCTGCGGAATCATTAAATGTGGGAATTGCCACAGGCATTGCTTTACATCATTGCATGAATGTACAGGCAGAGCAATGATTATCAATTCCGAGCGTCAAGCACTTTCCATTTTTTGAGTTACTGAACATGTCCGATAAACCGGAACAAAGAAAAACAAAGATAATTGCTCAAAACCGCAAAGCTAGACATGATTTTGAGATTATTTCGACTCTTGAGGCAGGAATTATTCTCACGGGAACTGAAGTAAAATCACTGCGCGCTGGAAAATGCAATTTGCAAGACAGCTATGTGCTTTATGAATCAAAATATGCTAGTGCACCGATGTTGATGGGAGCTCATATCAGCCCATATGATCATGGCAATCGAGAGAATCACAATCCAACTAGAGCTCGCGTTTTGCTATTGCATGAAAGAGAAACCACAAAACTGAAACAGGCAATTCAAGAAAAAGGGATGACTGTTGTTCCTCTCTCAATATATTTTTCTGGTCCATATGTCAAGGTTGAAATCGCAATTGTTCGTGGAAAGAAATTACACGATAAAAGAGAAGACTTAAAGAAAAAAGATGTTGAGCGTGATTTACGCAGAGGAGAATAAAAAAAACCGTCCAAATGGACGGTTTTTTATTGAATCCGTAATTCGTTATGCTTTTAACGATTCAATAGATTACTTTTCAATGTTTCAAGAGCAGTTCTAACTTTGATATCATGCCCAAGATAATTGTCAATAGTCTGACATGAATGCAATACAGTTGTATGATCTCTTCCTCCAAAATGCGCACCGATACTTTTGAGTGAAGTACCAATCAGCATTTTGATGAGATACATTGTCATTTGCCTTGCTATCACAACTTCATGTTTGCGAGTTTTAGCAGAAAGCAGTTCAACTGGTATTTGATAATATGATGAAACTTCAACCGCAATTGAATCCATGCTGAGTTGACGAGCAGTTGTTCCTGCGATACCTTGAACAACTTCCTTCGCTAGATCAAGTCCCATCACACGACTATCAAGAGAAATCTTCGCTATCAATTTAATCAAAGCACCTTCGAGCTCTCTTACATTGCCATTGATATTTTTGGCAATATACTCTGCGATTTCAGGTAACAATTCAAATCCTTCATCTTGAGATTTTTTCTGCAAGATTGCCATGCGCATTTCAAAATCAGGTAGCTGAATATCTGCAGATAGTCCCCATTGGAATCTAGAGATTAAACGAGCATCAATATCAAGCAATTCTTTTGGTGGTTTATCACTTGTAAGAACAACTTGCTTCCCTGACAAATGCAATGCATTGAATGTATGGAAGAAATGGTCTTGAGTTTTTTCTTTTCCACCAAGGAATTGAATATCATCCACAATCAGAACATCTACACTTCTGTAGAAGTTGGTAAATTCATTCAATTTATTGTTCTGAATTGCATTCACATATTCAAATGTAAAACGCTCACTATTAGTATATAGAACTCTAGCACCAGGCTTTTGTGCCACGATATAATTTCCGATGGCCTGAGCAAGGTGAGTTTTACCTAAACCAGTTCCACCATAAATGAAGAGCGGATTAAAATTTGTTTTACCAGGTCTTTCGGCAACTGCAAATGCAGCAGAGGCTGCTAATTGATTACTATCTCCTCGAACAAAATTATCGAAGACATAGCGCTGATTGAGTGCTGATAGAAATTCAAAATCAGGTTCCGCTTGTTTACTTTGACCAGCAAAGTGCAATACGGACTGATTGCCGGTTGCAGGTGTATTTCTTAATGCGGGAATACGAATGGTTCTGTCTTCAAGAGATGTTTCACCTTTGCTCACAACAACTTCATATCGTAATGAAGCATCTTCCCCAGCCACTTGGCTAAGCGTTTTGCGTAAAAGGTCACGATAATGCTCTTCAATCCATTCAACAAAGAATTGACTTGGAACTTCAATCGTGAGAGTTTGCTCTTCCCATGACAGAGGTTTAATGAGCTCAAACCATGTCTTCCACATTTGAGAAGAAACATTGTCGCGAATTAATCTCGACATGCCTTCCCAGTATTCTATGGCTTGGGGACTCAGTGGCCTTGTTGATTGGCCTATATCACCAATGAGGTTATTTGAATTACCGACTGTGGTCTTCTTGACAATATCGGGGCGTGTTTCCTTATTACCCGGAAACAAATCAATTGTGTCGCGTTTTCTAGCCAATTGGATACTCCTTTTCCATAGCTTTAACTACCTATGACTATAGCCATAGATGAGAATCCCATAGATTTACCCATGGGTTATTGAGCACGGTATAAAAACAAACAGATGCGGATAATCCTAGCGGGATGGAGTAATCCGGGGGAATCATACTGTATGTCCTGCAAAACCGGGGTGCAAAAATGGAAAATTTTTCCACATGAATACAAATAGAAAATTCTTTTTTTGAAAAAAAAATCTCTTGCTTTTTCACTTGAGAACAAAACATATAGAATTCATCAAAGATATATGCCAAAAGTACCCTAAAACATGCATAAATTCGATGTACAAAAGTCTGAATGTCTGATATTATCAGGGATTTAAGGAATTTTCCACATGCAATCTTATGTTCATAAATTTGGATAATCTTATCTGGGACAATTTGAATTGCAAATTAACCCTCGTTGGTCGGCTATGCTTATTGTCGTATTTTTGCATCGAATTGAAGAAGATCATCAATTCCCTGTCATATTCTTTCTCCAAGCTTACACTTGAATTTCATGCGAATGAGATTCGCCGGATAGACACATGGCCAAAAATCCTGCCGGTGAGCAGTTTGAAATGAGTTTCTTTGATCATCTCGAGGAATTGCGACTTAGAATTGGGTTAGCAGTCCTAGGTATTGTCATTGGCTGCATCATTTCTGGGGCTTTTGTTGATCAACTTATGGATTGGGTTTTATTGAAGCCTGCTGCTTCCGTGAATTTGGAATTACAAAATCTTCGTCCTTTTGGCCAAGCCTTTTTGTATTTCAAAGTCATAATCATGGCAGGATTAATCATTTCCATGCCATATACACTCTATCAGCTATGGAAATTCATTGCTCCCGGACTCTATGAAAAAGAAAGACGTTGGGCTGGAAAAATCACTATTTACACTTCTTTTTGCTTTTTATCAGGCGTTGCTTTTGCTTATTGGATAATGATTCCGGTAATGCTTTCGTTTACTGCTTCTTTTGGTTCTACCCTGATTAAGAACAGCATAGATGTAACTGAGTATTTCAGCTTCATCACCACAACCCTTTTAAGCGCAGGATTGATTTTTGAATTGCCCATGATTGCTTATATCCTCGCAAAGATTGGCATCATTAGTCCTGAAATGCTTCGAAAGTATCGCAGACATTCCATTGTGGTCATTCTTGTTTTGGCCGCGGCATTGACTCCCAGCACAGATCCTGTCAGCCAACTTGTTTTTGCAGCTCCTCTTTGGGTTCTTTATGAAATCAGTATTCTCGTAACGGTTTTTGCCCGTAAAAAGGAAGAACCGGTCACATCAATTGAGTAAAACTCATGTCTATAGCCAAAATCAGTAGTGTTGTCAATCATCAACTAGAAGCATTTCATCCGTATTTCAGAGATCAAATGCGGACAGATGTTCCACTGCTGAATCTTGTTATCCGCTATATTCTCCGCCAAAGAGGAAAAAGAGTGCGTCCGACTCTTGTATTTCTAAGTGCAGAATTATGTGGTGGCACAACGAATAGAACATTTGTGGGTGCCTCAATGGTCGAGTTATTGCATACTGCAACACTTGTCCATGATGATGTGGTTGACGATGCTGGTGAAAGAAGAGGAATGCCATCCATCAATGCATTATGGAAGAATAAAGCCTCTGTTTTGGTTGGCGATTATTTGCTTTCGAGAGGACTTCATATCGCCGTGGATAATGATGAATTCGCTTTCTTGAAAGCTACAAGCAAAGCAGTCCAGAGAATGAGTGAGGGTGAACTACTACAAATGCAGAAAAGTCGTCAATTGAATATTGATGAAGAGACCTATTTCAAAATCATTGCAGATAAAACAGCATCTCTCATTAGCACTTGTTGTGAGATTGGTGCTAGAAGTGCAACACATGATGATCAATACATTGATAATATGACCAGATTCGGAGAAATGGTTGGTCTTGCTTTTCAGATTCGTGATGATTTGCTCGATTATGTAAGCAGAACGAATTTGATTGGTAAACCCTATGCAAATGATTTGAAAGAAAAGAAGATAACATTACCTCTCATTCATGCTTTAAGAACAGCTTCAAAAACTGAAGCCAAGAGTATTCTTGGAATGATCAAAAAGGGGAACTTGCAATCGAATGATATTGCACATATTATGTCATTTGTTAGGGAACAAGGTGGCATTGATTATGCTCAAAGTACATCCGAAGCATTAATCGAAGAGGCAATTCAATTGCTAGATATATTCCCTGATTCAGTCTATAAAAATGCATTGACAGACTTTGCTCATTTCGTGATTGAAAGAGCTTCATAATTTCACATTGATTTCATTTCATTCAAATCAATCAATGAATGCATTTCCCTTGAAGCATGTTTGATTGCAATGAGGACATTCCTAAACATTTCCTTCCCAATTCTAGCTTCTATTGAGATACTGCTCAGAAATCTCTCCTGCAGATGATTTTCGGGATAAATCCACGCATGTGCTTCATGAGCCTTTCCAAAAATCACATCCTGCTTTTTCTTGATTGATGATATTATCTTTTTCTGCATGCCATCAATCAACTTTTCTATTCCATGTTCAGTTGCCGATACAGTTCCTTGCAATGAAGCATCGATTATTTCTACATGTTTTGTAATTGCATGCAATGACTGATGAATAGACGATCTCAATTCATCCAATAATGAGTCAGAATCTGCATCATGAGCGAATCTTTGGGCTAGATCCTGTTCAATCTCATTCATTATTCGCATAAACATACTTGCTTTGAGTTCATGCTTGGCAAGATATTTAGCAATAGATGGAATTAGTATTGTTGCTGAATGTCTACCATGCAATTGTGGCATCGGAATATTCAGAGCTGTATATGCATTCTGTAATTGCGACATATACCCATATTCTCCAGGACCTACAATCATACCCATTGTTGGAATAATGGAATCTTGTATGAGTGGTCTTAGCAAGACAGAGGGTGAAAATTTCTCGGGGTTTGTTTGAATATGTTTGATACAATCTTCTTTTGAAACGATGTTTTCTCCAAGTTTTACATTTCCGGTTTCCGCCACATCGATTTTATGTCTACCGTGTTCATCATGGTAAAATGCATTGATAATTCCCGCTTCGGCCTGAAGCTTCATACCAATACTTTTCAATGCTTCATTTGAAACATATATATGAGATTGCAATTCTCCATAATGAGATATTTCATGCTCTATCCTGGCTTTGAATAAACCCTCTTTTCTTGCAATAGACGCTGAATAAAAAAGCAAGCCAAATTCACCGCAGCGCTCTTGCATATACTCAAGGAATGACTCAGATTGATTCTTTCCTGGCTGATACAATTCTTTGATTTCTGTAATTATCTGCTGACCATATTCTGATGTTGGGAAGAACTGTGAAATGTTCTCGATCAAAGAAGTTATCTCAGTTGAAAATGTTCTTTCACAAATTGGAATATGTGATTGAAGTATTGAAGTTGTATCACATTGGATTGTATGAATGATACTTGATTGATCTATAAGCGAAGCGGTGCCTGATTCAACTCCATCATGGTCATTATCTTCAATCCAAAAAATCGGAACGATAGGCAATTCTTCACTTGCATGTGTTTCAGCAAGTGAAATGCAGGTCATCGCTTTGTAAAGCGAATACAATGGTCCACCAAGAAAGCCTGGTTGCTGCCCAGTAATCATTGCAACAGCTTTCCCAGAATAAAGTTGATTCAATCCATTCTGCTGCTTTTCATGTAGAGATAGTTTCCTCATTGTTTTCTCAATGATGGAAGCTGAGAGCGTTCCTAATTGCGAAGCTCTCTCCTTTAGCAATTGATGATTGATGACAACTTTTGATTTAGTACTGGCAATAAAAAATTCATTTAGACCAGGAACAGACTCAAGTGGCATTGCATTCATAATTACATTCCTGGTTGATCAAGATATGAATCAAAGACAGAATTCTTCTTTTCGCTATGAATGATCATATTCTCAACATATTTACCAAGAATATCAAATTCGAGATTCACTTGTGAATTCACAGTCAGAGAACCAATTGTCGTCACAGCCAAAGTATGGGGTATAATTGCCATCATGCAAGTATTATCCTTTACTCTTGCTACCGTCAAACTCACACCATTGATGCATATTGAACCTACTGGAACCACATACTTTCTGTATTCATTCGGGAATGTGATCCATAATTGCCAGCCACCTCCTGAGACATTTACAATGGATTGCACTCTACCAACGCAATCCACATGTCCTTGTACTATATGCCCTCCCAATCGATCACTCAATTGCAATGCTCTCTCGAGATTTACAGAATCTCCCACTTTGAGCGAGCCAAGTGTTGTTTTAAGCAATGTTTCTTGCACAGTATCAACACGAAACTCATTTCCATGAACTGAAATTACTGTTTGGCATGCACCATTCACAGAAATGGAATCATCAATCGCGAGATCACTCATGACAGTATTTCCATGAATGGTCAATGTTAAACCACTTCCCTTTGATTCAATCTTTGTTATTGAACCGATTTCTTCAATTAAACCTGTGAACATAGCAAATGCCATTTATGAAAAAGACATGCAAAACTACTGACTTTCCTTACAATTGAGCTCTCATACCGAGATAGATCATACGATTGTCAAGCATACCCCAAACAAGAGAGCCTTCAAAGTATGGACTGCGTGGATTTTCGGGCGAAATAATCACATGACTTTGCAAGGTATTCATAATATTTTCAGCACCTATATACATATCAAAAGCGGGAGTCCGCCATGATAATTGAGCATTTAGTCTCGTGAATGCTGGATATATCTCATTCATACGATATGAAGCAGGATTTTCTTTCATCATGGGAAGTCTTCCTTCTCCATTCCACATGGCAGTGACATCACATTGGAGCTGATCATTGAACATAGTTTGAGAAATCGTAAGCAAAGCTCTATGCGGACTAACCATAATTCTTCTTTGCATTCTTTGATCACTCATTTGCCACATATCATTATATCGCCAAGCAAGATTCATTTTACATCCAGTCCAAGGCAATACCTGGACTTGTAACATGAACGATGTTGCATAAGCCATCGAATCATTTACAATACGAAGTGTGCGTGCTGAAGCATCAAAATCAGTATTCACTTGATTCATAAATCTTGTTTGATAGAGTTCTGAGTCGAATGTAAAAGGCAAACCTAATAGTGAAGTTGAATATGTTATTGATGCACCATAATTCCAGGCTTTCTCCGGATTCAAAATGGAATCGATAATGATTGTTCTATTATTCACAAATGATGACATATTATCGGCAAAAATATTCGCCACGCGCATTCCACTACCGGCAGACATCCGTAATTGCATATTATCCACCGGCTCATATTTCACATGCATTCTAGGCGTTGCGATGAGTCCATAGAGATTATGATAATCGAATCTCAACCCCGTAACTATCGTCAATTGCTCACTCGGAGTAAATGTATTTTCCGCAAAGATCCCTGGCACAGATTCGATGCGATTTCTGTCCAATGACATGAAGTTTTCATCAAAGGCATCATACATAAATGAAGCGCCATACCACAGTTTATGTTCATCGGCAATTTCTTTAACCGCTATTGCTTTGATGAATCCACTTTGCTGATTCCCAGAATAATTTCTGATACCAAATTCAGAATCCATGGAATGCAATGAACCAGCTAATTGAATAGCAAATGATTCAGCAAATGGATTATCCAATTCAAGAAATCCAATCTTTGACATAAATTCAAATCGATCGAGCATTGTATTACTTTTGAATACACCATTTATGCCCTGAGATTCAGCGAAGCTATTGGTCATTCCACCACGATGTTCATCATTAACATATCTTCCCATGAATTGATATTCGATATCATCACTCATATACTCCATTCGAAATGTTGCATTCATTTTATCAAATAGAGGCATATCAATATAACCATCACTATTTCCATCCATTTCATGATTGAATGTGCTACCATGCAACATGAACATGGCATGCAGTCCATTCACTGGTTCAAATGCAGATGCTAGATTTAATTCATATCGTTGCATTTGATTGATATAGGCATTTACAAAAAATCTTGGAGACATAATAGGCTTGAGCATTTCGATATTGATAAGTCCTGCAACTCCCTCATATCCATTCATTACCGATGCAGCACCTTTTGATATACTTATTGATTCCAAAAATGCACCCGGTATAAGATCCATTCCATATGGAAGTGCAAGTCCTTTCAAACCCGGAATGGCTTCTTGCAAAGTTTGTGTATACATGCCTTTCAGACCAAGTAATTGAATGACTTTGGCACCTGTTGCGGCATCCGAATAAGACACTTCAACCGAAGGACTTCGCTCAAATGATTCCGCAAGTGAGCAACAAGCAGATTCCCGTAATTGTCTTGAAGATATTTTTTCTGTTTTGATTTCCGCTTTTGTAATTGTTTGCAATCCAGTTTCTTCCACAATCACCGATTCAGATCGCGCATCAGGAATAAGTGCAATACGAATTATCTCTCTTGATTGATTTTGTAAAATTGTAATTGTGTCTTTTGCATAACCCACCGAAGAAATGATCAATTCACTTTCAGATACATTTTTCCTGATAATTGTGAATTGTCCTAGTTGATCTGCTCGCACTCCACTGCTTGAGTTTTTCCATAGTACTGTTGCACCTGGCAATCTTGTAGAGTCAATTGAACTATAGACAATTCCACGAATCGTGTCTTGCTGAGCAAAAGTGGGAATGAAGACCAAGGAATACACCCATGCAAAAAGCATGATTTTGAGATATCTATACATATTAATCTTTAGAATGGTAATACATGCTGTTTATGAATTGAATCACAGCATTCTATATTCTAAGTATGCACAGATCTTCTTGGTCTTGAAACAAAGATGAGGTGGAGGGAAAGGTTAAAAAAGAAGCAATTTGAAATGATGTATTTCCAAGTGAATGTATATCACATTCGCAATAATCTAAAATCCCGATCAATGGAGAAATAAACTGAATGGATATCGAAAGAGGCATTCCTTCTAGGTTCAATGCTGTTTCGATAATTTCATCTTCACAACATGCAGGGGCATCAATAGTAATTTGCGAATAAGATAGTTCACAGCATTTATCTTGATGATCAAGTGTAAATGATACAGACTCTAATTCACCACAACAATGATGCAAAAGCATTGAGGCTCCGCTCATTGTTATGATAAGCAAGCTTAAAAGGATAATCGATATGATTTTTTTTACGATCATTCTTCTTCTGTATCTAAGCCTTCATTTGTTTCTTGTTTATTCAACAAATCTCTTTCCTGATATTCTGCTACGCGTTTATCTCTTCGAGATTTGGCAAGGTCGCGTAAATCAACAACTCTATCTGCCTCATCAACAATTTCAGTACCGAGCATAGTTTCTAATACATCTTCCATGGTCACCAAACCCTCGATACCACCATACTCATCAACAACAATAAACATATGTTGTCTGCCTTGAAGAAATTGTTCAAGTGCTTTTTCCAGCGTTGCATTATCGGGAATAAAATTCGCTTGTCGCACAAGTCTATCCATCGTACGATTTCTTCTACCATCAAGTGCAGCACGAAGCACATCCTTTGTGAGAGCATAACCAATCACTCCATCAATTGAATCACCTTCCCACACAGGAAATCGAGAATACATTTGCAATTCAGGTAACAATGCAACCTCAGCCACCGTTTTTGTAGATGGTACACTGAATACAACAGATCTTGGGGTCATGATATCGGCAACACGAATTTCACTGAAATTCATAATGCTTTTAAAGATGCGATATTCACCATCATCGAGTGTTCCCTCTTCTCGAGCAGTATCTACGAGCGCATCGAATTCTTCTCTTTGTTCTGATTCAGTCATCGGAGGATTAATTAATCTCCCTAAACGACCCAATAAGACAGATAAAGGGTAAAAGAAAACCGTAAGAAATTTGAGATATACAACTGTTGATGATGTTAGTCTTTCGGCATATCGTTCCCCAATCGCTGAGGTGAGCGTCTTAATGATAGTTATCAAAAGTAGTGAAATGGCAAGTGCAGGAACTTCAGTTAATGGTTCTTCAAAACTTGAATTTGTCCAGAAAATGGTAAGAGCACCAACCATTATCAGGATTAATGCATCCATTATCAGCAATGTAATACGAGCCTGATCTGCATTTGTGGAGCGTAATTTAATGAGGAATCCAGCTCTTTCAGGCTTTATCGCTTCAAATGCATCTAAGAATTGAGGGGTCAATTCCGTAAGGGCAGACCTTGTCAAAGCATTAAATGCACTAAGCCCAAAGCATGCAATGAGCAAAAGTAGTTCTAGATTCATCATTAATTATCTCATGTGGAACATCACAAGCACTTTTTAGGTAAGAAATTACTATTCTTCACACCTAGCCAGCTGCAGAGCAAAACTATCAAAAAAACAGGAGAGTAGATCGATTTTCATCGGTATTGGCATTCAGAATTGGAATGAATTTATTATTTATTAAAAAAACAGTTTGTTTTTTCGGAGAAATGACCATAATTTTGTCGCTCGCGTTTGCAACGGGCTCGTAGCTCAGTTGGGAGAGCGCTTGAATGGCATTCACGAGGTCAGGGGTTCGATTCCCCTCGAGTCCACATTCAAAAATAGTCTTGGGATCGTAGCTCAGCTGGTTAGAGCGCTGCCCTGTCAAGGCAGAGGTCGCGAGTTCGAGCCTCGTCGGTCCCGCAGAAGCCCGCTTTTCTTTTGAAGAGCGGGTTTTTTATTATAAAAATGTATGAAGCAAGCATCGCAGACATCATTCATTTTTAGTATTTTGCCCCTCCAATAATCAAAAAGACAAGGATTTCAATACGATGTCCCCACAGATTCATTCCCTTATTCGATTCATGCTCATTGTTTGCATTGCATGGACCACAAGTGAATTTCATGTACATGCACAACCTCTAGTGCAGACTAAGGCAATTGATGGCTTACGCGATAAGCCACTGAAATATATAGCCTTGACCCAATGCACGCTTATTCCCGAACCTGGCAGGATCATTAAAAATGCCACCATTATCATTCGAAATGATAGAATTGAAGCGGCTGGCGCTCAATTGGCAATTCCTGTAGGAGCAACTGTTCGTTCATTAAATGGCGCATATGTATATGCAGGTTTCATTGAGTCATATTCATCTGTCGGAGCAGGAAATTCTCAGAAGAAAGGCAGTGGCTTTTCTGCTGAAGGGGAAGATGAGATTGAGAGACCGGGATCTTTGAATCGTGGAGCTCGGTATTGGAATGAGGCAATCAAGCCAGAAATGAATATTGCGAATACACTTGGAATAGATGAAAAGTCCGCATCCGAATTGTATAAACAAGGTTTCTGCTTGGCTCATGCAAATTCCATGGACGGCATCATGCGCGGTACTTCTGCACTTGTATTAGCAAGACCGGGCATAGCAAATGAGGTTATCGTCAAACCCGATATAGCGCAATGGATGTCCTTCAGAAAGGGTAATTCTCGAAATGCATATCCATCTGCAATGATGGGTAGCATTGCATTACTAAGACAAGCTTTCTTAGATGGTCAATGGTATGCAGAAGCTCAAACGGCATTTGCAAGAAATCCAAAATTACAAGCCCCAGAGACAAACTTTTCTCTCGAAGCAATTGCTGGGATTTTCTCAAGAAAAACCCCGATTGTATTTGAGACAAATAATGAACATTCTGTTCTTCGCGCTTCAAAAATTGCCAAAGAATTTGATCTTTCGATGATTTATGAAGGAAGTGGTTATGAATATCGCAGACTTTCTCAAATCGCATCATTAAAATCAAAGATGATCATTCCTATTGCCTTCCCTGGCGCACCCAATGTACAGTCTTTGAGAAATGCATCAGGTGTATCGCTAGCGGAATTGAAAGCATGGGATGCAGCACCTTCAAACCCTGCAATGTTAGATTCTGCAGGCGTGAAATTTGCAATCACAATGCATGGATTAAAAGACAAATCTGATTTTCTTAAGAATCTTCGCAAAGCCATACGCTATGGATTAAAAGAAGAAACTGCACTTGCGGCTCTCACAACAATTCCAGCAGAGATGTGGGGAATTGAAGATTTGGCTGGTACAATCAAATCAGGATCTTTTGCTAATCTCATTATTTCCGATGGCAATCTTTTTGAATCAGGCTCTATCACCTCTGTATTTGTGGCCGGCGAAGAACATGTCTTGCAACAAAAGCCTGAATATGATTTAAGAGGTCATTGGAGATTCAGTGCAGAATCACTTCCGAAGATGCAGTGGAATATTGATGGTAAGATTGATGCTCTTAATGCATCATTCATGAAGGATTCAGTGAAGATCACCTGCAAGATCACTCAATCTGGTAAGCAAGTACATTTCACATTTACCGGCGATTCACTCGGTGCAATGGGCATGATTCGAGCAACAGGATTCATGGATTCTCTAAATGCAAGAGGTACCGCATTATTGCCTACAGGTCGTGAGATTGCATGGACCGCGATTAGAGATAGTGGCCATACAGAAAAGGTTAATCAAGATAAGTCAGGTTCACTTTCAAAAACCTATCCAGTCTTTTTCCCAGACGGACCATTTGGACTGGAAAGCAAGCCAACACAAAAAACTATATTATTCAAAAATGCTACAGTTTGGACATCCGCAAAAGAAGGAATTCTAAAAGGTGTTGATGTCTTGATTTCCGGTGGCAAGATTACAGCTATTGCAAAAGATTTACAGCAAAAAGCCGATACCGTTATTGATGCAACTGGCAAACATTTGGCACCTGGAATTATCGATGAGCACTCACATATTGCGATCGAATCTGGTGTGAATGAAGGTACACATGCCATCACAGCTGAAGTTCGAATTGGCGATGTATTGCAACCCGATGATATCAATATTTACCGTCAACTTGCAGGTGGTGTTACTGCAAGTCATTTGCTTCATGGCTCAGCCAATCCAATCGGTGGTCAATTACAACTCATCAAACTTCGTTGGGGTGATGATGCAGATGGTTTGAAAATGGATTTTCCTGGTACAATCAAATTTGCACTCGGCGAAAATGTCAAGCAAGCAAATTGGGGAGATCGTTTTACAAGTCGCTATCCTCAGACAAGAATGGGCGTAGAAGAAATCATGCGTGATGGATTCCGTGCTGCACTAGAATATGAAAAAGCATGGAAAGAAGCTGGAACTGCTGGAAAATTACCGCCTCGCAAGGATATTCAACTCGAAACATTGCTTGAAATCATTCGAGGAAAAAGACAAATCCATTGTCATTCATATGTACAAAGCGAAATCCTTATGCTCATCAGACTTGCAGAGGAGTTTGGTTTCAAAATCAATACATTCACACATATTCTCGAAGGGTATAAGCTAGCAAAAGAAATGAAGGTACATGGAGTTGGAGCATCTAGCTTTGCTGATTGGTGGGCATATAAATTTGAAGTGTATGATGCGATACCAGAAAATCCAGCAATCCTTCATGAAGAAGGAGTTACAGTTGCCATTAATAGTGATGATGCAGAGATGGCACGCAGACTCAATCAGGAAGCTGGCAAGTCAGTGAAATATGGTCCGGTTTCTGAAGAAGAAGCAATGAAATTTGTTACGATTAATCCAGCCAAACTTCTCAAAGTGGACGATCGCATTGGCTCAATCGAAATTGGCAAGGATGCAGACATTGTTGTATGGTCGGGCAATCCTTTATCAAACTTCTCTCGAGTAGAACAAACATTCGTTGATGGTCGTAAGTATTTTGACAGAAAAACAGATGAACAACTTCGCAAAAGAGATGCAGGCATTCGTGCAACACTCGAACAAAAAGCCATGAATACCGACGAGAAAAGTGAAGGCGGAAAAGGTAGATTTTCCGGACACAAACATTTATATGATTGCGAAGATGTTTTTGATGATATGGCAGGATTCGAAGAAGAAGAATAATCAGTTATTATTGATAGATATTTAAGAGCCGTCCAAATTGGGCGGCTTTTTTATTTTTGATTGTTCTATTAGGGGAAGCAATGACAATCACATTTTCAATGATACCGACATTTTTCATCTCGATATTCATGCTGATGGGAATGAGTGCGAATAACATTCTTGATATCAGAATTGATGCTGTTATTTTGATTGCTATCTCAATATCCACTGCTTGTATTTCAAGATTTCTACCAATTGGAAAATTTCTATCAGCATTTTTACTTGGAATGTGCATTCATACTGAATCAGAATCTATGCACATACATGGGACAAATGGACATGCCCTTCGAATGAAGGGGATTGCAAAAGGGATAATACAGGAGCTAACTCAAAAGAGTAATTTCACATATTGTATTCTTGAGGGATATATTGATACTCCTCAATTGCCACGCATTGAGGCATGTCGAATATTACTCCACTTCAAAGCACTCCCATTAGAACTCAAAGAAGGCATGTCTATTCAGGTTCGTGGAATTGCATCTAATCCTGAAACAGCTGAATTAAAGGGTGAATTCAACCAATTGAGTTTTCTAAAGAGTAAGAAAGTGCAATTTTACTTTTCAGTGAAAGAGACCTCAATTATTCAATCTGATAATTATGATATGATCTCTCCAATAGGATTCATTCGCGAGTGGATTACAATTGCGCTTACAAGACTTTTTCCCAATGAGAGTTTACCCTTAGCAAAAGGCATATTACTCGGCGAGACATCAGAGATTTCATCGGATCTTCGAAATGCATTTGTATTATTGGGGACAGCCCACATTCTATCCGTAAGTGGATTTCATGCTGGAATCATCGCAATGATGATACTGTTTTGTCTTTCTTGGATTCCATCAATTACGATTAAAAATCTATTGCTCAATTTCTCACTGATTGTCTTTTTAGAGATTGTCCATTGGGATCCTCCTGCAGTTCGTGCTTGCATGATGACATCTCTTGCTTACTTGATTTTTTCTTTACAAAGAAAATCCCATTCTTTACATATACTTTTGACAGTGGGAGGATTCATGATTTGCCTTGATCCGACATTACTTAGTTCAATTGGTTTTCAGATGTCCATGGTTGGGATGTTTGGCATCATATTTCTACCACAATATCTTCATGGATTTCACGAGATATTATTTCCAAAGTCTATTGCATACTCACTATCAACTTCAGTGTCGGCAATAATAATGCTACTTCCATTGACAGCATGGTATTTTGAAATCATTTCATTCATTGCACCAATTGCAAATCTAGTATTCATACCCATTTTTACAATTGCACTTTGCTGGTCTATCATTGCATTGATTTGCTTCACATTCAGTATGTATCTGGCTGAGCTCTTTGCAATGTCTGCACATCAAGCCATTAGCTTAGCAAATGAATTACACATATTGATTTCAAAATCAGATTTGATTGCTTATAAAGGCGAATTTGCATTTTGGATATCATGCCTCATCATCATATCAATCTTGATGATTTAC
>JACCDW010582770.1_pt1 | contig 26468 bp, 29 predicted proteins | sample 7449781 | NCBI WGS metagenome assembly JACCDW01 (sample SAMN15323449, study PRJNA562643) | freshwater metagenome | isolation source: river surface water | place: USA:Blue River Watershed | collected 2017-08-18
CCACGGTGACTGCCCTCCTCCAGCTCAACGGCCACGACCGTTTCCAGGTCCGTGAGGGTCGCTACTTCAACGAGGTCCAGCCTTACCAGCACCACACGAACGTCCCTGCCGTTGGTATCAACGTCTACTCGTTCGCCCTCCAGCCCGAGCAGCACCAGCCTTCTGGTACTTGCAACCTTTCCCGTATCGACAACACCACGCTCATCCTCACTGTGTCTAACAACGCCGTCGGTACTACTACCTCCTCCACGGTCCGCGTGTATGCTACCAACTACAACGTGCTCCGTGTGATGTCTGGTATGGGTGGTCTTGCTTACTCCAACTAAACACCATATTGCAATGCAATATATATTTGTGTGTATATTTCACTAAATAAATAAAAAATATAGAATCATAAAAATACTAGAAATACTAGCAGTTTTATGAGTCTAATTACAAAACATAACAAACTAAGTAAGAATGTACAATATATGACTATGTATAGTATCGCCAGCGTTCTTTAGTGCAGTAATAACTTCTGTTATTCATATAACTATCATAATAGTAATATGTATATCTTACTTAACTGTAGTTTTTAATGTCTACGAGTATGACGTCTACGTCTAGTGGACTTACGCTTAGAGCGTCTGCTACTGCGGCGGTGCCGACGGCGTCTACCTCCAGCCTGTGGAGGCGGTGGGTATGGTCTATCTAGATTTGGACTCTCAAAGTGTTGTCTTGCGAATCCCGATATTTCTTGTATATTAATACCGTGTTGTACCCTAGGACCTGGGCCTAATGATACAGTATAAGGTCCCCCAGGTTCTCCTTCAACTACCATATATCTCCCTGTTTCATAATACTGCCCATCGGCATCTCTGGGTATATTGCCCTGCTCATCACCACGGTAATATTCAATAATAGCTATATTTGTTTTTTCTGATACCCAGTTGTCGTTTTCTAATACCCCTATCATTGAGTTGAAGGATATAGTAGTGCGGTTATTAGCATCACGATAAGTTTCCATTTGATCTAAACCATTTGGATGGGGTTTATAAGAAACCCGATAAAAATACATGTATATCTACTAATCTACATAAAAAAACCGGAAGTGTTAGAATTATTGAAAGTGTATTTTAAAATATTAAATGCTCGGCAAGCTCGTATTATAAATACGAAACCAACCACCCAATTTACCCTTTATAGCTTGTAACTGTTTTTCCAGAGCCTACACTTTCTTTCTCTGGTATGCGCGATAATACAGATGATGTGCTACGCACGTCATCATTTTCGCCTTGAACATATCCACAGTTTGGACACTGTTGCCCATCATATTCTATTTCCTGTTCATTACACATTTCACAATTCACTTTGCTATTACGTGCAACAGCCGCTCCACCCATTTTATATCGCTTCATATCATCCAACTGCGCCTTCAACCGTGCCTCTAATTGTTCTTGCGTAGTTTGATAGGGTTCTACTTCTTGATTCCGTGCATTCGCGCGCTTGAGCTCCTCTAATAGTTCTTTGCGATGACGCGCTTCCACCTCGGATGCCACAGATACAAGTGTGTATTCATTTGTGACTCCTTGTGAGCTTTTAGGGGGTGGGGGTGGCATAGTAGTGGAACACGCCCTTGATGGTGGAGCAATCGAGGGCGATATTGGCTTCATAATGTAAGACGACAGCTTTGTTGTTGGTCGGCGCCGGCGTTGGACATCTGGTTCGTCTGCCACCGCAGCCGTCGACACACCATCGCCGTCGAATGACGACCTACGCTGTGCCACGGCCGGCGAAGAGCGCAATAGAGGTCCAACTGAAGGTTCAGCAACTTCCATACCACCCTTCCGCTGTAGCATCAGCACATTCTCTAATTGTCGTCCCATCATATCCATTCGTGAAGCCAACTCCCCTAATTGCAAATCACGCGTGTCATTATCAGATTTCACTGCTTTTGCAAGTTTTTTGGCACCAAATTTAAATCCTGAAAAGAAACCCCCATCGCTCTCTTTACAATCAGGCCCATCACAATCATCGTCAAAATCAAAAATATCTCCGTTCAAGCGTACCATTTCAGATTTCATAATACGCGTAAATAACTGCGACAATCGTAAATCACGTTCGCGCAAGCCGGCGTCGAGTGCTGTATTGCGAATAATCTCCTTTGATACGCCCATATCCGATTTAATTAAATCCAGGTAGTTGTCCTTCATTTTGACAATAAGCCAAATAGCATTTTTTCTCAGCGACGGCGGTAGCTGCATTTCGGACGAAATCTTGCTGCCAAATACGGCCCACTCTTGCTTCAGGCGAATCGCCGTCTCTAATTTCTCCTGGACCTGAAATACTTTGATATAGCCCGTACTAAGAGTTAAAATAATAGTGAAAAGTGAAAATAGCCCTTTTAATACAAGTCCCGCCGTTGGATATGTTGTTTCATTAATATTAAATGTACTAAGTGATGCAGTACTTGCGATTGTGGAAAATACAAGATTTATAATAGTATTTTTCCGCAGCACGCGCCTATAATGGTCCGTGGCTGTTGTCATAATTTCCAAATAAACAGCGGATATTTGTGTCCATTGTACCAAGGTATGGACAATTTCAGGTTGCCAATCTTCTCCCACACGCGTCTCATAATAGGCCAACTCGCGACCCATTACGCGCTGTGTTTCACCACCAGACGCATCCGGTGCCACAACCTGTAATGCAATGGTATCAGCTGATAAAGCACTCGATGCCATACTACTGAAATGTAATATTTTACATATATTTGGCTATACCAATACTTCTAATCATTAACTAAATGCGCGCATTGTGGGCTACTCTCAAATCACTCTTGCAACATATAAAAGACCGATACCTCACGCGCCAGCCGGCCCACCAGTATCACTCCGAGCCCACCGCCATCCTTATTCAAGTCCAAGATGCGACCCTTGTACAAACCGACATCGATTTCTCTACAGAGCGAGTAATCTAAACCCGCCGCTTAATATAATAGGTAATTCCAATGGACCCCAGTGGCATTACCTATGATGAAACCAGTCTCGTATCATCTGAGTACAATCCGAAATATCGTGCATTTACCCTCGCATTCAAGAACCCATCCCTACTAGTCAAACTCATCGAGTTCAACTCTACCATCTATGTGTCATTTGCATCTCAATTGCTGCCACTCCACACATTCCTACAAGTACGTTCCGCTCTAGAAAAACCAAAAGGGCTCACCGTAGAATTTGGCCCGGACTACGATAGTATCAGGCACACGTATAAGGACCTCACCGCCGCCACATTTGGGACTATTATGAGCGCTGTCGAAACAGCAATTGAGGAGTATAACTTGCCAACAGATGCGCCAGATTGGCTCCTATCAGACTCCGAGTCCGACAATGATGAGTCCGAGTCAGCCCCTGCCATCCTAGACCGCGTCATTCCACCGCCAAATCCAGATACCCTCGAGACCCCCCACCAAAATCCCCTTACTCGTGCCGACCAGGTAGCATTTCTAGTAGGAATCCTCGCATTCCTAATAGCAATCCTTCATTCTGTTTATTTGGCTATTACGACTATAAAACTTGTCTAAGCTGGGACAAGCTGTGTATGCGCACCCCAGATGCGCTAGCCGCCCGTGATTTATCAATGTGAATCGTGTGCATACCAACTCCTTTACCGCCGGCAATATCCTTCTCATAATCATTTCCAATCATTACAGCGTGTTGTGGTGCAACCTTATCACGCTGTAGTACGTGTCTAAATATGTCCGCACAGGGTTTGCGACACATACGATTACCATTAAATAACACAGAGGCCGTGAAATACGGGGCCACACCTATTTCCCTAAAAGCAGCCCGTAAGAGTCGCACTGGCTTACTTGTATTCGAAATTAGCCCAATCTTATATCCCCGCGACTGTAAATATTCCAATGTGGCTAATGTGTCTGCATACAATGTGGCCCGCTTTTCAGCCAGTGTTCCGTTGATTAAGTATTTCTTAGACCCTGATTTCGCCAGTGTTCCAGACCAATCAAAATATACGTGTGTTATGTCCTCCCAACCCATCTAACAGTCCCTATAGAATAATCGGCTCCCCGTACTCGGCGAGCCTCTTATAGAATAATCGGCTCCCCGTACTCGGCGAGCCTCTTATAGAATAATCGGCTCCCCGTACTCGGCGAGCCTCTTATAGAATAATCGGCTCCCCGTCATCAATCTCAATATATTCGTCGCCGCGTTCGCCCTTCCATACACGCTTATATGCAACCTTCACCCCCTCACCAGCCATACGTGCCAACGCCCCACCGGCCGTAATAGCATAGGCTGTCGTTGTTCCAACGAGCGCACTTGTTATAACTGCAGTTAGGGGTGTGTAGATGCGTATGGTGTTTTTTGCCGTACTGGCCAATGCATTCCGCGCGTAAAAGACACCCATTCCCGCCATTTCACCGGCAAAATATGCCGTCCCGCGCTCTACAATATATCCGAGTCCATTGACCGTCGCGCCGGCACTACTGGCCGCTGCGGAACCTGCCGTGGTCATTGCGTTGTAGGTCATTGTCGCGGCCAGCGTGCCGGCGGTTATCCCGAGAGGCGACGGTTTGAGCGAGAGCCCGTTCGGAAAAAGGCGGACATCGAATGATTTGGGAGGCTCAAGTGGCTCGGACGGAATGCGCTCAACAATATCCATTGTTTTCAGTGCATCGGGGAGCTCGGCATAAGTCGGCTCCTCCCTTACATCAAGAGTGGGCTCCATACTTACTAGCCTACTAGAAAAGAATCAGCCTTACATAGTAGAAATGCGAGTTATCGTCTCTACAGCACTCCTACTGCTTGCCATCATATTCCTAACAGTCATTCTCGGGTATCGCCGTGAAGGAATGTGCGGATGTCCTATGTGTCGCGGAGGGTGCGCGCGTCGTATTGGTGGCAAGTGTCCATTTTACGCTGGTTATGCCAGCGAAGGGTTTGCTGGCCCTATGGGCCAGCTTTACCCTAAGCTAGACCATCAGTCTAGCGAAGGGTTCGGAACATCACCAGGTACAATGACGCAGCTTGCCACATCCCACGTCCCCTCAGAGTCCGATGCGGCCATCATAAAGCAATGGCTCGCCGACCGTAAGGAGGGTGTCTATATGATGACGGAGGAAGACCTCGCACGCGGTGCCCCGATGGCACCATTACATATTGGTGCCTACTACTAAAGGCTCCTCCCTCGGTACCCACTCCACAAGCGGCCCAAGCCCCCCAGGCCAGTCCTTAAAAGCCACTGACTCGGACGACGAGCGACCAGATGCTATCATCGTCTCCAATGCCCGTCGCCGACGCTCAATTGACCCACCCGTTTTTGGCCCGCGACGAGTGTAATGCTTCCACATCCACTCGAATTGCAATGCCGCTCGCTCATCAGGAAATCCACTTACTAAACACACACGTGTCCACACATCTCCGCGTGTAGCTCGCGCACCCCCTACAAGTTCTCCATTATGTTGGCGTAACCGTCGGTCTGGATCCACAGTTGCTCCTACATAAGTCCGCGTATTAGCGTTATTGAGTAATAAATATACATACCACATATGTTGTATACTATGTATATTAATTTTAAATATAACCACTAATATCAGCAATGTCTATCCATCCACCCATATCTGTTTATGTTATAAATTTAGACCATCGTTCCGACCGATGGGAAAGAGTAAAAAAAATGTGCTTATCTTGTGGAATAACACCAATACGTATATCAGCTGTAAAGGCATCACCTGGATGGCACGGATGTGCTATGTCGCATAAGAAAGTTGCAGAAATGGCAGAATCAAAAGGAGAGCCGTGGTATGTAGTGATTGAAGATGACGCAGTATTTACGTTAGAAAACTGGATTCGCTTTGTACAATTATTACCTACTTTATGGGATATGAGAGATAATTGGGACGTGTTCAATGGCGGGCCTGGTCAAATTGGTGGCTTTGAATTATTAAAACAAGACCCTATATTATTTAGAAATCAAGGAACATTAACTCATTTTTTATTAGTAAATGCTAGTTGCTATAAACACATAATAGATTGGAACACATCACACGAAGCATTTGATTATCATTTAAAAAATTACACTAAAATGCTGAGTACATACCCAGCTATAGCATTACAGGATGACATTAGTTCTGATATTGGTATTGGTAATCCAGCCGAAAATTTTAATTCTACCAACCTAGAAATTAAGAAAATATTACAAGCTCAATCTATTATTGAGCAATTCCTAAGTTTTAGTTTGCCCACCCCACGCGGCCGACGGGGATAAATCCTTCTGTAAAATATCCCGCCTTCAAAATATCGCGCTCACCACCGCGTAATTTCAAATACGGTATTTCTTTAATTTCAGGTTGTGTCAATTTATTTGCCAAACACCCGAAATCCCACTTACAGTCAGTTTGTATTTTGAACATATCATTTTCTGCCGGTTTTAGCACAAGTCGAGGTTTACGACCAAGCCGTGATTGAATTACCGCCTGCATACACGCGTGTTGTGTCAAGTATACATTTGTATCACCGAATTCATACACCTTTGGTATAATAATAATTTGTTTTTCTTTTTCTAAATCATTTTTATATTCAATAAATCCCTTTTCTATTGCAACTGTAAATTCGTCATATAACTTACTTATTACCTCGCTACCCTTTGGTGCTAGCATAAACCAATTTTCAATATAATGTTCAGGATCGTCGCCTAGTGTAAATCCAGTAAATTCGCTGCGAGCATCGACACTTTCTGAATACAATTTTTCTATTGCTGCTCCATCGTTAATTACAATAGAAGCATCTAGCCACATACCACCATATTTTTTCAATAATGCTACACGATACCAATCTGCACGATGTTGCACACCATAATTGTCTATTTTACTAGGAATTGTAGATGGGTCAATATATTCGTGTAGAGTTTCTTTTGTAATTAACTTAATATCCCAATTTGGTAACTTGGATTTTGTACGTTGTTGTATTAACTGTATTGTCTCGGGAATTCCATCTCCTTCCCAATATGACCACGCTATACGAGGAATAACGTAATCTAATGATGTAAATCCTTCGCCATATGGCTTATATAATATGTATATTATCAATACAACCAAACTAAGAACAATAATATACTGCATAACTACTTATGTGAAGAATTATATAATCTTCACATATCTATTACGTATATATTACCGGAATTTGTATATACAAATTGGTAGTATAGTATGAGCGGTTGCGCACTTCGTCGATGGGGTCCCGGGACTACAAAAGAACGCACACCAGACACCGAATCAGCTAAACAACTCGAATCATCTCTACAATCCCTACTTGCAGCACGTGCGTCTCTTGATTCCCAGTTTTCGCCTCCCACGCCACAGCAACCAATCCCTGTAAAAGTTCCCTCAGTATATATAACGGAATCGTCCATTATTGAAACAGCCACTCTGCCCCCTCAATATTCGTGTGTCAAGTATGACACATATTCTTCGGACAACTTGTTAAAGAATTCACAAGGTACTAAGCCCCAAGTGCAAGCGCGAACCCAACTCACCTCGTCCATGAACTGGGGGGCGTTTTGACTTGTCTCTAGTGCCTGTGTCCCTTCGTGTTCATCCGTTGGGGCAGGCATTCCTTTTAGCGACACTAGTACAAAACACGCCTCTCCATAAAAGCTCGGTATATAAATCCTGTAAGGTAGCACCCACCCTTGACCCTTCAGTCCATCCCTCAATCGCCGCACAATCTTCACCGCCACGTCCCGTTCAGACCGCGGTGCATCCCCAATATAAGCCGCCATTACTCCGCCCTCTCGCAACTTCCCAACACACCCTAATAGCATCTGACAGAACCAGTCAAGAGATGACTCTCTTGGATCAAATATATCCACAAATATCGCGTCATATGTCCCGCCTGTCTTCAGTGCTGCATCTGCATCTTCGGTGCAAACCCGTACTCGCTCATTCGAATAAGCACCCCTATTCCAATGTACGAGTCCGTGCCGCGCCCAGCGAACAAACTCTTCATCGTGGTCATACTGTGTAATCGAATTTACGTCCCAGCGCAACACATCCCGTGCAACACATCCCTCCCCGCCGCCTAGAATTAACACATCGGCCTTTGTATTACTCCAATGCCTGCAACGCATCGCAGGCCATACTAAGGCTTCGTGATATAGCCCCTCGTCCGCCTGTGATGACTGTACCTCTCCATCCATAAACAACACCTCGCCAAATGATGCTGTATTCAATAAGCACACTGGCGCCTTCTCAGTTGTAAAATGTGCACGCACAGACCCCTCAAATATAACTTTCATATCATCACAACCAGGCTGTGTTGCAATATAACGCGCCCGCCCATTTTCGCCAGGTTCCAAACTCATTCCTAATAGTCTCTATGCTACTCCCCCTTATATCCATTTGGTGTCATAGGACCTAAACGTTGCGCTCAAAAATTGATCCAGCGTTCGACCATCCTCGTCAGCACCTAAGCCCTTTGAATCTAAAGCAAAGACAGATGCCATCCGGATTCCACAAGCCTTCTTCCGACGTTGAGACCATTGTCGGCGTTCAGTTCGGGATTTTCTCGCCCGAAGAGATTGAACGCCGTTCAGTGGTCGAAATCACGTCTCTGAACCTGTATAAAGGTTCAGAGCCCGAAATCGGGGGTCTCTTTGACCCTCGTATGGGAGTTCTCGATAACGGAAAAACATGTCGCTCGTGCGGGCAGACCAATCACGGTTGCCCTGGTCACTTTGGTCACTTCAAACTTACTCGTCCCGTTTATTACATTCAGTTCATTGACACTGTTCGTGATATCCTCAAGTGTATTTGTATTAAGTGTGCCAAGCTCCGTATTGACAAGGACTTGCACATTGACCTCGCTCGCCGTCGTGGTGAGGACCGCTGGAAGGCCGTGCGGGCTGCCTGTGATAAGGTGAGCCGCTGTGGCCAGGAGACCGAGGATGGATGCGGTGCAGAGCAGCCAAAGAACTACGCCAAGGAGCCAATTGCCCGTATTGTCGCCCAGTTCGCCGACAAGACCACGATGCCTCTTGAGGTCGAGCACGTTCTCCAGCTCTTCCGCCGTATCAGCGATGAGGACGTGGATTTCATGGGGTTCAACCGCTTCTGGTGCCGTCCTGATTGGATGATTGCAACTGTGCTCCCCATTCCTCCTCCCCAGGTCCGCCCATCCGTCGTCCAGGATAACAATCAGCGGTCCGAAGATGACTTGACACATAAGCTCTACGAGATTATCAAGGCCGACCGCGTCCTCGCCCAGAAGATTGAGAACAATGCGACGAAGTACGTCATCGACCAGTTCCAGAACGTCCTCCAGTATCACGTGGCAACCCTTGTGGATAACAAGATTCCTGGTGTGGCCCCGTCGGCCCAGCGCTCTGGGCGTCCCCTCAAATCCATCTCACAACGTCTTGGGTCCAAGGAAGGTCGTATCCGCTACAATATTATGGGTAAGCGTGTGGAGTTCTCCGCACGTTCCGTCATCACCCCTGACCCCAACATCAGTATCGGCGAGCTCGGTGTTCCCCTCAAGATTGCGATGAACTTGACGGTCCCTGAGCGTGTCACGAAGTACAACATCCAGCAGCTCTACAAGTACGTGCAGAACGGCGCTGACGAGCATCCTGGTGCGAAGACCCTCGTGAAGGCCGATGGGCGGATGATTTCCCTGCGACACATCAACACGCGTGAAATCGTCCTCTACCCTGGCGATGTCGTCCATCGCCACCTGATGGACGGCGACATCGTCCTCTTCAATCGTCAGCCGACGCTTCACAGAATGTCTATGATGGGACATAAGGCGAAAATCTTGCCCTACAACACGTTCCGTCTCAATGTTTCTGTGTGTTCTGCGTACAACGCTGACTTTGATGGAGATAAATCTTGTCTCCAACAGGCGGGCACCTATTAGGATGGGAGTTTCCTATTAGGACTAATGCTGTAATACCCCCTGCTTATTGAGCTCGTGTAAGGCTCAATGAGTAATATAACCGTCTAGTAGAAAATTGACTACTGAAAACAATGGCACCTAAATATAAACACTATGAGTGTAATCTTGACCGACCCATCTTCAATTGTCGGCCATATCTACGTAATTGAAACGTCAGCTACCGACAAAGTCTATGTCGGCCAGACACTATCACACCGCAAAAACCACGGAAAGTACCGACCATTCGGATACGAGGGTCGCTTTCGAGACCATATCAGTGAAGCACTATGTAACACAAAGAAGAAGCAATGTACCTATCTCAACAATGCCATTCGGCTGTATGGGAAAGATGCATTTAGCGTCTCTCTGATTGAAACGTGCGCAGTCGCTGACTTGGATGCCCGAGAGCAACACTACATTGCACAATACAAGTCAATGTATCCGAGTGGTTATAACTTGACGTGTGGCGGAAAAGTGTTCAGAGCCGCAGAGGCTAGCGACGTAACCCCTACCATACCCCTAAATGCACCCAGAAGCAGAGGTGGATGTACCGAACGCAGTGTAGAAACACGCGCAAAGATGTCCATTGCAAGCAAGAAAGCCCTAGAATCCGAAGATGCTCGTAAAAGTGTGATGAAACGCACACAAATACAGCATATGGAACGGAAATTGGAGCTCTGTAAAGGTGCAGAGGTTGATATGTTGAACCTTGATAAGTACATCCGCATTGTTAAATCAAAGAGTGCAGGTGAATTCGTCAGGGTGATACTCGGTAAGCAGGAAGTAAGTTTCGTAGGTAAATATGATACAATAGATTCACTAAAACAACGTGCCGTTGAATTCTTAAAAGCAGTCAATCAGTCTGCAACGCTTCCAAATTGTTCGGGAAACCCCTAAAGCACTAACTTCTAAGGGTGTGGCGAAAACCACATACTGGCTCCAGAGAAAAACTGGAGGTATAGGAATAACGTTAGTGATGAGCCACGCAAGTGGCAAAATGGGCAATCCGCAGCCAAGCTCCTACGTGCGCTATGATAGCATATGGAGAAGGTTCAGAGACTAAATGGTAGCGGGTCGTAAATGATGGTCTAATCAACCTGATATGGCTCAAGATATAGTCCGTCCTCCTTGGAAACTTGTGAGGGCCGGTTAGAGGGAAGCCTCTAACACGGAGATGAACTTACACGCACCGCAATCCTACGAGGCAGCTACGGAGCTCGAGGAGATTGCCGCTGTGCCCCACCAGATTATCAGTCCTCGCCACCAGGTCCCCATCGTAGGTGTCGTGCAGGATACACTTGCCGGCTCCTACTTGATGACGCGGCCGAACATCCAGTTCAACGTGCGCGAGTTTATGAATATGATGATGTACAACAAGCGCTTCGACGGTGCCATTCCTAAGCCCCGTAAGGGCACTGAGACGGCACCCCGTTGGACCGGCCACCAGGTGATGACGACCCTCCTCCCACCTCTCAACCTGAAGACGGCCAACTCCTCCTACGACGCCACGAAGGATGCCACCGCGGACATTGTGAATATCCAGGAAGGCGACGTTATTCAGGGTACATTCGACAAGGGTATCTTCGCCAAGCCCTCGAAGGGTATTATCCACACCACCTACAATGATTATGGCCCAAAGGACACCGTCCAGCTCATCGACACCCTCCAGAACACTGTCGAGTCCTTCCTTGTTCTCAATGGGTTCTCTGTGGGTATCTCGGACTTGATTGCCGACGACAACACGAAGAAGCTTATGGACGAGGCCATTCAGCAGCGCAAGAAGGAGGTCGAGGACATTCTCCTACAAGTCCATCTTGACCTATTCGACAATAACACGGGTAAGACCAATCAGGAGGAGCTCGAAGGGAAGGTGTTCGGTACGCTGAACAAGGCCACGGATGATTCAGGTAAGAAGGGCCAGGAGTCCCTTGCCTACGAGAACCGTATGATGGCGATGATTCGTGCGGGCTCGAAGGGTGGTGTGACAAACATTGCCCAGATGATTGCGTGCGTCGGCCAGCAGAACGTCGAGGGTAAGCGTATCCCTTATGGCTACCTCGACCGCACTCTGCCCCACTACAAGAAGTACGACGATGGTGCAGAGGCCCGTGGGTTCATTGAGAGCTCATTCATCCGCGGCCTCAATCCCCAGGAGTTCTTCTTCCACGCGATGTCAGGTCGTGAGGGTCTCATTGATACGGCCGTCAAGACCGCCGCCACAGGTTATATCCAGCGCAAGCTCATCAAGGCTATGGAGGACCTCATCGTTCAGCACGATGGTACTGTGCGTGAGAGCAATATGAACATCGTCCAGTTCAAGTATGGCGAGGACGGGACAAACGCGACGAAGCTCGAGTCTCTCGGCTTTGGTCTCGGCAAGCTCAGCGAGGCGGCCATTGAGGAGACGTACGGACTCAAGACCGTTGATTTCACCACCGTCTTCGCCGAGGGCACTGACCGCGGGGCCGACGAGGAGCCACTCGAGGCCTACGTGAAGGAGGTCAAGGAGGACCGTCGGATGTACGTGGAGGGGATGTTCGCAAGCGGACGTCAGGGCGACGTTAATTCCCCTGTGAATCTCCAGCGTCTCATCAACAACATCCGCATTCGCTACGGTTTCACTCCCGAGACCCGTACGGACCTCACCCCTGCTGTGGTCCTCGACGGCATCAAGCGTGTCATCGCCAAGACGCAGCCATACAACCGCCTCTGGTGCGCCCTTCTCCGCACATACCTCGCACCACACTCCCTAATTGTCGCTGAGCGTTTCACGAAGTCGGCCTTCGAGGCACTGTGTGAGATGATTGTCGTTAAGAACTGGCAGGCGTGGGCCCAGCCAGGTGAGCTCGTTGGTATCTTGGCCGCCCAGAGTATTGGTGAGCCTTCGACACAGATGACTCTTAACACCTTCCACTTGGCAGGTGTTGCATCGAAGTCCAATGTGACTCGAGGTGTTCCCCGTCTCGATGAGCTCCTCAAGGTGACGAAGGAGCCGAAGGCCACCGCCCTAACAGTCTATCTGAAGCCCGAGTACCGTGAGTCGAAGGAGAAGGCCCGTGAGGTCGCCCAGGACCTCGAGCTCACCCTTCTCCGCAATATCACGAGCAAGATTGGCATCTACTATGACCCCTCTGACGAGGCATCGGTAGTCCCTGAGGACCGTGAGCTCCTCGACTTCTACCGCGTCTTCGAGAATGCCGCACTAGCCGAGACTGGTTCAGCCAGTGGTACTACCAAGTACATGCTTCGTCTCGAGCTCGACCGCGAGAAGATGTTTAACAAGAACATCACGATGAATGACGTGGCGTTTGTCCTGAAGAATATGTATGAGAATATGACAGGCAACGCGAAACTCAATCTCATCTACAGCGACTACAACAGCAATCGCCTTATTATGCGTATTCGCTTCAGGACACTCGAGGCCAGTATTGATGTTATTGATACACTCGACTACTTCAAGCGCGTCCAGAACGGCATCTTGAACTCCGTTGTTATCCGTGGTGTTGCAGGTATCAAGTCAGTCAGTTTCCGCAAGGATGTAGAGAAGGTCCAGAATGTGGATGGTGAGTACAAGAACATCACCCAGTATGTACTCGACACGGATGGTAGTAACTTCTTGGAGGTGATGAACCATCCTGCAGTGGATGGCAACCGTCTCTACAGTACGAACGTGCACGACATTTACGGACAGCTCGGTATTGAGGCTGCACGTATGGCACTCATAACCGAAATCACGACACTGTTCGAGGAGGCCGGCGTTAATTATCGCCACCTTGGTCTGCTCTGTGATATTATGACACAGAAGGGCAAGCTGATGTCGGCAGACCGTTATGGTACAAATAAGAAGGACATTGGACCACTTGCAAAGGCGTCCTTCGAGGAGACAGAGCAGATGCTCGTGAATGCCGCCCTGTATGGTGAGGTGGATCCTATTACGGGTGTGTCGGCGAACATTATGATGGGCCAGCCCATTCGCGGAGGTACGGCCTTCAGTCAGATTCTGCTCGACGAGCAGGCGCTCCCACAGCTTCTCGAGGGCCTCACACCAGAAGAGGAGCTCGAGGAAGAGGCACAGGGAGACCTGGCCGATGACGAGCTCGAGGAGGACCCCAATGACCCTTGTGGGCGCACCAACTTCAAGATGAATATGGTGATGCCCACTGCCCAGAGCGAGGTCATTGCAGAGCCAGACGTCGAGCTTGTAATTATCTGAGAGGAGCGAAGATAAATCTATCATCTAAGGTCTGGACAGGATGATAGACTATGACCTCGGCCCCCGAAAAACCCCCTTGGGAACAATTACTATGGAATCCTTCACCTTCGCGCCCCGCAACAACCCTAAAAGTCGATGAGCCAGCATTTCAAACAGAGACCCCTTGGGAATTTAATGCGCCACCTGAATTACACGCAATAAAAGACAATATATCTGCTCTTAGCGAAGACACGTGGGAGTATTATAAGAAACTGACAAATCCCTATGAACTTATTTTTACTACGTCAGGGAAATACGCGACCCCGCCGTCCATTTGTATGCTCCATCCTCTCAGTCGGTCCTATTTTAAGATGATTGAGATAATGCAAGTGGCGAATATTGTGGGGCGCCTGCAAGGCCGCGACCGGTTCAAGACGGCCCACGTATGTGAAGGTCCTGGCGGGTTTATTCAGGCGGCCTTCGACGAGGCCGACCGCAATCGCAAGAAGGTCTCACAGGCCATTGCAATGACACTGCGACCGACCGAGCATCAGATTCCTGGATGGAAACGGGCGGCGACGTTTTTGAAGAAGCATCCAGAGGTTAAGATCGTCTATGGGGCGAGCAACACGGGTGATATTCTCGACTCCGTAAATCGCCAATCATTTTACGACGAATGCGCGCATTCCATCTATCTTTTTACGGCCGATGGGGGTGTTGATTTTGCTACAAATTACCACGAGCAAGAGCGTACAATCTACCCCCTACTAGTCGCATCAGCTCTTATGGCGGTCAATTGTTTATCTGAAAACGGCATTTTTATCCTGAAGATTTTCGACAGCTACACGCGTCCTACAGAGGACCTTATTCTCGGGCTCGCCACTGTATTTCGTCAATGGACCCTGTACAAGCCCGCCACGAGCCGTCCGTGCAATGCCGAGCAGTATTTTATTGGCACTGGATTTAAATCAACATACTCACGGCCTCTCGCGGCTGCACTTGAGCGCGTCTTGACAAACCCACATCTTCCGCATAAACTCTGGGCCGACGACGCGTTTGATGAGGCCACACGTACTCAATATAGGACGCTACAAGTCATTCGCGCCGAACGTCAAATCAAGTTTATCAAGGAAACACTGGGACTCGTAGGGAATCTCACGGCTGCACAAGAAACAGACTTGTGGAATCGTAATATTCAGGCTAGTACAAAGTTCTGTAGGGCATTTCATCTTCTAACCGTCCAAAAGATGCCTGTTGGCAGCGCATTTATGGCCGAGACAAATGCTTAACGACGCAGATGTGCTGGCATATAGCGGTCAGCGAGTGCGCGCCCAACAGCAACGGACGCACCGTGGTGGCTAATTTCACCGGTCCCAATCTTATCAAGGAGCGCAACCATCCCTAACAGTGGAGTTATGTCTTCACCCGAAAGGAGCTTGCGAAGAAGCTCAGGGTAGCGATTTGCCATTTCAGGTACAGCAGCACGAATGAAATCCTCGGTCTTACCCTCGGATTTCATAAGGAGCACCTGATTCACGGCGTCTTTTAAGAATGAACTGCGCGCCGTGGCATCAAAATCGAGTGGGCGCTCTTCGGACTCACGGAGCGCCTCTTGTGCGGATTTACGTTCAACCGGGGCGGGGGGTCTCTGCTGGCTCATAGTAGTCTTCTGATGTTGCATAAATCGTTTTTGTAATTTAAACGCTCGTCCCCTAATAGAAAACGCAATGCAGCGCCGCGAGTGTTCGACATCCACAAATGTAGAGATGAAAAAGCTCACAAATGGACCCGAAATGTCAAATATAGACCGTATAATGGGCCAAGTCAGCCTATTACAGGCACAATCCGTCGCCGATTCGTGTTATGATGCACAGACTAGCGATAAACCGTCAGATGTCGCCAAGCCATCCGGTCCTTTTGACGCTAAAGAGTTTGCACTCCGCGAACCGTTTATCGCCCCCTACAAGTCATCCAGGCGCTCCCCCACTTCAGAGGCCACTACACTCCTAAGTGTAATACTGTTAGGGGCTGCGGTGGTTTGTTTCTGGAGGGCCGCGGCGGGAGCGAAATAAAGGTGATTTAAATTCACGGACGTGTTGGTAGAATAGGTATGAGCGACATTGAAGGCGGTTATAGTAGCGAAAAAGACGTCGAAGGTGGTGTCTATAAGAAAGGGGATATACAGGCGTCGCGGGAAGTAGACGACGATGAAGAAGCACAAATGACACCTTTCATTAATGCTATATATGCATTCAAGATGGCCGCTGGTGCAGCATTTCGTGAGTATTATGCCAAAATACATAAGCAAAATACACACGGCGTTGAAGAGTACCAGACATATTTGGCCGCCATTGAGTCGCTGTGGGACGCAAATAAACACACACTGCGCAGGCAACTTACAGCGCCCTATAATACATTAAATGATGAAGTAAAACGCATGTTACAGTCCATGCTTAACAGAATTCATCAGACAAATAACCCACAGCATAGTTTCGCAGCTAATTCTTGGATTCGCCGTCTTTTCGTGGAGTGCGCTGGCTCTACCAATAAACGGTCGTTTGATGCTTGCAAAGACGCCACACAGACCAAATAATATAGCTCAAAGTAGATAATGGGGAATAATACCACACGACGTAAAGCAAAGACATATAACCCTTTTCTGGGCTGCCCAGCTGGCTACCATAAGCGGGCTGGGCACGAGCGAATGGGGCAGCACCGGCGCCCACTTTGTATTCCTACAAAGGAGACCGCGTCGCGTCAGGTTCAGGCTGGAGAAGTCCGTAGAATGACGTCCCGGCTAGCCCAGTCCGCTCCTAATCGTCAGGGTAAGTGCGGACCAGGTGAAATCCTGCGTAAGTCCTATGTGCGTAAGTTCCGCGGGTCCGTCCGTCGTGAAGGCTACTCGGTCCATAAGGACAAAGGAAAGACCTACCGCATTTTCCCAAAACAGCGCGACGTGCATGTGAAGGCCGCGTGTGTGAAGGACCCGAAGGCCGTCGCCGGCAAACAGCAGGTCCCTATATTCGGAGCAATGAAGCGGCGCGAGCTGCTCAAGCACGGCTACCATTACAGTCTCCCTATAAACGCCCGGCGAAAGGCGCTCGAGTCGGCTATTACGGAGTATTCACCGGCCTACGTGTATAAGAAGCTGGCCGCCGTATCAGTCTTATCAAAGGAGTCCAAGCCGACCGCATCGACCGTATTCTCTGAGGACAGCGAATGGGTCAAGAAACAGTATAATATAACGGAGAGTATGTTGAAGTAATCCCCCCGCGCGCCGCCGCCCTAATAGTCTAGTAAAATCTTTTACACTGCCACACTGTGGCGTTATAAAAGATTGTGCGAGAAACACTAGTCAATATCAGATGGAGTCGGCAAGTAAGCCAATAACGAATATAATAACTACAACGGACACGGGATCCGCGAAGTCCATACTCATCCTAATAGTCATTCTTGGGCTCGTCGCATATATGCTTGCCGAGGGATTTTCCATTAGTGGTGAAGGGCGCGACTGGAATGAAATCCGCTGTCAGCCACATATTATTCCCATTGCGAGTTTGTATGGGTACGACACGCAGGAGAATTTCAACTACTGTATGAAGGCCAACTTCAATAACCAAGTCGGCAGTCACCTCGGGCCCATTTACACAATGTTTGGCGGATTCTCGGCGGTCTTATTGTCACTCGTCGAGTCGGCCAAGCGTCTCAAACTCGGGTTCGCCACAATGTACGGCGGTATTCGCACTATCCTCACCGAATTCCAAGAACGCCTGCAAGTTTTTTTCACACAAATTCGTGTTAGCGCACAACGGATGAAAATGTTAATGGGTCGTATCTATTCGACCTTTTACAGTGTCATATTTATGTCAATGAGCGGTATGACGGCCGTGCGAAATTTCACAGGTACGACTCTCTTTGATGTAATAGATACGTTCTGTTTTAGTCCAGATACACTTGTGTCTATTAAGGGACGTGGTGAGGTTCGAATTGCCGACGTGCGTGTGGGCGATGAGTTTGTAGGCGGACCGGCGGTAAAGACGACATTCCAGTTCCTGGCCGATGGTCAGGCTATGGTACGCCTGCCACGTGCCGATGGGGGCTCGCCTATAATAGTCAGTACAAATCACTACTTGGCCCACGGAGGTGCTTGGATAAGAGCCGGCGAACATCCTGCGGCTGTAGATGCTGAGCCTTGGGCTGGTGGCCGCCTGCGGCCAATTATATGTCTCAATACAACGGACCACACAATTCCCGTCGGCGGCTACTTATTCCGTGATTATGACGAAACGGACGCACCAAATTACAAGGTTATGTCGCAAATACACGCCGCCCTAAATGCAAATACGGATTTTCAGACAAATTACAATTTGGAGTGGCACGAGCTGTGCCCTGCCGTGGCAGGAAATACCGAAATACGGATGCGCGACGGCTCCTACAAGTCAGCTCGTGAAATACACGTAGGTGAGTGGTTGGATGGTGGGCAGCGTGTAATAGGGCGTATGCGGATGCTAGTACGGGAGTGTGCGAGTCTCCCTGGCGGGGACGTGGTGGCCGCTGGAACACTTGTATGGGATGCACGGTCTTCCAAGTGGCGACGTGCGGCCGATATATATGGAACAATGATGATATGTGGCGCCCCACTTGTATTTGAAGGATTTGTTGTGCTCCCCGGGTCTGTGCTACGCACACGTGCAGGAAATTACGTGCGGGACTATATGGAAATAGCGTCGGATTCGATGGAGGATGAGTATGCGGCCGAGCTGGCAACTATGACGGCCCCACGCGTGAGTTGGGCGGAGGCAAATATAGCTGTTGCTTGATTAGACTGGGCGTATGGATTCAATACCATTAAAAGATACCACAGCGGGTGGCGGGGCGCGCTCCATTGCACCCATAATAGTCACCGTATTTCTCTTCACATTTGGAATCGGTTATATGATGTCCAAGTTTGAGCGAAAACATATAATGGACAATTGGGAAGAACGGCGGTGTGAAATTCCCGTTATATTTTCGGGCTGGCTCTATAAACCAGCCGATGACTCGCGAACACCCGGGCAATTTGCACAGGATAATATGTCATTTTGTATGAAGTCCATCCAGGAGGGTGTATTAGACAAGGCACTTGAGCCGGCGCGTGTAATTATGAAAGGCCAGGAGCAGGCCGCCGAGACGTTAGCGTCGTCCCAGTTGTCGTCGAAGGCGACAATGATGCGCACCCTAAATGACGTGGTGGGGAAGGTGTTGGCCGATTTCTTTACACGCCTTCGGATTATGACGGACCAAATAAAGGTCACAACAGGCCGGCTCAAGATGGCTTTTTCCCGCGTACATGCTATGCTTGTTAGTAGCGTGTTAGCCGGCATAAGTATGGTCCAGGGTGTTATGAATTTCTATAACACTGTTGTATTAGTCGTTATTATTATTCTTGCAATTATAGCGGCAATATTTATCGTGTTATTTATCGTACTATGGCCATTTGCACCGCTTCTGATTTCGGTCACGTCGCTCCTGGTGGCGGCAGGATTTGGCGCCTCGGCGGGAGGATTTGCGGCCGTATTTTGTTTCAGCCCTGAGACACCCGTGCAAATGGAGGGCGGCGACACGAAGCCGATGTGTGAATTGCAATTAGGGGATGTGTTGGAGGGAGGGGGCGTAGTCGAAGGTATGTATGAAATGAATGGAAAGGACGCGGAGATGTACGGACTTGATGGTGCAGTAGTGAGTGCGGACCACTTGGTGTGGAACGAGGCCGCGAACAAGTGGGTCTATGTACGAGACCACCCGCACGCCCTAAAAGTCGGTCGGCGGTGCGAACGGGTTTTCTGTCCGAGCGTCAGCAATCGATGTATGCGCGTGGGTTCGACGTGGTTCCGCGATTGGGAGGAGATTCCAGATGAGAGCGAGGACGCCTGGGAGGCTATGGTGTGGAAGACACTTATGGGGCACGAGGCCCCTGCAGGGACCAAACATACGGGCGAGGCAAATGGCTGCTCGGCACGTTCTACAGTCTTTGTGAAGGGTAAGGGCTCTACACCTATAGAAGAAGTAGAGATTGGCGATGATGTTCTGACACGCTGTTTCAATACAACACGTGTATTGGGTATTGTGCGAACACAGACACCCGAACGCCTTGCACACACTCATCGTTGGATGGCGGGCGGATGTTGGATATATGACCCTAAGAGCAATACGTGGCATCATCCGGCAAAACGTGAATGTACTGGTAGGACGGTAGTTGCCTACAGTCTAATAACTACTAGTGGTGAATTTTACGTCTCGACCGAGGAAGGCAACAGACTTATACGGGATGCGTTTGAGGTGGGCCTCGAGGGAATGGAGCGGACATATGATTTTACACTCTCGCAACTTCGTAATACAGATTCTCGGCCTCCTATCAGAAGATGAAGACTGGTTTCCTTATGACAGGTTTAGTGCTCCTCCTTGTTACATGTCTCTTAATGTCCGTTATGGTCACTCCCAGCTATGGCCCAGAGGGTTTCACCAGCTACTACCTCTCTGAGGCGGCGGATACTGGTATGGCCCCGATTGGTGCGTATGATGGTATCAAGCTCCAGGCTGCAGGTGGACAGGAGTATTGGCGCAGCACGTCTCCTAATGTTCCTCTAAATGGTCCGGCATTCGAGGTCGGCCCTGATAACCTCTTTATGTTCAAGAACAACGTGGCCAAGCCCGAGTGCTGCGGCTCTACTTACAGCACTGACACAGGCTGTGTTTGCACGACCCCTGACCAGCGCAAGTTCCTCAATATGCGCGGTGGGAATCGTACCGTGCCTGATGATGGCTTTTAAGTGGAGGGCTTCGCCCCCCACACCCCCTACCCAATCTAGCTTCGCATTGTAGTCTATAGTATGTTAGTCCTACATTATATATGTATCTAGAATTGTTCTATCAAGCGACCTCTAATGGTTAATATATGAATTATAGTAATTCATATATGAACTCGCACCCAGCTCCCCTTAAATTTCCCCGCAAATCCACATTAAAAGGCCCAGCAACAGTAATAATGCTCTACAAACTGTGTCTAATTGGCTACGGCGCGGCTCATATGCTGCTCGCCGGTTATGTCCTAGCAAATCATTTAGTCCATCCGCGCGAAATACTCATCATCGATCCTCACCACGACGGCGGTGCTCTTCTTCGTGACTGGCCCCACGTCGTCAGCAACACCACCTACCAGCAGTTCCTCGATGCCCTCACCCTTCTCGGCATACCACACCCTAATTGCCAATACGACCCGGCTGCACCCACAGAACTCCAATGTCTCGCACACGCCCTCCGTGAAACAATCCGTACTCTTCTTGGTCCCACAGTATCTCGTGCCTATGGTTATGTATCAAAACTAGAGAAAACTGGAGAACAGCCCTGGAAAATTACGGCCGGCAAGCAGTCATTTACTGCCACCACTGTCAGTCTGGCCATCGGTGCTACACCTCGGGCTCTCCCTACACAGACTCCACAAATACCACTCCATTGTGCGTTTTCCCGTAAATCACTTGCCACATATCTATCTCCAGCCGACACCCTAACAGTCTTCGGTGCATCTCACAGTGGAGCCCTAATAGTCCAAGCAGCTGTACAATCAGGGTGCGACGTGAATCTAGTGTATAATACACCTCAGCCATTCTATTTTGCCGACGAAGGGGCCTATGATGGTGTGAAGCTCGAAACCGCCGTGTTGGCCCGACAAATCCTGGCCGACGGACTCGGTGGTAAGGTCCGTCTCATCCCTTATAGTGATGCATTGGCGGTTCATTCGGCATTAATCAAGAGCTCCTGGTGTGTATCTGCTTGTGGTTTCGAACTGACTCATTATCCACAGGTCTTTGTGGATGGCCGTGCGATTCACACGGAAAGCTCTCTTCCCTATAATCCGGCAACTGGCATCATTCACCCCCGACTCTACGGGTGGGGAATTGGATTCCCAAGTACGACCACATTGGAAGGGCGTACATATGTGGATGTTAGCATACCGTCATTTGCTGCACACATATACGCCCAGCGTGCCCAACTTGCTGCGGATTTATCATCGTAGTGTGCCCCCAATTTTATACTACGGGTAGGATAGATATGAATCCCTTACCGAACGTAAGAAATGCAAATTTAATGACGTCTTATATTCCCAAGGTGGCAAATAACGTCGCAAATAATGCTGCACGGTTTGCAAATAATGCGTCAAAAGTCGCAAACAATGCCGCTCTAAACATAAATAAGGGGTTAAATTCTATGGCAAATTCTGCAGCAAAGAGTCTAAATTCAGGTCTCTCGGCCGTTGGCAACGTCGTCGCAAATACGGCAAATACATTAAATACCGCCATTGGAAATGCTGCGTCTCTCGCTGTTCCAAGCGAAGGACGTAGTATGCTCGCTACCATTGGGATTTGGCTCGTCATCCTCCTAATAGCCGCCATTGGTGTGTTTGTGTTCTTCTATAACGAGATTATGGAGGTTATGCCAGATGGGTTCAAGGAGTTTATGAACAAGGTCCGCGCCTTCTTTGGAATTGAGCCTGAGCCAATTCCAGTGAAGGTCGAGGCACCGTCCGCGTCTATGCCCGTTTCTGGTTCATCATCTATCATTCCTATTCCTCCTCCCTCGACCCCCATAATGCCCACAACTGGGTCTGGTGATGGGATTTCGATGAGCTCTATTTTGAGCATCCCTAAGGATATTATGTCATCCGTGGAGAAGCAGCTGCCTCTTAAGAAGGACCCCGAGGTTTTCACTGTGAAGGAGAACCGTTATACATATGATGATGCCGAGCCCCTCTGTAAGGCGTTAGGTGCAGAGCTCGCAACCTACGAGCAGGTCAAGGAGGCCTGGGACAATGGTGCCGACTGGTGCAATTATGGGTGGGTCAAGGGACAGATGGCCGTCTATCCTACACAGCCCGAGACATATGAGAAGCTCCAGAAGGGTACCAAGGCCCAGCGCACGGCGTGTGGTAAGCCTGGCGTCAATGGTGGGTACTTCGACAATCCTCATCTGAAGTTCGGTGTAACCTGCTATGGTGTGAAGCCGCCCCAGAAGAACCACGATGCGACACTGCTCCCATCTGGCGAGGCGAACCCTTATGACCCTGATGCACTCGAGTTTGACAAGAAGGTCGCCGAGTTCCAGGCAATGAGCGAAAACATTGGTATTCTCCCTTTCAAGGCTAACGACTGGACCGGCGCGGATTAAGCTCGCGCTCTTGCTGCCCAAATCGGCATCCGTGCGTCCCAATTAGGATAAGTCCAGGTCTCATTATCAAGTGTAACGTAGCATCCCTCCATCCGTAATAGTAGCGATAATATAGACTGGTCGTGTCGATGCTCGATAAATTCAGGGTGGTTCGGTGCGACCGACGGACTGTCGTCCAATAAATGATAATTTTCACATAACCATAGCCATTGCTGCATTATACGTACAGATGTAGTACATTTACGTATAATAATCGCAGTTCCTATTACTCCATCCATATCCATAACAGCTTCTGCCCCCAGCGCCTTAATAGTATCCATTTTGGTCCATTTATAATTCGGATGTTCGTTATTAAATGCGACAATTCCATCTGGCGTTGTACGGGCAATTTCGAGGTATTTTTTAAAACGGTCAGCACCACTGGCTTTTATGCTACATCCAGCGTCCGCATATACAAGTATTTCACCATCGCGCATTAATGACAGCGAGTGTAAAATAACGTGCGGCTTCCAAATCCAATATCCGCGCCCACGACTATTTGTCTCAATAAATTCTCCGTTTTTCCTCCAAAATACAGGGTCCGCCTGTAAATCATCATAAATATACTGATGAAATACATCAATAAATCCACTGGCCTTACATTCGGCTCGCAACCGAGCCAGTGCATTTACCCAATGGTCACTTGCAAATGAAGCCAAATATACCCGTGGTCTTACTTGTAGAGATGTGTGGGACATATCTGCAACTAATACTAGTATGGGCGGATTGTGTTTATATGTATTTTACGCGCCTGATGTCTAATACATCTCCTTCTTGCCCTTGAAATACGAACCCTGGTCCGCGGCCCCCCGCTCATCGCCGCTTCCATCTTCGTCGAGTTCCGCTACGAGTTCCCGCTCCTTTTGAATCGTTGGCGAATCTTCCGTAGAAACGTGTCGCCAAAAGAAGTGCTGCAAGTTTGAAAAGAAATAAGAAGCCATTAGCAGTGTCATCCACTCGGGTTTCCACGTGTCTTCCAGTTTGGCCCAATAATGACAGTCAAATGTATTGTAAAAGAGTCCAGCCTCGTCTGGATTATTGCTGTTGTACTTTGATACACACGGAAATGGAATATCATTGTCAGTGGAATCCTTATACTCGAAATTGCTCTTCATCACCCAACACCAATACAAGAATCGCCGTGTCATATCAACGTGATTACGGTCAAGTATAAATCCATTTGCCTCCAAGTCTGCCTCAATTTGAGCTACAAATTCAGAGCCCCAGCGCGTATTTGTCGTCTCATTTGCATATCCCCACCACGTATACTCGTCCATCCACGATTGGACCGCGCGCCGTTCTCTCTCTTTTCCCATCCTCGCCAAATCTTCTGGACCAATTTCCCTATATTTTGACATATCAATCATTTTGGGAGAAGCCGGCTCAACAATGGTGTCAGTGTTAATTACTTCTTCGGACATTTCTATCGTTTGCTACGGAGAAACTCTGTGGAATTCTACAAATAGATGTTGCGTCCCTCTTAAGTCTCTTATTCGAGCAGGCCCTGGGGCGCGGGCAACTTCTCGGCAGGGTCATCAATTCGGCGCAGGCGCATATTGCGCGAAGTCTTGCGGTGCTGCTTGAAGAACGCCAGGATGTCCCCTGTTTCGTCGCGAGCACCTGCACCCTTCGCCTTAAAGTACAAGTGCAACAGCGCCTCAATGTTCGCGTAGCTCATAGGCAACTGATGTGTCTCTTCGACGGCCTGGAACTTCCCTTGTTTCAACTGTAAAATCGCGTTCGTCAAACCACGACGTGTCAGACTTCCCAAAATTCGCTGCTCGTAATCCTCGCGGACCTTGCGTGCATTTAGGGCCTGTTTATATAAGCCTCCCGCAAGTGTATCATAATGGAGCCAATTACGGACCCACGTGGGAAATTCTGCATCACCCGAGGCCGGAGCACTGTTAGAAGACATACTATTAACTAAATTACTTATTCATCCCACATCCTACACACACTTGCGGCACTGCCTCCCTGGTCCGGACTATTAGGAGTATAAATGTCAGTATCACAAAGAGCAGGAGCGCCCCAAAACCGACCATTGCTACGAGGAAATATGCGAAAAAACGGTTCATAATGTACGATAACACAGGGTCTATCAAAAAAACCTGTAGCCACTGTTGTGTATCGTGGGATTTCATCATTATCACCAGGCGCTCAATATATGGTTTCATCCACGCAAACTTCTTCTCTTCTTGTGATACGGTGGTGAGACCTGGGTCCATATTAGTAATTAGTTATATGAGTGAAAAAGCTTTGGTCTAAAGTTACGCTGCACTGATATATACAAATGACACTCGAAGTGAAATCGTGGAGGCTTGCACCCGTTGAATACACGAAATACAATGATGGTGGCAATCTCATTCCCTTTTACCGTTTTAAGGTCCTTGTTGCACCTTACGACCTTCTTACCCTCTCTACTGCTCTGACCCCTGAAGCACTCCTAACTGCCCTTACAGAGACGACACTGAAGGAGGCCGACTATGCGTCGTACTTGCCTGACCTCTATAAGCATCTATTCGAGACAAATTCGAAGCTCTTCACTCGTAAGTATGACCCTGTGGCCTGCTCTAAAAGTTCATCTCATATTTTCCCAGACATTCCTGCAGGAAACGCCGAGTCGGCCTCTCACGCCTGTATTCTTAGTCCTACTGAGGTCCGACTAATGAATTCTAAGTTTTACGTGGTATGGTCTGTGGAGCCTGCTGCAGAGATTGAGATTGATGTTGGTGATGACGTACCTCTTATGGAGGATGTTGTTGCGGCCCCTCCTTCTTCTATTCCCACACCGGCACCACCGGCGACAATCGATCTGGTGGAGTTGGACGACATTGAGTCCGATAAGGATGAAACTGCCAGTGAGACGTCGCTCCCTCTTCGTTCCGGCCTGACAGACCGGCAAATTCGGGAGCGGCAGCGTGTGGAGGAGGCCCGTCTCCGGGCAAAATTGGCGGCATTTCGTGCGCAGCGCGCCATGGACCGCTACGTTCAAAAATACGGCGATTTGACGGATTCTGACGAAACGGAATATACGGAAACGGATGTGGAAAGTGATGATTCGACGGACTAAGAAATGATTGCGATTGAGACAAAAATCTCGC
>JACCDW010282967.1_pt1 | contig 26457 bp, 8 predicted proteins | sample 7449781 | NCBI WGS metagenome assembly JACCDW01 (sample SAMN15323449, study PRJNA562643) | freshwater metagenome | isolation source: river surface water | place: USA:Blue River Watershed | collected 2017-08-18
AACATTACTTTGATTTATCAATGATGCATATGTATCTGACGCTAGGATAACATTTGATGTTATCGTGATTGGAGTGCCATTTTTTACAGAGGACAATGTTATCTTGTTGACCACGTAATCTATAGACGCCACATAATAGACTGTTCCTGATACAATTCCACCAAAGTTTGTTACAGACACACCGTTTATTACCATATCATTGATAATTACAGGTGTGTTTATATCTAAATCATCGAGCTGATTTAGTTTGATTAAATTACCAACTGTTTCAGTTTGCAATACGGTTAATACAGTAACATCGTCTTGTGTAGACATTGTGAACGTTTGGTTGTCCACAACACTTACAACATAATATGTTTGATTTTCTATTATGTTGCCGAATACATTTCCAACAAAGAATATTGGTAGTCCGGTATAGAATCCAATTGTTCCGCATCTTCCGCTAGCGGTCAACGGTATAGTCACATAATTTGTTGTCTTTTCTGTGCTCGTTGCAGTTAATATACCAGGATACTGAATTGTTATGACCGCAGTATTAGTAACTTCACCAACAACCATTGTTAGTCCTGCTGATCCAATCGTTGTACCAGCCATAGACACATTAATCTTAAACTGAGTTTCATTTAAGATTTCGGTTATCAAATATTTGGTTTCTACCGTAATATTACCAAACACAGATCCTATGAATTTCACTGGCATTCCAACGTAGAAACCTATCGTAGATCCTGAAGCGTTCGGCTCGGATGATGAAGGTGTTAATGTTATAACATCAGTTGCTGTGTTAATTCCAGTAATATTTCTACTTAGAGAACTCCATTCAATAACTTCTTCATTTGCTAAGTCTAAAATTTCAAACGGAGCACCTTGTGAGCTTGCCAAAATACCGTTGATCGGAGGAATATTTTTGAATTCAGGAGGTGCAAGTGATATTGCAGAACTTGCTATTTGTTCTGAATTTAATAAAGATCCTGCATAGAAGCTACCGTAGAAATTTCCTCTATACCATTCAGATACACGAGAAATATAGGATGTTCTATCATAACGCATTGTTATGATATTTTCTCTAATTGGTGTTGCGTTTGTGACACAACTTGCTCTTGCGCTAACTTCTAATTTATTATTAGTACCTGTACCAGTTCCAAAGAATACAACTCTATCTCTATTTTGTAATGCGTCTGCATAACTTGTATATAAAGCCACTACGAATGTAGGTGTTGTTTCTAAAACATTGATATAGTAATATTGGTTTTGTTGTAGACCACCAACTGAAGTAGTATTTTCTCCAATGTTATACTTAACCAAATCACCTGTTTGAAGATTTTGGCTTTGTATAGCAATAGTATTGGTTCCCAAGTCAACATCATTATTAGAGAATGTTACAATTATACTAGGCTCTATAACAATCTCTGGTAGCACTACGTAGCCGTCACCCGGATCTACAACTTGCACTTCTAATAGCTTATCCAAGTTCATCACTGGTTTAAGTATAGCAGGTCGTCTTGGTTCTGGGTATATTGAGGTATCAATATACGCAGTAATCTTAGGAGGGTTGACGTATGCTCTGCCTGCATCTAACAACAAGATTGCAGGTAAATCTATATAAATTTGTTGCCCAGGTAAATGTGCGGATATCGTTGTGCCATTTATACCTCTGGTTAGACCATTCAATGTGCCATATGCTCTATCTACACTTGAATATGCAATCAATTCATATGCTTTTTTGCCTAAGTCAGTTTCTGGATCCATTGGATCATAAATCTTAATAACACCATTGACTGGGAATCCATAGATGTTATCAACAACCATTGATCCACTGTTTAGTGTAACGTATGACGATAATATTGTTATCGGGTAGTTATTAACACCTGTTATACTGACTCCGTAATTATTAAACCACTCGCTATATGCTGATTCAGTCCATATATTGTCAGTAGGCAAGAATTCATTGTTTGCATCAGGGTTAGCAAAAACAAGTTCCGGTGTTATGTATTGTTGTAGGGCTGTATTGTACTGTGCAGGTAAGTCAAAGTCAGTGACATTTCCTGCATACAATTCAGATCCTGTATACTTGAATAAGAAATCTTTTACGACTACGTGATATGGTTTGACCTCGTTTATGTATCCTGATAAGAAATCTTGATTATCACCTTGGAAAACTTCTAGTGGTTTCAATTCACGCACTGTATGTTGTACGTCTATAAAAGATGTTTTATTCAACCATGGTACATAGTTCTGACTTTCAATAGTTTCACTAACAATGTAGTTGAATAACAATATCAAGCCCTTATTTTTAAAGAATGCAAATTCGTCAGGTGTGTTTTCGTTTAAGAAACGAACGATTGCTCGGGTTTCTTCACTTGGATATGAATCAAAAGGATCAGTATCAAAGAAGTTGTCACCGAAACCGATATATGCACTTGCATAATCCCATAGTGAACTCTTAAATTGAATAGTTCCGTTCTGTAGACCAATTCTTACCCACGACAATGTATCACCGTCATAACGATAAGTTTCTTGGCGACCTGCACCGTTTTCTTGAACAGTAACAATCAAACCGTTTTGTGCATTAATTGTAGCTAATTGATAATAGTAGTTCACAACCATAGCTGCACGTGTGCTATCGTTATAACCGGGTGCCCACCAGTTTACATACTCCCAATAATCAGCAGTATTGAAGAATGGTAGCCCATTGCTTGGATTAGTATCACCTTTGTTAAACAGTAACAAGTATGCAGTTGAAGATTCTACAAAAGGTTGTTGCTTTAATAATTGGTTTGCGTATGTTAGATAATTCTTCAAACCACCGAAACGGTTATAGAAGAAACTCTGACGAGGACGAGCCAATATACCTGACTGTACTGGTTTAGGTAAGTATGGATCAGGTACTACAGCACCAGTTTCATCTACGCCACTTAAACTATCCAATAATCTATCATATAAAGATTCTGGTCTTGCTGGTCCGTTGACAGACGGTATTCCAGGCAAGAAATCATCAACAAATCCATCTCTAATTAAGCTATAGGCACTATGAGAAACACCGTCGTTGGTTCCTGTTGCAAACCCTACGTGCATTACAGTGTCAGTATCATTTATATACTCACCTGAGTTATATAAAGCCATGATATTTGACTGAATTGGTGCAAAGTAAGCTATGCCTGTTGTTTGAGGATTTTGTATATAAGATTCACATATAGTGTCGCTTAATGTCTTACCAAATTGATTGAACACAATATTTGTATTTCTAACCCAATAGAAATAAACAGGTACGATTGCACCAGTAGAATTTAAAACGTATTCAACGCAGTAGTTATCTAAACTGTATGGGGTACCTGGGCCAGTATACTCTAGTGGTACAACATTACTTGTAATCCAGCTGTATATTGCTGCTTGACTGCCTGGGAATACTTTACCCCACCACTTACTGTTATAAACAACATCATTGTTTTGATGGTAGTTAACAAACTTGGTAGTACTTGTATCAAACCATAACTGTCCAAGTTGTTTTGAACCCCAAATAGACGATCCGGAAATAGTTGCCTCTGGGCTGTTGTAATTTGCAGGATCTGCATTAGATATAATATCCAAGTTTTGTGCTACTACACCTAATATTTTTCCTTGTAATGGATCAAAATAATCAAGATTGATTAATGTATTATTAGTGGATGCACTATACAATTGTGCGTTTTGAATTCCAGTAATATCCACTTGTTCTTGTGCGCTACGATATACAGACCAGTCTTGCACACCAGTAGGATTCAAGTAAACAATTACTTGTCCGTTATCATAACCTGGTCTAAAGTTTGGTGTGCCCACAACTACTTGATTGTCGTTGAAGTCTACCGCAGTTCCATAGTATGGTTGTGCTCCATAGTCTACGTTTAATGCATTTACACTTTGAGCATATACAAATTTTCCAACGTTGTTTAGGCTTTCATTATAATTACCTAAATAGTCAAACATATACACTGCACCAGCATTCAATGCAACATCCATAAATTGTGTTGTGTTATTGTCGAACAATGTATCGTTATCATAATTGTCGTCGTCTGTAGAATCAAACCTAGTTGATTCATATCTTGCTGATGCAGGGGCACTTGCAATGAATGAGCCATTGTCGTTGAATTTCAATAATGATCCAAACTGAGTTCTACCTGCAAGATGTGGGTCAGTAATTTGCTGTGTTGCAGTGTACTTTACGATACCCAACTCAAACAAGCTGCTGGTGTCAGTTACTGAAATATCTAATTTGTTATTAATCAAGCCAATATTTGAATCTAACAATGAAATAACTAGTTTGCCATCTATCGCACTAGCAGTTACGTTAGTGATATTTGCGGACTTGATAGCATTTGCAGCTACAGTTGCATTACCTACAGGTATTGTTACTGCATAACCATTTATTAATACTTGTATTGGACTGGTTACTTGGCAATTAGAAGTACCCTTGATTATTCCGTACTTTCCACCACCGTTAGTGTAACGATATATAACACCTTCTTTGTTGTCAGTGTTTATTTGGAACGGTGATCCCACAAGTATTTCATTACCATAGGTGTCTGCTTCAACACTGTAACCATATTGTTGTCCAATTGTAAGACTACCAGTAGAGTTCAATGTTTGAAGTTGAACAAAAGTTGATCCGCTGATAGTTAGTATGTCGCCTACATTTAGAGTTTGATAAACGTTAACTGTAGAGTTTGTTACTGCATAGTTAATGTCACTCATCAATGTTCCGTTAACACTAACATACAATGGTTCGCTTTGAACTACCGCAGTCATTGTACCTGAACTATTTGTTAGTGCCAATGTTGAGCCACCGCGTGTTACTGACAATGTAATTGTTGAACCAACGATTGTTTTAATGTAGTAAACTTTATTCTGTTGTATTCCACCAAACACTGATCCAGTAAACACAACTGGCATGTCAATGCTTATGCCCGTAACATTCGCAAGACTGATAGCATTAGATGTAATGCTTGTCGCCGTTATTGGCTTTGTTGCAGGTGTGAATATTAAGTTGAATGTTTGTGGAACAAACGGTTGACTAGTAAATCTAACTTCAAAGTTTTGTACTAGTCTTTCAAAAATATATGCTTGACCAGTGTTACTTAGAGTATCAACACCAGGGGCGCCCACAACTACACTATTACCATAATAATTTGTAGCTATACTGTAAGAGAAATTATCGCCGGCGTTCAGTCCAAGAACAGACAACGTAGTGCTATACTCATACAAATCAGTGACTTGTGATTTTCTATAAACATAAACTAAATTTTGTTCGTGTGCGCTTATAAACAACCAATTGTTGTCCTGAGAGAATTCAGTTTTTGTGCCCCAGTTGGTAACTCCAGTAGGAGCTGAAATAATCTGAATCTCATCTAGTCTATTTTCAGTTGTAGAAACAATTAATTTGTAAATCTTAACTTTTCTGTCTGCTAAAAGCGCGCCTGTTGGTTGGCTTATTGCAAATATATAATCGCTATACCCAATTGATGTTCCGAAACTAGCATCACCTGTCAACGTTTGAACTAAATCATATCTTTGGAACACCGCATTGTACGTGTATCTGTATGCTACACCCAATCCAGAATCAGCAATCAAATATCCTAAATCATTAGTTGTTGCTACTGCGCTACCAAATTTCAAAGAATTTGGTTTTACAATTTCTCTGTCAAAAGTATAGTTTAAACTTTTTCTATAAACAGCCCAACTACCATTTGTTCCGGTATCGACCCATACTTTATTTTTGACAAATTCAGTGTTTAGTAGAGGCAAGTTGATTGCGTCACTAGGTTGATTGATTCTTTGTGATTGGAATCTCATTACGATTCCAGCGCCAGTAAGTCTTGTTACAGTAGACACTAACGACAATGAAATTGTTACCTTATAGTTATCAACAACAGATTGAACTATTCTGTATCCATCAATTTCATCATTAAAGTTTATAATCGCAATAGTCTGATATTTGAGCAATCCGTGTGGCTTATCAAATTCTAACGTTACTGTATTGTTTAAATTGTTTATTACTTGAATTAAAGATCCATTTGAAATGGGAGTGTAGACTTGCCATGTTCCTTGATAATCTGCAATCCATACGTACTGCCCAACATATAACTCACTTAATGGAGTTTGTGCTTGATTTAAGTCGTTGTAATAATATCCATATGCTCTTATGTCATTAAAATTCACATATCCAGCATCGGGGAAAACTTTGTTAGGTGTGTCAGCCGGCAATGTTGGTAAGACATTAGGATTTGTTATGGGTCTACCATAATTAAAAACTGAATATATAGGGACTTGTTGTTGTACACCATCAGTATACACTCCATCGGTCAACCCTACAGTACTTGGATTTGCAGTTAGTTCAGTTTCATTTAATTTAAAATCAATAAAGTTATTGTCTAAAACTCCACCAAACTCACCTGTCTTTATTGCCCAAGTTTCATATACATCATAATCGATTCCACCTTGATTTAACTGTATACCTTTAAAGTTTTCAGTAGCTATACGTGTACCTTTTTCTTTGATAAGGTTTTTATAAACGTTAACTTGTGTTATATCAGTTAGATCGGCAAGTGCCAAATAGTCACGAGGACGATAGCCAATTAATGACCAGCTTAGTAAATCACTATCTTTGTTAATGTTTGCTTCGTTGGTGTTATAGTATAGAGTGCTTTCAAAACTTCTAGTACTTGGGTTAGGTAGTAGACCTTTTTGAACTTCGTCATAATCAGTTTCTTTCCAATATTGTGCATCAAACACCATGCTAGGTTCTAATACTTTTAATGCTACCCAATACTTGTTCTTATATTTTACAATAGAACCCTTTGTGTATTTTGTAATGTTGTTCCACTCTTGAATATTGTCTTGGTTTAAAATAAAACCTTGTGCATCTATAGTACCGTTCCACTCAGCAGTTTTAGTACCGCGTGTGAAAATGCGATTTTGTCTTAGACCTGTAATCAAGTTGTATATCACATCGTTAAACAATGTAACGTTGTCAAAAATAACACCGTGTTCAAAATTTGTAACGTTGAATTGTCCATACGCAACGGTGTCACCTTCATTCAATGGTTTAGCCGCGAATAATGTTCCATCTCTGACCACAGACAAATCAACAGACTGAATAGGATATAAGTTCTGATTCAAAATGAAGTTTTGTCTTTGCAAGGTCAATGGTTGAACAACGTTACTATCTTTGTCTATAGTAATAATGTTAGCTGCAGGATTCAAGTTAATTAAACTTCCAACTCCCCAGCCAGACTGTGACCAATACAAATACTCAGAAACCATTTGTTCCCAATTAATGTCGATGCCAGATTCAATCTGATCGAACACTACACCTTGAGTTTCCAAATAGTTACTATAGCTTGCCAAGAATTGTGCTAGGTCTTGCTTTGACACAAATTCTGTTCCATATGGAACAAGAAGTTCTTGATTTTCAAAATAGTCATTGGCAATTTGAACGCTATCATTACCCACTGTAATCAATGAATAGTTTCCATTGATTTTTGGTTTGGTTACGGTGAAGTATGCTTTTGTTTGAGAGTTACCATAAACTTTCCAGCCAGCGCCTGAATTTTGTACAATTACTCCACTGTACATAATTTTGTTGAAAGGTACGTTGTCATATAATAAGACGTTTACGCTTTCAGCAGGTATCAACAAACTAGCATTTCCGCTATTAGGTGTGTTCTTTTCAACGTAGAAATTGACTAGAGTTTTGTCTGTAAATCCAGCAACACGATAAATCAATCGTACATCCAAACTATGCAACAAATCAGTTGTAGTTTGGGTAGAGTCAATGCCTACTTGTTTTTCATAATCAACAATCCAGTTGATATAACTTGTTTTAGCTATACCATTACCATAAACCTGAACATTACTAATTACTAGATGGCTTCTATCATTAACTAAGAATTGATTAAATTCTTCATTGTATTTGTAGTTGTCAACGTCAACGCCTAAATTGTAAAACTCGGCTGGTTTTGTCAAAGCCAATATTTTCATTAAATCGAATGGCCATGCGCTACTTCTACGATAAGCTAGTTCAGTTGGTGCAACATCACCGACTTTCCATGGATTTTTAAATGTTGTTTCTTGATAATTTCCAACAACAGAATCAAAAGGAGATAGTAAATTTCCAGAACTGTCTACTGGAATAACTTGTAATAGTTCAGGACGAACACACTGAGGTATGACTACAGGATTTCCGTTGTTCCAATTAATACCTGCTGCTAAGTCACTCCATAAAACTAAGTTGTCACTGGTATAGGGTGCGGCACCGTAACGTGCTTCCCACCATGTGGGTTTGTCAGTGAATCCGATCATTTCCCATGGGGCTACATCCGGTTGAGAGGTATCATACATGTATTGATACACACCTCTCCAGTAACCTTGAAGTATTTTAATGTTGTCAATCTTATTATTTGATTGACTATAGTTATAACTGAATGGGTTGCTAGGGGTATAGCCTATATGTTCTTTGTATTCTACTCTGTTCTGTCCAACCCAATTTAAGAAATACTGTGAGTATATAGATAAAAATTCATCGTAAGTATAATCAGTATCTCTAAAGAAACCAGGAACAACTTGATAATCTCTTACTGGAATCAAATTGTTTAACTTTAAGTTATTGTAAATTCTTGTTTCGAACTCAAGTAAAACTTTATCTCTAAAGTCGATAAGGTTACCGTCGATGTAATCCCCGTACAATTTATTGTACGAACCATCATGTCCCCTTATGAAATAAGTAGGGTTAGTATAATTCTCATCTAAAATTACCCCTGGTATAAATGAAGGGTACAATCCTAATTTAGTAGGAGTATTAGGTACATAACTACCATAAGTTTGATTGTACTCGTTGATAGTAATAATGTCATTTGGTAACAAATCTGTAGTGATGGTTAGTGAAGGACTATCCACACTGACAGTGTAATCTACTCCTCTAACTAATTGGATCACTTTTGTAAAATTATTTACAGTTCTGGTTAGATAGACCAATACTCCATAATAATTTGCTTTTGTAAAATCATAAATTCTTGTTAATGGGTATCTGCTAGTATCAAGTGCATTTGCAAAGGTATAACTGTTGCTAGTAAAAGTAGATTTTCCAGGCAACATATCTGACCAGAAGAAAGAGGCAGATTCTGTTTTAGATTCTGTAATCTGATCCAACGCATCATCTAACATGAACGCAGGTGTTTGATAAACATTGTATTCAGTCTTGTCTACAGTATCCATCAACAATGTTTTGAATATTGTATATTGATTGCTATTAAACTGTAGTGCATCGTATAAGTTGTTTCCAGGCTTTCTTAAAAATGCGCCAGGCAAAACCAAACTAGCAGAGTTTTGAATTATCTTATTTCCCCATGGAACTAGATTTCCTAAATCTCTATAGTTGTTTGCCCCGAACACTGTTCCTGATGTGTCTGGATTGTTATAGAAAATACTTTGATATTGTCCACGAATATCACCCACGTTTGCTGTAGTAATATCTTCGTTAAATGGGTTGTTTTGCAAGTTGTTAGGAATCTGGTAATATGCAGTACTGCTTACCTGATCGCTCAATATTGCAATCTCTACAACAGTGTCAATTGCTGTATCTGGAACAGCGAATGTTACGATGGTGCTGTCAGTGGTTATATCATAACTATATGAATTTTTGTTCTGTAATACATTGTTCACAAACACTTGAATGTTTGGCCAGACTGTATCAGTAGAAGCTGCGATATCGCACACATAAGTGGTATTATCACTATTGGCTACATAATTAAAAGAAAACAATTGGTACTGACGACTTTCAGCAACTGCTGTTTGCCAGCCCAATTCTCGTGTGTATTCGGTACGATCACTGTACTTATAAACGTAACCAGTGTTTACTTTCTTTGTTTCCGGCACAGATCCGCGAACATAATTGAATGTTGCTGAATTTAAAGGTACATCAAAACTGATATCACCTACGTTACTTACTGAACTATATCTTAATGGGAATCCCAACACTGAATCGTTAGCGCCTGTTCCAATACCATAACTGAATAATTTATTTCCTATGAATGAAGATCCAGTGTATACTGTTTTGTTACCAAAACTAATACCATTAATGTCGTAAACATCAAAATAAGGTGCTTGGTTTACTGTTGTTTTTTGTTGAGACTCTTTCCATTCAAAGTCTAAGACTGAAGGGTCATCATTGAAATAGTAATGGAAGTTATTACCTTGATTATAGAAACCTTTAAAAGCAAAAGTTCCTTCATTTTCCAATACTACCCCATCTTCAGCTTCAGTCAAAGTAATCACCGGAGTTGATCCGTTGATAGCAGAAAATCTTGCTACATAAATTTTATTTTTTACTTCAGGGTTTGTGTCTTTAGAAAAAACTATTCTAGCACCATCAAACAATGAGTAGTTGTTGTTAGTGGTATCATTTGCTACTAATGAAACTGCTGTAGTAGCTGGGAATGAAGTTGCACCTTCCCAACTAACAGTGATAGTTAAGGTAGTTGTGCCAGTTATATCACTGATGATAGAATTGGTAGGTAATATTTGCTTTGAGTCATTTATATATTGACCAACTTGGAATGTTCCAGCTAACACATCATTCGCAGGTACTAATACGGTAGTAGAAGTTGCAGAAGTACATGCACTGATTGTTGCAGTGTTGCTAGTATAGACTTCTACGTCAGGATAATAAATGACTTTTCCTGCTACTTCACTGAATGCGTCAGTTGTTCTAGTGTCAAAGAAATCTATTGCTCGTTTGCCCACAACAGCATTATTAAACAACTTTAAGTTAGGATAGAATTCAATAATAGGGCGTTTTGCCTTATTAAGTTGAGTTGCATAAGTTGTTACAATGTCAGGGTTGTTATTATATGTTGCTGTATTTTTAATGACATCAATATGGAACCAGCGGTTACTGCGACTCCATGCATTTTTATCAATACTATTACGTGCAATAGTTATATAATCCTGAGTTGTCGGGATATACAATGTTATATCGTAATTACCAATATCATACGCTGCTGAATCGTATGGTACGTATACTCCACCTGAGAATAATTCAGGTGCTATTAATTCAGCCTCGTTAATAAGTTCGATTGCTGTACCCACACCTTGTACATAATATGTACCACTCTTGTAACTTTCAGGATAAATGTCACCGTCAAAACTTACTTTTAAACCGTTGGTGAACACAACACCATTTGGTGCAGTGTAATTTGGTCTACCTAATATTTCTAAAACATTAATTTGGTTGTTAATGTTGTTGTCAATCAAACGTATAGCACCAACTTTGTTTGGATTAGTTCCATCTTGATAATACAATGTATCTAACAAACTGCTTAGATAAGGAACAAGATTAATGGATCCTTGAGTGTTTCTGTAGAAATCACGTGCTTTCCACTGTGTTCCATAACGTGCAGTAATCTTTTCATTAGTAGGGATTAAACTGTATGGGATTAATTTTATAACTGGATCAGATGGATCACCTACATAAGTTACACGATAGAACGTAGCTGCCACTTCAGTATAGAAGCCGCCACCGTAATTATTGTTGTTTATCTCTGAACCCGGGAAAACATATGGTTCACCACCATTTTGATCGAATAGTGTAGTATCATAAAACTGTCCGACGTATCCAAATTCATCAGGCACGCCGGTGTTATAGAACATTACAGTTAGACCTTCTAGTGAGGTAACTCCATCAATGTCTACTACATCACGTAACAGTTGTCCCTGAATACTTTCGAATGGTGCATTAGATACAACATCGATAATGTTATTTCCGGGGAAATTATATTCATCTTGTGCGTTTTTATCTGGTACACTAAACTCTACTATACCCATAGAAGCGCCATTGTTTGAAACGCCCAATACTTCGCGTGTTTGTAAATTTGGTTGTGAAGGATCATAACCAGTAACTCCTGGCTTTCCTTGAATCCAAAATTGAGAATTTTGATTGACAGTGAATCTATATGTACCACCTCGTATTAAAGTTATTACGGGGTTATTTGCACCAGTTGGATCTACGTCACTGGAAATCAAATACGAATTAGGTTCATCTGCAACAGTATAGTCTTGCGTATTATAAACAACGTCAGTGCTTATAGTTACCACCGGTGGACCTTCAGGTAGCCAGTAGTACTGGTTGAAGTTAATCAACATGTCTAAGTTGACGAATGGATCCCAAGAATAGAACTGACTGTTGAATAGTCTGTCGTTGTTATTAGTTACGCCACCATTAAGTTTTAATGCATCAATAATACCTGGGTATGTAACAAAATCTGTTGCTGTAGATGTATTAGTTTTTGTAAATACTACGCCAGGATCGAGTTGATAATTGGTTCGAGTTTTCGTTGGTTCTACAACGTATTTGTCTTTAGCATTTATACCATAACCAAACTTACTTCCAATATAACCTTGAATACGCATAGTATTCGGTTGGTCTACAATTTGATCTAATGTAGCACCTAAAAATTGTGCGTTTGTTGGTGTTCTGAATACTTCAGGTAAAAAATTTAAAGTTCTAATTCTTGCTGCCATTATAACTCTCTAGTTGTTATATATTACTTATCTTATTTGTAATTGCACGGGCGTTAATGCTGCAATTACGACTACATCATTTGCTGTTGCGCCATTTACAAAAATTTCAAAAGGTGCAGATTTAATTTCATACAAATCTCCAAAATTCATTGTTGGATCGTTTGGAACTAAAACGATTGAACTTACTAGATCCCTTAATTGAACATGCAAGTATGCGCTTAGTTCACTAAAATAGAATGTGTCTCCGAAATTCCAATTGTTGATATTGAAATAGCTGTTCATAGCCGATAACACCGCACTTCGAATTTCGCTGTCACTTGCGTTGGTGTTTGGTGACTTAATAACTTTAACAGTACCTCTTAATTCTGGTGCTGCTTTAGAACCAAATAAAGGTACAAATCTAACACTGTTAAAGATAACACTATCAGTCAACATTTTGTAATCATCAACACGACTGTATGCTTGCTGCAATTCATTAATTGTAGGTACTGCTGGTTTAGGAACTGTGTTAGTAGTATCTTGTATCCAATTTTGATATGCTGTATAATATGCTTGTGTTACAACATACAAATCTATAATGTTTGTAGTAGCTGGATCTATTCTGGTAGTGTTGTTACTATTGTGTCTATATTGGAATTGCAAGCCTTGACGACCATTCTGCATCATATATTGAGGTTGCTCAGTTACAATATAAAACAATGTTGCAACTGTATTATCTTGCACAGTCTTGTAGAACTTATCTTCGCTGAATGCATAAAATAACTGACCCAATGGATAATCATATTTCACAACTTCAATGGTGCTTTTATTAGCATATTGGTATACTACATCAGCAGAATCAATAAGTTGATATCTTGCCAAATTAACTGCATCTTGTATCAATTCAAAGAAAGTATAGATTCCAATATTTGTAGACCCAGTGACAAATCCAGTCACTGTTGTAAAGAAGTCCGGGTCTAGTATGATCTCACGATTGTTAACGTCAACACTGGCAATCTCAACTTCAAAGTCATTAACATAACCGTCGCTTTCAACTGTCTGACCTATAACTGTGACAGTAACTGGTCTTGATAATGCATAATTGCTATTTGGCTGCGTGTTGGTTTCTAATATCTTTACATAGTCTGAAAGAATTTTTCCAGTGACTGGGTCATAAACTAACTTACCAGTCTCAAACCAGAAGCGAGTATCACTTACACTACCAAAATAATATCTTAGTGATTTGTAATAAATTCGGTATGTGCCATTACCGGTACTTTCAAAATTTACAAACCAATTAGGATCATTGTAATTTTCAACACCCCAACGAGCCTGTGAAACTAATAAAGAATTGTTAAACACTAAGCTAAAATTCTGATTAAGTTCCATTCTTACACGGCATTCTTCTAATACTAAGTTAGGTAATAAATTGCTGAATGCTGGAATAACTTGAGTGATAATAGCACCGTTTGGAACATAAGCGTTTAATGCTACGGGTCCAGTTCCATTGCTGAAATTACCTTGACCGTTGTTGTATCCATCTCCTATAACCCCGATAGCAGTTGTCCAAAAGAATGTTGGGTCTGATGCAGTAGGTGCACCTGCAACAAGTCTATTGTTGTTGTCAAAATAATATCCAGATGGAGCAGTAACTTTTACCATTGCTCCCTTAGTAATATACTTTACGTTATGAGTAGAATACGATCCAATTGCTATAGGAACATTACTAGATCCTGAGATGTTGTAAAAGTATCCAGTAACACTATTTGCATTTACAGTGCTTGTATTCCAATATACAACTCCGTCGCCGGATTGTACATTTATATTGTATCTTGTGTAATTTTGAAGATAATATTGCTTTGCTCTATTTTCTCCTAGTGCGCTTGCTAGTGTATCTGTTAAAAATTGAATAATATCACCGGTGTTATTGATCGTTAATAGTAACCAACCATCATCACCGTTTTGATATAATCCACCATCATTTGCAAAAGAATTGGTGCTGGAGTATTTTCCAGTTGGATCAAGTAAGTCTAAGTTTTTAGATACGCCTATAGAACTACGGTTAATAGCTTTACTCTTAATAATTGAATTATATAATGTGTATGGGAAATTGTTGTAATCTTCACCATTAACCATTCTGTTTTGTGTGTAGTAACGAGCAGGAGCACGTAATTTAATATCTGCCAATGTTTCTCTGGCTTGCGCGGTTGAAACGGTACTTTGTAACTCTAAGCCTACTGTAAGTGCTTCTGTTCTTCCTGCTCTGCTTATATATTGAAATGTTACTTGAATCCCTTGCATTTCTGAAGGATCAATAGTATATGTCAATGCATTACCTGCACGAACATATGCTCTAAAAGTTCCTATAGGTGCTTCAGAAAATACTCCATCACCAAATGTATAACTAACTTGGTCATTGAATCTTGAAACTACTGAGAAGATTTTTTTATCACTAGATTCTGTTTGTAATTGTGCGTTTGCGTAAACACTCTCAACTTGTCTCCAAAGTGTTCGTGTGGTGTTGTCACTACTGAGTTGGTATAACCATGTATCAGTATTGTTAATACCCTGAATATCAATGTCAACAACTTGGTTGCTTATTTGTTGTGCTAAGTTAAAATCAAAAGATTGTAGTGCGCCTTGTTTGAAATAGAAAAAGAAGCCTGTGTTTGGACTACCATATCCTAACTTGTCATTACGATATAGCATATTGAATTTGCCAGTTGGTGCTGGTGGAAGTTCATAAACATAATCTTCGTCAAGACTGGTAACAGATACTAATTCAAATCTCATGTTGATGGTATCAACAGTAGAATTAAAAGGTGCTACTGGAAGTGTATTAGGTGGTATATTGATTGAATATTCGTCTGTTTTTACACCCAAAATATCCGATGTATTACCTGGTCTGCCGACACGCTGACTGTTTATAAGTGTAGCATTTACTATTGTATTGAATTGTTCTAACCAGTTAACGTTTCCTGGATCATTCCAAAGAATTGTTTGATTCTGTAAATTAAATCCATTTAAGTCAGTAATATTTTCCGTAGTTCTAACACTGGTTACTTTGATATACCCTTGTCCCGTATTGTTTCTTTTTGGATTATAACTGATTAAGTTTGCAAGTTTGATAACACTGTCGCGGCGTTCGGCTGTATCAATGAAGTTTTCGCGGGTATTTAAATCATTACGGAAAGCAAGACCCTGACCCATGAAAGCCATGATATCCAGTAACGCAATAAATTCCGAACTGTCAATGAAATCATTGAAAGTTTCAGGATAGTAAGCACGTAGATAATCTATGAAACTTTTGCGTAATGTTTCATAATCATAGCTTCTGAAGTCGGCTTCACGGAACGTTTGGTAGATTGCCTGCCAATCGTTTACCCCAAATAATGCTGATTGTCTTGAACTTGTTGCCATATGTGTTCTCTTTTAAGTATTTATCATACCTGAAAACACCGGTTTTTTAGGACGAATAAGTCGCTTTATTTGTTAGGTTATTAAAAAATACATTGACTATTTCTGCATTGTTAAATGGTTGTATAGCAATCTCAACTTCAAGCAATATACCGTTCTGCTGAACATAAGATTTTACACTGTTTAACAATAGTCTAGGGTCTGATGTAGCGACTCTACGTATTTCATTTTCTATTCTAAATTGTGTGTCTGCATCGTTTGGCTCGAATATATAACTCCATATGTCTGTCCCGTAGTCGGGTTGACCTACCTTCTCGCCTTTTTTGATGTTTAGTGCATTTATGAAATCTTGTAATACCAATGGTGCATCGACCATTCTGAATTTTTTGCCTAAAATAATAGGGTTAGTTATACTTCCAGTACCGCCGTCGATACCGGGTTGTGCTCTAGTAGTCCTAGGCAAATTCGCATTTATCGTAGAAAATCCAATGTATGTCGGCATGTTTTATCCTATCAAATATTTATGCAGTCGTAGAACTTAGTTTACTGACTTTTTCACGTAGAGCAACTATTTTTACATCTAAGTCACTGACAGCATTCTTTGCAGTTTTCAATTCTGATAGTGCTGCTTCAATTCCAGGGTCACCCGCCGGCAATGTAACTTTTGCATCATTGTATGCTTGTACTGCATTTCTTTCAGATTTCACTAAATCGAATCTAGTATCTGCTAGTTGGTCGATTTCTTTTAATAACTCGCCTATTTCAGTTGCCTTTTGGTTCGCTGCTCCCAATGCGGTAGTACCAGCAGTAGGACCTACAGAAGCAGGGTTACCGGAATAATTTGGAATAGGTATCTTTGGATTACCAAAAACCGCTGATATCTGATTGGTAATTGAAGTTCTGTCAACTGTGTTGACGCTTACCACCGGCAACTTAATGGGTACAGAGCCTCCTGAACTCAATGAGCTAATAGCCGAGTTCAATTCTGCTGCTGCCCCTGCGGGCAAACCAGATGATGCTAGTGCCTTCAAGGATTCACCAGGTGCTTTTAGTTTATCAACCAACTGGCCAGCAGCACCTGTTATCGCTGTTCCGGCAGAAATTGCACCTTTGATTTGATCCAACGATGCAGATATATTTGCAGTTCCTGGAATAGTATTCAATGCTCCCTTTGCATTATTGACAACTGAAGAAACTGCTTTGCCTGCGCCCGGAAGTGCAGATAGCCCAGTAGAAATAGAACTAGGTAACAAAGAAGATGCGCCACTGGTTAGAGTCTGTGCTACGTTTCCTAATCCAACTTGAATGGGCTGTGTTGTTCCTGCCTGTAGTGTTGTACCTACGTTTTGTGCTTTTGCATATGCTTCTTCTGCAATCTTTTTCAAGTTTTGTGGAGTACCAGCAGTTAGATTTGGGAAAGTGTTTTTGATTGCTGCGAACGCACTTCCTGCTATTCCTTTTGCTGAATTCAATAATCCTTGAGCGCCACCAGATATACTGTTTACCAATCCATTCAATGAACTTGCAAGTGAACTTAATCCGCCGGTCACGCTACTAGCTAAATTTCCTGCAAAATTACCTGAATTAATTAAACTCTGTGCTGACCCTAATAGACTATTTGCCGGGCCTGTTAAAGAATTAATTGATCCAGTGATTGTTTGTCCTATTGTTCCTGATGCTGATTTGATAGCATTTACAGTAGATTGAACTCCAGCCGCAGCACCAGCAGTGACAATACCTGCTAATTGACCAGGACTTTCTTTACCTGTGATAATACCTGCTTGTGTCAATTGAGTTTGTGCTTGCTGGAAGTTTGATACCTGTGTTTGAACTTGGGCACCAACGTTATTAATATAGTTGGTTAGGTTTTCTGCTCCGGGTTTTCCTGTAAACAAATTAGGAGTCAACGCTTGTCCTAATGACTTACCCACTTGAACCAAATTATTAACTAATGCCGCTGAACCTACTTTTAATACTCCTGCGGCTTCCATTTGTTGTGGTGTTTGTGCCATTTTACCTACTACGGCTACCTTTTGAACAACACCATTTACTGTATTAGTGACAACGCCGGCTCCACCTTTAATAGCTTCTGCTACATTGGGTACTGTCTGTGCAATTGTTGCAACTTGTCCAACCATTGCTCCTGTTGTATTCTTATCTAGTGCCGCGCTCACTGCGCTAGGTACCGGCACAGTAGCAGCTACACTTTGGCTAACAGGTGTAGAAGGTGTGGTAGCTGCATTATTAGATGCTAAGACAGCGGGTGCAGGATTTTTTGGGAAGTTAGCATCAGCATCATTATTAACTTTTACGTCAACCCCTTGATTAGCGTTTGCCCATGGAGCATGAGCCGGTGCTCGACTAGTAATACTAATCAGTGCACCAGGTGCACCTGCCCAGCCTTTCACAGAATCATATAGTGTATCGGTATGAGCATTTAAGGGAATGGGTTGCAATTCTTGTGGCACAGTAGATGTTTGCCCTGTGTTTAAATTGACCTTTCTACCGTTAATATATGTAAGATTAGAACTAGAAAAACTTGCCTCACCTGATGATGCTAAACTCATAGCACCGTTAACCTTAACAGTCTTTTTACCAGTCACTGATTCTGCATAATCAGTACCTACTTTAATATTGGTTTTCTTATCACTGTTTGTTGTAATATTTTCAGCATAGATGTTTAAATCTTTTTTGGCATGCATGTTGATATTATTATCAGCATGTAAGTTTAAATCGCCCTGTGTTCTGATATTCACTGAGTTAGTAGCGTACATGTCAATTGTACCTTCTTTACCTAACTCCACCCAACTTTGTCCGTTAGCATGAATGATGTGTATAGTCTGTCCATCGTCACTCATTAGTATTTGATGTCCTAAACTACTACGCAATCTAATTAATTGGTCACGGCCTATTAGATCACCATCATCCATAACGAAACTATGACCTGCTCTACGTGCAATTACCTTTAGGGAGCTTTGCTGGCCACCTTGGCTGGTAGCATCAGCGATAGTTTCATCGGTAAATCCACCTTCATAAATTGGTCGACCGGGAGTATTAACACCCCAACCTACACGTGAAGGTGTTTCTCGTTGTGCGCTTGTACCTATAGTACCTCTTATAGTATCACGTAACAACCCTTGCTGATTTAATACACCAGCCAAATAGCTATGCACAGGTTTTGGTTCGTTGAAAAAGGTAGCTGATTCATTAATTGCTTGGTTATTTTTGTTAATGTTTGCTACTGGTAATTTTGTTGCTCCACCGTAACTTTTACCTTCATTTTCATTAACTATTACAGTTTCTGCTGCGCCTAATGCAGGTACGGTATACAAAGCCTCTGGTTCAGGAACACAACCTATCCAATAGCCATATTCAGGATCACCATTAATGAATAAACAAACAACGGTAGTACCAATATCCGGTGGGCTGTACCACATACCATATGAACTCTGATTTTGTAAGTAAGTTCCATATCCTTCTTTAGGGCTATCTCCTTGAGTAAGTCCGTAGAACGGGGTCATGTAGTTTACCGTAATCCAAGATTCTGCATCGTCGGGATCTTGTCCACCGAAATCAGAAATATAAACTCTCAATCTACCTGATCGTATTGGGTCTATGTTATCTTTTACTACTCCAAATACTGGGACAGACCTTAGGACTGCACCACCAGAATCTGGTTTGCTTGCGCTTGTCGCACCCCTTGGTTTAAACACGTTATTTGCCATATTACATCTCTTTTATATCTGTCAAACTATATTAGCTTCACCTGTTCTAGTATCTGCTAATGTAAAATTATTAGCAGTCTGTCCGACTGATGAATTAATTCCCGTTGAATTTGTTGACCCTGCTTGTGTACTTCCCGCATTAGATACACTATCATCGTCTGCAACAAACGGATTGTCTGAATTACCTGTAGGTGCTACTTCTGAAGTAACAGCCCCTCTTCTAGCTTCACGTTGTAATTCTGCATCTGCTTCTGCATTTGCTTGTACTGCACCATCCACGCCTGTCGCATTATCATTAATAAGACCCGTACTTGATGATGAATTATTTGTGTTAGACCCTGGCGTTGGTGTAGTTCCGCTTTGACTATTGCCCGTGCGAACATCTGAATTTCCTTGTCTAGCAAATCTAGCGTTTTCAACTGCATTATAAGATTGTGCATCGGCTGCTTGTTGTGCCGCTTCAATTGCGTCAGGCATAGTATTAATATTCAACTGTAAAGTTTGTGTAAATTTACCACCCTTAAATACACTTTCACATTCACGTACTTGATAACTAACGCCCTTTAATTTGGTTCTAATATTGTTTGGATAGTCCCAAAAGAAAATGCTATCGTTTATGTCTAGTGTTCCAGTTGCAATGTCGTAATCAATACCCTCATTGAATGCTATTTCTATAAAAACTTGTCCACCGTTTGGATTTATAGTAAAGCCGTCACTTTGATAAAACTGCTTATATACTTCATTAATACCCGGGGCAGTTTCACGCATTAAGAAATCAGGATCACCTAATATTTGAATTCGTGCTTGTGCGTATGCGCCCGGATCATATAAACTTGTCATGTATGTGTTTTGTGCTTCCGAGCCCGGAGATAATCTACCCGTTTTTATTTCATTAGCTGGTTTACCAGCAAGTTGCGCTATCGTAGCATTTCCACCTGATGCCGCAGGATCACCGTTTGGGTTATACGTTACGTTGAAGAACGTATTATCATATTGCTGCTCATAGCTTAAAATTTCGCTATTTTTTCCTGTATACCAATATTCATAACGTTTATGTGGTCCATAATATTTGGTTGTTCTACCATATGGGCTAACTGCTGCCGGAGTATCATATGGCTGAATAACATACGTGATTCTATATGCAAAATCGTTGATTTTTGTATCAAACCCAATGACTTGAATTTCAGTACTAACATTATACCAACGTAAAACAGGAGGCTCTTTTTGTTCAACTACATCGGCAGATGCAGTATCTTCGTTTGGAGTTTCTTCACTTTTGAACAACTTTTCTAAAGCATCTTCCATATACGAGCTTTGTTTAATAATTTTTTGTATAGCTTGTAATACTGATGTTCCTTGAGTAATGGTCAATTTTATTTTTTGCTGGTCATATACTGATTTTTGTGCAGTTGCGTCTGTGACTTGTGATGAATTATCTGCTCTACTGGGAGCAGATTTTTTCTTATCTGGATCTGCGTCACTTCTTAGAGTAGCGTTTTGTATACTTTCAACACCGGTACCAATCCATCGCACATCATAGATATCAGGAAATTCTCTGCTGTCAGAATCTTTTAGTTTATTAAGATTAGAGTTCATTGTCTGAAACAAACTTGTAATTCCAGATCCAGTACCGTTCAATGCATTACCCACAGTATCTGCTACCACTTCAATATTTGCATCTACTGTTCCTCTAGCAACGTGTAAGCCAACTTCTGATGCGATATTTTTTGCAGTTACCGAATATATGGTTGAGCCGCCACCTAATTTAAAAGATATTTTTTCAATCATTATATCGTAGAATCTTTCAAACACTCCGCTGGCGTCAGAACTTTTATTAAACGTATCTTCACTAAAATATTTGCTAGAATTTGCTAGTTGACCGTTTACATCATATCCTTGAAATCGTATACCTAACACAAAAAACTGTTTGCTTGCATTAGTTGCCTTTTGTATGTTTGGTATTTTACTAGCTTTGGCAAGTGCTTCTCTTGCTCGTTTTAATTTTGTTATAAATGAGAAACCTATAGGTTCTATTACGTTAAATGTTATTTTTGTAATGTTACTAGATGTTGCTGTTTGCTGTGTGGACACCGCGCTTGTGATTCTTAAATCATCAATATAGTAATCATAGTTTATACCCGGTGGTCGTTTATCAAATTTAGTATTGACACCGCCACTTTGCAATATCAGATATGCACCACCTGAACCAGAATTAGCCCCTGAATTTGTAAATGCATTTATATTTTTTCGACCGGATGCTACAAACGCAGTATGTGCGTCTGGGGTAATCATGTATAAACTTAATTGGTATGTATAGCTGCTAAAATTACCCAATGGATTCTGTAATCTACTACCTGGTTTATCTACACCTGTATTTTTTTGTTTAGGATTGTTTGTTGAATTGTTTGCAGAGCCTGCTTGAGTTGCTCCAGCAAAACTATCATTCAACGTTTCCATTTCATTACTGCCTGCGACAGTCGTTGGATTAGAATAATTTGATAGTCTTGCTGCTTCAGCTTTGTCATAGCTTGTATCGTCATTTGCAGGTGTGGCTCCAAAATCATTTGGATCGACTGCTGTTGTAACCGTAGTTGGTAGTGGTTCTGTGTTTTCTGCCATTATAGTCCTAAAGCACTAGCTATCGTAGAATTCTCAGGTAAATAAATCGATGTACCTGTAACAAAATCAAATAACGGATCTTTCAATGCATTTGGGTTTCGGCTTGCGAACACCCACCATAGATTAGGATTAGCATACAAGTCATATGCTAACATATCAGGACGAAGATTATATTGATCTGTAATTGTCCAATACCTATCACTAGCCAATTTAGGAATAGGTCTATCTATCATAACATCTAAAAATTTATTGTTTACGACTCCCGTTGTATAATATGGACTTGTAGCTGGGTATAAGTTATTAATTGCCATTACCAAATTCCTCCGCCTTTTCTTTTACTACCTTGCAATAATGATCCGGTTGCATAATCTTTTAAACTGAAGTTATTGCTTATATCATTACGTGTGACTATAGGTATACATGTTATTGATATTTGCATTTTTGTAGGAACATAAGTAGCGTCACTATTTATGGTTGCTGCTTGACGTTGAAAGTTTGGTACTTTCGGCATCAAGCCTGAATTTTGCATTCTTGAGTATGATGCAGAATACGTATTGTTGCGCGGAAGTTGTTGATTAGTTGGATTTCCTGGTTGATTCGTAATACTACCTGCTCGTATGTAATCCACATCTGTTGGTAATGTATAATTAAAACTTGTAACAGCTAGAGGATGGTTATCAAATTGAAATGATCCTAACCCGGACAAATAACACAACGGCGGGGGAGTTCCGTTTCTTGGATTCTCATCCTTACCATAAAACATTTTAGTAACGCTTTTGAAGAAATGAATTACTGCTAATAGATAATTAGCCTCATTTGTATCTTGTGCAGTAAAGTCACAGGTGATGTTAACTACATCAACGCTACTATTTTTATAGTTATAAATTTTATAATTGCTGTGAATTAACTCTGATGCGTCATATGCAGCAGAGTAAACCACACTTACAGAGGGAGTATAGGGAAATATCACACCATTTGTTGCAGCCAGTGGTGCTAGTATTCCTTCATTGCCTTTATTATTATATAGGTACTTTGACTCTGGTGCTAAACTTAGTCTAACTCTCCAGTCTTTTGCTTTTTGAAAACTTACTGCATCTTCTTGCGTGGCTTTGCTTCTAGTCTCATTTACTACACCCTGAGTTGTAGGGAAATCACCGAATCCTCCAGCGGCTTCTTCTTCTCTTGCAAGTTCTTGTCTATTGAATTCTTGTTCAGCCTCAAGTCGGGTTTGTTCGTTTAATGCTTCTACAGGATCTTCTTCCCCAATATCAGGGGGTTCATTGTACTCAATGGATTCTTGGTTTGCAAGTCTTTCTTCTGCTGCTAATCTTTCTGCTTCGGCTGGATCTTGGTCGGCCGATATTGCAGCAGGTTCTGTAGCTACTGAAGCGGGAGATTCGGTACTTGGAACTGTGCTACTATTTGCATCATTGCTGACAGGTTGCGGTTCTGCTAATTGAGAAGTTCTTGATATAATGCTTGGAACTTCTGATAAAAACGCCTGAACATTAACTAAATCAGAAGAAGTAAAAGGTTGGCCTGCATAGCTTCCTGTAGTTATAATATTTTGAACTCTGTTAGCCAGGTTAGCAGAATTAGCCTCTAATGTGACACCGTTAGAAAAGGTAACCTCAAAACTTACCAATCCAGTGGCAGAATTATATGATGCATTGACTGTTGTACCACCCGCGGCTTGTATTGTTATTGACATAATTGTGGGTATCCTATCTAATATTTAGCATAAATAAAAGGCGCACTTTTTACCTTTTCCTCCCCATAAATCGTTGCATTCCTGCAACAAAAGTACTATAATAGTCTCAACAAAACTACGGAGAATTATGAGCCTACCATCAAAAAAACCAGTAAATTACCTTAACAACAAAGACATTCTAAAAGAGATTCACGAGAGCAAAAATTCATATTGTACATATAAAAATCCAGAGGATCATAGATATGATTTTATTGTAGATATGCCTCACGAATCCATAGAAAAATCATTAGAACACATATTAAAGCCCGAAGTCATCCAAGAAGCCCGTGAAACTAGGGCAGCACGAATGGATGTTGAAATGGGTTTAGCTAAGGGAACATTTGACCCATTATCTATTCCAATCACTGATTTAGTATTTCGTGTAATGACTTGGGAACATGTTCCGGTCGCACCAAAACAACCCCGCAAAACAGTCAAAAAGAAAACAGCAAAAGATATCTTTGAATTTGAAGAAACAGATCCAGATGAAATCTTTGCCGATTTAGAAGATCCTAGTACTAGTAAAGAAGTTGATGACATGGTTCATGTCAAAGTCAACTTTCCCCCATTCCAACATTATAAAATTGATGTAAATAATTCAATTTTTTGCGTGGGTAAAAGTCATTGGAAAGGTGATCTAGAAACCGGAGAGTTTAGCAAAGATCATGGACAAGTCACTAACAAACTAGCCCGAATGTACATTATGATGTGTGAAAAATATGCCATGAAATATAATTGGCGTGGGTACACATACAATGATGAAATGCGTAACAGTGCGATTCTACAATTAACTTACGTAGGATTGCGTTTCAATGAAGCAAAATCTGCCAATCCTTTCGCTTACTATACAGCGGCAATAACAAATAGTTTCTGTCGTGTCCTAAATACGGAAAAGCGAAATCAAAATATTCGTGATGACATTCTGGAAATGAATGGACTCAATCCAAGTTGGTCACGACAAGGCATGGGTTCCGGTGCAATGTCAACAGTGTACGAAGAATAACTTAACCATTAGCGTTGCAAATTGTAACGCTAATTTTTTATAATACGACTATGAGTAACCTTTTTAAGAAAGCGGCTGTATTTACTGACATTCATTTTGGATTGAAGTCAAACAGCCTACAACACAACCAAGACTGTGCCAATTTTGTAGATTGGTTTATTGAAACTGCAAAGAAAGAAGGTTGTGAAACCTGTTTCTTCTTGGGTGACTACAATCACCATCGTGCAAGTATCAATATTCACACACTACAGTTTGGTCTACAAGCACTGGAGAAACTAAATGCTGCATTCGATACTGTCTACTTTATCCCTGGTAATCACGACTTGTACTATCGTGACCGCCGCGACATTCATAGCGTTGAATGGGCGAAACATCTTCCCAACGTTAAAGTTATTAACGATTTCTTCGATGAAGGACAAGTCGTTATTGCGCCGTGGCTAGTAGGGGAAGATTACAAGAAACTTCAAAAGTTGAAGGGTAAGTATCTGTTCGGTCACTTTGAGCTACCGGGATACTTTATGAACGCTATGGTTGAGATGCCCGATCACGGCGAACTCAACAACGACCATGTTCGCAACTTTGAGAAAGTATTCAGTGGTCATTTTCACAAACGTCAAGCAAAGCAAAACGTTTGGTACATCGGCAATGCATTCCCTCATAACTATGCAGATGCAGGCGATGATGCACGTGGTATGATGATCTTGGAATGGAATCAGGAGCCCGTGTTCAAAGCATGGCCTCGTCAACCAATCTATCGTGTTTACAAGTTGAGCGAAATCTTAGAGAACCCTGAAGGTCATCTATTGATTGACAGTCATGTGCGTGTTCACTTAGATATTGATATCTCTTACGAAGAGGCAAACTTCTTGCGTGAGACATTCATCCCAGAATATAAACTACGTGAAATGACCTTGATTCCTATCAAAGGTGAAGGCATTGAACAAGGACAAAACAACGACGGACTCAAGTTTGAGTCAGTTGACCAAATCGTTATTGACCAAATCAACGCAATCGAAAGCAAAAATTTCGACAAAAAAATACTATTGGACATCTATAACAATCTATGATTACGCTGAAGAACATCACCCTGCGCAATTTTTTATCTATTGGTAACGTAACACAAGCAGTTGACTTTGACAAAAAAGACATTACACTGATTCTAGGTGAGAACTTGGACTTAGGTGGCGATGGTGCTAGAAATGGTACCGGCAAGACTACCCTTATTCAAGGTCTCAGTTATGCATTGTTCGGGGTACCTATCAACTCTATTCGCAAAGATAACCTAGTCAATCGCACTAATGCAAAAGGTATGATGGTTACGCTAGAGTTCAACGTCAACGGTACTGACTACAAGATTGAACGTGGTCGTAAGCCCAATGTATTGAAATTTTACGTCAACAATGTGCAACAAAAGGCTA
>JACCDW010516934.1_pt1 | contig 26450 bp, 24 predicted proteins | sample 7449781 | NCBI WGS metagenome assembly JACCDW01 (sample SAMN15323449, study PRJNA562643) | freshwater metagenome | isolation source: river surface water | place: USA:Blue River Watershed | collected 2017-08-18
CTTCGCCAGCTTTTCCATTTCCCGACCGATCTCGTCCAACGTCCATTTTTGCGGATGGGTACGTCCCGTCAGTAGTTCTCCCACCGTCCGGGCGGAATCCTGGTGGCGCGCATAGGCCTCCTTCCATGCTTGAGGATCCAACTCAAGCTCCTCCAGCACCGCCCGTCTTATCAACGCCACCCCCGCCTGCAGGGCTGCTCCCTGTCCGGCAAGCATCCGAACCGCCGTCTGCAGGGAGGAAGAGGACAGGGAGCGGAAAAGCCCCGCCAAAGTCTCCGTTTTGGCCTGGGTCCGGAAGGTGGACGAAGCCTCCTCCAGCGTCTGGACGAAAGTCCCAAATTCCGATTTGGGAATCGGTCCGGGATCCGCGGCCAACTTGGCCTTCTTCCCGCCGGGCGTAGCCAGCCCCAGGGAAAGCTGGGTGTCCCCGGCCAGCGGCCACGCATTCCATCCCTCCTCCCGCAGCTCGGACGCAAACTCGGCGGCAAAACCGTGCAGGGTTCGAATCTCCCGGGGAGAAACTTTTTTCACCATTTCCTTCAACTCCCCATGGTCCGCATGATCCGAAAGCGGAAACGCCACATCACAACCCAAACGGTAATTCGCGCCGGGAGCCAGCGCCCAACCGGTCACCGCGGCCACCCGACGGCGGGCGATCCCACGCAGCTGGGCGGAGTGCGCCGCCTGCGGGGGAAAAATCACGACGGCCTTCTCCGGTTTCCGCCCCGTCTTTTTCCAAATCTGCGTCTCGGGAAACTTCACCCCCAACTCCCGGTAAATCTCCGTCATCCGGTGCACGGAGGGATGCAAGAGGATCGGTAAGCCGGCCTTCTGCAGCCCGGTCAGTAGCTCTTGGCTTTTGCCGAGCGAGTAGCCCAGCAGAACCGGCACCTCCCCGTCTTCCACCGCGCCCCGACAAAAAGCGAGAATGTCCCGCATCACCTGCGCAGCTGGCGGAAACTGATAACGCGGCAGCCCATAGGTCGTCTCCATCACCAGCACGTCCGCCGGCAAAGGGCGGCACGCCTCGGAAGATCCTCCCTCCCGCAATTTAAAATCACCCGTGTAAAGCAGGCTGGTCCGGTCAGGCCGTGTTCTTTCCACCCAAGCCATCGCCGAACCAAGGATATGACCGGCGGGCGTCAAACGCAGGACCGCCCCACCTCCCAGCGGAAAAGGTCTCCCAAAGGGAATCTCCCGGATTTTCGTTCCTTTTGGCGTCCGGGCTTTCAGCAAACGCGCCGTGGGGGGACTCGCCAAAATCTCTCCATGGGCCGCGAGATGGTCATAGTGTGCGTGCGAAACCAAGGCCCGTTTTTGCGGTCGTTGCGGATCCATCCAAAGATCCACCTGCGGGAGATAAATTCCTCTATCTTTCGCCTCCACCACCCAGTCCGACCCTTTTTTCTCACCCGTTCTTTTCATCTTTCTCCCCAGCTTAATCCGAATCTGCCACCGACCCAATGCAGCCCTTTACCTTTCCGCACCAAAACAGAACGAGGACTTTTGCCCCTGCCGGGTAAAAAAGTTTATGCCGATGGCACGGTTTCATGTTTTTTAGCCCCAAAAATCAGTTTTTTTAAAAACTTTATTACATTGTTCATCAACGCTTTGCGTGTGTTTCTATACCCATGACCCTTGACATTTTTGACCCCCCATAAAAAAAGTCCGAACATTCTTCCGCCGCGCCGTTCTAACCCCATATGAAAACAAACATGGAAGTCACCAGAGAAAAGGCTCCGGTTGTTCGGGAGAAAGATCTCCCCGCCGCCCTCCAGTCCTACCTCAAGGGCATCGGTGAGACCCCCCTCCTCAATCGGACCGAGGAGGTCAAACTCGCCCGTCGCGTTCGCCGCGGCGACCAGCCTGCCCGCGAGCTGATGATCAAATCGAATCTCCGCCTCGTGGTGAAAATCGCCGCCGATTATAACCACTGCGGTCTGCCGATTCTCGACCTCATCTCGGAAGGCAATCTCGGCCTGATGAAGGCCGTGGACCGCTTCAAGCCCAGCCGCGGCGTAAAATTCAGTACCTACGCCTGCTGGTGGATCAAACAGTCCATCCGCCGGGCCCTCGCCAATCAGGGCAAAACCGTCCGTCTCCCCGTCCACTTGGTGGACAAGATCCAGCGCTTGCGCCGGGTCAGCTCCGCCCTCGGCAATGAACTGGGCCGTGAGCCCACCGATGCCGAGTTGGCAGACGAACTTCAGGTGGAAACCGGACGGGTCACCAAGCTCCGCGAGGTGTCCGCCGGCACTGTCTCCCTCGACGTCGCCATCGGACAAGAGGGCGAGGACGGCACCCTGGTCGACCTGCTGGCCGACCCCGAGGCGGTGGATCCCATGGAGGAGCACACCAAGGACGACCTGCGGGATGCGGTCTCCCGCTGCCTCCACTTCCTCAACTCCCGCGAACTGCAGATCTTGCAGCTCCGCTTCGGGCTGGGGGACAGCAAGGAGCGCACCCTGGAGGAAGTCGGCGAACAGCTGCACGTCACCCGGGAGCGGATCCGCCAGATTCAAAACGCTGCGCTGACCAAACTGCGCAAGCGTCTCCTCAAGGAGGAAAACTTCCCGGAATACTTCCGGAACCTCGTCAACCGCAGCGGACTTGTCCGTCTCGCCTGACGACTCCGGATTTCGGAGATCCCATCGCCCGGGCCCTTTCCCCATCGGGGGCCTCGGGCGATGGTGTTTTCGTTCACGTTCACGCGTAGCGTTCACGAACATCCGTGAATCCAAAGCCCAAATCCCCTCGCCCCCATCCCGAACTGCCCGCCTCCGCTCTTTATGCCTCCCCCTCCCTCGGTCGTCTCTGGAAAAAGGTCCACTGTTCTTGCTCTCCCTTTCTCAAACGTCCAGCCGTCCGACGTCTCTACCAAACCCCGGCCGCCATTCTCCGCAAAAAACTAGCCCCTTCTTACTCCCTGATCGCTCTCGGCTGCGCGGATGGGGCCAAAGAGTCTCTGCTCCTTAAAAAACTCCCTCCACCCACTTTCCTGATCGCCGCCGACACCAACCTCGCTCTCGCGCGGCGAGCCTCTCGCCGTCTCCCAGCTCATCAAAAAACCTGCCGTAAGATCGACCTCTCCAAACCCATGCCCGCTTTCCATCTCCCGCTTTCCACGCACAGAGTTTTCACCCTATTCGGTGTTCTACCCAACCTCGAGCCTCTCCCACTCCTGCGCCGCATCTCTGGCATGATGGAAAGCGGGGATCTTTTCCTCTTCAGCGCCAACCTCGCTCCCGGCAAATCTGCCTTTGCCGGAGCCCGCAAGATTCTTTCCCAATACGACAACCCACCCACCCGCCGTTGGTTGGAAGCGGCCATTCGCCGCTATCGCCCCAAACTGCCCCGAGGCCGGCTGGACTTCAGCGTTCAGCCCGATCCTCGACAGCACTCCCTTGCCCGGATCGAAGCCCGCTGGATCACTGGCCAAAGGACTTGGATCGTCTTTTCCTCCCGCCGACCCACCGTTGCCCAGGTCGAAATCTGGATTTCTAAGGCTGGGCTCAACAAAGCCGCTCGTTTTCTCGATCCCCGCGGCGAAGAAGCCCTCTGGCTGGTGGGCCGCAGTGCGGCCAGGAGATAGCAGATAGAAGATAGGATTTTGGGAAACTACCTGTCTTCTATCTCCTAACTGCTACCATCCACCCAATTCTCCTCTCGAAACCGGATTTTGCCTCACCTACGATAACCGGATGGGTGCGAGTCTCCGGGCTAAAATTATGTCGGGCGTCCTCGCCCTTCTCGTCCTCTTTGCCGGTGCCCTCGGCATCACTCTGTTTCTGATTCAGGACTCCTCCATGGAGCTTGCCGCCATCGAGGAGTACCACATTCCTATGACCAAAGGCATGAATGAGCTGGATATCTACACCTTTGAGATCGAAATCCTCGTCCATCAGGTGGTGAACGGAAATCGTTCCCGGGAAACAGCCCTCCCCTGGCAGCAACGACGAACGCAACGATCTTTCGGATCGCCTGGGCATGGCGAAATTAATTGGGACGGTCCGCACCCTGGAAGTGGGAACTCAGGAGTATATGAAGTTTGCCACCGCAGCCATCGATCTGGCCATGGAGGGCAAGAATGCCGAAGCCAAAAAGGCTCTCGAAGAGATGCTCCGGTATGAAGATCTGAACCCGATCTACACCCGGGTCCGCACCAAAGCCGGTGAACTCATGGCGGCCTCCCTGGAGGAAACCAACCAAAACATCCAGTACGTGATTCGGGCCAACCTGGCCCTTTTTGCCATCGCCGGCGTCCTCGGCCTGCTGGTTTTCCTTGTTATCACCGGACGACTCCAGACCGCGTTTCGCCGCCTCGCCGCGGCCTTTCGTCAAACCGCCAAGGGAGAACTTTCCGATCCTCTCCCCGTCACATCCCAGGACGAAATCGGCGACCTCACCACCTCTTTCAACCAGATGGTCGAACAGCTCAAATCCAAGGAGAAGCTCCGCGAGGCCTTCGGCCAGTTTCTGGATCCCCGGATCGTCGCCAACGTGGTCGATGCCAGCAGCGGCCAACTCAAGGAGGTGGCGGAACGCCGGAGCGTCACGATTTTCTTTTCCGACATCTCAAACTTTAGCGGCATCGGGGAACAACTCACCGCCGGCAACCTCGTCCGCCTCCTCAATCGTTACTTTACCGCCTCCACCGAGGGCATCCGCGCCCACCACGGGATCGTCGACAAGTTTATCGGCGATGCCGTCATGGCCTTTTGGGCCAGCCCGTTTTCCGAGGGTGAAACCCATGCCCTCGACGGCTGCCATGCCTGCCTCGATTTGCGGGATGCGTTTGCCAAGGTCGGGCGGGAAATTTCCGAGATCACCGGCCTTCGCCGCAACGTGCCCAAGTTCCACGTTCGCATGGCCTTGGCCACCGGAGACACCGTCATCGGTACGGTTGGTTCCGACACCACCAAATCCTTCACGGTGATCGGCGACACCGTGAACATCGCCTCCCGCTTGGAAGGGGTGAACAAAATTTACGGCACCACCATCCTCCTCAATGAGGAATGCTATCACCTCGCCGAGACCGGCATCGAAGCCCGGGAGATCGACCTGGTCACCGTTTTTGGCAAGGTGGAGCCCGTCCGGATCTATGAACTGCAGGGGCGCCAGGGTTCCCTCTCCCCCACCCTCGCCAAACTGAACAACGTGTTTGCGGATGCCCTGCAACTCTATCGGGAACAGAAATGGAAGGAGGCTGAATCCGCTTTCCGCGAGTGCCTGAAAATCCGTGAAAACGACGGCCCTTCCCTTGAGTTCCTCACCCGCATCGCCAACTTCGCCCGCACGCCCCCGCCTAAGGACTGGAACGGTGTCTGGCAAACCGCCTCTAAATAAATGGGGGCAGACCCCATGTTTCGCTTCTTCCATGGCTGGGTGTAACCCAAGGAGACACCTGACTCATGCCTGTGCAGCACTTATTTTGTGCGCCAGCAAACTTTTCGCTCAACCCTTTCCTTGGCCGGAGGGCGAAAAACTCACCTATTTGATTGAATGGGGTTTGATTCCTGCCGCCGAAGGCACCTTCACCGCCACGGCGGAACCCGGCAAGGAAGGCGTACAGAGGTTCGACCTCTATCTCCGCTCCCGCGGCCCGATTGAAGCTTTCTACCCTATTCGCAGCCGCTTCCTTTCTCTCACTCAGACCCAGCCCTGGCGCTCGCTGGAATACCGTCAGAACCGCAGTGAAGGCGGAAACGTTCGCACCCGCAGGACGGTCCCGGAGTACTCCGTGAAACTGGGCCGCTTTTGGCCCGCTCCGGACAAACCGGAGGAGAACTTCGATCTGCCGGAAGGCCCCTGCGAGGACTTCGGTTCTATGCTCTACCATATGAGGGCCTATCCGTGGAAAAAGGGCGAGTCCGTCACTTGGAATATCCTGGAAAACAAGGAGCTTCTCTTCGGGAAGATGACCTGCACCGAAATTGGAGAGATCGAACTGGAGGACCGGGAGCCCCGTCGACTGATCCAGCTCCGCTGTGAACCCGTGGGAGCCTCGAGACGCCATCAAGGCTGGCTGGATCTCTGGATCACCGACGACGAGCGCCGGCTCCCCCTCCACGCTCATCTCAAGTTCCGCTACGGCACGTTTAAGATCCACCTCATCCGCGGAGGCGGGCCCGGCAACGACTATATGCCCGACGACGAACCCATTCCCGTCTACGCCGACACCGACGCGGCAGTTATCGAACAACGCCTGCCCTCCGCTAGGTAGGGGCGGTTGTCCCCAAGGTTTTCGCTTAGGTAGGGCGGCGTGTCCCTACGCCGCCTCGTTCAAGCTTGAAAATTTATATATTCAAAGAGGCGGGCTGCGGAAAGCCCGCCCTACCTAATTACAAACCTACACCTTTAGAGTTTCTTAATCTTCATCCTAATCCTCATCTCTCTGCTTCCATCTTTTCACGTTCCACTTACCACCTTCCTCTGGCCTAAAGGTAAGACATCCCGTCTCCGCCAACTTGAGCAGCTCGATTCCTTCCATCCACGCCTGCTCCGCAAAATCCACCGACAAGGAACTGTCTTCCTCCAGCGCCCGCGACCAGCGCACCACCATGCTGGGCTGAACCGCCTCCAGCCACTCCCGGGTGAGGTTGGCTTCCCCTCCCTTGGCTGGACCCTGCACCAAGACCCCGGACTGCAACCCGGACCCATGCTCAAGAATCAACTCCCGTTCCACTTCCCCGGAGATCGATCCCGCCCAAAGCAGCCGTGCCTCTCCATGTTCCAAACACAAAACCATTCCATCTTCCTCACTTCTGCCTTTCCCACCCGAGACCGGGGGCCAGAGCACCCGCACTTTCCAATCCGGCCCAAGCAGGGCTTCCTCTCCCGTCCGCCAGAACTGTTTCCCCTCTTTTCTTTTCTCCAACTCGCCCAGCCATGTCTTCAGGGCCGGTGACCGCGTCGCCGTGCCGGTCTCGGCCCACCAACCTACCTGCATCGCCCGAACCAGCTCGCTCGCCGCGCCCAGTCGGTCGGAAATTCCAGCGGTAAGGATCACCCCTTGCAAGGAGTTGACCCCATGCCAGTGCAAAAAGGGCCTCACCGTATAGGCCCAAGCTCTTTTCGACCCCGGATCGATCAACCACTTGCCACCGTTGCCCGAAATCAGGGTGGGGACCGAGTTCTCCACTGCCACCACCTGAATCCACGGCCCCTTTTCCAGCCATGCCCTGGGATCGGCCACGGCGAATTGCCCCCCTGGCCACGTGGCCAGCCAACCCAGCCCTGCCGCCAGCAAATGCACCAGCTTGGCATTGAGCCAGTTGATTCCGGCGCTCGCGGCCAAGGAAATCACCCCCACCACTGAGGAAAAGGCGGCCAGCACCGTTACCGCCCCCGCCAACGGAGCCGCTAACATATTAGCGACCAGCGCCACCGGAATGATCTGGTGAAAAAGCAGAATTCCGGGGATCAACGACCCCACCCAGGCCGCCGCCGAAGCGGCAATCACGGTCGCCACCGCCACCCAACCGCGAAAAACCCATACCCGCGCTGGTGCCACCAGCCTTCGGGGAATCCAGGGATCCGGCCGTCCTGTCTCCACCAATTTCTCCTGCCACCGCCCGCTGAATATCATCAGTCCTGCCACCACGAGAAAAGAAAGCTGAAAACCCGGATCCAAAACCTGACCCGGATCCCATAGAAGCAGGGCCAACAGGGCTACCCCCAGCCAATTCGCCGGATCCATGGGCCGGCCCAAAATCCATCCGAGATAAAGCACGGAAATCATCACAAAAGCCCGCTGGGCGCTGGCCTCCATACCCGTTGCCAAACAAAACAGAAAAACTACCGGCAGGGTCAGCCAGGCCCAACGCCACCGGACCGCCCCGGTCAACGCCAGAATCCACAGGAGAAGTCCCGCAACTACTGCCAGGTTCTGCCCGCTAACCGCAAACAGGTGCAACGTCCCGGTCTTCCGGAAATCCTCCCGCAGATCCTCACCTACCCCGTCCCGGTAGCCGAAAAGCATCGCGGCGATCAACCCAGCCGCCTCGGGATCTTTTTCCAGTCCAGCGGAGGTGGTCCGGATCATATGGGCCCGCAGGGTTCCCGCCATCCGTGCCAAGCCCGCTCCGGGTTGGGGTCCGAGGTTTATCATTTCGTCCGATTGAACGCGGAATTGGAAATCGATGCCCCGGGATCGAAGATAAGTCCGACGATTGAACTCGCCGGGATTTTTCGGCTCCTCGGGCAGGCTGAGATATCCGGCCGCCTGGATCCGATCGCCCACTTTGGGCCCATGTTCCGGGGCGGGGTCGATTCGCACCAAAATCCGTCCCGAACATCTCTCCCAATCCTGGTCGCCTTGAATGGAATCCACCACCATCTCGGTTTCGAGGACCTTTTTGCCCCCTTCCCAAATTCGCTCCGTCGGCAACTCCGCCACCCACCCCTGTAGAATGGCTGTTCCTCCCTCCCCTCCCGCTCGTGCCCGCAGGGATTCCGCGGAAGGAGCAAAGACCCTGGCTCCGGCGTACAGCACGAAAACGGCGAAGACAAAAAGCCAGATCGCCGACGTCCTAACTCTTTTCGGCCCGAGCCAGGCACATGCCGCCCCAAAAGCACTGATCAAAGTCCAAACCACCGGGCGTGGCTGGATCCACAAGCCCACCAGGGTTCCCGCCAAGCTTGCCAATGCCACCGCCACCAACGGCCGCCTCACCGGCCAAGCCGAGCTCATGCCTGCAGATGATTAAGCGGCGTGTAACGGCCGATTTTCAAGTGACGTCCAATGGCGCGCGTGATGAAACCTTTGGCCTTTCGGACGGCTTCCTCGAGTGACCAACCCTTCGCCAGACCCGCACAGATCGCAGCCGAGTAGGTACAGCCGGTGCCGTGCGTTTCCACATTCCGGATGCGCCGGGCCGAAAACACCCGCATCTTTCCATTCGGCCATGCCAGATAATCCTCCGCCTTCTCCAACTGCAGATGCCCTCCCTTGACCAAAAACGGCACTTTCCATTTTTTGGCCAACTCCCGGGCTGCTTCCTTCGCTTGCTCCGGATTTCTTAACTTCCTCCCCACCAAACGGGCCGCCTCATCCAGGTTGGGCGTGACGATGGCCGCAATCGGAAAAAGCTCCCGCGCCAGCGCCCGCTCCGCCTCCGGCTTGAGCAGAGCCGCCCCGCTCGTCGCCACCATCACCGGATCCACCACCAGCGAGGTCTTACGGCTACGCCGCCTTTCCCACACCACCCGCCGGATGATCCCGGCCGAATAAAGCATCCCGGTTTTGGCTGCCGCCAAGGGAAAAGCCTCGCAGACCAATCGAATTTGCTCCGCCACCATGGAGGGATCCTCCGCCGTGATCCGGGAGACCCGTCCGGGATGCTCCGCCACCACACAGGTCACTGCCGTGGTTCCATAAACCCCATAACGGGTGAACGTCTTGAGATCCGCCTGAATCCCCGCCCCGCCGGAATTGTCGGAGCCGGCAATCGTTAAGCAGACCGGCGCACCACGGCTCATCGACTAAAAGGAACGCGTCCTGTTACGGAATACGTGGGGGAGCTTGTTCAGTCTTGGTCTTGGCCAAAAGCCAGATTCACCATACTGAAAGCAATCGCCGCAAAAGCCACGAGTACGCTTGTGGCAATCGTCCTCCATAAAACATCCCGCCCGGTGAATTGCCAAACGGCCATGATCGCGGCCACCAAGGAAATTAGGATGCAAATGGAAACGATCGTGAACACACCTTTTCGAACAAACTGTTGATCCAGCATTCCTTTTCTTTTTTTGGAACCCAGCACAGGTGGAGTGGCCATACCCCAAGGCTAAAACAATCCCAATGGAAGCAAGCGCTTTTAATCGGATCCGGCTAGATATGAATCGCGTGGCCGACCGCGGCTTCGGTCGCTTCCTTGATCATCTCGGTCAGGGTCGGATGCGCGTGGATCGTGTGGGCAATCTCATCCGCCGTCGCCTCCAAGGTCATCCCCAAGCCCACTTCGGCAATCAGTTCCGTGGCCTCCGCCCCGATAATGTGGGCGCCGAGAATCTCGCCGTGCGGTTCCCCAATCAGAATTTTCACCATCCCCTCGGAATCACCGCTGGCCACGGCCCGACCACTCGCCCGATACGGGAACCGGCCGACCTTGAACTTTAGCTTTTTCTCCTTCGCCGCTGCCTCGGTGAGGCCAATGCTGGCCACCTGCGGCTGGCAGTAGGTGCAGCCAGGGAAGGTCGTCACCTTCTTCGGCTGATACTTGGGATCAAAAATTCCGTTTACCGCCTCAATGGCCTCAAAAGAGGCCACATGGGCGAGCCAAGGCGGTCCGATAATGTCCCCTGCCGCATAAACTCCCGCCATCGAGGACTTGTACCGCGCATCCGTTTTCACATATCCGCGGTCGAGCTCCAGCTTGACCCCGGCATCGAGCGCACCCTCCAGGTTCGCCTGCACCCCCACCGCACAGAGCAGGGCCTCCGCTTCAAGGGTCTTGGCGTTCTTACCCGTCAGCTTCACCTTCACGCCCGAGGCGGTGACGGTGCAGCTTTCCATGGAGACTTCGGTCAGGACGGTAATCCCCTGCTTGGCCAGACTCTTGCCGAGCAGATCGGAAATCTCCTCATCCTCCACCGGCAAAACCCGGGGCTTCATTTCCACGAGGGTCACCTCGGTCCCGAAGGAGTTCAGGAAATAGGCAAACTCCACGCCGATGGCGCCAGCCCCGAGGATCACAACGCTTTTGGGCTGCTTCTTCATCTCCAAGGCCTCACGGCTGGTCATCACCTTCTTGCCGTCCACCTTGAGCCCGGGCAGCACCCGGGGCAGGCAGCCGGTGGCCAACAAAACGTTGGTGGCCTCAACGACCTGACTTTTTCCATCGGCCGTCTTCACCTTGATCTTCCGATCGGCCCCCAGCTTCCCCTCACCGACGAGGTAATCGACCTTCTTCGCTTTCAGGAGGAATTCCACCCCCTTCGCGATTCGGTCCGAAACATTCCGGCTCCGCCCGATCACTTTGGCGAAATCAAAGGAGACCTTGCCCGTGGTGATCCCGTAATCCTCTGCGTGGAGGATGTGCTGATACACCTCCGCGTTCTTGAGGAGCGATTTGGAAGGAATGCATCCCCAATTGAGACAGGTGCCACCCGCCCGCTCTTTCTCAATGACAACAACCTTTTTGCCCAGCTGGGCGGCACGAATCGCCCCGACGTAACCCGCCGGGCCTCCCCCTAAAACTGCCAGATCATACGCCGCCATGGTTCGCTCCTTCTTTCTCGTTTACAGCAGGAGCACGCCCGGATTTTCCAGCAGTTCCACGAGGGATTTGAGAAACTCTCCGGCCAACATGCCGTCCACCACCCGGTGATCCGCGGATACCGTCAGGCTCATTCTTTCACCCGGCACCACCGCGCCGTTGGCCGCGAGGACCGGCTTCTTGACCACCGTGCCCACCGCCAGAATCGCCGCCTGGGGAGGATTAAGAATCGCCGCAAACTTCTCCACTCCGATCATGCCGAGATTGCTCACCGTAAAGGTTCCGCCCGTGTACTCCTCCGGTTGCAACTTTCCGGCCTTGGCCTTGGCGCCAAGTTCCTTCGCCTCGCGCGCAATCGTCCGAAGATCCTTGGCGTGGGCGTTGCGGATCACCGGGGTGATCAGTCCGTCCGGCAGGGCCACGGCAAAGGCAAGATGGACCGCCCCGTGTTGCCGGATCACATTCCCCTCCCAGGAGGAGTTCACCACGGGCACGCGCCGCAGGGCCTCCACCGCCGCCTTGAGGATAAAATCATTCACGCTGAGTTTAAGATTCGCCTTGGCCAACTCCAGGGCCTCGTTGGCCGAGGCCCGCAACCGTCCGAGTGGTGCCGCATCCGCCTCCCGCTCCACGTAGAAATGCGGGGCCGTGGTCTTGCTCTCCACCAAACGGCGGGCAATCGCTGCCCGCATCTGCGAGACAGGCTTCGTCGAATCCTGCGCGATTGGTTTTCCGCCAAAGAGGCTGGCGGTCAGCCGGGCTCCCCCGCCCGGAGCTCCTTCGACATCCTTGCGGACAATCCGGCCCCCCGGGCCGGTTCCGGCCAAGCGGGTCAGATCGACGCCCTTCTCCGCGGCAATTTTCTTAGCGAGGGGCGAAGCTTTCACCCTCCCGGAAGACGAAGTAGAGACCGGAGCCGGGGCGGGCGCAGAAACTGGGGCGGAGGAACTGACCGTGGCGGTGGTGGCCGTGGCCGCGGATGTAGGCTTGGTCGGAGCCGGAGCACTGACGGCCTCCACCTTCTCCCCGGGTTCGCCAACGACCGCAATCCGGCCGTTCACCGCCACTTTGGAGCCTTCCGGGGCGGCAATGAGGAGGATTGTCCCCTTATCGAAAGCTTCCAGATCCATCGTGGCTTTGTCGGTCTCAACCTCGGCGATGACTTCGCCGGGCTTGATAGTGTCCCCGACTTTCTTGTGCCACTTGGCCAGCACGCCTTCCGTCATGGAAGGGCTCAATGCCGGCATGGTGATCTCTTTGGCCATGGAAATTTCTGGAGCCCTTAGGCCAGGGTCTTCTGCGCGGCCTCGACGACCCGCGCCTCGCTCGGCATGACCGCCTGCTCGAGAACCTTGGCGTAGGGCTGAGGCACGTCGAGACCGGTGACCCGCTCGATGGGCGCGTCGAGGTTGTCGAAGGAGCGGTACTGGATCTCGTAGGCGACCTGTGCGCCCCAGCCGGCATAGGGCTTGTTCTCTTCCACAATGACCACCCGGTTGGTCTTCGCCACGGAGGCAAGGATCGCGGGAATATCGAGCGGCTTGATCGTGCGGAGGTCGATCACTTCAGCGGAAATGCCATCGGCCTCCAGTTTCGCAGCTGCCGCGAGCGCCACATGGGTGGAGGCACTGTTGGCGATCAGGGTGACGTCGGAACCCTCGCGGCGAATCCGGGCCTGCCCGATGGGGATGACCAGATCGCCTTCGGGCACCTCGTCCTTGAAGCCGTACAATTTTTCATTCTCGATGAAGCAGACCGGATTGTTGGAGCGGATCGCACTCTTGAGGAGACCCTTGGCATCGTCCGGGAACGCCGGGGTGATTACCGTGAGAGCCGGCACATTCGCGTACCAGTTTTCCGGAGTGTGGGAGTGGGTGGCCCCCACCTGCAGACCGGCCCCGGAGGAGCCGCGGAAAACGATCGGGATGGAGTACTGCCCGCCGCTCATGTAACGGATCGCGCCGGCGTTATTGACGATCTGGTCGTAGGCGACCATGGAAAAGCTCCAGGTCATGAACTCGACCACGGGACGCAGCCCCATCATGGCGGCACCGACACCTAACCCGGCAAAACCGGATTCGCTGATCGGAGTATCGATGACCCGCTTCGGGCCGAACTTTTGTAACAGGCCGGAGCTGACCTTGTAGGCACCCTGATATTCCGCCACCTCTTCCCCCATCAGGAACACGCGCTCATCCCGCTGCATCTCTTCGCTCAACGCCTGGTTGAGCGCTTCCCGCATGGTGATCACGGCCATGGCTAGCTCCCGACGGGCGGGCGGAACTCCGCCATCTGGTCTTCTGGGGCAAAAATATCCTCAAACACCGTCGGCACTTCGGGATCGGGGGAGGATTCGGCGTAAGCGATGGAATCCTCCGCTTCGGCGACGCACTGCCGCTCGATCTCTTCGTACTGTTTCTCGGTCAGGGCCTTTTCCTTGTAGAGCCGGTCCCGGAAGAGGGCGAGTGGCTCGGCCTGTTTCTTGCGGGTTTCGATCTCATCCTTGGTCCGGTAGTGACCCGGATCCGACATAGAGTGGCCGCGATACCGGTACGTTTTGATTTCCACGAGCGAAGGCAGGCTCTCGGTGCGGGCCAGTTGGACCGCATCCCACATCTTACTACGGACATCGTCCAGATCGGACCCGTCCGCGGTGATACCGGCCATGTCGTAACCGTCGGCACGCTTGACGAGCGGATACCCGGCGGAGCTGCGGTGCTGGCTGGTGCCCATGGCGTACTCGTTGTTCTCGATAACGTAGATGACGGGAAGTTTCCACAAGGCCGCAAGGTTGAGGGCTTCGTGGAAGGCACCTTGGTTGACCGCGCCGTCGCCTAAATAACAAACGGTGACCTCACCGGTCTGGTTGTACTTTTGGGCAAAGGCAATCCCGGCTGCGAGGGGTGTCTGTCCCCCGACGATGCCGTGGCCGCCGTGAAAATGCTTTTCCTTGCTGAAAAAGTGCATCGAGCCGCCCTTGCCGCGGGAGCAACCGGTGATTTTGCCGAAAAGTTCGGCCATACACTCCCGGGCGCTCATTCCCCGGGCGAGGGCGTGGCCATGATCCCGGTAGGCGGTGATGACCGCATCATTCTCGTTGAGCGTGGAGATGGAACCGACGGCAACGGCCTCTTGCCCGATATAGAGATGGCAAAAACCGCGGATCTTGGCCTGCATGAAAGCCTGGGCGGCCTTCTGCTCGAACCTACGGATGAGAACCATCTTGCGGAGCAGATCCACCCGCTCGGAGGGTGTCAGGGTAGGCAGAACCGCCGGGGACTTGCCCGGTTTCTCCTTCGACCGCGTCTTTTTTGCTCCTGCCGTTGCCACCGTGTGGGCTCCTTGGGTTGTGCCGACCGGGAAAGCCCGGAAGGCGTTGCCTCAAACCATGGCACTATGCCCGAACCACGGAGCTTTTCAATTCCAAGATGAACCGATGCTTACCCTTGCCGCTCAAAGAGATCCGGCATGACCTCCGTCCCCCACCGCCAAGCCATCGGCATCGCCTGATAACCAATGTGCCCCTGCCCCACCTCCCGGTAGTGGACCCCACCCCACTCCTTCGCCAAATTTTGCAATTGGGCGGGACGGGCGATCCGGTCATACCGCCCACCCACCAGCAGGATTTTATCGGGAGAAACTTTCGGTTTCCCGAAAGACGGACAGACCATGGGCAGCATCCGCGAGGCTTGTTCCCGGCTTAACCCCCGGGCCTCCATCTGCCGGCGGATCACCCACCCGCCCGGTGAATCCCAGATGGCCGTGCCCACATCCGGAATCGGTTGCACCAGCCAGGCACAGGTCAGATCCGGTTCATGGCATAGGGTCAATGAGGCCACCCATCCACCAAGACTCATCCCCCAAAGGCCAACCCGCGGAGCCCCCGCCTCCCGGGCCATCCGCGCCACCATCCGGGTTTCCGCCACCGCCTGCCGGATCGTCTCCGCACTCCGGATCAGATTTCCTCCAAAGACCAGCTCTCCGCTCCACGTGCCCTTGGGCCGGCGCCGGTAGTGGTAGGGCAGATCGTAAAAAATCGCCGTCCAGCCGAGTCGGTTGAGCACCGAGGCCCAATGGACATATCCCACCTCGCTCGCGGAGAAGAGGGAATGGAGCAGAATCATCGCCGGAGATTTCAGCCCCTCCCGCCCCGGCCAGACGCGAAGATGCACGGTATTATTCTCCTCCCGATCGCAGGGAATCGGGCTGGAAATCTGTTGCCGCCCCGAAACCAAGGGCCCCGGAATTTTCTCCGGTGCCTGGTAAAATTCCCCGACGCCCTTTTGCCTCCAGCTTTCTGCGTACGCGTCCCATTCCTGGGGCCCGTGTCGGCCGGCCCGGCCCAGAAGTTGCCAGAAACCGATCCCGGCAAAAGCGGTGGCATCCACCAGTTCCGACTGCCAGCGATGAAACCACCCGATCATCGGCCCGCCTTCCAGCGCTCCTGCGGGGTATGGGGCAGTTCGTGAGAAGCCAGACGGTGTCTTCGCCGTGCCTCCGCATAAACCTGCCGCATCTCCTCCCCCAGTCCCTTGACCCAGCCGGAGCGGCTCTCTTTTTGGGCGGGCGGAGAGATCGGTTCGCCAACCGCCACCACCACGCGGGGGCGACGGATCCAGTTTTGCCGGACATACAGCTGGTCGCTTCCCACGATCACCGCTGGCCGGACCGCAACTTGTGCGCGTGCCGCCAGCGACGCCACCCCCTCAGTGAGCTCCGCTCCTCCCAGCACCGAGGTCTCCCCCGCCCGCAGCCCCCCCTCGGGGAAAACACAGACAATCCGGCCTTTCTGGAGGCGCCGTAGGGCCGCCTTGAGTGCCGTGGTGTCTGCCTGCCGACGCCCCACCGGAATGACTCCGATGGCGCGCAGCAAAAAACCAAACCATGCAGGTTGGAACAGCTCCCGCATCGCCAGAAAATCCAGTGGCTGGCGAAAAGCCCCCGCAATCAGCGGCGGATCAAAGTGGCTGAGATGGTTGCAGGCCAGAATCCAAGGTCCGGCCGGAACTTGCCCCGCCCGGTGGGTTTCCAGCCGGCAAAAACAGGAAAAGAGTCCCTTTAAACCACGCACCACCGTCCAGTAAGCCACATCCGTCATAATCCTTTTCTAGCCAACTCGGACCCCAAACCCGAGTACTACCGCAAGCCAAACGCCAGGGCAGGGAAGCCTGTCTCAGCAGCGATTATCCACTAAACCCGAAACAGATCCTTATCTCCCAAACCTCCGGATTCTTTCCTTCCGTCTCGCCTCCACGTGACGGCGGCGGTCCACCATCTTGGTTTTCCGCTTCCGCAGCTCTCCGTTGAGTTTTTCCTCCACCCGGTCGATGGCGGCGTAAAGATCATCCTCTCCCGCCTCAGCAAATAGATCCGGCCCGGGCAGTGCCAGGTGGACTTTCACGCGAAACTGTTTCTTGGGCGGGGCACTGTGATCATGCCACAGGACGACGTGGGCCCCGATGATTCGCCCCTCGAAGTGATCCAGATGGGACAACTTGTTTTTAACGTAAGTGTCGATCCCGTCGGTCAACGGGAGATGCCGGGGAGTAATATGAAGGTGCATAGAAGAAGCCTACGGAGGGTTTTTCGCACTGTCGACCCCCGCTCTGCCAAGAAGTCTCAGGAAAACCGTTGGCGCAAAGGGAGCCTGGCGACATGCTTTCGCCATGTTGCGCGTAGGCATGGGTTATGACGTCCATCCGCTGGTCTCCGGCCGGCCGCTGATCTTGGGCGGCGTGACCATTCCGCACGACCGCGGTTTGGAAGGGCATAGCGATGCGGACGTTCTTCTTCATGCCCTGACCGATGCCGTCCTCGGAGCCCTCGCCGCCGGCGACATTGGCACCCATTTCCCCAACACCGATCCCAAGTGGAAAGGGGCGGCCAGCACCATTTTCCTGGCGGAAGCCGCCCGGCTGGCCAAAGAGCGGAAAGCAACCATCCTGAACGTGGATGCGTCCCTCATGGCCGAGGCCCCGAAGCTCGTGCCCCACTTCCCCGCTATGCGCAAAAAAATCGCCGCCGCGCTCGGGGTGAAGGAAGACCAGGTCAATCTGAAGGCCACGACGAACGAAAAGATAGGCTTTGTCGGACGGGGCGAAGGAATCGCCGCCATCGCCACCGCCGCCCTCGACGTGCCGGCATGACGGCGGCAGGCCGCTTCCTCACTTTCGAAGGCTGCGAAGGTTGCGGCAAAAGCACCCAGATCGGCCTGACCCTGACCTGGCTCCGTTCCACCGGACTAAAAGTGCACGAGGTGCGGGAACCCGGCGGTACCCCGATTGGAGAAAAAATCCGCCATCTCCTCAAACACGATGCGGATGGAGACCACATGAAACCGGAGACGGAACTATTGCTGTTTGCCGCCAGCCGGGCGGAGCTGGTCCGACATCTGATCCTGCCGGCCCTGACCCAGGGGGAATGGGTGGTGGCGGACCGTTTTCACGACTCCACCACCGTCTATCAGGGGTACGCCCGGGGATTGCCCATGGAGGAGGTCGCCTTCATCAACCGCTTTGCCATCGCCAAGCATGAGCCCGACCTCACCCTGGTGCTCGATCTGGATCCTTCCGAGGCCCGCAGCCGGGCCCTCCGTCGCCCCCGCCCCGCGGGGCAGAAAGACCGTCTTGAGGATCTGGATCTCAAATTTTACGAGGCCGTGGCCGAAGGCTATCGGGCACTCGCCAAGCACCAGCCCCAGCGGGTGAAGCTGATCGACGCTTCCGGCTCTAGGGAACAGACCTTTGCCCGCATTCAGGAGGAACTCCGCCGTGCCTTTTCCGCCCTCCCGCGTTGAGGAAATTTTCGCCGGCGCAGCCAAGGAAGGTCGCCTGGCTCATGCGCATTTGCTGACCGGAGCCCCCCCAGCGGAGCTTGAGTCCCTTGGCCGCGGGCTGGCCGCCAACCTTCTCGATGCTGATCTTGAAGGCCATCCTGATTTTTTCCTGCTTCGCCCCGAGTCCAAATCCCGCCGCGTTTCGATTGCCCAGATCCGGCAACTGGAACATTCCCTCTCCCGCAAACCTCACCGCGCTCCTCTCAAAGTGGCCCTGATTTTGGAAGCCGAACGGATGTGCATTCCGCCGGCGGAAGCCGCCAACGCCTTTCTTAAAACCTTGGAGGAGCCCCCCGACCACAGCCTCCTTTTGCTGACCTCGGACCGCCCTGAAGGCCTGTTGCCGACGGTGCGGTCCCGCTGTCTCACCTTCCCCATCATCCCCAGTCTGAATCCCGAACCAATTCCGGGGATTGATGAGTTGGTTCAGGGCTGGGAACAGTCCGCCCCATCCGACCCGCTCACCGCTTATCGGCGAGCCACCCTTCTCCAATCCTTTCTCCTTTCCGCCCGCCAAAAACTGGAGGCAAAAGCAGAACAACAGGGGGCTGAAGGGCAGGAGGAAGAAGAAACCGTCCAAGCAGCCGCCTCGGCCGGCCAGCTGGTTCGGGTCCGGGAGGATGTGATCTCCCATCTGGTCCGATCAGCATGGAAGAGGGCGGGGAGTGACCTGCGGCCCGAAATCGTCCGGGAGGTGGAATCCCTTGAAAAGCTCCGCCAAGCCCTAGCCCGCAATGTGGATCAAACCCTCGCCATCGAAGTCGCCTGCCTCCGTATCGCCGGCCTCGCCACGTAGAGCCTCCTACCCTCTTACCCCACCCACTTTGCACCTATGAGATACCTCGTATGCCTATATTATTTAATAAACTTTAACATTAAAGTATTTTGGTTTTGATTTGGATGCTAGAGTTTACTTATTCTACACCCTTCTATGGATATTAAAGAGATCAAGGGAATCATCGATCTGATGCGAAAAAATGGACTCTTGGAGTTCGAATATGAGAAAGATGGCACCAAGATCCGCATTCGTCGGGGACCCGATGGCGAACCTCAGGTGGTGACCAGTTCCCCCGGACTTATCCCTGCACCCACTGTCCTTCCGCTCCCGGTTGCCACAGGCGTTCCCTTGGCCGTTCCACAAGCAGCCCCGGCTCCGGTCGCCCCCACCCCTTCCACCCTCCCCTCGATCAACTCACCCATGGTCGGAACCTTCTACTCTTCCCCTGCCCCCGACGCCCCCGTCTATGTCGAGGTCGGCACGGTGGTCAATGCCGAGACCGTCGTCTGCATCATCGAGGCCATGAAGGTCATGAACGAGATCAAGGCGGAGATGTCAGGCACGATCGTCGAAATCCTCGCCGAGAACGGCAAACCGGTGGAGTTCGGCAAGCCACTCTTCCGCATCAAGCCCATCTGAGGCTCTCGGGAGGTATCCCCTCCCGGTCTCCCCCGCCATGTTTGACAAAGTCCTCATTGCGAATCGCGGCGAAATCGCTCTCCGAGTGATCCGCGCCTGCAAGGACCTCGGGATCCGCACCCTCGCCGTCTATTCCGAGCCCGATCACGACTCCCTCCACGTTCAGGCCGCCGACGAAGCCATCTGTATCGGACCTGGCCCCAGCCCGCAGAGCTATCTCAAGATCGACCGCATCATCTCCGCCGCCGAGGTCGGCGACGTCGATGCCATCCACCCTGGCTACGGATTCCTTTCCGAGAGCGCTCACTTCGCCGAGGTCTGCCAATCCTGCAATATCCGCTTCATCGGCCCCTCCCCGGAATCCATCCGCCGGATGGGCGACAAGGCGCTCGCTCGGGAAAACGCCCGTAAGGCCGGCGTCCCCATCCCGCCGGGCAGCGACGGCCCCGTCCAAACCGAGCAAGAAGCCATCAAGGCCGCTAAAAAGATCGGCTACCCCGTGATGATTAAAGCCGTGGCCGGCGGCGGCGGCAAAGGCATGCGCCCCGCCCACAACGATGTCAGCCTGGTGAAGGGTTTCCTCGCCGCCCGGATGGAAGCGGAAAAGGCCTTCGGCAATCCTGACGTGTACCTCGAGAAATTCATTGAGGAGCCCCATCACATCGAATTTCAGATCCTGGGGGACAGGCGGGGCAAGATCGTCCACCTCGGCGAGCGCGACTGCTCGATCCAACGCCGCCACCAAAAACTCCTCGAGGAGGCCCCCTCCCCGCTCATTGATAACGACCTGCGCAAGCGGATGGGTCGCGCCGCCATCAAGTTGGCCGAGGCGGTTCACTACGAAAACGCCGGCACCATGGAGTTCCTCGTCGACGCCCACGGCAACTACTACTTCCTCGAGATGAACACCCGTATTCAGGTGGAGCACCCCGTGACCGAGGAGGTCTACGGAATCGACCTGGTAAAAGAGCAGATCAAGATCGCCGCCGGAGAACGTATCCCCTCTGAATTCGAAAACCTTCGGCCCCAGCGGCACGCCATCGAGTTCCGCATCAATGCCGAGGATCCCGCCAACGACTTCCGCCCCTGCCCCGGCACCATCAGCCTTTACTACCCGCCCGGAGGCATCGGCATTCGGATGGATTCTCACATGTACGGCGGCTACTCCATCCCGCCGTTTTACGACTCCATGATCGGTAAACTGATCGCGGTCGGTCCCGACCGTGCCACGGCCATTGCCCGGTTGCAACGGGCTCTCGACGAAACCATCATCCGTGGCGTCAAAACCACTATCCCTCTCGGCCAGCGCATCGTTCGCGACCAGGATTTCCGCCGGGGCAAATACTCCACCCACTTTCTCGAGCGCTTTTTTGAGAAAAAGGTGGAAGCCAACCAGCGCTGACCCATGCCGCCGGTCCTCGATCCCGGCGTCGCTCGCTCCGCCCTCCAAAAAGCCCGGCTCTACGCCATCCTCGACGCCGCCTACGCCCCGCCCGCCCGCTGGCCCGACCTCGCGCGCCAACTCGCCGCCGGGGGAGCCGGCATTTTCCAGATCCGGGCCAAGAACATTTCCAAAGAAGAAATCCTTACCCACGCCCGCATCCTTGCCCCGATTCTGGCCCAGCTTGGTCTCCCGCTGATTCTCAACGACTACCCGGATCTCGTTGCCCCGTCCGGAGCCGCCGGTTGCCACCTCGGCCAGGACGATCTCGGCATTCCAGAGGCCCGCCGGATGCTTGGCTCCTCGGTGCTCCTTGGCCTCTCCACTCACTCTCCCTGCCAAGCTCTGGCCGGCCAAGCGGTCGGCGCGGACTACCTCGGTTTCGGCCCGCTCTACGCCACCGGCACCAAACCCGACTACCGCCCCATCGGTCCGGAGAAAATCCGGGAAATCGCCGGCAAAGTCTCCCTCCCGGTTTTTTGCATCGGCGGCCTGAATCCTGACCGCGTGACCGAAGCCGTCCGCCATGGAGCGCAACGTGTCTGCGTGGTTTCCCACCTCCTGCTCGCCCAAGATCCCAAAGCGGCTGCCCAAGAGATTCTTTCCCGGCTTGGCTCCAAGGCACCGGTGAAGGAAGCTGATCTCTCATGAGCGTTCTCGTTGTCGGCACCGTGGGCATCGACCGGGTGGAAACCCCCCACGGGGAGCGCTCCGACCTCCTCGGCGGCTCTGCCTCCTTTGCCGGACTTGCCGCCAGCTTCCACGCCCCCGTCAGCCTCGTCAGCGTGGTCGGCCAGGATTTTCCCGCCCACCACCGTGCCGTCTGGGAAAAGCGCGGCATCGACCTGACCGGCCTCCAGATCACCTCCGGCAAGACCTTCCGCTGGCACGGCGTCTACGAGGAGAATATGAACAATCGCCGGACTATTTCCACCGAGCTCAACGTCCTCGCCGATTTCAAACCTACTCTCCCCGCGGGCCTCAAAAAACTCCCCTTTGCCATGCTCGGCAACCTCACGCCCGATCTGCAACACACCGTTCTCGACCAGATGGAAAAGCCCGGCTTCGTCATCGCCGACACCATGGACCTCTGGATCAACACCGCCCGCGCCCGCCTCTTAGAACTCCTCGGCCGCATCGACCTCTTGATCCTGAACGACTCCGAAGCGAGGCAACTTGCCGACGAACCCAACCTCCTCAAGGCTTCCCGCTGGCTCCGGGAGCGCGGCCCCAAATATGTCGCCATCAAGAAAGGGGAACACGGCTGTTTCCTCGCGGGCCCGGAAGGCGCCTTTGCGGCCCCGGCCATCCCGCTGGAGCAGGTGCTCGATCCCACCGGGGCGGGCGACACCTTTGCCGGGGGACTGGCCGGTTACCTGGCTGGACAAAAAGGAGTCGACCTACCCACTTTGGCCAAAGGCGTCATCGAGGGAACCGTGCTGGCCTCCTTCACCGTCGAGGATTTCAGCCTCCACCGCCTCGCCTCCCTTTCCGAAAAGGAATTGAGCCGCCGTCGTCAGGAACTCCTGCGGTTGATCAACCCCAATCCTTGAAATGCACCCTGCCGAGGAGATCTCGCTGGTCCTGCTTCTCCTCATTGTCATCGGTTCGGTGGCCTTGACCCTCTCCCTTTCCTTCCTCCACCCAAAATACCGGGAGCTGAAACCCCGGCTTCTTCTCTCCACCAAAATGCTGGGGGTACCGGTCCTCGCGTACGGGCTCTTGCGGACCCTCACCGATCTCCCCCTCGCTCGTTTCGATTTTTTCCTCGGTGTTTTGATCCTCGTCTACGCTCTTGAAATGCTCTTCTTCTTTACCGTCATGCGCCACCCGCCACGTCGATGATTCTTTTAGCGGTTTGCTTAAACCCTTAATCCCCTATGCGATGCAACAATTCCAAAAAATCTTCGGACTTCGCTTGCCCCCAATAGGGATATAAGCGAAGCTTACAGCTTGAGCACATCCATCACTCACGCCCACGCGACCACCCCACTCACCAAACTCATCCTTTTGGCCTTGGTCTGGCTCCCCATCATCGGAGTCGTTAGTGCCATAGCTCTCCTCTGGAATCGCTGGGTAAACTGGGTGGACCTGACCCTGTTCCTTACGATGTACACGGTCTGTGCCTTCGGCATTACCCTCGGTTTCCACCGGATGCTGACCCACAAAGCTTTCCAAGCACACCCTTGGGTCAAAACCTTTTTCCTCATCTCCGGATCCATGGCCATGCAAGGCCCCGCCCTCCACTGGGCTGCCACCCACACCCAGCACCACGCCAACTCCGACGATGAAGGTGACCCCCACTCCCCGCTCAAGAGCCTCTGGCACGCGCACGTTGGCTGGATTCTGAACGACTTCAAACCTGACATCCAAAAATACGCCGGCGCCATGCTGAAGGACCCCATCATTGTTTTTGTCCACAACACCTTTTGGCTATGGGTCTTTGTGGGTCTCGCCATTCCCTCTCTCATCGGTGCAGGTGCGGCCCACCTGATGGGGCAGTCGGCCTGGTTCGGCGCCCTCACCGGCCTGATTTGGGGCGGCTTTGTTCGTCTCTTCTTTAATCAGCACGTCACCTGGGCCGTGAACTCGATCTGCCACACCTTCGGCAGCCGCCAGTTCGAAACCACTGACGAAAGTCGCAACAACTTCCTCTTCGGCATCCTTGCCATGGGCGAGGGCTGGCACAATAACCACCACGCTTTCCCCCGCTCGGCCCGCCATGGGATGAGCTGGAAACAGCCCGATCCTTCCGCCTGGGCCATCTGGCTCATGGAAAAGCTGGGCCTGATTAAGGACGTCGTTCTCATCTCCCGCAAGCGCATCGAGGCCCGCCTCCGTTCGGAGCCCGATCCCACGCCCGACCCCGTCATCCTCCCCATCCCCGCCGAACAGCGGGATTAACAGTCCAAGTCTTCTGTAGCGCTCCGCCGCGGCCAAGCATCTGCCCAAGGGGCCTAGTCCTTAAGTCCTTAGTCATGAAGAGAGCTCACAACCTTCACGCTTCCCTCCGTCTTTAACGGCGAAGCACCTAACCCCCCGAGTTTTTTTCGCTTTCGCCTTCCTCTTTCCGAATTTCGGTTTCTAGCCCTCATTCACCTTCACGTTCTCGTTCACGACCACCCTTCCACCCGGCCAGGGTTCCGCCCCACCTACGGCTGACTCACCTTTAACCGCATAAACTTCCGCGTCTCCCCCGGAGCATTCGTCACCGTCGCCGTCACCTCCTCGTAGTCGCCCTTGTCTGCGACCGACTCCTGAACTCCGTTCGTTCCCCAGTTAGTGGAGGAAAGATCAGCGATCGTCTGCACCCCGGAGGAGATGCCGGTGACTCCCTTGGCCCGTCGATAGGTCATGGAGATGGTGTTGCTAACACTATCATTGCTCATGGTCATGACGGGACCGCTGCTTCCGCCAGCCTGCGTCGGATCTAGCCCTAGGAAAAACTCCATGAGATTGCTCATCCCGTCCCCGTCCGGGTCCGCATTGGGGCTAGGGTCGGTTAAATTCGGATAGTTGCTGGCCCATTCAGAAAGAGTTACGGCATCCACGACAGTTAGAGTCCCGGCGACATAGCTGATAAAATAGTTTTCCGAGCGGAACGGATTGGGAGGAATGGATGGCAAGGCAGCCGCGTCGGACGGGGTGATCGTGTGGGAACCGGCGATATCCTCCGCCGCCGTGCCACCACTCGCCGTCAGGGTCACCCGGTCGACCCTTTCGCCTACCACCAGCCCGCTGGCGGTAAATCCGGAGGTCTGATTTGGCCCTAGCACCAAGGTTTGCCCAACCGTTTTGGTGCGGTTAGCCGCGGTCACCGTGGCCGGACGCAGGGTGATGTCACCCGTTAAATTATCCTGAGGCACAACCATGTAATTGGAAGCCGCCGATCCAGTCAGCGAGTAACCCGTGACGGAAATCCCCACATCCACTCCCACATTGGCCGAGGCAAAAGAGGCCACCGCCGTGCCACCAAGGGAGACATTGCCGCTGTCCACGGACTCGATGCCGGACAATTCGGGCGCTCCCGAGAGGGTGGCCGCCGTGCTCCCATCGTAGACCTTTGAAACTCCCGCCAAGCCGGAAATAGTCAGCGGCTTCGGCGTGATATTTGCGGTTAGCGTGGTCGCGAGAACATTGTAATTTCCGGTCGGAGCGTCATAACCGGTGACCGTGACCGTCTTGCCGGTACCCGCGGCAGCGCTGGTAAATGACGCACTGGGAGTTCCAGAAACAGCAAATGAATCTCCGTTGACCAAGCCATTGTAAGCAGGTGTTCCGGAGAATGTGGCCGCCGTAGTTCCATCGTAGACCTTGTCGTCGGCCGTGAGACCGAGGATCGAGAGGTTCTTCTTGGCCACCGTGCTACTTGGGATTGCTACGGTCGCGCCGGCCGATCCGGCACTGTTGCAAAGAACGCCGCCGGAGTAGGTGCCCGCGGGCGTGTTGGATACTAGTCGGACGTAGATGCTCGTGGAGGCCACCGTGCCAGCTGCACCGACAACCTGGTTGGATGCATACCCGGAGGCACCACCCGAGGTCTTGGAAATTTCAAAGCCTGTCGGAGCGGTGATCTGGATGCCTTCCGTCAAATTCTGCCCGGAGACGGAGAAGCTGGCCGCGCTGGAAGCAACCCCATATGTCGTCGACAATGCGCTCACGCTACCGGTCGTCAGAACCGTAGGAGATGAATTTGCAGCCACAGCAAGGAGTTGAATGTTGTCCAATCGGTTGTTTCCGTCTGCGGCGGTAGAGCCGCTAAAACCAACCCGCAGAAATGCATTGGTAACACCGTCTAATACGGAAATGTTAGATAAGTTCAGAGCTCCAAAATTTCCAGAAGTTGGCATATTAGTGATTGTGGCCAAGACCGTCCAATTGGACCCGTTTGTGCTGTATTCCCATAAGTTGGTGGTAAAACCAGTCGAAGTTCTTCGGATTGCGTAGCTCAACGAAAGAGCGCTCCGGTTAGACATGCTGAAAGCAAGCACCGCCCTTTTCCCATTGGCAGACTGGCCCGTGCCGCCGACCATAGCGATGGCAGCGGGGCTCGTCGTATTGGTGGAAAATCCGGAGCCAGCGTTGATTGTGGTACCCCCAAAAGCAGTCAATTCGTTACCGTTAGTTGTGGTTATCCAAGTACTCGAACCATTGGATCCATTGAGGTAAATCGCCCCAGATCCAAAGTTGGCGTTATAAACCGTAGGAGAGCTCGGCGCAGCAGCCGCCGCGGTTCCTCCGGTGGTTGTGGTCTGAAAATCCCATCCGGCAATCAGAGTCGGAGCTCCGGCAGGGGTGATGCTGATCACAAGAGCCTTCGAGCCCGCACCACCCGCGTTGGTTGCCGAGATCGTGGCAGTGGTTGTTCCTGCGGTGGTGGGCGTTCCTGAAATCAAACCGGTTCCGGTGTCAACGCTGAGACCGGCAGGCAGGTTGCTTGCTCCATAGGAGGTGGGAGAGCCCGATGCGGTGATCTGGTAGCTGAATGCCGTGCCGACGATGCCCGATGCCGTTCCCCCGCTACTGATGACCGGCGGTGCA
>JACCDW010342744.1_pt1 | contig 26449 bp, 35 predicted proteins | sample 7449781 | NCBI WGS metagenome assembly JACCDW01 (sample SAMN15323449, study PRJNA562643) | freshwater metagenome | isolation source: river surface water | place: USA:Blue River Watershed | collected 2017-08-18
AAGTTGACCTGTTTGACTATATTGTCTAACAAAATACGAGTCTGCGGACGATTCATCAAATTGTTGTTCGGATGTAATATATTTATCATTTGCAAGTTTTAAAACATCACCATTTAAATATGATGTGGTTGCACCATCACCTAATGGGAATAAAGTCGTTATTACTGGTGGATTAGGATATAAATTAATTTCGTATAAAATTCCATCAATTTCTGTTATGATGATATCATCGTCAATTGCGTCAAATCCCGCACCTATAGAAGTCCCAACTGGTAATGTTCTTGAATTAACAAACTGTAACGTCTGTCTATTATATCGTGAAATAACAGGACCTTGGTAACCAAAAAAGTAATTCTGAGAAACACCCATATCTGCCATAGGAGGAGTCCCACCGACTATTGTACCTACAAGTGATGTTGTATCGTTTAATGGGTTATTAAGGTAAACTACATTAAATTCATTTACATAAATTGGACAACTATCAGTTCCTGATGTAGGAGTAGGGGTTGGTGTTTTAGTCGGAGTTTTAGTCGGAGTTTTAGTCGGAGTCTTAGTCGGAGTCTTAGTCGGAGTCTTAGTTACTGTAGGTGTAGGTGTTGGTGTAACACATGTAATACCTTCAGATGACAAACAGGTTGCACAATCATTCGCTCCGTATTTTGTTATTGTAGTTGAAGCGACTGTTGGAGGACCATAAAGAGGTAACGTTCCATTGAATACTGTTGAGAATGAAATAAGAACAAAACAACTTGTAATTTCAGTTCCTAGTGACAAATTTTTAATTGACATATGAACTGTCATTCCAACTGATGGAACCACACTTTGACCTACCCAATTTACGCCTGTTACTTGGTAATTAATACCTGAACAACATTCTTGTAATATATAATAAGCGTTTTTATTAACCGACGTTGAAGATGGTGTAGGTGTTGGAGTTTGAGTAGGGCCTGGAGTTGGTGTAACAGGGTTACTAATTAAGTCATTTAATGTTACTGTATTACAACCAGGACTTGAAGACCCTGCTCCTGATATTGATTGACCATTTATTAGGTCATATAAGAAAATAACTTGGAAACTTGAACCATTATAAATTAATCTATATACTGAATAATTGTTTATTAAAAATAAACTATTACCTTGAGTCGCGATACCCTCAACTTGAGTCAATCCCAAAGTTGTTAAGTTTACCGAATTTTGTAAATTACCCGAAACATCATATTCATTTAAGTACTTAACACCTGTGTTACTTGTTACAGACATTATGTACGTGTTTGATGAAGTTTTAATTAAATCACCTGTGATTGAATAACCTGTTGGTAATGAAAATAATAATGTGTTGGATGCTGTTGAAGTGCTTACATTTAATTCATAAATTGAATTACTTGAATTACAAATCAACACATTATTACTAATACTTGCTAAACCTCTACCTAACGTAATTGTTGTTGTAATAGTATTAACAAGTGTTAATGTTGTCTTATTATATCGGTATATTGTATTACCTAAGTTTGAAGTATATAGATAACTTGATGAAACTGCGACATCGTTTGAAGATAACGCAGGTGTTAGAGTTCCTAAAAGATTATATGTATTTGCGCTAGGATTAAGTGTCATAATCCTATCCGCGTTAGCGTCTATTAAATAAATTGTACAATCAACAAATCCGTTAGTTGGAGTGATTGTTGGTGTGGGTGTCTTAGTAGGTGTTTTGGTAGGTGTTTTTGTTGGGGTTTTGGTAGGGGTCTTAGTTGGTGTGACCGATGGAGTTTTTGTTTTTGTTGGGGTATGAGTTTTTGTTGGTGTTGGTGTTTTTGTTTTTGTTGGTGTAGGTGTCGGAGTGGTGGCAGCTCCACCGGAATCTTGGCAAATTAGAAACTCCGATTTACAAACAGTACAGCTAGCACAACTATTAGTTAAACTTGGACATGGACCATAACCACCGGTACCTACAAACCCAGTCCAAGTGTATGTTGAAAGAGATGGATTAGTTCCTGGAAGTGAGGATACAATTATTCCACAATCACCTGATGGGAAACCTGAACTTACAATCGTATATACTTCACCTATTTGAGTAGTTATAGTATCTCCTAAGTAATTAGTATAATCAGGAATACCGCTAGGGGCGTAAAGGACATACTGAGTTTGAGATACACCGTTACAACATCTATTTACTTTATAATAACCTGGTAATAAAGCCATTAACTTACATTAAAATTATTAATTATCACACACCCGTAGACATCAATTAATTTAATAATATAATTACTTTGAGTATCAAATGGTTGTGGTATTATAAAATTATATGGTAATTGAGAATCGGTAATTTGACTAATATAAATGCAAGTTGTTTGTGAAGTGTCACAAAGATATACATCATACGGAGTTGACCCCGTTATATTATTAACCGTAACTTGAACTGCCATAACTTTTAAATAAATATAGAAGTAACAAAAAGTTTGTGTAGTTTGATTTAAATAACTTTTTTATTATATTTTATGGTATGGATGAAAATGAAGTATTGGTGGATATGATGAGAGACCTTTTTGGGAAAGAAAAACATTTCTATTCTTCAAAAGGACAAATTTCATTTAATTGTCCTTACTGTGATGATGGGAAAAATAAAGGTAATTTAGAAATTAATATTAATGAACACGTCTACAAATGTTGGGCATGTTCTGAAACAAATGGAACTCATGGAGTGTTAGGAAAATTAATTGACATATTTGGTACCAAAAGACAAAGAAAGATTTACGACCTATTTAAACCTGAAGACCAAAAAGTAAAAGAAAAGTTTATTCCAAAATTACAACTACCTAAAGAATTTACATCATTTAAAGATGTTAATCCACTACATATTCCTCACAAAGAAGCTCTAAAGTATATAAAATCAAGAGGTATAACGGACCAAATGATTGAAAAATATAATATTGGATTTGCTTCAGAAGGCGAGTATATGGGGAGGGTTATTGTACCATCATATGATAAAGAAGGTGAGTTAAACTACTTTGTTTCAAGAGCTTGGTTTAAGACAAAAAATAAATATAAAAATCCTGAAGCTCCAAAAGAAGTGATAATTTTTAATGAAAGATTAATTGATTGGGATAAAACAATTTATTTATGTGAAGGTGTTTTTGACGGATTCTTTGTTCCAAATCCTGTAATACTTTTAGGTAAAGTTTTAAGTGAAAAGTTATTTGAGACAATCTATGACAATGCAAAATCAGATGTGATTATTTGTTTGGACGCTGACGCTTGGAAAGACGCCCAAAAATTATACAACCAATTAAATGGTGGAAAGTTAAGAGGTAGAGTTAAAGTTTTAAAACTACCAAAAGATTCAGATGTTGCCGAATTAAGAGGTAAGATTGATGATTATTATTATGAAATGAAATATTAAAATGGATTTAAAAAATGTTGCTCTTGAGATTAGAGAGATTTTAGAAGAAAAAAGAAATGAATTAGAGTTAACTTTTATTGAAGATACTCACACTTATTTTATGAAAGATATTGATGGGGAAGTTAAAAGTTCTTTTCCGTCAGTATCAAAAGTACTAAAAAAGTTTTACCCAGAGTTCCCGACTGATGAAGCTGCGGAAAAAAAATCAAAAGGGGACCCTGTAGTTAAAAAACAACTTATTGAGGAGTGGGCGGCTGCGGGAGATTACTCAACAAATATGGGTAGTCGAGTACACTATATCTTGGAAAAGAAATTAATTGAAAAACATGGTGATTATAAAGAAGTAAGACAACCTGTTTTTGATTGTGATTTTACTCAAATATTAAAAGGGGATAGTATGATATCCGCTGGGTCAAAATATCTTAAACTTATGGAAGGTAGAGATGTTGTCTTATTAGATACTGAGATGGTATTGGGGCATCCTGAACTTGGTTACACAGGACAACCTGATAAAATTTGGTTAGTGGTTAATAAGAAAGGTGATGAATTTGGATTACTAATAACCGACTGGAAAACAAATAAACCTAAAAACTTTGTTGCTAATAATTTCACAAAGTCAATGTATAGTCCGTTTCAGAAGTATCCAAATACCGCATTAGGACATTATTATGTTCAGCTACCACTTTATGGTAAATTATTGTTAAAAATGTTAGAGGGTACAAAATATGAAAACATTAGGTTATATGGATGTATTGTCGTATTATTGCGTGAGGATTCAGAATATGAAGAATATCGTGTTCCACAAGATGTAATTGATACCGTTCTTAATATGAACGTAAAAGATTATTTAAATTGACAATCAACTTAAAAAGTTATATATTTAAACACTATGATTAAACTAACATTTTACACAAAAAACAAACAAGTTACCGTTGATTTTGGTGACCTACATCACGAAAGTTACGAGAACGTACCAACAGTTCAGGTAAGAGAAGGATACTATGAAGTTATGAAACGAATTGATAATATTACGGTTCCTTCAGGTTACTCATCAATTCCGGTACTAAGAGTACCGATTTCACAAACAATAATGTTTATCGAAGAATAATATGATTACATTTGGAATTATCTCAATTGCAATATCAGTGTATGTTGCTTATGATATTATAAAAACTGTTAAAAATACTAAATAAATGGATTTAGAAAAACCAAGAATTAATTTAAGAGAAATGAACTTTGTTAAATGTGACGAATGTGACTTTGACCAGTTTAAAGAAGTAACCTATTTAAAATTAGTCCCAAAACTAATGACAGGGTCACCTAATGACACAATCGTACCTTTTCCAACTTACGCTTGTTTAAAGTGCGGACATATTAATGAGGAATTAAATCCTTTCACACAAGACTCACCTAAACTTGATTTATGATAAAAAAAATAATTCATTTCAGTGATTTACACATTCGTTTATTTAAAGACCACGACTTGTATAAGAGAATTTTACAAGATGCCTTCAAACAGTGGAGAGATATTGCTCCTGACCGTATTGTCTTTACTGGAGATTTAGTTCATTCTAAAAATCAAATGACGCCTGAGCTTGTTGAATTTATTGCTTGGGTATTGACAGAATGTTCAAAAATTACTAAGACAATTTTAATACCTGGTAACCACGACTTCCTTGAAAATAATATGGAAAGATTGGACGCCTTAACTCCAGTGGTGGATTCATTACAAAATGAAATGGTGGTCTATTATAAGAATAGAGGTGTTTACCCTGACCAAAATATTGATTGGTGTGTGTACTCACTTATGGACCATAATATTCCACCTGAGATTGAAAAATCAGACCGAGTTAAGATTGGATTGTTCCATGGTCCTGTACAAGGATTAACAACCAATTTAGGATTTAAATTTGAAGATGGATTTGAATCTTCAAAATTTGATGGATGTGATTTGGTATTCTGTGGTGATATTCATAAGAGACAAATCTTTGATATACCCGGTGGGAAGAAAGCTTATATGATTGGTTCAACCATTGTACAAAACTATGGTGAAACTATTACAAAACATGGGTATGGTATTTACGATGTTGAGAAGGATGAATATGTCACTGTTGACTTACATAACCCAAAACCATTTATTGCTTTTAGAATAAACTCATACGAAGATATTGAAAATGGAAAAGAAAAACTTGTTAACTATTGAGTTAAGTAAATTAGACTCTGAGGACATCAATTTGTTTTGTAAAACAAATGAAATTGATGATATTAATGGATTTGTTACATTATGTTTGAGAAAAGGGTACTATATTGAAAAATACGGATTATTAAATCAAGGTAACCTACCTGATGTAATTGAGAGAGAATTTGAAAGAGAAATAAAAGTCGAAGACACCTCAAAGATTGAAGAACTTGAAAATCAAATTTATATACTTAAAGATAAACTTGAAAATCAAAAAGAAATTGAGTGTTTAAAACTTCAAGAGACACTTATGGAACTTAATAGACAACTTGGAGATAAAAATGAAACAATAAAAGAATTAAGAAGTAAGGTTAGTGACCTTGAAAATTTGACAAAAACTTCTTATGCTTTTTATATGAAAAATTCAAACTTAACAAATAAATTATAATATTATGACAGCATTTATTGTATGGGCGATATTAGCCTACGGATTTAGCACAATAATGGTATATGGTACCATTTTTAAAGGAATGAGAAATTTCATAAAAGAATATGGGGAATCTGATTTGATTATGTCTGACACATCTAAATTCATATCTGGTATTTTATCATGTATGATGTGTTGTTCTACATGGATTGGGTTTTTCTTAGGTTTATTTATTTATTCTCCTACCCACGAATTATTCCAATTAAACTCATATTTCTCTTGGTTTTTTGACGGATTATTGGCTTCAGGGTCAGTATGGGGAATAAATGGATTTATTGAATGGTTCGAAGAAAATAGACCAAGTAAAATTAAATAACTAAAAACAAATATATATGCCAAAATCAAGATTAAGACCAAACCACAAACAGAAAGTTGCGGCTTGGAAAATGAAAGTAGAACACGCTAAAAGACGTTATCAAAGAATGATGAACGAAGCGATGATGGAACAAATTGAAAAAATTAGAGAGGCTCAATCAGGAACCACTGAGAACAATGAACCTGTTCAGCAAACCGTTTAATTTAGAGAGAGTAAGGATGATTAAAGATTTGGATTTTGATAAGTTTGAAAACCCATATGTACAAGTCGTATGGGAGGATGCCCCCGAAAACTTCACACAAGAAAAGTTAAAGAATGTAAAACATTACTTCCAAAAGAAGTATAACACAACCAGTGTAAATGTTATTACAAAACTTAAAAAGAGTGAGGAGGTTCAGGACAATGTTGATGTGTCATTCAATATTATGGATGAAAACTTCCAGCATGAACTTATGAAATCCATTCTTGAATCTAAAGGACAAGTAAATCTTTATGAAGATATTCTAAAAATTGACTCAGCAGTTAACAACAAAATGATTGCTGAGCAAGAAGAGGTTGGGACATTTAAGAAGTGGTTTATTAAGAAAATTGAGTTTTCAAATTTTTTATCTTACGGTGAAAATCAAACCCTTAACTTTGAAAAGTTAGGGGGTATCACTGTAATTGAGTCAGACCCACCTAACTTTGGAGGTAAGACTGTTCTATCAGTGGACTTATTGTTGTTTTTATTTTTTAATACAACAACCAAAACAAACAAGGCCGAGGAAGTATTCAATAGGTACTCAGATAAAGATAAAGTATCTGTTCGTGGTGAGATTGTAATTGATGGTGAGGATTACATTATTGTTCGAGAACTTGAACGTAAAAAATCAAAAGCAGGTGAATGGAATGTTAAAACTGAATTAGATTTCTTTAAGAAATATCCTGATGGTTCATTAGTTAAGTTTACTGGAGAACAAAGACGAGAAACTGAAAATTTCATCAAAACATCTATTGGAAGTTATGATGACTTCTTAATGACTATTTTAACTACAGGTACTAACCTTGAAGATTTACTTGAGGCTAAACCAACGGCAAGAGGACAAGTTTTATCAAGATTTTTAGGATTAGATTTCTTAAAAAGAAAAGAAGAAACTGGTAAAGAAATTTATTCAGTATTTTCTAAGTCTATGATTTCAAATATCTACAACACTGAATCATTAAAAACTCAGAATGAGGAGTTAGTCATTACCAATGAAACTATTAAAAATACAATTAAGGAAAATCAAACTAAGATTGTTGATGTTAATGGACGTATTGATAAAGGTCAGGAGTATCGTGACAATTTATTAAAATCAAAAGTTGTTGTTGAAAAAGAACTTACTCTAATGAACCCTGACCAAACTCAAAAAGAGATTGATGGGTTTGAAAATCAGATTAAACAAAACATTTTATTGAGAGATTCAATTAAGATTGTTGAACCTTCAGAGTTTTATACTGAAAGTGAACACGACAAGATTAAAGAAGAATATCAAAAGGCTTATAAGCAAAAAGTTGAGGTTGATACGAACATTTCAGGAATTGAAAAGTTAAAAAGTTCTGTGAGTGGTGGAATCAAATGTGAACACTGTGGAATTGAATTAATGAACGCGGCAATCACACAATCTAGAATCGCAGAACTTGACGGACTTATCATGCAAAAAACCGAAATACAAGGGCTAATGCAGGAATTGTCCGACAAAGAACAGGGGTTTGTTAAACTTAAAAAAGACTTTGATGAGTATGAAAAAAATAAACTTGTTTATGAAAAATACCAAGCTACAATAGAAACATTCCAAACTAAAAAAGAAACTTTGGAGTCAAAACTATCAAGGTACTCTGAGATGCAAGATGTGATTAAATCAAATGAACAGATTGAGTCTCAAATTATTAAAGCTAATTTACGATTGGAAGAATTAAAAAGAGAGTTAGAACAAGTACAAAGAGATATTACTAATTCAGAGTTCCAAATTAAACAGAATGAAGAAAAGATTGAAAATAATTTAAAAACAATTGTTAAAATCGCTGAGGAACAAGAGAAAGAAACAAAGTATAAATTATATTTGGAGTTGTTTGGTAAGAATGGTATTGCTAAACGTATTATGAAAAGTATGATGCCTTTGATTAATTCTGAGTTACAACGACTACTCCAAGATTCTTGTTACTTTAGATTAGAAATTCGTATTAGTGAAAAAAATGAGGTTGAGTTTTGGATGATTGACAACAATACCCAAGTTGAAAAACTAATGACTACAGGTTCAGGATATGAAAAAACAATTGCATCCCTTGCTTTAAGAGCGGTACTTGCCAAAGTTTGTTCATTACCGAAACCAAATATTACAGTATTTGACGAGGTATTTGGTAAAATATCAAACGATAATCTTGAGATGGTTTATGAGTTCTTTATTAAAATTAAAGAATACTTTGAAAACATTTTGGTGATTACACACAACCCAATGATTTCAAATTGGGCGGATAATGTAATCAAAATTTCAAAAACAGACAATATCTCCAAAGTTTCACAATAATTCTTTGGGGATATTGTTTTTTCATCGTATATTTGTAGAAATAAAATTATGGAATATATACTTTTTGCTTTTGGGGATTATAAGGAAACTGAGCCTCACATTAAATTAATAATTGATTGTGTCTCACAAATATCTAAAAAAGACGTAAGGTACCAATACGGAGATGCTGGGATAATAGTTAACTTTGAAACTTCATTGGATACTGATGGAATTAGTAAATTTTTTGAAGAATCAATAACTAAATTGACCGCAATGTTTTTTGTTTTTCCTGTAAATGATAATATGATTCTTTCTATGGATGAGGACATTCATAGTCATTTATTTGGTGAAACTGACAAAAAGTCAGACAATAAAGTCACAAATTTTACAATTGATATGACTGACATACCTAAGTTTGGGGATAGTGATATCAGTGATTCTATGGAAAAACTGTTTAGTGTATTATTTAAACCACAGACAACACCTGTCGAAGTACCTACTTTGGACCAATTATTGGACAAGATAAATGAATCAGGTATTGACTCATTAACTGAAAACGAAATCAAATTATTAAATGAATACTCAAAATAAATTAAGCATGATAAATAAACAATCTGTAATTCCAATTAATCAAGACGAAGTTAGTTTTTACTTAAAAGACATTAGGAAAATCAAAGTGATGACACCTGAAAGAGAAAGGGAGTTATCAAAAATAATGCAATCTGAAAACATTTCAGAAAAACAAAAAGAGTCAATCAAGAAGGAAATTTTAGAAGGTAATTTACGTTTTGTCATTACAGTTGCAAAACAGTACCAAAATCAAGGAGTTGATTTTCCTGATTTGGTTGCGGAAGGTAACATTGGATTGATGAAAGCTCTGAATAATTTTGATTGGTCTAAAAATTTAAGATTTATTTCTTACGCAGTTTGGTGGGTTAGACAATCAATTCTACAGTCCCTTAACGAACATTCACGAACTATTCGTATACCCGTTAACGTTGTTCAAGACCTACATAAAGAAAAAAAGAGAGTTGAAAAAACTGATGGTAGAATGGAGGATAAATTCGCCAACTTACCATATACTATTAACTTAGAGACTCAAATCAATGAAGAGGGGGATACTTTAATTGATTTGATTGAGAATAAGGATTCTATGAGACCTGACGAAGTATTCAATACTTCACAACAATTACGAGATGGTTTAGTTAATATACTAAACATATTAGATGAAAGAGAAAAACAAATTGTTGAGGACTATTATGGAATTTCAGGTACACCTAGAACATTAGAGGATATCGGTTCAGATTTCAATCTAACTAAAGAAAGAGTTAGACAGATTAAAGAAAAGGCTCTACGTAAGTTACGTAATGAGAGTTCATCGTTGTTCGATTATATCTGATGAAGTATTTATTGTTTATTATTTATATTTAAATTTTTAAAAAAAAAGTTATGGACAAAATTAAAAATTATCTTCCGATTACGACTTTTGTTTTAGTATTCTTAATTTTCATTAAAGGATGTCGAACAGGAAGTCAGGTTAAATCAACACAAAAAGATGTTGAAATTTTAAAAACTAAAGTAGATTCACTATCAAATATTTTGGTAACACAAGATGAGATGGTTAAGTTAATTAAAGAAACTCCAAATTGGAAAACTTTAGAGATTGAAGAATTATCTGACAAAAACAATGTGCCAATAAATCATTATAAGAATGAATTAGAAAAATGAAAAATTGGTTAACTAAAAATCTAAAAAACATTATCGTAACTGCTTTTGTTATACCGATTTTACTTGTTGCCTTTGTTTCTATTTCCCATGTAACTTCTTTTTACGGGTTATCGAATCCATTTACTTGGGCAATTTATTTGTCTGTTGGTATTGAAATTGCTGCATTGTCAGCACTTGCGGCTGTCTCTGTTAATATGGGTAGGTTTGTTTACTTACCCTTTTTTATTGTGACTCTAATACAAATGTTAGGTAACATATTTTTTTCATTCACTTATATTGACGAAACAGGGCAATCGTTTAAAGACTGGATTGATATGACTGGAGGATTATTTGAGACTATGGGTGTTGAAAGAAACGATTTAAATTCACATAAAACAATTTTATCTTTTTTGACCGGTGGATTATTACCAATAATATCTTTAACTTTCGCACATATGTTGGTTAAATTTAGTGAAAAAAATCAGTCAGTAGTTGAAGAAGTTAATGATAAAGTGGAGTTAACTACCGAGGATGCCCGTAAGATAATGGAGGAGAAAATTAAACAAGAAGAAGAAATAAGATATAAACCAACAGAAGAGGACTTACAAAAATTAGAAAAGGTTATTAATGTTATTCATCACGAACCTGAAGAAGTATCCACAGAACCTATTAGACCATCTGATGAGGAGTTAGATAAGTTGCAAGATTTATTGAACCAAAAATATATGGGGCATATTGAAAATTCTACAACTACTGAAGATACTGAAACAATCTTGAATAATGATGAGAATAAAGAAATTACTTTGGAGGAAAACACAATAAACGATTCCTTAAATCCGCCAAGGTCTTTGAGATATGTCAACGATAGAATTTACGGTAGATAAGTATGGTGTTTTCAAATCTCTTGGTACACACGATAAAAAGAACATAATATTATGTTCAACTAATAGGGATATTACAAATTATTTAATTAGTTTAAAATATCGGTATTTAAAAGAATACTCTAAAATCCCTCACTATATTATTACAAAAACCGGCACAGTGTTACAATTATTGAATAACACTGATGTCGGTTATTTTTTTCAAAACCCTGAAATAGATAATGAGAGTATTGTTGTTTGTTTAGAAAATTTAGGATGGTTTGAAAAAGAAGTACAAAATAATGGTTTCAAAGACTGCTTTGGTAATATTTATAAAGAAGTAGAAGTTTTTGAAAAAAAATGGAGAGATAAACTTTATTGGGACGTTTTTACTGAACAACAAAAAAATGTTATTTATCCACTATTAGATAAAATTTGTACTGAAAATAACATAAAAAAAAGGTTTATTGGACATAATACTAAAGTAAAAGGGTTCAGTAAGTTTGAAGGTGTACTGATAAGAAGTAATATTAATCAGAGATATTTGGACTTAAACCCATCTTTTGATTGTGAATATTTAACAAAAAAATTTGATAATGATGAATTCATATAATGACATTAAAGACCATTTAGCCAAAGTAAGACAGGCTCTTAGCTCTAATCAACAAAACATTAAAGAAAATAAAGATATTAAAAATCTCTATGTTATTAAAGAGGATTTTGAGGCGACAGGGGATATCACTAAGAAATACGATTTGGGTAAAACTATTGAAGATGAAATTGATGTGGACATTGATAGAGAAATCCCAAAAGATGAATACGACCAAGCTTATAGAATATCTGGAGGGGTATTAATCATTTACGGAAATAAAAAGTCTGATACCGAACTTACTAGTGAAGAGAAAACAGTATTTCAAGAAACTATGGATGAATTTGTAAGTGAAGTTTCTGATTTAACAAATTTTGGTCCATTACAAATATATTCAAATAATGTTGAGTGGTCAGGTAAAATTGTTGATTTTGATATGACATTTAAATTTAGAATAGGTGAAAGTAACGGATTGTACATTACAGGTGACACATTACAGGTTGATGATAACTTTTTAAACACTATCACAAAATTACAAACCTATTACGAGAAATTTAAATCTAAGTGGGCTAAAGTGATAGCATCAAGAAAAAAGACAAGTGTAAAAAAGTAATTAATTATGGCTCTATCCCAAAGTGAAAAAAAAGAAATTGAAACTCTTGTAAAAAAAGAGATTAAAGACTTTTTAAATTCAAACACTCTTAGGCAGTTTGAAGATAAAATGTTAGATATGGTTGCTAAAGATTTAAAAAGAGGAAAACTAGAATCTGAGACCAAAGAAATTGTAATAAAAATATTCAAAGAGTTTTACCAATTGATGTGGACACAAAGGTCAATGTGGGAACCAAGACTAAGAAGTGCTTAAAAAAAATGGAAAACAAAATTGCAAGTAATTTTAAAAGTGAGTTAAACAAACAATTTGCGGCGGCTTCTGCCCAAAACTCCGATTTGAACTCAATTGAAGGTGTTAAAACTAAATCTGATTTCATCAGTTCAATAAAAGAGAAGAAAGGTGAAACTAATGAAAAATGGTCTGAGAAGTACAAAAAAAGTATAGACTGTAACAACCCTAAAGGTTTTAGTCAAAAAGCTCATTGCCAAGGTAAGAAAAAGAAAAGTGAGAATAAAGAGGCGGCATCTTCAGGAGGTGCAGGTGCTTTTGTTACCGCACTGTCAGGTAAAGTACAAGAAAATATTACTGAAGCTGAAAGAACTATTATGGCTAAATTAAGAGACTTATCTAAAAAGTACGCTAAAGAAAAAAATGACTCACCATCGAAAGAACAAATAGAAAAAATTTATCAAGATTTAAAAAAACAATTTAACAAAGGTGTTAATGTTGAAAAAGAACATAAATCTGCGGACCCTAAACTCATAACCTTAGACCACTTATCAGAGGACCCAAAGTATTATGATAAGTTAGAAAAGGTTGAAGCTAAAGAGGCGACTAGTTCATTTTCTTCAGGTTCATATGAAACACCATCATTTTTAGCAAAATCCATGAGTCCAAAAAAGTGGAGAGGTAGAAGTAAAACACAGATTCCTGGAGGTAAATTTGTTGAGGTTAAAAAAAAATGTAAGAAATTTCCTTACTGTAATCAAGGAGATATTAATGCGCTTACTTTAACTGAAAATAGTACAATAAAAAATATTATTAAAAAATTGGCAAAAGAATTTGGAGTTAACGAGTCAATTATAAAAAAAATTATAATTAGAGAATACTCTAAAAACTAAAAAGCTAATTATTGTGGTATTTATATAGTATGAATAAGAAAACTATCATAGATAAAATTTTGAATGAGTCAATCGATGACAAAATTAATGAATTGACATCAAGACTTGAAGAAAAAATTAATATTTTAGAAGTTGATGCTTATGATTTAGAATATGAACAGACATATGTTTTTGATAGTGTTAATGGAAAACCTAAAAGAGTAATTTTTAAAGGTAGAGGTAGAAAAGGTAGGAGTGATTCTGAAACCCAAACTTATCATTTTGAAGATGATAGAGGTAACGATATAATGTTATCAAAAAAAGGAGTGTTGAATAAAATAAAAAATGTAGATAAAGAAATGAAAAAAGAAAATGACGAGTTTACCGAGGGTAATGCTTTCACAAAAAAATTGAAAGATACCAAAAAAGGTGGTGAATTTAAAATTGGAAATAAAACTTATATTGACAAATCAGAATTAGAAGAAAAACTATATGGTGGTCAAAAAAAGTTAGACAAAAATAACAACAATAAAATTGACTCTGAGGATTTTAAAATGTTAAGAAAACATAATAAATCTGAAATTGAAGAGTTAGGTGGTATGGATGATGTACACCCAAGATTTGGAAAGAAAAATTTTGGAAAAATGAGTTATGATGAGATAATGGGTCTTTTAACTCAAAAATTGGAAGATGATGAGGATGAAAGTGGGACGGAAACCAATAATAGTGACCGTTTGGAAGAAGCTAAAAAATTTATTCAGAAAGCGGTAAATAAAATGGGAAAGAAAGGTACCTCAGGTGTTAAAAATGAGTCAATTATGTATAAATTGGCATTAACTGAAAACACAACAATGGATTTAACTGAAGATGAGTTGATTGATATGATTGAGGAATTAGTTATTGAAGCGAAAGAAAATGAAAAGTTTTCAGGTAAGGCTAAAGGTACAGTTGAATATGAAAGAATTTCAAAATTGAATAAGAAAGAAAATAGTGACGCGTTAAAAGACGTAGATAAAAAAATGAGAGAATATCTCAAAGATGGTTCAAAGGGACAGTACAATACAAACCCTAAATTTTTTCCAAAAAATAACGGACAATTGGCTAAAATGGATAAAAAGGCTTATATCCCTTCCGATGCGGTTAATGATTATGTGGACAATTTAACGGCTGCGGCACTTGAAAACATTGATTATGATGGAATAAATCCTGACGAGAAATGGGTAACTGATAATATTGAAGGTTCTTCAAGAACTGGTAACAATCCAGGATGGGCAAACACAGGAGAATCCGATGTTAACAAAAAAAGAAATAAGATTAGAAAAGATAATTTGTTATCTAAAATTAAAAGAAAGGCTTATAATAAATCCGCTCAACCAATTGTTAAAGATTCTTCAGGTGAACAAACGGATAAGGCAAGTAAATTAATGATGAAATTAGAGTCAACTTTTGAAAAAGAACAAAATAATTTAATTAGTGAAGAGTTCAGTAAAATTATGAACCTTATGAGTTACAATAAAAAAACTCAATAACATACACGATTTATTAAACTTTATTATATTCTCCATAGGTAATCTATGGAGAATTTTTTTAACTATATATCAAAACCAATTACTGAGGATGAATTTACTCTTTGGTTTGAGTCTAACAATATTATTTTTGAAAAGTTAGAAGTATATCAGGACTTTGTTGTCTCACTAGTTCTTATGATTATGGATACGTACTTAGGGGATGATGGGGATGAGAGCACAGAAACTAAAATTAGGTTAACCAAAGATGAAAAAGACGACCATTTTGAATGGTGTTGGAATAAAGTGGTTAATAACTTCTCAAAGGAAAACATCATGATAGAACAAGACGGAGAACACAAGGTATTCCTTAAAGACTTCATATTTGAAATCTATTACGAACAAAAAAATAAATACATCAAAGATTCAATGATTAAGTTTTTTCAAGATGTATTTAAACTTGGAACGGTAATAACTAAATCCGACTTAGATTTAATAACAACAATTTATAAAACATTTAATCGAAGTACCAAATTTAGATTTACATAAACAAAAAAAATAGTATTTTTTTAAAAAAATAAACTTATGGAAACAACTATTGAAAAAATCAAAGCTTTAACAGAGTCTCTTTCAGGTGATGTCACTAAATTCAATAACGGGAATAATAGTGCTGGGACTAGAGCTAGAAAAACATCACAAGAATTAAAATCATTATTACAAACTTTAAGAGGTGAAATTCTTGAAAAAAGAAAAGAAGAAAAATAATAATGGATTTTAATATTTTGTATAAGTTCTTTTGGGTATTTTCACTCTTGTATAGTGGAACGTTTTTAATACGATTTATATTTTCGATTTTTAAAACAGTTCCTGAAAAAATACAAGTGGGTTATTGGGAAAGAATTTTTCTTTACATTAATATTTCTTACTTTATAACTTATTTAATAAAATGAAAATGTTTGATTACTTAAAAAAAATTGGACCTTATTTCTTTCAGTTAAGAAAATTGGAAGATTATTTGGTTTTTGATGTTTTATTTCCTAGTTCTTGGAAATTACCCAAAAGATTTATACAAGAAGATAAATTTATTAATAATGGTGAAACTGATAAAGAAGAATTATCATTATCATTTATTACTGATTTTACCGAAAGTGGGGTTGATTTAATGTACCAAAATATTATTGGTATTATTAATTTTAATATTGAAAGAGAGGAAAAAGAAAGATTACTTGATGAAAAAATTGGTGAATTAAAAAAATTGTTTGATTCACAAAAATTAGAAAACTTAAAAGAATTAAAGTTTGACATTAACCAATTTAAAGAACCTGTAAATGAAACACTCAAACGTGGAAACAGAACTAAATCTACTTCAGAAATCACAACTGAAGAATGAGTTAGATATTGAAAATTATAAAAGTAGTTTAATACAAGAGATTAAAACTCTAAAAAAAGAAGATATAGTTAAAACAGAGAAACTTACATTATGGAGGAGAATCAAGATAATATTGGGTTTGTAGAGAAATTAGCACTTATTGCGGATGCTTGTGAAAGTCTAATACCGGTACAATCCAATATATTATTTGAGTTAAATGATGAGAATTATAAAAAAGTTTGTAAAGAAGTCGGATTTAACAAAGAAGATTCTGAATTAAAAGTAGATGTTGGAATGACTTCTTTTATTTTTATTCGCGAGGGTGAGTTGTAGTTTTCCTATACAACATCTTTTTATTAAACCCATAATCTTCTAATAATTTATAAAGATATTTTCTCTGCTCAATTGAAAAATCTATAGAAATCAGGTACGGTTTCTTTTTTTCATTTGAAAGTATATTAATTATTCTTTCACTGTCATCTTCATTTTTTAATGAAAATAGTTCAATCAATTCATTATTTTGAATAATAATTTTGTTATTAAGTTTTGAAATTAAACTTATCTCTTTTTTATTTATTATTGAGTTGTAAAACTCATCATATGATATCTTTTTATTTCTTTTGATATCAAATAAAAAATCTTCATTTAAATAATCATTTAGTTTAATGATTTCGAAATCTGATGATGTGATTGATACATTTCGACCAAACTTGTCCGTGAAGAAAAATTTACTATTTAAATTTAAATCTTCAAAAATCAAACCAATCATATAAGAACACCGTTTACCATTTTCAAATTCTTTATTAAATTTAATAAGTGAATTTTTATTTAATAAATCACTAAAATAAGATAATGCTCGTTGTTTAGTTACAAAACTTTTGACAACCTTCTTTTTCTTATTATTTTTAAAAATAACTACTTTGAATTTTTTTTGATTCATATGTAAAGAATAAATATTAATTTCAAATTTTGAACATAATATGGAGAATTATTATAATGTTTTAGGAGTTTCAGAAAATTCCACACAAGAAGATATTAAAAAGGCTTACAAAAAATTGGCAGTACAACACCACCCTGACAAAGGTGGGGATGAGGAAACATTTAAAAAAATTTCCGAAGCGTATGAGACCTTAGGTGACTCTGAAAAAAAACAACAGTATGATTCACAGAGAAACAATCCATTTGGAGGTGGAGGGGATGGTTTTGACCCGTTCAGTATGTTTTCAAATATGTTTAACAATATGGGGGGAGCTCAAAGAAAAAATCCCGATAAAATTGTTAATTTAAAAGTTGGTATTTTTGAGGCGTATAAAGGTGGAAGAAAAAAAGTTAACTATATGAGACATGACAAATGTGATGTTTGTTATGGTACTGGTGGGGACAAAGAAAACTGTAAATCGTGTCAGGGACAAGGGTTTTTCATACAGAGAGTTGGGAATGGATTTTTCCAAACTGTACATAAAACTACTTGTCAGGCTTGTAACGGTAAAGGTTTTAAATACACTAAGGCTTGTTATTCTTGTAATGGTAATACAACTATGGTAAAAATGCAAAACATTGATATTGAGTTACCAAGTGGAGTTGATGACGGTACTTTCTTTAAATCACATGGAGGTGGTGACTATGCTAATGGTTCATACGGTGATTTATTATTTAAAGTTGAGGTTGTCCCTGAAAATAACTTCGAGAAAATAGGACCTGATTTAGTTTATAACTATGATTTTACTATCGAAAATCTTAATGATGATAAAATTACCATTCCACATCCTAACGGAAATTTACAAATTGATTTTCCGATTGATTTAGAAACAAAAAAACCTTTACGGGTTAAAGGTAAAGGTTTTTACAGAGAAGTTAGTGACTTGTATATAAAATTTAATTTTAAATACAAAAAATTAAAAGAAGGATAAAATCCATTTTGTACATTCAACACAACCCCATATAAACATGGATAAACTGAATAATTGAAACATTATTAACCATGGTTTATAATCGTTGATTTTTGCACACGCTTTACATTTTGGAGTATTTTGTATCATAACTTATTATTTTTAATTTAATAATAAAAAGTTTAATTAAATAATAAATATTTAATTCTTAGCTTCGGGGACCACTAAGTACATCCATGCGTAATCGTTATACTCTATTATAATGAATAACACTCCTGTAATTTCAGAAGGACCCATATAAAAATTACAACTAATACCACTTGAATCTTGCATTCTGTATTGTACGGTATTGTCAATTTCCGCAAGTTTACCAACAACATAGTACTCTTGTTGGGTTTTACTAAAAATAGTTACTTTTTCGTCTTGGAGTTTAATAAGGATATTACATTCACTTGTCGTACCGTTCCATATGATTTCATTTGTGGTGAAGTCACGGTATCCGATGTTAAATGTTCTAGCTCTTGCGTACTCAATACTTTGAGAGAACGAAGTTAATGAAGAAATTAAGAAAAGAATAGATAAGATAAAATTTTTCATTTGGTTATATTTTTTACAAATATATTAAAAAAAAATTAATTTACCAAACCAATCAATTTATTAATATCAAACATTTCATCAATAGACATATAAGGACATTCGTGATTTATACCTTCAAATGAATAATCAAAGAGATACGAGTCGATTAACTTAACCGTGTCAGTTGGTAATTTTGGAACTATATTATTATGGATAGTATATCCAAAATTATTTGGTGAAGTTCCCACCCATATTACATTAGATTTAAGATTTAGAGCGGCAGCAGCATGTTGTAAACAGGAGTCAATTAATATTCGTTTATCTGATGATAAAAGGATTAAACACAAATCAATTGACGATAATTCATAGTCAATAACTTCAACATTTGGAAGACTCCTTGATGATTTTTTACAAATTTGAATTATGTGGTGAGTCTCACTAAATTTATTAATTAATGCTGATGAAACATCAAATGGGATATCTCTGGTCCATGAATAAGATTGATTTGAATTAAACGCACCCCCATTTGTTTGAATGAGTAATATTGGTTTTTCTCTTTGCCATTTAGACAATGAACGTTTTTGAGAAAGATTTAAACTAATACTTGGCGTTTGATTGGTATACTCAATACCAAGTAAGTCACACCAATTTTCAATTAGATGTGATTTTTTAAGTATATGATTTGTTTGATAATAAGGTTCTTGTCTGAATATTATCGTATCTTTATCCTTAATATAATCATCATAAAAATATTGAGTGGTACCTAATTTGTATACTCTATAAACTGAAGAATGGTTTAAGAATACTTCAGGGTATGAAGCGACTACTACAATTTTTCTGTCTTCGTATTTCTCTTTTAATGATGTTAATAGAGACGTGGCGGCAATGTTCTTACCCAATCCTCCCTGTATGTGCCAAACAATATATTTTTCCATATTAATTTTTAGAACCAATTCTTATAAATTTATACCATACTCTTTCGTGGAAGAAATAAACAATTGGTTTAAGTAATAATTCTCCCACACCTAACAACGATGATAACTCAATTGATGCTCCCAATGAGTACGCAACTCCTACGGTAATTAAAGTACCTAAAATTCGGTAAGATATTGTTTTTAAAATATGTCTGGTTAATACCGATTCTTGTTTAACTGTTGTTATATACGCTACAGTGTTTTTAATCTCACAGTGACCCTCACAACTGATATGCCATTTATATTCGTTTAATTCAGGTATCCAGTCTTTAGTGGTATAAGTGTGTCCATCAACAACAATATCTGAAACTAAAATTTCAGAACCATTCTCAATCAATCTCCATCTATCACATTCATTAGTTGAGTGAGTATTAAATCTTATTTGAAATGTTTTAATTTTTTTCATAGTTTACCTTCCAATTTCATTTGTTCTCTTATCTTGGTTGCAGAGATATCGTGTATTTCTTGAGGGGGAATCCTTTCAATAATATCATACCCCACACCTCTACCAAATTCTATTGAACATATATCAGGTATTACCATCACTTTAACTCTATCACTCAATTCAGAATAGTGTGACTCAATATTACTCTTAACTTCTTGAGCGGTGAATGGATTTTTTTCATCAGGTTCAATGTCTCTAATACAAATCAATACATTCTTACCTTCATCCATTGCTTGTTTAAATAGCTCTTGGTGTCCTTTATGTAGTGGTTGCCATCTACCGACAAACATTGCAAATTGTCCATCTTTTGGTTTCAAAGATGACTGAACGTGAACTTTTTTATCCCAGTTACTCATTTTTTATTAAAAGGTATTAAATCAAGACATTCGTCTATAGTTTTATTTGTTGTGTCAATATCAATAAAGTTTTCAGTTGGTTGTTCATACTCCTTAACAAAGTTTTGTTCTCTACCTCTAATTTCACTTGTGTGAACATAGATTTCACAAACTCCATTAGTTTCTTTTAACGAGTCCCTCATTTTTTTATAAGGAGCGACAACAGAAATTACAACTGTAAATCCCTTATGGTCTAAAAATCTAGCCAAATCTAACACAGATTGGATATTTTTAATTCTACCTTCAGGTGAATAATCAAAGTTTTGAAATAACTCCCTCAAACCATCTCCATCAACATTAATACAATTATCCGAACACTTCTCAATTAAAGCATTTGCCAATGTTGTTTTTCCCGCGCCAGGTTGTCCTGTAAACCAATAAATCATAGTTGTGTATAAGTTTTACCTGATTGAATTGTATCGTTTATTTCCGTTAATTGAGTTTCAGTTAATGCTGACATAAACCAATCTTTACTTTTCATAACTTCTAAATGTTTGTAATTTCTCTCAACTGTAGTTTTTTTAACTTCAATTTTTTCTGTAGGTAATTTAGAACCATCAATAATTCCATTAATTAATGTAACCGAATTAAATGCAGATTTAATTGATTTAGTTGGGTTTGGTATTTCGTCGTTTTCCATAATTTTTATTTATAATTAAATTTATTGAAGAACCAATTATAGTGTTCGTATAATCTATTACTGTTATCGGCACCTAATATTTCGTTATAATCTTCTTTTGGTGGAGATAATGTATTTTTTATTGAGTGGTCACCAAAAATTCCGTGTATGACATCATTTTCAATAGTTAACTGCTCAATATTTTTAAAGTCGTGTTGATAAAAAGGTAGTCCCAAATAATCATAAATCCGTTTTAACTCTTTATCAGGATTTGATGTTAGGTCTTCAAATTTAACAAAAAGAATATCTTTGTCATATCCTTGGTGAATTGACTCAAATAACCATTCTAATGATGGACCAATTGGGGGAGATATTGAAAAATGGTCAACTCTTGATGTTGTTGTCATATTTTTTAATTCACTGACATTTACTAATAGAGGGTCCTTATGTGAATTTTTCCTATAGTTTTTTTCCATTGAGGAAAAGATAGCCCTTAGGTCCCTAACCATACAAATAATTTTAGGTGTCCCGTAAAACCACTTTAAGAAATGATAGTTACCTATCCACGCTCTACTCTTATCAATAACATAGGGTCTATCAGTTATGTTATCGAAAAAACCCGTTAAACCTTTTTCACAAAAACTTTTTAATCCCTCTCTCATTTCATCAGGATTTTGTGCTTTAAATGCGTCACCTGTTGTATATATGGTTCTAGCTTGTAAAAGTAGCTCAATCACTCCTGAAGTTGGTGTTGAATAAATTTCAGGATTTTGCATTAATATGTTTTGAATTAATGTTGACCCTGCTCTTGGTAATGATGCGTTGAAAAATATTTTCTTCATAGGTTAATATTAACCCACAAAACTAAAAATGTCAAAGTTAAGCTAATAAAACTTTGTAAGAATTTCCGTTAATTCTTATTTCCCAAGTCCTTGAGGAACTGCACGACTCAGTTGTTATAGTACCAATAGGAATTGAGGAACTACCTACAACAAATTGATTATTTCCAGTTGCCGTAGCATAACCACCAAGAATAATTGAATAATTATAATTTCCTGAATTTGTATTATTACCAATTGCAATATTTCGGTACCCTGAGGTGTTTTGATATAATGATTTATATCCAAGTGCAATATTTGATTGTCCATAGTTAGAAAATAAAACACAATAGCCCAATCCAATATTATGAGAACCACCATTACTTCCATACATTGATTTAAGACCTAAAAGAATATTATAACTACCACCGCAAGACGTTCTTCCAAAACTATAATATCCAATAGCAATGTTGTGATTTCCAACAGGTACTGGACCAGTATAACCAATTGAATTAGCTCCTATTGCGATGTTAGAGTTACCGCCATTAGCTCTTGACAATGCGTTTTCACCTATCGCAACATTCAAACGTCCATTTAAATTACATTGGAGAGTTTTATTTCCTAAACTCACATTACCATTTCCGTAATAGTTTCCCGCTTGTGAATCTTGTCCAATCGCAATATTTCCCGAAAATTTCGCATAATAACCACCATAATAACAACCAAATAACGCACGATTCCCTATTGCAATATTTGGGGTTCTACCATTTCTTACACCTACCCAATTATATAATGTGTAAGAACCAATTGATATATTATCAGATTTTGTAGTTGATTTTTGAAGTGATTGATACCCTATCGCAATATTTCTAACCCCAGCATAGTTATAAAATAAAGAACTTTTACCGATTGCAATATTGTAACTACCTGTTGATGTGTAGTATAATGAATTTAAACCTAATGAAATATTGTAACTACCTGTTGTAATTTCACCACCTGAATTTCTACCTAACGCAATGTTGTGTACACCTGTAGTATTACTATATAAAGAACTTCTACCTATTGCAATATTATAATTACCCGTAAAATTGTTGGCCATTGTACCTCTACCTAACGCAACATTACCACAACCTTGGTTGGAATAACATCCTGAATTACTCATCAAGGCTCTTCTACCAATTGCAACATTTTCACAACCATTATTATTATTTAACATTGAACACCTACCAATTGCAACGTTAAAATCAGGTTTATTCGCGGTGGTTATTAAGTTAGTGTTATAATATAATGCGGCTTGACCAATTGCAATGTTATGGTCTGAAGCCGAAGCATTGTTTCTTAAAGAATCATATCCTATGGCGATATTACTATTACCATTTCCACCCACACAACATCCTCCACCATTCATAGATAAAGAGTTATTACCAATTGCAATATTTTTATTACCGGTAATATTGTTAAATAAAGTTCTATACCCTAATGATACATTATCACTACCTTGATTAACTTGTAATGAAAAAGTCCCCATTGATATGTTTCTTGTTGTATTAGTGGAATATCGTTGGGAATTAGTACCTAATGAAATATTATTATCCCCTGAAGTTCTATTTCCTTGACTACTACTTCCTAATGCAATGTTATTAGAAAAGTTAGCAGTACCACAACTAGACCCTAACGAGTTAACACCAACAGCAATATTCTCAGCTCCACTCATTAACAATCTTAAAGATGATAGCCCAACTCCAATATTGGAACATCCACTAGTATTACAAGATAAAGATGACTTACCAATTGCGACATTAAAACAACCAACGTTATTATCGACCAAACTAAACTCCCCAATTGCAACATTGGAGTCTCCAATATTATTATTTTTTAACGATGATTTACCAATACCTATGTTACTATTTCCTGAAGTATTACTACTAAGAGTATCACTACCTAATGATACGTTGTTGGTTCCAGTTGAACCTGCAGTAAAGGCAATACTTCCAATTGATATATTTGATAATAGATTACTACCACCTCTACCTACTGTTACTCCGTTAACATCCAAAGTTGGTGAGGTTGCAGCACCATCAAAAGTTAATAAAGATTCCGCAACTGCTCCACCACTACCATTAGATGTCAAAACTTCATTATTTGAACCAGGAACTGTGAACTGAGGTGACCCACTGAAAACTAAAGTATTTGTTGATGCTGACGTAATTGATACGTTAACACCACTGAAATTTATAAAGGTTCCAGTGTTTGCCGAGAACTGTGTGGTTCCAGTAATTCTTACTGATTGAAATGAGGATGGTAAGTTTTGGTATGTTGTTGCAGATATTGTTGTTGCAGTTAGACCACTTGTAAAAATTGTATTCCCTGTTACTGTTCCTCCACTCAATGGGAGATAGTCACCCCCGGTACTTCCTGTATATGTGATATTTATTGATGATGAATTTGCTGAAACTGAAATTCCAGTTCCACCTGATATAACTCTATCAACCCAAACACCTGTTGATGATGAAAAACTTAAAACAGTTGTATTTGTCATTGCTGAGGTCGCCTTTAACGCAACATCATTTAATTCTGTGAGTGTGAAAGTTAATAGAGGTCTAACTAATAAAGTTAAATTATTCCCGTTTATTGATGTAATCGCAGCAATTGTCGCATCAATCGCTGGGGCATTTGGTCTAACATTTGTTAATCCACCTGCAGTTGAAGGATTTGGATAAAGAATATTACCTTCCACCCAAGTTTCAGATACAGGTTTAATACCATTTGTTTCTAAAGTAGGTATATTTAAATTTCTTACATAACCAAACCATGTTGCGTAACCCTCTTGATTTTTATCAATATCTTCAGTTAATATACCAACTAATAATTGTGAAGGATAGGTTCCATTTGTGACTGCTCTAATAACTCTTAATCTATTACCTTGAGCAACATCTGTTGGGTCAACCATTACTAATGTCCCCTCAACTAAATCAATACTATCTTTATTCACCACTGGAGGATAAACCATTTCTTGACCAATCTGAATTGTGGTATTTCCATCACCATAACTGAATTCTAAGGTTTTATCAGTTTGATTCCAGTTTATTTGAGCCAATGCTGGTGTAATTGAGGTTATTGTATCAAAACTAATAGTTTGAGCTGATATTGTATTTGCGGTTAATCCACTTGTAAAAATAGTTCCACCTGTAACTGTCCCACCACTTAATGGGAGATAATCTCCGCTTGAAGATACAGGACCCCAATAAGCGTAACCTGTTCCATCTGTCAACAATGCATATCCATTTTGTTCGGTCCCATTAGAATAAGTGAATCCACTGTTAACTGTTAAACCTGATGAAAATATAGGATTGATAGGAATTGCTCCACCTATTCTATAAACAATACCTGTTGATAAGTCAGATTGTAATACGTAATTATAAGAATCTTTAATTAATTGGTCTTTAATATCGGCCATGCTTTAATTTTACAAATTTTAAGTTATTTATAAATAGTATGGCAACTATTTGTTACAAGTGGGATGACGCACCTTTTGCGTGGATTGATACCCCTTTTACATGGGCGGAAGGATGTATTATTGAAAAAATATTAGATGTAGTTAGTGCCGGTAGGGACAATTACAAAAAAACTAAAGAAAGAATAAAAGAATTAACAGATGATGAAAAGGAAATTTTAATAAAAATTTTTGTCAGGTTAGAAGTTGATGAGATAGAGTTCCAAAAAAGAGTTAATAAAAATAAAAACACAAAAGTTAAAATAAAACTTAAAGATATTGAAGTTATAATGGCTCAAGAAAAATTTATAAAAGTCAATGTTAAAATTAATGAAGATTGATATATTTATAAGATATGGGATACAATTTATATACAGACAAGCCAAATAAATTCAATTGTAATATTGAAATTGAAGGTACTTCCTTATCTAAATCTAAAGTTAGATTAGTTGTTGAGACAGATGATATGTCATACATGTTTAATGGTAGTATTGAAAACAACGGAGTTTGTGAAGTTAATATCCCAAAGACAAAACACTTTTTACCTGAAGGTACAAAAGGTAATATGAGACTTGAAGTTATTGCTGACGATG
>JACCDW010639655.1_pt1 | contig 26445 bp, 22 predicted proteins | sample 7449781 | NCBI WGS metagenome assembly JACCDW01 (sample SAMN15323449, study PRJNA562643) | freshwater metagenome | isolation source: river surface water | place: USA:Blue River Watershed | collected 2017-08-18
GACAAACCATTGCCACGACCCTCGATGCGTGTCAATACAACACCATCGCCGTATTGTGCATTCAAAATCGCTCCACCAAATCCAGGTTGGTTGTTGTGAGGAATTGCTGCGATTACGGGAATCTCACCAACTGCTCCCTTACGTGATGACAAGAAAGCCTCATCTTGACCACTCTCTGCACCCAAGTCATATTGCAAATAGTTGTTGTATCCATAAGCCAATACCATAAAGTAGTAGGTCTTGTGGTTGATCAAACGACTATCTCCTTGAGCGAAGGCATCAGACTTCACTTGGAAAGAACGACGAATTCCTTCATTTCCACCTTGAACTTTCAACTCAGGAACAATGTATCCAGACACTGGGTCACGAGTAAAGTTGACGATATTGGTAACATCATTCTCAATATCACATTGTGCAATCAATCGAGCTTTGGTTACATCACCCAAGTCATTGGCCTTGATATCAGCATTGGCCAATTGATATACCATGTAACCTTCGAACTTATAAGAACGAGCCACAGTATCCAATTGCGTTCCATCAGCCAATTCTTCAGGAATACTTGGATCAAAACCACCTTGGTCAGGACCATAAGCCTCGTTGAAGTTTGTAGAAATTGGATTGTTGTTGCTCAACATCAAGATGATCTCACGATCCAACTCGCGAACAGAAACATCTGGAGCATCAGGACCTGAAACCAATTCGAAACAGTTGTCAAACAAAGCTTGCGCCTTGTCATCATATTGACGCAACAAACGAACACTTTCAAAAGCTTCACCAGAAGTAGCACGTGCCCAAACAACACCCATAGTGATGTTGTTATAGTCACCAGGCTCCAAAGTGAATGGACCTGCAGATTGGATGAAACGACGGTCAGCCGCAACGTTTCCACTGCTTACTTCAGACCATGGTTCAACTGGAACACCAAAAGTTCCCCAGTTAGCAGGATCCGTATCGTCTGGGAACATATACTGTGCTGGAACTCCTGTCAATACACCAGCTCCACTTACACCGTTACCACCATATAACATCTCAGCACCGTTCTTCCAAATACCTCTCATGTAATTGTAGAAGTGAATAGCAACAGATGGTTCACCATTGATTGGATTTTGGTTGTTGTTGTAGTATACAAATCGACGCATACCAAAACGCTCGTTATCAGCAACACCATCACCATATCCAATTCCCAAACCGCGATAAGGAATACCGATTGAATCGGTAGCATTCACGATATCCTCGGTCAATGGGTTATCAATATTATCTTCATCTTGGTATGGACCTTCAAAGAAGTCTACACCCACTGCAGGTGGATTCAAACCATATCCCAAAGAAGAAGTTGAAGTTTGGTCATTGTTATCACCATTGTAGCAATAACCCAAACCGCGACGAACGTCACAACCTACATAGTCATCCGTTGATGTTCCCAAGTCAGCATCAACCCATGAACCGAAATAAGTATCAGTCAAAGTCTGCGTTCCTTGGTTAATCAAAACGTAGTTGTAAAAAGTCATGTTGTTGATCTCATCATTGGAGTTGAAAGCAAACGCTTGCGCACGAATCTCCATACCGATAGGCTGTCCTTGAGATTCAGTGTGGGCATTACCCTTGTCATTAAAAATCCAATAGAAAGTCTCGTCACCAAACAATGGAACGATGTCCTCACGCTTACGAGAAGCGCAGTTCACTTCTCTCAAGAAATCATACCATGGATAGTCACCATTTTGTGGATTGTAAAATCCATCTTGGTCATAATCATAGAAAGGAGCCAAGTACAAATCTTGACCTGCCGCAGTATTTCCAATTGCAGGATAAGTATAGAAATATCCAGGAACTGAATAATCCTCTTCGCAATCATCACCACCTGAAGCCATACAATCGTAATAAGCGCGATGACGTTGTGCATCCTGACGATAAGAAACAAAGAATCTATCGTATTGCTCACAAACTACTTCGTTAACAGACGCACTACCATCATTGGTCAAAGGACCTGGCCAGTAATCGTTACCATTTGCACGGAAAGTGATTGCCGCCAATTTCAACTGTTGGTCAGGAGAACGTCCACCCAACCACAATGCTCCAGCATAAAGAGAAGAAACACCTCCTCCTTTTGGAACCTCATAGGCCGCGCGTGAATTGGCGCGATCTGTCCACAAGTTTCCACCTGTTTCAATTTTTGCCTTTACGTTATTCCATTCCAAGTCGCGCATTCCCGTAGCAGGAGCACAAGCCGCAGCTTTTACTTGACCAGAATTTGTTTGATTGTCCGATCCTCCTCTAACATAATCCGACTTGTAACCAAATGATGTCAAAGACACCATGGCCATCATTACAATCAATACTGATTTCATATATATCGTTTTCATGATTCTTTCTCCTTTAATAATTAGAAGTCCAAGCGCACTCCAAGACGAATTTGACGTGGTGAACCCAAGTTGTATGGATTGTTCACGTACATTCCGTAGTAATTGCGGTAAGCACTTGGTGAGTTCTGTGAATTAATTTGAGTTTGGTATTGCGCCGCTGCCAAGTAACCATCATCATCAGGAGTTCCTGTGAAGCGGTATACACTTGTGATGTTTTGCGTGTTGAACAAGTTGTTCACCCACAAGTAAACATTCAAATTCGCAGCCTTCTTCTTACCATCTGCTGTTCCGAATTCCAATGTGATGTTCTTGTCGATATTCATATCCACATTGAACTGCCATGGCAAACGAGCACCGTTGATAGATCCTTCAGTTGTTGGAGATACCTCACCTGTGATTGGTGTAGCTATTACCTGAGGAGTATAAGGAGTTCCTGAACCCAAGTTAGCAATGAAGTTCACACCAGCGTTAGCAAACACTTGACGATCAAACCATACTGGACCATTGTAATCTGAACCTGAACCGTAGTGGTAATCCACAGTTGTTACAATGCGGTGACGTTGGTCAAAGTTCACTGGATTTACAGTTCTCAAGTTTGGCAAACCTGCATTGATCAAAGCCAATTGAGTTTGTGTAGTTGAACCAGTTCCATCTGCAAATTGCAATGTGTAAGAACTCTTCATCCACAAGTTTCCTGTTGGACGCAAGTCGTAAGACAAGGTCAAACCTTTAACTGTTCCAAAGTCGATGTTATCGAAAGTCTTGTAAGATGCTGGGTAAGCACCTACGATTGAACGAATCTGAATCATGTTGCGCAATTCGCGGTAGAAAGCTTCCACTTTCAAAGATGATGTCTTAGACAATACTTGTTGGAAACCCAATGCATAATCCACTGTGCGCTCAGGCTTCAAGTTTGGATTATTGATGATAGGGTTAGAAGCATTAGCCAAGAACAAATAATCCGTTGGATCAAAACGATTGCTTTCTGTTGGACGCTGTGTCAATACATCGTAGTGAGCGAAGAACAACGCTTCGTCAGAAATTGGGAATGAGAATGCAATACGAGGCATGAAGTTAACCACTGGCTCATACTCTTTGAAAGCATCGGCAGTCAAATCAGCCTTTGGATCTACTTTCAAGAATGGCTTCACAGAACCACCTGAAGCAACTGAAGTGAACGGATCAGAAACCAAAGTTCCAGAAGCATTGTACCAGTTATTTCCATCGCGGTATCCAGTGATTGCAGTTGGCTGGTCTAAGTTGTCAACGTATACAACGAAATCATCACCAATGTTAGATGGACGAGATGCATTGAATTGGTTGAAGTTTACTTCACCCGCAGTGTATGCTTGGCTGATTACATAAGGATCAGTTGGCACGTATTGGTTCGCATCATAACGGTCGATACGCAAACCAACGTTGAAGATCAAATCATCAAAAGCAAACTTATCCATGATATAACCAGAGATATAAGTTGGCTCAAATGCACCAATTCTTCTTGTGTTGAATTGCTTGCCATCCAGAGAATACTTGTCAGAGAAGAAGTCATTGATTGTTGGACGACGACCTGACAATTTGTTTCCGTAAGGATCGTAACCATAGTATGATACCACGCTATTTCCTTGGTTCAACAAATCATCCGCACCAAACATATCAATGCTCAAGTCATCTGGATTCAATCCATCAACATTGATGAAATCAGAACCGTTGGGATCTAAGCCCAAAGCTTCACGCAAGTTATAGTCAAACTCAAATTGGTCTGAACCTACAAGTGCACCATAGTTTTGGTAAGTAACACCTTGGTAGCTGAAATAAGATGGGTCGTTTTCATTGATTTCCTCAATGTGGAAGTTCGCCAATTGACGAGCGCGCAACCACAAACCTACTGGAGCTACCGAGTAACCAGCATCCTTGCGTTGCTCAAATTCAAAACCTACTTGAATAGCATGGTCACCAATATCGGCAGAACCAGTACCAGAAACGCGGAACTGCTTGTTGTTAGATACACTATAGTTATTGCTTTGACCACCTACATAATTCCACAAACCATAAGTATCTGTTGGCAACTGACCATTGATCAAACCATTATTACCTTGGATGTTGGTCAAAGACGAATAGGGTGAATCTCCAATTTGAGAGGCCTCTGTAGTAAACTCGTTGGTAATCGGATCAAAGAAACCATCACTTGTGATGTATGGATCAGAACCATTCAATACCTCAGTTACACTTGATGGTGTATCAAACAAAGTAAAGAACTGATTGGTAATGGCCGCCAAATCTGGATTGTATTGGCTAGGCGTGAATGCAATATTCACATCCTGCCATCCGTTTTGCTCGTAATATCCACCCTCGTTCGCCAAAGAATATGAGCGAGCGCGAGTCAAATCAAAATATCCCACGTGTCCATAACGGAACAACTTATCTCCATGCGTAGCATCTTGACGTAAACGGTAAGTGCTGCTGTAATCCACCATGATTGAATAAAATACATTCTTCAATGTACCCGTTTCATTCTGAGAATTGTTAAAACGCTGACTGAACTTAGCATAAGCTCTCCAATCCCAATCCGTAGCCTGCTGGTTGTTGGCATAGTTCATCAACATGTTGCTGTAATCAAAATCATTACCGCGACGGTAAGCAGCTGTTCCACCTACTGTGAATGTCGTATTTTGTGTAGCTGTCAAGTCGATTTTACCTACAACGTTGGCAGTGCGGTTGCGCACATTTAAACGAGTATCAATTTTCTCAAAAGCATCTGAACCTAAGAAATCCGCATTATACAATGCACCATTCACTGTTCCATCTGCTTGCACGTTTTGACGCAATGGATTATCCAATAAATCCGCCAAATTCTCGTCTTTCATTTTGTAAACACCACCAAAAGTGGGTCCACCATCAACGATATCGGTGTAGTTTCCTGAAACGAAGAATCCCAACAAAGGTTTCTTGCTCTTGGTACCATCTGGATTCTTGCGGAAAACCAATGGACCAGACAACGATCCTTCCAAAAGATTGTAACCGTATTTATCTAATCCATAAACATTGTCACCAATCTTGAAACCAGAAGTAATCGCTTCAACTCCTCCAGTGTAATTGGCAGACGCAGAGCGCAAAGAGATATTGATTACCCCTCCGGTTACGTCACCAATATTTGCGGGAACACCACCGGTAATTACAGAAACCTCTTCAATTGCCGACTTAGGCAATGATGAAGATCCACGTACTTTGATACCATCGATGTAAACCCATGTTGAACCCGTACGAGCTCCACGAATAGAGATTCCACCACCTGTACCAGCGCTGCTTACACCCGCAACAGTCTGAGCCAAGCCCAAAGCGTCACGAGATGGCATGCGAGCCAATTCTTCGCGAGTTACTGTTCCTCCGGAAGCTCCTCCATCTTTGTCAATCAAAGGAACTTTAAAGTCACTAATTTCTAGCGTCTTCAATTCAGCACCCGCAGATAATTCTGCGTTCGCAAACTGAATTTTACCAGCAGAAACTGGCACACCTTTCAATTCCTGAGATTGATACCCCACGAAATTGAATTGAATGTCATACGTTCCTGGATCTACAGGCTTAATGGTGTATTCACCATCAATATCCGTTTGTCCTCCGGTAACCAAATTTCCATTCAAGAAAATGATAACATTCACGAATGGCAATGGCTGCTTGTTGTCTCTGTCCGTCACCTTTCCCTTCAAAGTACCTGAGTTTTGAGCAAAAGCACTGGTCAAGGTTACCAAGATTCCTGCAAGCAATAGCGTAATCTTTTTCCGCATATCTGGATTGAATTAGTGTAAATTTTTCCTTAATTAAAGGGTGCTAAAATAACTAAAAAGGGTCTTTTTAACGCATCTTAACACCAACTATTTATTTTTTCTATTTTAATATTCTGATAATCAGATTTTTATTCTTTAAAAACACGATGAAATCACAGTTGAAATCAAGGTGGTTTTATCAATTCCAAAAGCTGCCGCCTGTTGAGGTATTATAGACGCTTCTGAAAATCCAGGAACCGTATTCACTTCAATAACATGTGGCTCATCATTTTGTATGATAAAATCTACCCTGATCATCCCTGAACATCTCAAATCTTGGTAAATACGCGCAGCCAAAGCTCTTACCTGATTGCTCATTTCTTCTGGCAAACGCGCAGGGGTAATTTCCTGTGACGCTCCCTCATACTTGGCCTGATAATCAAAGAACTCATTTTCTGTTACAATTTCAGTCAAAGGCAATGCGGTAATTTTTCCTTGGATTTGAATCACTCCACAAGTCACCTCGACTCCATCGATAAAAGACTCAATCAAAGCTTGATGATCTTCTTTCAGGGCTTTGTCAACTGCTGTTTGCAAATCAACTGATGCTTTAACTTTAGAAGTACCGATGGAAGAGCCCCCGTTATTGGGTTTGACAAAACAAGGAAGACCCAACTTTGCAATAATTGCCTCTGCATCTATTCCTTCACCCTCTCTAACCATCACGCTCTTGGCGACTGAATAACCCAGATTTCTCAAAGCATCTGTTGTCGATTTCTTGTTGAAGGTGATGGCCATGTTCAAAACATCCCCTGTTGTAAAAGGAATTCCCATCAATTGGAAATACCCTTGCAGAATTCCATCCTCTCCAGGCGTTCCATGGACAATCATAAAAACGCCATCAAAATGATTTCTAACTCCATTGAACTCAAACGAAAAATCGTTTTTGTCAATTGCGATTTCTTGATTTTCAACAATAGCTACCCACTTTTTACGTTCAATGACAACTTGAGTGGGAGCGTACTTCTCCCGATCGATGTGGGTCATCACCATCTGGGCGCTCCGCATAGAGACTGCCGCCTCTCCACTAAATCCACCAGAAACAACCGCAATTCGCTTTTTTTCCATTTTCCAAATTTGAATGCTTTTCCCTTTCCTCACATCGGTATTTTTACGGAACATTAACTTTTCATCGTGAATATCGATTTTTGATAAAATCATCATCTTTGCATCATGAAATTTCCTCAACGCCTTTTGCGTTTTATGATTGGAGTAGTCATTGGTTGTTCATTGGTCTACATCATGTTCCCCAATTATGATTGGTTGGGTTGGTTGCCCGGAAAACAAATTCGTCAATCAATCAGAGAAAAACAATGGTCTGTTACCCCAACCGCCAAGTGCGAAGCCACATACTTTGCAATAGACGAATCAAATTGGAGAGAGGTATTGAATGATGGAAGTATCAATTTTGATAAAAGTAAGGTTCAACAAGCACACAAAATCTATTACTTGGAAGATGATTTGGTGGGGGTAACCATTGAATTACTGGATTCCACAGCCAATGTGCTGCACATTGAAAGAAAAGGAATGGAAAATCAATCTCCCTGTAAACCATGAGTATTCTCCAAAAAATTCAATCCCTCGCGGCCAGCATGCAGCCGCAATGGATTTCTTACAGACGCCATCTGCATCAAAATCCAGAATTGTCTTTTCAAGAATTCAATACATCCGCATGGGTTCAAAACGTTTTAAAAGCTGAGGGTATTTCATTTGAGTCTGGATGGGTTAAAACGGGCATTACAGCTATCATCGAAGGTAAAAATCCCCATACCCGCAAAATCAGTTTACGAGGAGACATGGATGCATTGCCTATCCTCGAACAAAATCAAGTAGACTACAAAAGTCAAGTTGATGGGGTGATGCATGCCTGTGGTCATGATGTTCATACCACTTGTGCATTAGGAGCAGCCATCATTTTACATCGGTTGAAAGACGAGTGGGAAGGAACCGTGCAGATTATTTTTCAACCTGGCGAGGAGGTGCTCCCCGGCGGAGCCAATGAAATGATCCAAGCGGGAATTTTTAAAAACTATACGCCTCAAAATATATTTGGGCAACATGTATATCCTGAGCTTCCCGCTGGCAAAGTGGGATTCAAACCGGGTTGGTACATGGCCAGCACCGATGAGTTGTATTTTACTATCAAAGGAAAAGGTGGACATGGCGCAAAACCCAATCAATGCATCGACCCCATTGTTGCCGCATCTCAATTGGTTCTTCAGCTTCAAACTGTTGTAAGCAGAAATGCCGAACCCGCAACCCCATCGGTGTTGACCATCGGAAAATTCATTGCCAACGGTGCCACCAACATCATCCCAGATACTGCAACCTTAGAAGGAACATTCAGAACCTTTGATGAAAAGTGGCGTTATCAAGCCCATGAGCGAATTCGAGAAATTTGTTCGGGAATCGCTCAAGCCACCCAAACAGAAATTGAAGTAGACATTCGAGTGGGTTATCCAGCGCTTTTCAACGATGAAAAAGCCACGGAAAGAGCAATTGAACTGGCCAAAGAATATTTGGGTGAAGAGAATGTTGTTCCATTGACATTAAGAACAACGGCCGAAGACTTTGCATATTTCGCTCAACATACTCCTTCTTGTTTTTACCGATTGGGAACAGCCTCTGCTGATGGCCTGTCTTTCAATGCTCCTGTTCACAACAATCGCTTTGACATCAATGAAGAGGCATTGATTACCGGTGTTGGATTGATGGCGTATTTGGGAGCGAAGGGTTAAGACTTTCGGGTATACTGAACCGCAGCAAAAGAAAACGCGTGTTTCTCATCCTTTTCTTGACGAAAAATCTCATTCTTATACCACGATTCCATTTCAAACTCAGGAAAAAAAGTATGGGCATCCGGAAATACTCCGTCAATATGGGTGATGTACATCGTATTGGCTAGATTCAAGCGGATAGCCTCGTTATAAATCTGCCCACCTCCAATGATAAAAACTTCATCTTGATCTTGAAGTTTTGCGTATTCCGTTGCAGCAGCTAAATCTTGAAATAAAACACAACCAGGCGCACTGTAATCATTCTGCGAACTAACTACGATATTCAAGCGGTCTTTAAAGGGTCGATACTTTTCAGGAATGCTCTCGTAATTCTTCCTTCCCATAATGACAGGATGTCCCAAAGTCTTCTCCTTGAAAAATCTCATGTCCACCGGGAGATGCCACATCAGATCATTGTCCTTACCAATCTCTCGATTGGCACCCATGGCCACAATAATAGAAATCTTCTGCATAGGTTAAACCGCTACTGGCGCTTTGATATGAGGATGTGGATCATAATTCTCCAATGTGAAATCCTCATATGTAAAATCAAAAATTGACTTTACGTTTGGATTGATTCGCATCGTTGGCAATGCTCTAAAATCTCTTGTCAATTGCAATTGTGCTTGCTCAACATGATTGCTGTACAAATGAACATCACCGCCTGTCCAAACAAATTCTCCGGGTTCTAGGTCGCATACTTGTGCCATCATCATCGTCATTAAAGCATATGAAGCGATATTGAAAGGAACACCCAAAAAAGTATCGGCACTTCGTTGGTACAATTGACAACTTAATTTTCCTTCGGCAACATAAAATTGAAATAGACAATGACAAGGTGGAAGAGCCATTTGATCGATGAAAGAGGGATTCCATGCAGACACAATGTGTCTTCTTCCGTCAGGATTTTTCTTTAATCCATCCACCAACTTTTGAAGCTGATCGGTATGGGTTCCGTCTGGATTGGGCCAGCTTCTCCATTGGTAACCATAAACAGGTCCCAAATTTCCTTCTTCATCTGCCCACTCGTCCCAAATAGAAACGCCGTTGTCTTTGAGATACTTGATATTGGTGTCTCCTTTGATGAACCACAATAACTCATGAATGATACTTTTTGTATGCAACTTTTTTGTGGTCAACAATGGAAATCCCTGGCTCAAATCAAAACGCATTTGATGTCCAAAAACACTCAAAGTTCCTGTTCCCGTTCTGTCCGATTTGGACACGCCATTGTCCAACAAGTGTTGCAACAAATCATGGTACTGCTTCATACAGCGAAACTAATCATACATCCCAACGATTTGGAATGCTGCAAAATCAAATTATCACGAAATTATTCACCAACAACATGAAGCTTTTGCATCACCTCACGCGCCATTTCCTTGGCCTTATCCAGATTTGCATTCATGACCGTAACGTGTCCCATTTTCCTGAAAGAAGACGTGGTTTTCTTTCCATACAAGTGCACATATACTCCCGGCATTTGCATCACTTCCTCCATCCCTTGGTAAACAACATTTCCTTGACTTCCTTTATCCCCCAATAGATTCACCATCACCGCTGGCTGAATCAATTCTGTATTCCCCAAAGGCCAGTTCATGATCGCTCTCAAATGCTGTTCATACTGCGAGGTATAGCAACACTCAATGGTATGATGTCCGCTGTTGTGCGGGCGAGGAGCTACTTCATTGACCAAAACTTCGCCATTGCGAAGCACAAACATTTCCACTGCGAGAACACCGACGATTCCCATTTTTTCCGCTACTTCAATGGCCAACTTTTCAGCACGTTCAATTACTGATGCAGACCTTTCTGATGGGGTAAATAAAAACTCAACCAAATTGGCTTCTGGATTAAACTCCATATCCACAGCGGGAAAAGTCTTCATTTCACCGTTCGCATTGCGCGCAACCATCACCGCAATTTCGCTCTCAAAATCTACCCAAGATTCCAATACGCTGGGCGCATCAAAAGCATGAACCAAATCCGCTTCGTTCTTCAAGGGCTGAACTCCTTTTCCATCATAACCTCCTGTTCTCAACTTCTGCATACACGGCAGATAGGACAAATGTGATTGAATGGAATGCGCATTCTCCACCAAAACAAAAGGCGCAGTAGGAATATTATGCTTGGCGTAAAATTCTTTTTGGGCTCCTTTGTCTTTGATCAACTCCAAAACATGGGGTTGGGGATATACTTTTTTCCCTCTCTTCTCCAACTCTTTCAACGCCTCTAAATTGACGTTTTCAATCTCAATGGTGATGACATCTTTGTCTTCTCCCCATTCCAAAACCGTTGCATAATCTTTGAAATCTCCCACGGTAAATTCATGCGCCAAATGGGCACAAGAAGCGTGAGACTGTGGATCTAGCACATCAATCTTCACATCGTATCGCGATGCCTCTTCGATGAACATTCTACCCAATTGCCCACCGCCTAAAATTCCAATAACCGGTTGTTGATTCCAAGATTTTGACATGGCACAAAGATACTCTTCCAAAAGATATTCCTTGTATCATTGCAACTATGAAAATACTTATTGCTCTTTTTACAGCTTCGGCTTTTTCATTGGTTGCCCAAGCCCAAAGTTTTCAAACCATTGAATCCGTAGAATATGATCCAATCGGTGCTAGATTCATTGTAAGCAACAGCTCATCTATTGTTCAAGCTGATGGCAACGGTAATGCTGTTGCTACGTTGCCTAGCCCAATGGCCGCGGGATATGGAATGGAAATAATGAATAATCAACTGTATGCCATACATAGCAATGCAGTCAAAGTATTTGATATGACTTCTGGCGCATTGCTCAAAACCATATCCATTCCTGGTGCCTCATTTTTAAATGGTATGGCTTCAAATGGAACAGATATGATTTGGGTAACCGACTTTTCCGCCAAGAAAATTCATTCCATTCAAGTTGCTGATTTAAACAACCCCGTTGTAACGAATTTGGTAGCCAATACAACTTCAACACCCAATGGAATTGTATTCGATGCCAACAACAATCGTCTGGTTTTTGTTTCTTGGGGAAGCAATGCCGCTATCAAATCTGTTGATCCCACCACAGGAACAATCACCACTTTAACCTCAACTACACTCGGAAATTGTGATGGTATAGATATGGATGCCAATGGCAACTTCTTTGTCGCGAGTTGGTCGCCAAACCGTATCACCCAATACAACAATGATTTCTCAGTAGCGCAAACGATAACAGTAGCAGGAGGATTGAGCTCGCCCGCAGACATTTGCTACGCAACAGAAAATGATACATTGGCCATCCCAAATTCAGGAAATAATACGGTTGTATATGTAGGTTTTGAAAACATTCCCAATAACATCTCTGAAGTTGGCGCAAGCGAATGGAAAATGGTCCAAAACCAGCAACAGTGGGAGATTCAGTACATATCAAATACAAACAATGAATTTGATGTTTCTGTTTTTTCAATCTCTGGTCAGTTGATGCATCAAGGAAAATGGAACGTTGATCAAGGAACCAACCGTTTGATCATTCCCCATCAAAACTGGAGTAGCGGAGCTTACTTCATCTCTTGTCGCAGCAACAGTGAAGTTCGTGAGTTCAAGTTGATCAAGTAATCAGTGTAACCAAAGAACGATCAACTTCAATTTTTTTCAGTCCACCATTGGGGCCTGAAATAACATAGGAAGAGGCAATCTCTTCCCCCAACATGTTTTTCAGTTTCGATTTGATTCTCGAGATTTTCTCGCTGATGGAATTGCTTAATGGATTAGTTAAATCCGCAACACGGTCCTTGGCGTCATCTCCATCAAGATGTGGCTGTAATTGCCTATAAATATCCAATAACTCTGCGTAATAATCGGGGAGATAGGATAGAATAATACCCTTTTCATGTCGAATAAAAAACAAATAAACCGTCATCTCCAATGGATTTAGTTTAATCACCAAATTGGACATTTCTGGAAAAATCAATTCCCCCTTTTTTACATCAATTCTTAACGAAGAAAAAATAGGCGCATGCACAAAACGCTCTCTAAACAAGACTTGAGCGCGAACATGATCAAATACCCTTAAAGCCTGTCTCAATAAATTTTGATTGACGCCTTTTTCGCCAATGGCCCTCATGCATTCCGGACAAATATCCGCCGTTCGCATTTTCAAAATAATGTCGCGTTTATCTAAACACAAATCCATCATACAGCCTTTGGCCCGCTCATGAAAAAGTGCTGAATATTCATTGTATCCTCCAAAAGTTTGGTTGCGTAAAATCGTAGCCATGATGTGATAGGCAACGGGATAAATCGGCTCGGTCAACAAGTAATGATGCCAATACAAAAGATGAATAAAATGATTTCTTCCATTGTGACGCTCTGAGCCCACAAACCACTTCTCAACATTGCCCTGATAAGTCAAAATAAAAACATGATCATCTTCCAATACCTCTACATCAGCTAACTTACTAATCTCCTTTGGGGCCTCTTCAATCGTTTTCTTGCTTTTTCTAAACTTGTCTATTAATGCAAAAAATTTTTCCCAAGAATAAGCATTTACTTTGGGAAGATCCAAATTCAGTTTTTTGCTCGATTCAAATTCTGGCATACTCAGTCGAACCTCATTCATCAAGGGCATGGCTTTATCAAAATCCTTGTCCTTCATGTCAATTACCTTGTCGCGCTTGCCTTCAATCACAAAGGTTTCCTGATGCGGAATAATTTCCACCTCGCCCTTAAACTGTTGTAAGTATTGAACAACAGAGGCAAACAAATCCTCGTCTACCTCCGCTGTCCGAATAATGTGTGCCTTAATCATTTTGTTTTTTACGCTTACCTTCTTTATCAAATTTAAACACATCCTTGAAGGTTCCTTCACTCTTGGCTACAATATAATTGTCCATGGTCCTACTCATTTCAGCAAACACTTCAGAGGTCTTTTGTTTGCTGTATGAGAATTGTCGATCTGAATCAATTTTCAATTTATTGGCCATGGATAAAATATCAAAATCCGCACCCATAATAATGAAAGACCATTTCTCCGTTGCCTTCAGTTCTTCAATCTTTTTTCCCACTTTTTCGTAAGTAAATTCACTACTCGCGTTTTCTTCTCCATCTGTCAAAATAACGCATACCACATCATCACCATCATCCATGATGTGCTCTATTCTGGCTATACCTTGACCAATACCATCCAACATAGCTGTGCCGCCATTTGGAAAGATTCTCTCTCCTGAGATGGGCTCCAAATGGGCCGCAGGAACATTGAGAAATTCAAAATTTACTTCGTTTGAAAATGTAATCAAATTGGCCTTGATGGGAACATTCTGATTGCGTGATTGGGTATTTTGAATGGACAAAATCTGCTCATTCAAAGCACTCATCGTAGATGTCCAGCAACTGGACATGCTTCCGCTTCTGTCCAAGATTAAAAGGTAATGTGTTGTTTTCATATTGAAATATTTTTGACAAATCAACGTCGCAATATTTCTCTATTCCTTGTTTACAAGCTTGTAAGAATTTACAAACTATCTGCTGGAGAGGTCACAGTTTTCATCGTGTCCTTTGCCTCTTCCGTTTCAATGGGAACAACATTCAAGTCCTCTATCAACTGATCCATTTTCTTGATCAATTGATTTTCTTTCTCTTCATTCTTGGGCGCCTCTTCTGTGCTGCGCTCAAAATAATCTTCACCCAAACAATTCATCATCCTTAAGATGACACCTTGTCTCTTCTTCATGTAACGAGAAGGTTTGGAAAGTCGGAATTTCTTGGGATTAGGCAAACATGAGGCAATCAACGCACATTGCTCCCGAGTCAATTTGTCTGCAGTGGTATTGAAATACTCCTTTGCCGCAGATTGAACTCCGTAAGTGCATGGTCCCATTTCAATGACATTCAAATACACTTCTAAAATTCTTTCCTTGCTCCACAATGTCTCAATGAGAAAAGTAAAATAAACCTCCAATCCCTTTCTAATCCATGAACGTGAGGGCCACAAAAAAACATTTTTCGCTGTCTGTTGAGATATGGTACTAGCGCCGCGCTTTTTCTTGTGCGTCTCATTGTACTTCCTTGCCTTTTCTATGGCTTCCCAATCAAACCCATTGTGGGTCATAAAATTATTGTCCTCACTGCTAACCACAGCGAGTTTCATGTACCTCGAAATCTCTTCACCATCTACCCATTCATAATGGTATGTTGAAGGCTCTTCCTGAAAGATTTGATCAGAAATATGCAACCATGTAATCGGAGGATTTACCCAACGATACAACAACGCCCAAAAAAAAGTGACCGCGAAAAACACAGCCATGGCCTTTAAAATCCAAAACAGGATTTTACGAATCATATTCCCATCTTTTTACGAAGGTCCGATGGAATAGCATCCTTGTGCACCACCATACAAACCGTCTTGCCTCTGAAATAAGATTGAGAAACATGCTGATATCCCTTGGCCGAATTCTTTTCTCCCCAAGAATTCTTGGTGATATAATACAAATTTCCCCATTGGTCCTTGCTGGTTCCAACAATGTGCATCAAATGATCATCGGTTGTTGCAAAAGAATCAAAATCAGCCTGACGACTTTCCTGTGTTACCTGCACCTCATTGGGTTTCTGTGTAAAAAGCTCTTCTTTCTTAAACGGCGTTTGGGGCAACAAAGCCATATTGTTTTTGAACGAAAATCCTGGCTCACTAACATCTGCATCCCAAGCAATCGTATATCCCGACTTCAAAGCATTATCTGCTACACTTTGAAACTCATTGATTGGTAAATTATAGTATTGCCCTTTAGACCAGTTGTCTGGAACTTCCAAAACAAATGAAGAATAAAAAGGATGATGATTAAAAGAAGTCAAAAGCACATAATCATTGGGATTCAAGCCCAATTCGTTTCTAAAGGTCTCTGGCGTATACTTTTTGCCATTGTATTCAAACTGTGTAGGTAATTTTCCAATGTAGGTATCCAGCAACGCCTCTACACCAGCCTTCCACTCAGGATTGGTTTCATTCAATTTCTTGTCCAAAACCAACTTGGAAATACTTTCCATGTAGGCATCAATAACATTGTGGTTGTATGTGTTTGCACCATTATAAAAACCCGAGAAAGAAGATTCTGGAACTACGCCATACTCACGCATCACTTGGATGACGTCATGACTCAACCCACCTGGACCCAATTGCTGTTTTCCTTGAAAACGCACATACGAATCTACCTTCTTGCTGTACATGTAGCGTGGATTGGCCATCTCAGATAAATCCACTTCTGTTTTCTTCAAACGCAATACTTCCGCTTCTAAAAAAGATACTGTGGCAAAACTCCAACAAGTTCCCGTTTGACATTGGTCTTCAACATGACCATGCGCATTGTTCTGAACAACCGTAAATAGAATCTCTTCTTTTACATTGGATTTAGATTCCACTTGAGCAAATGCAACTGTGCTGCTCAAGAAAAAAAGTACTGACCATTTTTTCATCTTGCAATGGTAAATTCATTTCACATCATTTCAAAACTTTTCGCTCAGGTATTACCTAAATTTGTTGTGTGTTAAGTACAAGCAATCTCGGGTACCAATACCCCAATAGCAAAATGCTCCATTTTCCAGATATGGAACTGGGAGATAACGAAAACTGCCTCATTCTGGGTGAAAGCGGTTGCGGAAAAACAACGCTGCTCCATCTATTGGCTGGTTTAAGAACACCCTCTCAGGGTGAAGTACTTTTTGACAAAACCAGTTTGACTCCGCTTTCAACTTCCGATCGTGATCGATTTAGAGGAAAAAATATTGGCGTCATTTTCCAATCATCTGCATTTATTGCATCACTGAGTGTGCTAGAAAATCTGATGATGCCTTTGATGTTGTCTGGACAAATTCAAGATGAAAACAGGGCCAAAGAATTATTATCCATTGTTCATTTGGATCACAAAATTCAGAAACCCATCAATGAACTGAGTATTGGTGAACAACAACGCGTTTCCATTATTCGATCGATCATTCACGGGCCGAAATGGGTACTCGCCGACGAACCGACAAGCGCACTGGATAATAAAAATGCGGAAAGTGTCATCGAACTATTGACATCCATTACAAAAGCCAACAATGCCTCACTTATTGTTGTAACCCATGACCACAGATGGAATAATGCCATTTCACACGCCATAAGATTATGAATATCGTAAAGCTTGCCATCAAAAATATCCGTCATCAATGGCTTGATTCTGCCTTGAGCATTCTCCTTTTGGCATTTGGCGTTGGTGCAATTTCAATGCTCATTTTGGTAGAAAAACAAACTACTGAGCAATTCAATAAAAACATCCAAGACATTGACATGGTATTGGGTGCAAAGGGAAGTCCTTTGCAATTGATACTAGCCAACGTTTACCACGTTGACGCTCCTACGGGAAATATTAAAGTGGGTGAGGCCAAAATCATTACCCAAAATCCTACCATTGAAACCGCCATTCCATTGGCCTATGGGGACAATTACCAACAATGGCGTATTGTAGGCACAGACAAAAACTACGCTTTGCATTACAACATGAAACTCAAGCAAGGCAACGAGTTTAATGGTGAATACGAAGCCACAATAGGCGCCGAAGTAGCTCAAGCAACTGGCCTTAAATTGGGCGATCAGTTTCTAAGCACACATGGTTTGGACCAAGAACAAAATGACGAAGAACATGCGCACCACCATGAATACACCGTTGTAGGGATTTATGAAAAATCAGGAACCGTAATTGACAAACTTATCCTTACTCCTGTAGAAACCATCTGGCATGCACACGAAGAGGAACCCGCAGAAAATGTTGCTTCCGTAAAAGCAGATAGCACATTACAACCGGCTCCCATCCCTGCCATTAAAAAAGGGCCCATGATGATGCTCCGTCCTGCCCATGCACCAAAGGCTGGACCCAATGACAACAAAGAGGTGACGGCATATCTTCTTAAAAAAAGAACACCCATGGCACAGATCATCTTGCCAAATTTGATCAAAGATTCCAAAATGCAACTTGCACTACCTGCCATTGAAATCAACCGCTTATCTCAAAATTTCGGCATAGGTATGGATACGATTCAAGCCATTGCCATATTGATCATGGCACTTTCGTTCATCAGTATTTTTGTCTCTTTGTACAACTCTTTGAAAAAAAGAAAATATGAATTGGCTTTGATGAGAAGTATGGGAGCTTCCAAGTGGACCGTATTCTCATTGATTCAACTAGAAGGTATCATCACAACAATCATTGGAATCATCCTAGGTGGATTCTTGAGTAGAATTGGACTAAGCGTATTGAGCCAACAACTCAACAACAGCTTCCACTATCAATTTCAAATTACCGACTTCTCCATTGGAGAGGTTATTCTTGTTGGCACAACCATTGCAGGCGGAATCTTGGCGTGTGCCATCCCCGCCTATCAAGCATACAAATTAGACATATCAAAAACATTGGCTCATGAATAAAAAAATCATTGCTCTCATCTTCACTTCCGTTTCCCTTTTGTCTTGTTCCCTCTTTGGAAGTACAGATCCCGTTTTGGTATTAAAACCAAAATCACTGAATAAAAATCCACACTTGGAAATTCATCCCACCAAGTTTTCACACACCCAAGGAACGCCTATTGAACTCACTTGGAAGACACTTACAGATGTTACTTTCAAAGACATTTACGTCAAAGAACTTGATGCCTATTATTGGAAACCTACTTTTGGTTCAAGCATCAAAGCGTTAGAAGGAAAAGAAGTATACATCACCGGTTATGTCATTCCTGTAGATTATGATGCTGGATTTTATGTGGTTTCCCGATATCCCTACGCCAATTGTTTTTTCTGCGGTGGTGGTGGTCCAGAATCCGTTGTGGATATTAGATTTACATCCAAGCACCGCGCTTACAAAACAGACGAACGTTTGACTTTCAAAGGGAAATTTAAATTGAATGGAGACGACGTTTACCAAATGAATTACATTTTGGAAGGCGCCGTTGAATACAAGCCTTGATCATTTTCCCTTACATTTGCTACGCAATTTTTAAACTATGGCAGCTACAACCGCAGACATCAGCAACGGTATGTGTTTCCGAATGGACACACACATCTACAAAGTAATTGAATTCTTACACGTTAAACCAGGTAAAGGTCCTGCTTTCGTAAGAACCAAATTGCGCAACTTGAACAATGGAAAAATCATCGACCACACCTTCAACTCTGGGGTGAAGATTGATACTGTTCGAATCGAAACTCGTGAATATCAATACTTGTTCAAAGACGATTCTTACAACTTCATGAATTTGGACGATTATGAGCAAATCACGATTCCAGAAGCAATGATTAACGCTCCTGGATTTTTGAAAGAAGGCATGAAGTGTATTGTAATGTTCAATGCAGAAGATGATCAACCCATGTCATGTGATTTACCTTCATTGGTTGAGTACACCATCACTTACACAGAACCAGGTTTGAAAGGAGATACTGCGACAAACGCAATGAAGCCTGCAACCTTGGATGTCGGTGTTGATGTAAGAGTTCCTTTGTTTATCAATGAAGGAGATACCATCAGAGTAGATACCGCAAGTGGTCAATACCACGATCGAGTTAAAAAATAATTTTGAAAGCCCTCGCACGAGGGCTTTTTTTTTGCATCTTTCGGAGGTAATGGGAGAAGGAAAACTAAAAGATAAAATCAAACAGCGCGATTATAAGCTGCAGTCGTTGTTGGAAATTACAAAAGCCATCAATGCCAATTTATCTGTAGAAGAACTCGTTCATCAATACCGAATCACGCTTTCCGAGCAACTTCACATCCCACAAATCTTACTTTTCATTTTCGACGAAAACCCTACGTGTTGGATTCAACATGGATTTGCTGAATTGAATCAATGGGAAAACCATGTCGTTGAATTGTACAAAAGTGCAACAATAAAAATTCAAACCGTTGAATTGGATCAGTCGCATGTCGTAGTAATTCCAATTGAAAAAGACGGTATTCCGATTGCATTTGTTATTCTGGGTGATGGAGAAGAGGAACTCATGGAGATGAGTCCAAGCTTAAAGCACATGCGTTTTGTTCAGACACTTACCGGTGTTCTTGTTGTAGCCATTCAGAATAAAAAGCTCATTGAACAAACCATTGCGCAAGCAGCCATTAAGCGAGAATTGCAATTGGCCGCTGAAATGCAAAACCTTTTGCTTCCCAAAAACCTTCCACAAAGTCAAAATCTAAAAGTGGATGCATTTTACAATGCACATGGTCAAGTAGGAGGAGATTATTATGATTTTTTCTTAACGCCAAACAATGGCTGGATAGCTTGTATCGCAGACGTTTCAGGCAAAGGAATAAGCGCCGCTTTTTTAATGGCCAGTGTACAAGCCCATGTTCAATCTTTCATCCATTCGCAAGGATATCATTTGAAAGAACTTGTACTTCAGCTGAATGATGTCATCAATAAAAATGCGAACGGGGAGAAATTTGTAACCTTCTTCATTGCACAATTCCATCCCAATCAAAATAAAATAGAGTACATCAATTGTGGCCACAACCCTGGAATTTCCATTGACCATCAAACCAAAAAACACTTTTGGCTTAAAGCTCAAATTCCTGGACTGGGTATGATTGATCAACTACCTGCCTTTGAATCGACCTGGATTGATTTCAGTACAAACTGTGAGTTGCTCTGCTATACCGATGGACTCGTTGAAATTGAAAATCCAAACCAAGAGGCTTTTGGCGAAGAGAATGTTCTCCAAGTATTGAAAGCCAAATCAACTGGCAATTCATCAGAAAACCTCATTCAAGCCGTTGAGTTATTTAGAAATGGCATGCCTTATATCGATGATATTGCCATTTTATCGGTTCAAATGTGACGAGACAATTCCGCCCGTCTTTTCAAATCTAAATGAACCAAGTATGCGATAGAGGTCCAAAAAGGAACAGCTATTTTGTCCATCTCAAGAAAATTATTCAAAACACCATGGACGAAATAGGTAACCAATCCCAGGAATAAACCCATGATGACCAATCGCTCTTCAAAATTTGTTGAATGATAAAAGACGCTGAAACCAAGGAAGCAGACAATCAAAACCAACCCGATAAAAATTACACTTCCCAAAACACCTTGCTCAGCAAGCGGTCCCAAATATTCTGAGTGAGCATTTCCACCATCACCGCGATTTGTACTGATAATGGTGCGGTCTTGTGATCGCTGAAAAGGCGCGTAAACAAATTGATAGGTACCCGGACCCCAACCCACCACTGGTCGCTGATAAAACAATTCCATGGCACAATGCCACCTATTCAATCTTTCCAAGTTTGACGCATCCGAAGACACGTTGGAAATGGACTTGATATGCTCATCCATCTTATCCGAACTTTCTTTTTTGTTGCGATTTAAAGCAATCTGAATATCATCTAAAAAATAAAATGTTGTTCCTCCTATCAACAAGCCTGCAGCCAATACCCAACGAAAAGGAATTTTCATCAACATAAAAAATCCAATTATACCGGATACAACCACCGAAAGCCAAGCGGCGCGAGTATAAGACAATACCAAAGCAATCAGTAAAATCACAAATCCAGAAATGTAGAAGAATTTTAAAATGGCCGATTGATTCTTTGAAAACAATTGCAGAAAGACATACGGAAATATCAAGGCTAAAGCAGCTCCGTATACCGTATGATCCCTAAACAACGGCTCCATCACCCAGTGCGCTGAATCTTTATCAAACCCATACATGGAGTGCCTGATGATGGTATACATCATGACGATAACCAATGTCACAAAATACAACAGCATCAATTTGCGGATATCCAACTTTTCGCGAAGTAGCGGAATCAACAAAAACACGCAAGGCAAAATAAACCAAGCCCTACTTAGTAAATATTTAAAAGAAACCGCTGGAAGTTCGCTTGTTACCGAGGTTAAAATCAACCAAACAAAATAGACCCAAATCCAACTTTTAATTGCATGATTCTCTATCTGGGACTGCCTTTGAAAGGTTCGAGCCAAAAAAAGCAACAGCAAAGCTATGGACATTACCTCAGTAGGTAAAAACAATCCTATCCCTTCTACACCCAACTCCTCAATATTGATGGACAAAGGTGTGAAAAAGAAAAGACAGTAAAAAACCCAATCCAATTTAAAAAATGAAATGGCAATAAATGCCAATATCACCGGCAGAAAAAGGATGTAGTAAAATTCAAAATAAAGAGATACCCCTAGGACAAGAACAAATAGCAATCCCAAGAAAACGACACCATTCTTCCAATCCCAATTCTGCATGACTTACACCGTGCCTGAAGAACGCAAGTCCTTCCAATATCCCAAAAACAAAATGATAAACACACCAAAAATCAAAGCAGACAAGGTTGATACCACTACAATTAGCCAACGAATTGGATATGACTTTTTATCCGCTTCCGAAGCATTGTCCAAAATAAACTTAGATGGCAAATCCGAATCAATGTCAATCTTCATCAACTCATGGCGCTTCTTCAAGATGTCCAACTTCTCATGGGCAGCTTCTATGTCCAATTCCAATTTATTAAAAATGGTTCCATACTTGGAAATCCTATCCATCTCTGATTTAATCTCCTTGGCTCTATCAGGATGACCCTTTGAAATTGACGCACTATAATCTTTCATCAAAGCCTCAATCTGATCTTTGTAATCGTATACCCCTTGCCTTCTTAAAACATTCATACTGTCTTCCATCGACTTTAATTCTGACTCCTGAAAACGCAAAGTGGCTTCTGCATAATTGAAAGCGTCTCTTGCGCGTTCACTGCGCATTCTATTGCTCACAGAATCAGTATACTCAGCAATCGCGTTGGCCATTTCCATGGCGCGTTTGGGACTTTCATCCAATACTTCAATCTCAATACCACCAAACTTGGTTAAGCTCGCACTGACATTATCGTTGTATTTTTTTCCAATCAAAGTGTTGGCACCAGCTTCAGACTTCGGAATTTCATACACCGTCCACAAATCAAATCGCTGAATCACTTTGGATTTAATTTGGTCAGAGTTGATGATCTGCATCAAACGCTCTGCATCCTCTTCTTCACCGTAAGCCAAAACGTCTTCTTTTTTCTGCTCCTCCATCAATTGCTCACCAAAAGAGTGCTGCTGTGTAGCAAACAAAACCACCGTACTCTTGTAACGCTCCGGAATGAAAAAAGAGACAATTGCGGAAACAATAGCAGCCGCCAAACCGATGATCATCAAACGTTTTCTGTTCTTGAGAACAATCACAACCAAATTCTCCGATGACGCGGGGGAGTTCAAGTTTTCCATACTTTTCTACAAAATGATTTAACAAACGACAAACCAGTCGAAATATTTTGCGATTGCAATTTTACGGCTTTTTTTACTCTTCCTTGAAAATCTGACTTTTATCTTTTCAAATCCAAGGGGTATGCTATATATTTGCACCAAAAATTTTTAGTACTATTATGTCCCAAAACAATGGTAAAGTAGCGCAGGTAATCGGTCCAGTAGTGGACGTAACTTTCCCTGCAGGACAAAAGCTTCCCAACATCCTTGATGCAATGGTAGCAAAACGTCCAGATGGTCAAGAATTGATTCTAGAGTGCCAACGTCACATCGGTGAAGATACTGTTCGTGCTATCGCAATGGATGCAACCGAAGGTTTGCAAAGAGGAGCGGAGGTAATTGCAATGGGACAAGCCATTACAATGCCGATTGGTGAGCAAATCAAAGGTCGTCTTTTCAACGTTGTTGGAACTGCAATTGACGGTATCGGTGAAGTAAACAAAGAAGGCGGATATGGTATTCACCGTCCAGCCCCAAGATATGAGGACTTGACTACATCTGCTGAGATCCTTTTCACAGGTATCAAAGTTATCGACTTGATCGAGCCTTATTCAAAAGGAGGAAAAATTGGATTGTTCGGTGGTGCCGGTGTAGGTAAAACTGTATTGATCATGGAGTTGATCAACAATATCGCAAAAGCTTACGAAGGGTTGTCTGTATTTGCCGGTGTTGGTGAAAGAACCCGTGAAGGAAATGACTTGTTGCGTGAGATGATTGAATCTGGCGTTATCAAATATGGTAAAGAGTTCGTTCATGGAATGGAACAAGGTGACTGGGATGTTACCAAAGTAGATAAAGAAGAATTAGCCAAGAGCCAAGCTACATTGGTATTTGGTCAGATGAATGAGCCCCCCGGAGCACGTGCTCGTGTGGCATTGTCTGGTTTGACCGTAGCTGAGCATTTCCGTGATGGAGATGAAAAGTCTGGTGGTCGCGATATCCTTTTCTTTATCGATAACATCTTCCGATTCACACAAGCTGGTTCTGAGGTATCTGCATTGCTAGGTCGTATGCCTTCTGCTGTAGGTTACCAACCAACCCTTGCTACTGAAATGGGTGCAATGCAAGAGCGTATCACTTCAACCAAGCGTGGTTCTATTACGTCTGTTCAAGCGGTTTATGTACCTGCGGATGACTTGACGGATCCAGCTCCTGCTACAACATTTGCTCACTTGGATGCTACTACAGTATTGAGTCGTAAGATTTCTGAGTTGGGTATCTATCCAGCGGTTGATCCATTGGATTCTACTTCACGTATCTTGACTCCTCAAATTGTTGGTGAAGAGCATTACAAATGCGCTCAACGTGTTAAAGGAATCTTACAACGTTACAAAGAGTTGCAAGATATCATCGCAATCTTGGGTATGGACGAATTGTCTGAAGACGATAAGTTGTCTGTATACCGCGCTCGTAAAGTGCAACGTTTCTTGTCTCAACCTTTCCACGTAGCTGAACAATTCACTGGTATCCCAGGAGTATTGGTATCTATCGAAGAAACCATCAAAGGTTTCAACATGATCATGGATGGTGCTTGTGACGAGTATCCAGAGGCTGCTTTCAACTTGAAAGGTTCTATCGAAGAAGCTATCGAAGCAGGTAAGAAAATGTTGGCTGAATCAAGCAAAGCTTAAGACATATGCAAATTGAAATCATCACCCCCGATACTACCCTCTTCTCTGGCGAAGCAACCTATGTGTTTCTTCCTGGCAGCGACGGAAGTCTCGGTGTTATGAATAACCACGCTCCACTTATTTCAAGTTTGAAAAAAGGAACTCTTCGTATCAAAGACAATGCGGGCAAAGAGGTATCTTTTGAAGTAAATGGAGGTACCGTTGAGGTATTAAACAACAAAGTGGTTGTTTTAGCTGAGTAATTCATATTTCACAATACAAAAAAGGCGATCACGAGATCGCCTTTTTTATTGCCTCAACATTTCTATCAATCTTGCAAGCAACGAATAGAAAACCCATCCTGTTTGCTGTCATTCAATTTTGAAAAATTAGATGACGTATAACTCATTCTTCTGTACCAAGCATTGGAACCACTAAAACTCGTCGAGCTCCAGTAATATCCCTGATTGCCAATATTCAAATATCCACCGGTACTAATTGCATCCCCTCCAGGCAAAGCACCAAATCCAACAGCATCAGTTCCTCCAGTATTTGGAGAGGTCCAAAACTGTGTCGATTTTAATACCCCGCCAGCCAAAGTGCTTTGATTACAAGGCCCGCAAGTAGTGCTTGTTGCTGGGTCAACCGTCTGTGCCAAAATCGTCCACTCCGCATCAGAAGGCACATGCCATCCACATGGACAAACATTTCTAGTATCCGACGCTGCAAACCAATTGTACAAATGCCCATAGGTTGCAGCCATCGTCGGGTCATCGCTATAAGTGCAGTAAGCTGAAGATGTAGTTGTTGACCATGATGAAGTTGTAACCAAAGTGATGGGGTCTCCATTACAATAATGAGTAGATTTCAAATTCTCCGCCAACCAAACTTGACTACCAATGGTTACCTTGTTATACATATTGCCATCAACATCCAACACTACATCCGAAGGCAAATTGGCTGCACTAATACCTGGTACAATCGTAAATGAACTTCCGATAAATAAACTATCTCCAGCGGTACTCACCCTTAGGGCTGTTGATTTGGCCGATAAACCATATGGTACGCTCTGCATGCCTTGAACTCCCAATAATACGTACCCAGCTCCTGAATCAACCTCTACCTTCAGAAATTTTTGTCCTACCGACCAATCTATACCAGAATAATTCCCGGTGGTTGTTCCTCCTCCAATAGCCAAAGAAAACAAGCCGTTTTCGTTAGTGGTTACTTCATGAGTTTCTATGTACAACACATCTCCCGTACTACCTCCATCTAGTATAGAAACACGAACACTGACCATTGCATTGGCTTGTGTATTTCCATTTGAACTGCGAAGAATTGCCTGATAGCTCAAATAATCTCTAGTCTGAGAGTAACCTTCAAAGCCTAGCATGAATACAAAGAGACTCAATGCCCATTTCAAATTTCTACCCATAAAGCAATATTAAAAAAAAGGCCGGTAATACCGGCCTTCTATTTAGTTAAATACAAATTACTTGTTCTCTTCTTGACCCTCTTGAGGTTGCTCTGTTGGAGCAGGCGTCAAAGATGGAATCAATGTACAAGCTGTAGGATCTACAGC
>JACCDW010687141.1_pt1 | contig 26443 bp, 31 predicted proteins | sample 7449781 | NCBI WGS metagenome assembly JACCDW01 (sample SAMN15323449, study PRJNA562643) | freshwater metagenome | isolation source: river surface water | place: USA:Blue River Watershed | collected 2017-08-18
GACAGGTTGGACTTGCCCACGCCGCCGTTGGCACTGAGCAAAGTGACTGTGCCCTCGGGCAGCCAGCCATCGAAGCGCCAATTGGTTGGCTCGGGCTGTGTGTGCTCGAGCACGCCCCAGTCCATTGGCTGCAGGTCACCCTTGACCTCGGGTGCAGGCTCACTGGGTGAGCCACCAGGCACTGACAGGTTGACGGTGATGCTCGGGGGCTGGCGCTCCTCGGGCGCGAACTTCTCCGCGGACTTCACTGCGCGAGGGATCTCCTGGCGGCGTGACTCCCAGCGACGCAGCTCCTCGGGATCTCCTGGCCGCACCTGGTCCATGAGGCTGTAGAGGAAGTCCACAGCTGCACCAGGGAACATGCCACCGGCCACCAGGCTGGCGGCCAGGCGCGTGATGCTCTCGTGATAAACGCGTGTGCCTGGATTTGGATCGGTCAGGCCGGCGATCATCTCGCCTGCATGATTTGTTGCACCAGTTGATGAAGATGGGGTGTTCGGCAGTTGAGCTGCGATGCGCAGGCTATCCAGGTCAATGCCGATCGCGCCGCACGCGTCATCAAGTGACCAGCGGATGTTTGGCTGCCAGACCTCGAGACGCACCTGCCACTCGCCGGCAGCGCGTGGCTTGGTGTTCATGCCGTTGGGAAGTCTCACATAGCGGACGCATGCGTTGCCTGAAGCGTCGTTGCTTCTGCCGCGTGCGGCCAAAGCCGACATAAGCCGGTCGATTAGCTCTCTGTTTTGGGTATCTGTATCCTCCCCATCAAGAAAGATACCTACTTGGAACTTGCCTGGACTCGTTTGCAAGGCGTAAGAAAAGCCTTGGACGTCAGAGAGTTGGACGTCGTCTAAAACAAGCACTGCAAGTCGAACAAACGCCGACTTGTTTCTGGCTATCTCGCCGTCTGGGGTGGCACCCAGAACAGATGTGCAGAAATAGGTGTTGTCTTGGACAGAACGATCGATCAGGGCCGCCTGGTTAGGCATTCCCTTGTATGCACGCCCCGACCAAACGGTGGGCGGCGCGTTGTTTGGATCAGCGCGGAACGAGCACACCCAGCCGTGAGTGCCTGGCTCCATCTCGCCGTAAATCTCTGCGAGGAAATCGCTGTTGGTCATCGATGTTGCTCCAACGACCATGCTCACACCTCAACGGCGGCAAGCTCCTTGACACCGATGCGCACGCGTTGCTCGCGTGCCATCCCGATCAGCTGCGGCCAGTACCGCTGCGGGATCAGGCCACCAGTGCCACCAGGACGCGGCTGGCACCAGCGTGAGAGTGTTGATTTGTCGAGGGCCAAGGCCTCGGCTACTGCTGTCTTTCCTCCTAGCTTTTCGATCACTGTGTAAGCGGGCTCAAGCGTATGGACGACGGGAATGGTCATGTGGTTTACTCCAATAGGTTGCGATTGACTCAACGCCGAGTTTATGACAACCTTGATGAGACCCCTAAAGAGGCCCCGATGAAGACCGAGTGGTTTCGTCAACTATTAGCCACGCGCAAGCTGTCGCAGCGTGGTCTGGCCAAGCTCATGGAGCTCGATCCGGCGGCGGTGTCGCTGATGCTACGCGGTCAGCGCAAGATGACGAACGAGGAGGCTCACCAGGTGAGCCTGATCCTGGGCGTGCCGATCACTGAGGTTTTGCGCCAGGCCGGCATCGAGGTCAGTGAAGATGTAAGGCGCGTGAAAGTCACTGGGTATATTGACAAGGACAGCTGCGTCACCTTGTTCCCTAAGCGCACACACGACAAGGTCATCGGCCCAGCTGACTGCCCCGAGGGAACCTATGCCCTCCAGGTGCGCAACCCTGGCAGCCCGAAAGACGGCTGGATGTTCTTTGTCTCGCCCTCTGAAGACGATCCGCGTGCAAACCTTGGCCGCGTGTGCTGCGTGGCACTCGAGAATGGCGAGCACATCATTGCGGTTGTTCAGCGCGGCTATCGCACTGGCACGTTCAACTTAATCAACGGCTCCAATGGCGAGGCGGTGCGAACTGACGCAGGCCTTGTCTGGTCCTCTCCCATACTTTGGATCAAGCCCACCTGATGAGCCTGGGGGTAATAACCCCTCGCTCTTGTCGGGATACTGTTGTGCTTTTCGCATCGTTGTGGCCAAATCACTTTCACAGCAAGAACGCTGTTGAACTAAGGAACACAAACGATGAACACAGAACAGGAATACCGCGCAGCCCTCAAGGCTCACGATTGGTACTACGACTACAGCGACGACTACACCGCTTGGTGTCGTGGCCGCGACGAGCGCAGCGCCTTGCGCGTTGCACGCGCCAAGTTTGACCCAGACGGCGCCATCTGGAACGAATACTCACCCAAGCCAGCAATCACAAAAACAGAAACATCAAAATGAAACTTTCACACTTTCAAACCCCTCGCACCCTCGCTGACTGCACCTTCGAAGTCGGCCACCCTGAGATCCGCAGCCAAGAGCCTGCATTTGAAACCGTTGGCGGCTATCTGCTGGCCATTGCGATCGGTGTCGGCATGGCCTGCTTGCTTGTTGCATGGTGGTCGTCATGAGCACGCCAGCATTTCCAGTGAGCGCTCTCGTTTACAACGAGGACGGCAAAGATCCAACGACAATCATTCATGACGGCATGACCCTGCGCGACTACTTTGCGGCCAAAGCATTGCAAGGGATGCATGCAAGAGACATGTTCGACTCTGGCCAAGCATCTCCTGAGCAAAGAGCCAAGCTGGCCTATATCGATGCCGACGCCATGCTGAAAGCGAGGGGCAATGCCTAGACCCGCGCCACCAGAACCACTGAAACCACGATGGATTCGAATGAGCGACACCGAGTACGAAAAATTCAAAAAGCTCGGTGGTGCTGAATGGCTCAGACGATTCATGGGCAGCAGACCCGACACATACCACCAGGTATTCCGACGCCTTGACCGCGATCGGCCAATCAAGTCTTACGAAGACTGATGCGAATTTCACAATCCCACGACGGCCTCAACTTTTAAGGAAATAAAAATGGCTTTTGATCTCTCCTCCATATCGCGCACAAAGCGCATGCGTGCTCCCAAGATCGTCATTGCCGGCCCCGGCAAGATCGGCAAGACGACCTTTGCATCGATGGCGCCCAACGCGATCGGCATCTTGACTGAGGACGGCGCCGACGCGGTCGATGCGTCTGCCTTCCCGCTGGCCACATCACTTGACCAGGTCTACGAAGCGATTGGCACGCTGCTCGAGCAAGAGCACGACTACCAGACAGTCTTCCTGGACTCCCTGGACTGGCTCGAGCCTCTGATCCACGCGCACGTCTGCGCAAAGAACAAGTGGGCCAACATCGAGGCAGCTGGCTACGGCAAGGGCTACATCGCTGCAGCCGATGAATGGCGCACGCTGCTCAATGGCATGGAGGCCTTGCGCCAGCAGCGCAACATGGCCGTGATCTTGATTGCGCACGACAAGATCAAGCACTTCGAATCACCACTGCACGACGGTTATGACCAGTACGTCCTGAAGCTGCACGACCGCGCTGCAGCTCTTGTTCAGGAATGGGCAGACGTCATCGGCTGGGCCAACTACCGCATCGTCACGACGCAGTCAGACGCCGGCTACGGCAACAAAGAAACAAAGGCCCGCACAACGGGCGACCGAATTCTCCATGTCGAACCTCACCCCGCTCACATGGGCGGCAACCGGTTTGGCTTGAAGAACATGAAGCTCGACTGGGCTGAATTCGCTGCGGCATTGACCGCGTCTCAAAACTGAAACTAGGAACTTTTAACCATGGCACTCATTAACTTTAAAGCATCTGCAATCCAGATCGAAGAACGCTCCAACTCATTCGGCCCTCTGCCCGCAGGCGAGTACGAAATGATGATCGTGAAGTCGGAAACGAAACCAACAAAAGCCAACACCGGCCACTACCTTGAGCTCGAGATGCACGTCATCTCTGGCCAGCACTCTGGCCGCCGTCACTGGGAGCGCTTGAACCTGGACAACCCCAACCACCAGGCCGTCAAGATCGCTCAGGAGTCACTTGCCAAGCTCTGCATGGCCATTGGCATCGATGACGTGGAAGACAGCGAGCAGCTGCACGACCAACCCTTTGTGGCCGAGATCGGCATCGACAAGAAGGACGAGCAGCGCAACGTGATCTGGGGCTACCAGGGCATTGGTGGCCACATCAACAACGCCAAGCCCAAGGCTCCCGCGGCGCCAGCTCCCTCAGCTGCACCCGCTAAGGCTGCAAAGCCTTGGGGCTGAACATCGGGGCCGAAAGCGATGCCGTGGCAAGTTAGCTTGCGGACGACACGGCGCAGTAAGTAGGCCCCACCTTTAAGAACGAGAAAACGATGGCACAAATACCCGAATCCCAACACACGACCAGCGCGGCAATCATTCGCTGGTACGAATCAAAGCCGCAGGAGCACCGCCCTCACATGGGCGCGTCCCTGATTGGCCACAGCTGCGACCGCTACATCTGGCTGACCTGGCGCTGGGCGCTCAAGCCTGAATTCGAAGGCCGCATGCTCCGACTGTTTGGCGTTGGTCAGGCAGCCGAGTCGCGCTTCTTTGAGGAGCTGCGCGGGGCTGGCGTCCAGGTCTGGGACGTGGACCCAGAGAGCGGCGACCAGTGGCGCGTCAACGCCTGCGATGGCCACTTCAGTGGCTCCCTGGACGCGGTGGCCAAGGGACTGCCCGAGGCGCCCAAGACGCCGGCAGTCGTGGAGTGCAAGACGCACAACGACAAGTCATTCAAGACGCTGCTGTCTAAGACCGTGAAGGGCGCAAAGCCGCAGCACTACGATCAGATGCAGGTCTACATGGGCCTGATGGAGATCGACCGCGCCCTGTACATGGCCGAGAACAAGAACGACTCAGCGGTCTACACCGAATGGGTCCACTTTGACAAAGCACGCTTTGATCAGCTGATCGATCGCGCCAAACGACTGATCGAGATGCCAGCGCCGCCCTGGCGCATCAGCACTGACGCTGACTTTTTTGAATGCAAATACTGCTCGATGTGGAAGCACTGCCACGGCGGCATGGCTGCCGAGGCCAACTGCCGCACCTGCTGCCATTCCTCGCCCGTTGAGAATGCAGCATGGCATTGCAAGCCCCACAACAAGCAGCTGTCAAACGAGGACCAGATCAAGGGCTGCAACATCCACTTGATGATCCCTGACCTGGTCCCCTACGCGGACGCCCAGGACGGCGGCGAGAACTGGATCGCCTACAAGCACAAAGAGAACGGCCTGCACTTTGTCAACGGCCCCGAGGGCATTAAAGAGTACGGCGCGACGTTCAGCAGTAAGGAGCTGCACAACTGCCCAGGCTCACTGATGGCCGAGGTCATCGCGCACAAGAACGAGTTTCCTGTGAGCACCGTCGAGTCTGGTGACGTCAAGCGCAACGAGATGGAGACGATGTGGGACGACCTGGCCACAGACCCCGACGACATCCCCGTCAAGCCAGACAACCCGACCAAGCGCGAGGCCGCCAAGAAGATCAAGAGTGCCGTCAAGACGATGGAGGCATTCAAAAAATGATTCACTGGTTCTGGCTTATCCCTGCCCTAGCAGCAGGCGCGTTCATTGGATTTTTAACGATGGCCTTGTGCGTCATGTCGAGGGGCCACGATGAAGGAATTGATTGAACGCGTGCGCATGCACATCGAGGAGATCGGTGACTGCTGGGAGTGGACTGGCGCGACGCAGTCCAACGCACCCACGCCAACGATGAACTACAAGGGCCGCGTCGGCGCTGTGCGACGCTTCCTTGCAGAGGCTCAGGGCAAGTCCATCAAGGGCAAGCTCGTCACCTGCAAGTGCCGCAACGAGCTCTGCGTGAACCCTGATCACCTCTTGGTAGTTACGCGCAAGCGCCTCCAAGAGATGGTGTCCAAGGAACGCAAGTACACCAGCAACCCCGTCCGCATGAAGAAGCTGGCCGACAAGGCCAGGGAAAACAGCAAGCTCAATTCTGAGCTGGCCGCGGAAGTCAGAGACGCCGATGGCACGCAGCGAGAGATCGCCGCCCGCTTCGGCATAAGCCAGGCCACCGTCAGCGTGATTAAACGCGGCAAGACCTGGCGCGACTACTTCAACCCATTCATTCAACTCATAGGAGGGCTCAACAAGTGAGCTTCATCATCGGAATAGATCCAGGCGCGTCAGGCGCTGTCGCCATCATCGAGGACACCGGCAAGCTGGTGCATGTCTTTGAGATGCCCGCCGTCGAGGTTTTGGTTGGGGGCAAGGCCAAGCGCCGCATCTCGCCCGAGATGCTGGCCGCGGAGCTTGAGCTGTATGCCTACCAGGGCGCGAGAGCCGTCATCGAGCAGGTGGGCGCCATGCCAGGGCAAGGCGTTACCTCCATGTTTGCCTTCGGTGAGTCCTTTGGCTTGGCCAAAGGCGTCTTGGCGGGGCTCAAGATCCCCACGACTACCGTTACCCCTGGCAAGTGGAAAAAAGCGCTCCAGCTCAATTCTGGCAAGGATGGGAGCCGTGCCAAGGCTGCCCAGATCTGGCCGGCGTCAGCTGGTGAATTCAAACGCGTGAAGGACGACGGCAAAGCCGAGGCGGCTCTTATCGCTGAGTGGGGGCGCACGCAATGAGATTTGGTTCTGTCTGCTCCGGTATTGAGGCCGCGTCTGTGGCATGGCATCCGCTTGGATGGCAAGCCGCCTGGCTCTCCGAGATCGAGCCCTTCCCTTCTGCGGTGCTCAAGCACCACTACCCCGATGTCCCCAACCTTGGCGACATGACACAACTGCCCGACCGCATCGCTAGCGGTGAAGTCGAGGCGCCAGACCTGTTCTGCGGTGGCACACCATGCCAAGCCTTTTCCGTGGCCGGCCTGCGTAAGTCTTTGGACGATGCTCGCGGCAACCTTTCTTTAGTTTTCTGCGAGATCGCCAATGCAATCGACAATCGACGACAAGACGCTGGACTTGTTCCAGGAATCATCTTCTGGGAGAACGTCCCAGGAGTCCTCTCCACCAAAGACAACGCGTTCGGCTGCTTCATCGCGGGGCTCGCGGGCGAAGCAGATCCAGTGGAGCCGCCAAGGGGAAAGTGGCCAAACGCTGGTGTGGTTCTTGGACCACAAAGAACAGTCGCGTGGCGCGTCTTGGATGCCCAATATTTCGGAGTGGCCCAACGACGCAGACGTGTGTTCGTTGTCGCAAGTGCTCGAGACGACCTCGATCCCGCCTCGGTTCTTCTTGAGTTCGAGGGCGTGCGCAGGGATTCTGCGCCGAGCAGAGAGCCGCGGCAAAGTGTTGCCGCTAGCCCTGAAAGAGGCACTGCTAGCGGGAAGTCAACCTTCGGAACCTTGATGGCAAACGTAGGCACGAAGTTGTGGCTTGGCAATCAAGAAGCATTGAGCGGCGACTATCACGTCCTTGAGCCTGTCGCGATTCAAGGCAACTTAATTGGGCGAGTCGACGGGGGTCCTTGCGGTGTCGGTGCATCCGAGGAAGGAGTGATGTACACCCTTAACACGGTGGATCAGCACGCGGTCAGCTACGGCATCCGCACCGCCAACACGGGCGCAAACGGGCACGGCATCAGCCCTGAACTTGCGCACACATTAGATCTGGCTCAGGGGCAAGCGGTTGCGCAACCAGTCTACGAAATGCACGGGCAAGACAGTCGCGTGCGCGATGTTGGAGATGTTTGCACGACGGTGACCAGCAAGTGGGGCACAGGCGGTGGCAACGTGCCCGTCACCATGATGCAGATGGCTGTGCGTCGCCTCACCCCCGTGGAGTGCGAGCGCCTGCAAGGCTTCCCAGACGGCTACACCAACATCCCCTGGCGAGGCAAGGACGAGTCGCCAGACGGCCCTCGCTACAAGGCGTTGGGTAACAGTTGGGCGGTTCCGGTGGTCAATTGGATAGGGAGGCGAATACAGGCTTGTCTGTAGTGTTGTGATTTTCTCAACGTTGTGTTACAGTCCCTTATCAACCTGATTTATAAGGCACAAAACATGGCAATCAAGAAACGCGGCGACACCTACTGGCTTGACGTGACGATCAATGGCAACCGCATTCGAGAGTCACTCAAGACCACCAACCCCAAGCAGGCCGAGGAGCTCCACGACATCCGTCGTGCGGAGCTCTGGCGCACCACCAAGCTGAAAGAGCGCCCCAAAAAGACGTTTAAGCAGGCCTGCGATCGCTGGCTCATCGAGAAGACCCACAAGAAATCGATCAGAGACGACAAGGACAAGATCCGCACCCTTGATCCAAAGCTGGGCGCCAAGCTGCTGACAAACCTCGACCGTGACACCATCGAGGACGCCATGCCTCAGGACGTCAAGCCAGCCACCAGGAACCGCTACCGCGCCCTGATCCGCGCCATCTTCCGCGCTGCCCAGATCGACTGGCAGTGGATTGACACCATCCCAGGCTTTCGCAAGGAGGAGGAGCCCACCCGTCGCGTCGCATATTTGACACGCGAACAGGCCGAGGCCGTGATCGCAAACCTCCCGGTAAAGTACCGGTGTCCAGTCCGTTTCGCTTTGCTCACCGGGTTGAGAAAAGCCAATGTCTTTGGCCTGCGCTGGGAGAACGTGAACCTGGAGACGGGCATGGTGATCGTGCATGCGGACGAGGCTAAGGCCGGCGAACGCATCCTGGTGCCGCTCAACAAGCAGGCGCGGGAGCTCCTGGCAGCCTTCCCAGAGCCGCGTGAAGGCCTTGTATTTCAATGCCCTGTGCGGATCTCTCCAACCACCTGGGCGAACGCTACAAAACGCGCTGGCGTGCCCTGGTGCCGCTTCCATGACCTGCGCCACACATGGGCCAGCTGGCACGCGATGGCCGGCACTCCGATGTCAGTGCTCCAGGAGCTGGGCGGCTGGCACTCCGCTGAGATGGTCCGCAAGTACGCGCACCTCTCGCCCGAGCACCTGGCCGCGGCTGCCGAGAAGGTGACGTTTTGATTGTCACGTTTTTGGCACAGCCGAGGTTTTTGATGATGCGCGAAAAGCGCGTTTTGAGAGTGGAGGCGGGGGTCGGAATCGAACCGGCGTACACGGATTTGCAGTGCGACCGGACAAAAAAGTGCCCTGATTTCTCAGGGCACAGAGGTTTTGGCAACTGTCTACGGCACAAGTCCGCGGCACAATTTTGGCACAGTCATTCGTCCTCAGTTTCCATCGTGCTGAGGAACAAAGCCTTCTCAGCCTTGCGCCGTTTGACCAGGCCAGGCAGCTCCTTGCCGCCTCCCCTGGTCCACTGCATGAAGGCCTCCGCGGCGCCCTCCCAGTCCTGGCGCCCAATCTTCATCCGAATAGTGGAACGCTGAAAGTTTCCCAGCCCGGCATTGAACGCAAAGCTGGTACACGCGTCGAAAGCGCCTTGATTGCCAAGCAGATTGGGAGCAAGTCGTAGAACACCACGCTCAAAACTAGCGACGTCACTTGCGAATAGCGCATCGATCTCTTGTTGACTCCAAACACGGCTGTCCTCCGGTCTCAGTGGGTATTCTTTGCGGATCACGGGGCTGTGGATCTCCTTCACCCGCACCATTGGCAGCCTGATCTGCTCCTGGTAAAGCACATGGCCCCAGCCGATCGTCCAGATGTGCGCGGGGCATAGGTAGGGCCGATTCCTGCAGCCCTCGTACTGGTGCATGAGATCTGCACCGGCCTTGCTCAATTTCACTTCTTGCTCCAGCTGCGTGAGCCGAACCAGAAGCCGATGATCCCGCCCAGCATGGCCATCTCGTCAGAGCTGAAGATGATGTCGGCCAGGCGGATCAGGTCGTCCATGTTCTGGACGAGGTGGGGGTGTTCGTAGACGTAGAAGGTGATCCAGGCGTTGATCGCGCAGAGCTCGAGCACAAAGATGTAGGTCACCATCGGGCGCACAGTGCCCACGAAGTTGACGACCCAGGTGCTGGCTCGCTCGAGGACCTTCTTGTCGTGGTCATACGCGGCCACAGTCATCTGCGCGTCGGTCTGCATGGCGATCTGATCGGTGCGGATCTCCTCGATCCTCTGCTGCGCTGCAAAGCCCTTGGCCGCCAGCTCGAGCTCGCGCTCTGTCTGGACCCTGGCCAGCGCCAGCTCATGCTTCTGGTCTGCTTTGTTTTGGAAGAAGTCCAGGAGCTTGGGCAGGCCAGAGATCAGCAGGCCGCCGAGGGTTGAGAACAGAGACAGCATTTTTAAAGTCCAATCTTTCCAAGTAGCAAATTCACAATCCTGTTTGACAGGTCGTCAGGCAGGAACCTCAAGAAACCCAAGAACCACCAGGCAGCCCAGCCGTAGCAAATGATTTTGCAAAACAGGTTGAATTGCTTTTGGTACTCATTCATCGACCGCAGCGGTGAGTGGTCTGGCAGAAGTCCATCAGCTCAACGACGCCGATGAAGACCAGGAGCACGACAAACGCGATGCCGCCAATGAGTGCGGCCATCTCCATCTGCTCCTGCTCTTTTTCCTTGCGCTTCTTTTCCTCAGCCTTGAGCTTGCGTGCCTCATGCGCGTCGTCTGCATCCATCTGTGCCTGACGCTGCTTGATCTTTGCCCAGACGTCGGCGCGGCCAGTCGCCTGGAACAACATCATCAGCTCCGCTTCGAAGCGCTTGGCCTCGTCCAGGGCCATCTCGATCTGTAAGGCTGTGCCAAGGTTGGATTTGTTGCCGGATCTCTTGGCCTCCACCATCGCTTTGGTGGCCATGCTCTTGGCGTCGAACATCTTGCCGATCATTGGCGCCAGGCCGCCTAGGTCATTGGCGACCTTGCTCGCCTTCTTGACCATGCTGATGGCTTTTTGTAGGCCCTCCAGGGCGCTGATTGGATCGATCACGATGGCAGCCTCCACATGAAGACCATGACGTAGACCGACCACAGCACCAGGCCGCACATGGCTGCCGCGGATATGAAAGCGATCAGCCAGTCTTTCATGGTGATCACTTAGGCAATGAGTTGTGACCGGCGAGCCACATAAAGAGGCCGATCACTGCTGCGCCTGTGAGCCAGGCGAGCTTCTTTAAAACTGATTTACCGACTTCGGTGTAGACCTTGTTTAAGGCGACCTCGGCAGCACGCTCCGCGATCGCCTCGATCTGGTCATCAGTCAGTGGTACTTCCTTCATCGCCCGCCCCTTCGGTGTTCTTCGGGAGCTGGACTTCTGCCTGCGCACGAATCTTGGCCGCGAGCGGCCAGATGTTTGTGCTGGTGGGCAGCTGACCGATGACGTTCAGCAGGCCGTTGACTTCGTTCAGCTCGAGTTTGAGAGTGATTTCCATGTGTTTCTCCGGTAGGTGTCGTGGGTTACTTTTTTACTATCGCCTTGTGATTATCGCATCGCTCAGGCCGCAGCTTGACGCAGCGGGGCCAGGTCTTCTGTCGTCCAGAAGTCCTTGGCCAGCATGATGTTCAAGTGCTCTTTGTTGCGCGCCACGCAGTCGGCCCAGTCAGCGTCAGACATCTGGGCAGGCTTGCCTGCGTTGATGAGGTTCACGCTGTCCATGGCTGCGCTGTAGTGGCGAGCAATTTCCTCTGCGGTTGTTGTTGCTACTTCAGTCATTTCAGTTTCCTTCCAATTGTTTTACACGAGCAGACAATTCCTTGACTGCGTTAATCAAGTACCAAGTCAGGTTGTCGGTATCAACAGACAGGACGCCAGTCGATTCTTGCTTTACGCACTCAGGCAAAACGGCTTGCAGTTCTTGAGCAATTACGCCCAACTGCACACCAGATTTCTTGATTGCGTCAGTTGGCTTGAGTTCTGCGTCCACTTCCTCTGGCAAGCGATACTCAAAGTTGCGGACGCGGATGGAATTGATTTTGTCTAAGCCATCGTTGTTGTCAGCAATGTTCTTTTTGAGTCTGCGGTCAGAAGTTGTTGACCAAGACGATGAGTTATTACCTTGGTAAACACCACCACCATTGGGAGATATAAAGCCTGTGCTTGAACCTTTGCCTTGTGCATCAATACCAATAACAACTTCATTATTTGATGTTGCAGATGAACATCTTGCATACGGGCCAACAACAGTATTTCTAATGCCTGTGGTTGTCGCTATTCCATTAGTTCCTGCTAAATGACCTACAAATACATTTTCTGTACCTGTAGTTACTGATATACCAGTTTGGTGGCCCAACATAGTATTGCCACCAGCATTTGTAATTGAATTGCCTGCTAAATAACCTACTGCTGTATTAGCAGTTGCTGTGGTGTTTGCACCTAATGCGCCAGTACCAATTGCCACATTTAAAGAACAGTTACCATTTCCACCAATAGCACCTGTACCAATTGCAATGTTGTCGCTTCCAGTTGCGTTCCAACGAAGCGGTGAGGTGTAAACGCCATCGTTCGAGCCGATGGCAATATTTCTATTACCAGTTGTATTGGAAAGCAACGCGGATTGCCCAACAGCCACAATCGCAATGCCTGTAGTGTTTGCAGTGCCAGCACTTGTTCCTATCGCAGTATTGAAATAGCCTGTTGTATTTAATTTAAGTGCGTCAAGACCAACTGCTGTATTGTTATAGCCTGTGGTGTTTGCACTCAGAGCAAGTGAACCTGCCGCAGTATTTGCAGACCCAGTTGTATTTGAATACAACGCTCTGTCGCCAAATGCGTGAATTCCGCCTGTGGTGTTTGAATACCCAGCCTGATAACCAACAGCGACGTTGTAAGATGATGTGGTGTTGGAGAAAAGCGAATTAAAACCAAACGCAGTGTTGTTTGCGCCTGAAGTATTAAATCTCAATGTGTTACTGCCAGCACCAGTGTTGTAGCTACCTGTATTGGCGTACAGAACTTGATGTCCCAAGGCCGTATTTTGTTGGCCTGAAACATTAGTTACCAGCGCATTTGTTCCGACGGCTATATTTGAAAATCCAGTTGTGTTTGCAATTAGTGCCGCAGAACCAAGTGCCACATTTTCATAGCCAGTCGTATTAGCCGCCAAAGCACTAGCACCCACCGCAGTATTTGTAGCCACAGCACCTGCGCCACGGCCAACGCGCACGCTCTGGAACGTCCAGTCCTGAGTTGCTGTTCCAGCGCCAGTCGATGAAATTCTTAGTCGCTCAGAGATGCCAGAGCCGCCGTCTGGAGTGGTTCCAAACACGATGTCAGTCGGCATGTCGTTAGTGCCAGGCGTCGCGCTGATGGCGGCCCACATCGCAGCGCCCTGAAGGAACTGCGTGCCGTCGTAGCCTCGGAACACGATGTTGCCAAGGATGTCGCCGTTTTGGACGACTGCGCCGTTGCGGCTCTTTTCCAAACCAATGTAAGACGCGTTCGAATCAACAGTCGTGTTGCGCTGAATAAGCTGCGGGTAGTAGCCCGCATTAGAGACCAGCGCGATACCGGCAGACGTCACGTTGTCTGGTGTCGTTGTTCCGATGCCAAGGACACCAGTGGAAGACACCACGAACGGCGTGGCGTCAGCTGCGACGTCCTCGATGTACAAGGCGTTGCCAGATCCGGTCTGCGTGATCTTCAGCGCGTCGCTGGAAGTGTTCGCAGTGATGATCTGGTTGGCCGTGAACGTGTTGGTCGAGCCCAGTTGCGCATAACCAGACGCGGGCAAGTACGCAACGACCCAAGCAGAGCCGTCATAGACGCGCATCTGGTTGCTGGTCGTGTTCCAATACAAAGCACCAGTCAGCAAAGCGTTGCCGTCGTTGTCAACCGTTGGGTCGCTTGCTTTTGCGCCCAAGTAGCGATCGTCAAACGAGTCGTAAGAGGCGGCAGCTGCGGCGGCAGAAGAAGACGCAGAGCTGGCGCTTGCAGATGCAGACGTCGCAGATGACGAGGCAGAAGACGCAGACGATGCAGCAGCCGCCGCAGAAGCTGCAGCAGATGTGGTCGAACCAAAAATCGTGTCGATGTAGTTTTTTGTTGCGGCGTCTTGGGCAAGCGTTGGATCACCGAGGCCGGTGATCTTGTTTGTGCCCATCGCGATCGCGCCGGACATCGTGCCACCGGCCAAATTCAACTTGAGAGCCAAGCCGGTGTCGGTGTAGTCCTTGGTGGCCGCGTCGGCAGCGTTGGAAGGAGCGCCAAGGCCCGTAACCTTGAAGCCACCCATTGCCAGGTTGCCCGACATCGTTCCGCCAGTTAAGGACAGCTTTGCGGCCAAGAGAGTGTCTGTCTGTGCGCTGGTGTAGGCGTCAGTGATGCCAAAGCCAACCAAGGTCGTTGGGTTTGTGCCGGCAGTCACGCGGCCATACGCATCCACAGTCACAGACTTGTAGGTGCTGGCGGTCACGCCAGTGGTGGCCAGGTCAATATCGTCTGTGTTGACGACGATGCGTGAGCTCGAGGCCGTGCCGACGTTCAGCGTGTTTCCGGTCTTTGTTAGACCAGCGCCAGCGGTGATCTGACCGGCGCCAGAGAACTGCTCAAACGTCACTGCTGTGACGCCTAGCGTGCCGCCAGGTGCAGATGTGCAGACCCAGCCGCTGTTGTCGTTGACAGTGCCGTCTTCGACAAACGTGAAAGCGCCTACGAGCTCAGCCCATGTGTCAGCGTCAGCCGCACGCGACCAGCTGCCTGCAGCCACGACATAGATGCCGTTGTTGGCTGCTGTCGATTGATCTTTGACCAGGACGCGATCGCCAGCAATGACTGCCACGCCGTCAATAGTCTGAGTACCAGACAACGTGATGTTTGCGACGGTCGCTGCGCGGCAAGATGCTTTGACATCGAGGCCCTGGGCGACGCTGTCAACGTAGGCCTTGGTTGCGCCATCGGCGTCTGCCGTTGGAGTGGCCAGGCCAGTGATTTTGTTGTTGCCCATCGCAATGGCGCCAGACATCGTGCCGCCGGCCAATGCCAAGCGTGTCGCCACTTGTGCGTCAACGTAGGTTTTGTTGGTGGCATCACCGCCAGCGCTTGGGGCGCCCATGCCGGTGATCAGGTTGCCACCCATGGCAATGTTGCCGCTCATCGTGCCGCCCGTGAGGGACAGCTTCAATGCGTCCTGTGTGTCAACGTAGCCCTTGTTGGCTGCGTCGCTTGCGTTTGTTGGCGTGCTCAGGCCGGTGATGGTCGCGGAGCTGCCAGCAGTCATGTCCAAAGAGCCGGTGATTACGACGTCGTTGAACGTCGATGTGCCAGAGGCAGCGGTCACGTTGCCGGTGACGTTGCCAACGACGCCACCAGTTGCCGTAATCGCACCAGTCACAGCCAAAGTAGAGGCCAATGTGGTCGCGCCAGTCACGCTCAAAGTGCCACCAACGCTGGCGTTGCTGATAACTGTCAGCGCCTTGCCCAGGGGGACCGTCACGCCGACAGTGGAGAATTGAAAAGTGTTGACGCCAAGGACGGCCATCCAGGTCGAGCCAGATCCTGACCGATACAGGCCAGTGTTGGTTTCGTTTAGGTACGAGAGACCAGGAGCACTGATGCTGCCGTCAGCAATGCGGAAAGGCGCCAACATACCGCCGGCGCCTGTGCGAGATAGGGAGTTCGTCAGCGCGTCAGCAACGTCCTCCAGTGTCGTATTGGCCCATGAGGCCTCAATGACGTCACCAGGCGTGACGGGATTGCCGCCTGGCAGCGTGTAAATACCGGATGCGTTACGTGGCATGTCTTACTCCTAGTTGCCTAGCGCGGCGCCGTAGTTGCGCAGCGCGGGAATTAAATACTCTTGACCATATTTTCGTACAGCGCCTTGGACGGGATATTTCCCCATCAGCAGGTTTTGCCCTGCTTGCGTGCCAAGCAACAAAGACGCGCCTGCGTCCATGCCAACCATTGGCAGTCCCAAGCCACTAACAAGCATCATTTTCTCGGCAGTGCCTGGCCCAACATCGGGCAGCGTGTTGCCGTAGACCTGCTGAGCAGTCAGCGCTTGTTGCTGGCCTGGTGCTTCACCGCGTGAGAACGCCGACTTGTCTGGCGTCTTGTCGCGAGCGCGGATCGAGTTGAGCTGCTGGGCGGGAGTGATCACGCCGCCCTCTTTCTGTGCGCCAAGCATGGAAGCTGCGCGGCTGACCGTCTTGAACTTGGCGTATGCCTTGTTGATGTCTGCCGCTTCAGCCGCCACCTCGGGAGGCAAGCCTCTTGCGCGTAAAGATTCAATCGTTGAGCGCAGCGCGGTCAATGCTTCAGCCTTTTCCGCGTCGCCAGCCTTCCAAGCCGCTGTGATCGAATCATTCACACCGTCAAGAGCTTTCTTCACGTTGCCGTGCGTCGTCACTTCGCGGCCTAGTTCCACGGATGTGGTGATCGGTGTCTTGATCCGAGAGCTGACCAAGCCTTTGCCAACGCTTTCGCCACCAGTGCGGGTGGTAGTTGGGCTAGTCAATCCGGCTAGTGTGTCGGTTGCCTTGCGAACCGCGCCGGCCACGTCGTCAGACGCGCCAGGCAGATAGGCTTTTGTGTTGCGCAGGAGCTCAACGACTTGCTTGTTGAACTGTTCGTCAACGGGCACGCCGCGGTTGCCGTAGAGGGCACCATAGGCGTCGTCAAAGCGCTCGGACAACTCTTGCAAGCCCTTGGAGCCGACATCCTTGACGGCAGGCTTTTCCCAGCGCAGAACGTTCCCCGCTTCATCGAGGACTGGCTTAGGAGGAGTCGCTTCGTTAAGCAAGAGCTTGTTCCAGGACTCCATGCCTGAACGCTCTTGCCCTCTGATGATGTCGCCGGCCACAGGCAATGCCTTGGCACGCTCTGCGACGTTGCGCAAGACGCGGCCTGTACGAGTTGAGTCGTCGGCAGCCTTCCACATTGGGACGTTTGCGCCTTGATCCATCAGCTCGCGTGCCGCGGGAGAAACCTTGTCGGAGACCACACCGCCCAAAGTCTTCGTCAGGACACGGCCAGCAAGATCACCGACAGCGCCACCAGCTGCACCGCCGTAGAATGCATCTGTGCGGTCTTCTGGCGCCAGAGCAGCCGATGCCAAGCCAGAACCTGCCGCAGCCGATCCGAGGCCTGTACGCGTCGCGCCAAGGGCTTTGCCAAGATACGGCACAGCTTTGGCGGCCATGCTTGCTGCTTGAACGCCTTGGATGGCACGCGACGTCGGAGCAGCCATCATGCCAATTTCGCCCGCGATGTTTCCGACTGTTGCAGCCGTGTCGCCTTGTTTGACAAACGCCTTGCCCTGTTCAAGCAACGCTTTGTCTTCTGGCGTGAGATCGGTAAACAAACCCTTGAGGCCCATCGCCGCGCTGTCAAAGGCTTGTTTTGCACCGCCCAAGCCACGCATGAACGTGCCCATCTGGCCAACGTCCTGGCCAGCGTATAGGTTTGCGTTGGTGCGCTCCTTGGCCTTGCGGATTTCGCCTAGGTCTTGAGATGCAGCCTTGCGCTCAAGCTCATCCAGCCTGCGCAACTCCTCGAGTTCTTGACGGGGATCGGCCATGATCAGTTCCTTCCATGCTTGGCACGCAGACGAGCTAATTCAGCAGCCTCGTCGGAAGACAAGTTGCCGCCAGCAGCTGGTTGCTGTGCTCCGCCGCTGCGATCGCGAGCGGCTTGATTGACCGCGCCGCCCAGTGCCCTGGCGTTGCTTCGTGCATAGTCTCGAGCCGCCTTGAGCTTCTCCATGACAATCTCTGGCGGATCTTCCGCAGCGGGAATAAACGTCGCAGCGCGTGCCGCCTCGCCCACCGACTGAGCAGCACCGTAGATGTCGCTGATCTCCATCGCGGCCTGACGTAGTACGTCAGAACGCAACTTGAGCGCGTTCTCGTCAAGCACCTTTGCTGCAACGCGGCCTTGAACCGATGCGGGAAGCCTTGACACTGCAGCGGCTGTAAGACCGAACGCGCCAGGGTTTGATTCGATCTGCTTGACCAAGGCGTCAGACGAATCAGCTTTGCTCTGGAAGGTCTGAGCAGCAGCGACGTTCTTCTCAAATGCCGCTTTGGGTGTGGCTGGGCCGCCGTAGGGTGTGTAGCTAGGCGTGCCGTTGGGGTTCATCCCCAAGATAAAGCTTTGGCCGCTCTTGCTGTGGGTGACGACGCGCTGGTTGTCGGGCGTGTAGCCTTCAAGAGTGAAGCTGCCAGGCTCAGACTTGTTAGCCGCCATATCGCGGCGCAAGCCCAGCATTTCCATCTTGTACATCTCATTGAACTCACGCGCTCTGCGCTCGTTCGCGATGCGCTCGCGAGCAGTCTCAGCGGTAGCGGCCATCGTTTCGTAGGCTTTGGCCTGTTGTAACAAGAACTCTGCCTTCTTGTTTTGTGTGGCCTCTGGGTCCTTTAGGTACTCGCCTTCAGCAGTGATGATGCCGTTGCCCATCTTCATTGGGTCGCGTGCGGCGGCTGCCTTTCTTAGCATCTGCTCTTGCACGGGGGCAAAGCTTTCCCCTGCAAACTGAGCTGCCAACGCGTTGAGCATAGCGGTGTCGCCCTGCTGCGCACGTTGCTTTGCAAAGTTCTGGAACTGCGAAAAGTCGGGCTCTTGGCCATAAATGTCGCTGCCCTGTTTGTACAAGTCAGCCGCTTTTGCGCGGTAGGCGTCGATCGAATTTGGGAGCATGCCGCCTTGGCCGGGCTGCACTGTGTTTGACAGAACGCCGCCGGGCGACTGAATCATCGCCCTCGACTTTTTTAGGAGGCCGTAGCTTGGTTGCTCCTCCTCGTTGTTGAACAGGGTGTAATCGGCCATGATTAGTATCCAGAACCTGGCATGTCAAAGCCATAATCTTCGGTGTTCATCGCGCTATTCAGACCTGGCGCGGCAGGCATGCGACGTTTGCGCAATGCCTCAAGAGCCATGCGCTGACGATCGTTCATGCCGCGCATGCCGGCGTCCACACCGCCTTGAGCCTGTGAGGCCAAGTAGCCTTGACCCAGCTGCGAAATTGCTTGGCCGATGCCTGGCGCAACGTAGTGCTTGCCGACCATCTCGCCCTGCATTGGAGACAGCGAGTTCTTGCGCAACGCATCCACCATTGCTTGCTTTTTCTTCAGCTCCGCTTCTTCGGGACGCATTTGGCCCATCTGGACCAGGTACTCAAACATCAAATCGTCATTCATCACAGACCTCCGTAATTCACCATCAAATAGCCACTGGCGTGACGCTTGACGAGGTCAGGTCGCACCGCTTCAACTTCTTGGGCAATCACACCGCGTTGCGGCATTCCCATCATTGTGTAGTCATAAATTCCCACGCCAATCGCGTGAGTGCCGACCCGCTTGATGTTTGACTTCAAACGACGATCGGAAAACATGAACGCGGCAGATCCAAGCTGTGCGCCGGCGCCCAAGAGGTTGCCAAATGCAGCGTTCTGCGCGTTGGCCGCGCCCAGCTGCGCGTCGTAGCCCATCTGTGTCGCGCCCAAGATGTTGGGCGTCTGAGACTGCTGTGCAGGCACAAACGATGGCATCTGAGGCATGCTGACCTGCTGGCCAGACAGCAACGCGTTCATCTCGTTCAAGGACATGCCGCGGCGCTGCGCCTGCTCTGCAATTGCCTGCTGGCGCAGTTGGTTCTGCGCGTTGGCGTATTGCTGGTTGAGGCCGTACTGCTGAGCGATCGCGCTGTTTCTCGCATTCATGTTTGCCAGATCCAACGCAGAACCCTGGCCAAGCGCTTGGTTCTGGAACTGAGCCGCGCCAAGGTTTTGATTGAAGTTCTGCTGCTGAGCAGAGTTGCCAAATTGGCCACCTTGCAAGTCTTGATTGAAGGCCTGCTGCGCTGTGCCCATCTGCATGCCGTACAGGCGCTGGGCCTCATTACCGGCAGTGTCGAGAGCGTTGTAGCGCTCGGCAGCTTGACGCATGTTCAGGTTGTTCAGCTCGCGGTCGTAGCCTTCTGTGCCTGGGCGGAAACCCATGTTTGACAGCTTTGTCTCGAGCTGGCGCTGTTGGTAGTCATGCACCGGCTGCATCTTTTGCATGAGCTGGTTTGCCACCGTGTCGCGATAGCTCGAGTCGAACTGAGGCAGCGCAGGATTGTCCGAGGTATTCAAAGACATCTGAGGGCCGCCAAAGTTGAAGCCCGTGCTCAAACCTGCGGAGTAGTCCTTCACGCCTGTGTACAGATTTCCAGGCGCGTTGGCAGAAGTCAGCTGGGGCAGGTTTTGGTAGTCAAATGGCTTTGAGTATTCACTGGACACGCGGCCCATGAAACTGTTGGCCAAATCACTGCGGCCACCTTGGATCGCGATCTGATCATTCAGCGCATCTTGGAGACCAGGCGCAAGCGTGTTGTTCTGAGTCCACTGCGTGACCGCCTGGCCAGTCGCTGGATCAGTAACCGCCTGCGTGCCCCAGGACTGCGATCCGAACGGCGTGTTGATGACAGGCCGGTTGGCATAGTTCTGAATGTTGGTCAGCTCTTTCGAAGCTGCCGCTTGCGTATTGGCCGCGCCCAAATAATCAGGTGCTGCTGGTGCTGACGATTTTCCGCCCATGTTCCTTCTCCTTGATCCAGCGGCACTCGTCGTGCCTCATTTCAAACATCACACAATCAACGGTCTCAGCGATCTGCCGAAACCCCAGCTTGCGGTTCATCCTTAACGCATCATCCAAGTGCTTTGGTGTGAGGCCGTAGACCGCTTCCTTGCCGCATGTAATCAGCGGATATTCGAAAGCCGCACGCCAAAGCTCACGGGTCAAACTGTGTGGGGTGTCAAATGCAACGTGCATCCAGCACCCCTTTTCTGTCCACGCGTTGTATGCGACAGCAGCCCCAATTGTGCCGTCATCGCGCATCGCTGCTATCGCTCGCAGATCACTACTCCAAGGCAGGTGAGTCCTCCGGTTCATCCATTCCCAGATGACCGGATACTCGCCTGGCTTGTCAGTAGTGAGCCGCATGCGTCAAAACTCCATCGTTCCAGCCGTCTCATCAAAGACTGGTTTGCCAGCACCGCTGCCGCCTGTGCCGCTGCTTTGCTTCATCCATTCCTCATACGCCCTTAATTCTTCAGGCGACAAAAACTCTGTGTAGTCATAGGTTGCAGACTGGCTGCCTTTGTCGTCTAACGCGATTGGGCCGTTCACAACCTCAAGCGTCACCGATGGAACCTTTGGCTTGGTCAGCTGAGAAAGTTGGTCTGCCGTCAAGCTCGAGCCAGCAGCGCTGGAAGCTGAACTCATGTCCAGGCCGGCTGCGGAGTTGTCGATCGACGCGCCAGAGCCGCCCATAGCCGCCACGACCGCATCGCGCAGTGAGTCGCCAGTGCCGGTCGTAGATCCAGTGCCTGACGTTGTGCCAGCCGTGCTCGTTGATCCTGTGCCGCCAGTCGTGCCTGTGCCTGTCAAGCCGCCAGTGCCGCCGGTTCCTGATCCGCCGTCGCCGCCGCCTGTGCCCCCCGTGCCTGTACCGCTCAAACGCGAAGCCAGAATGGCCGCAATCGAGGCGTTAAGGTCTAGGCCACTAATGATGTCGTCGTCCGTGCCCCCGTCAATGATGTCGTTTCCTGTACCCCCGTCGATGATGTCGTTGCCCGTGCCACCGTCAACAGTTACTTGAGTGCCGGTTCCATCGATGATTTCCGTGCCGGTTCCATCGCCGGTGCCATCATCTGTTGAGGGGATGTCGCGGTCTTCAACGATGTCGCCGATGACGTCGTCATCGATCACTTCATCGTCAATTACGTCGTCATCGATCACCTCGTCGTCAATGACCTCGTCACCAATCACTTCGTCGTCAAGCACATAGTCATTAAAAACAAAATCATCAGGTTTGACGTAAGGCGTGCCAGTCTCGCCACCTGATAGAACGACATCAGGCGCGACATATTTTCTTATCGACAACATGCCGGGGTTGTTTGCACCGCGGTAAGCGCCCATCTTCAAAGCCGTGCCGTTCATTCCATTTGCAAAGCGAGTGACGCCAGGATTGCCTGGGCCTGCGACTGATCGCAGCGCGGAGATCAAGTCAGAGCGACGCACGTCAGGCGTGGCAAACTGAGCTTCGCCGCGTTGTTGCAGCATCGGCACTGCGATCTCTGGGGCTGCCGCGATCAGCTGCAACATCTCGTTTGGTAATTCGTATTTTTTAACCATCACATCACTCCACCTAATTCAGTCATCACGTTGCATGAAGTGAAGACAGTTTGTGGCAGGCCACGCACCTTCATGCGCAGCGAACCGTAATAACCAAGGCCAACCGTGCCAGCCCACGCCTGGTAGGTGTTTGTTCCCACCCAGGTTGATGTGTTCCAGACGCCCTCATCCCACACAGCTCCATCGCCTTTGGTGAAATATGGAGAGCCACCAACGGCACTGAGCTGAAACTGCGTGTTCATTTGCAGCTTGATCGCGGGCGCGGCCAAGGCAATAAATGTCGGGCGCACCATGCCAAACTTCTTGAGCTGCGCTGGCGTGTTGTAAGCCTGGAAGGACGTCTGCACGTCACCCTCGACATAGTTGCCGCCGTCGCCGTTCCCGTCCGCTCCGTCTTTGTCGCCAGTTAGGCCTTCGCAGACGTAGCCATCTGAAGTGCCAAAGAGCAGTCGTCCACCGATGATTCCTGCGCAGCGCATTGGAATGCCAATGAACTGACACCAGGCGCCAGTGATCACGTTCATCGCAAACTGGCGGTAAGTGCCACCGTCCGCGGGGAGCTTGATCACCATGACGTCAGAAGACGGGACGACAAACACGTCGAAATACTTTTCGTTGATCAGTTTCCGCACCAAGGGCGCAAACACCGATTGAATCTTGGACGCGGGCCCAATCTGTTGGTCTTCGCTGTACTGGCCAGTGACTAGCTTGGACATGGGAACTAGGCCCAGCTCGCTGACGATCATCACGTCACCGCCAAACGGGGTAAAGAAGGTGCCGTGTTTTGGCACGGGGCCGACATACCAGACGCCCTTTAGGCTGAACGTGTCGGCGCTAGTGGGGTCTGTGCCCTGCCACACGCCGATGTCGCCTTCAGTGCCGACCACGATCAGGTAGTCATCGATCGAGAAGCCGGCGTCCATCGTCCAGTTGATCAGCGCAGAGACGTAACCGCCGTTTCGCAAAGTTGAACCCATAGCAAAATCGACAACATGGCCGGCGACTGAGTCAACGTGATCCATGTAGTAGACGCGCGAATCACCTTCTGCGGTGAACCACACACGCTGCTTCCACACGGCCACGGTGCGCACGTTAGTAGGCAGGCCAACGGTGGCTGCAGTACGGTCAACCCATCCTGTGCTGGTGCTGTAAGTCCAGTACCCAGCGCCAGGCGAGACGGCCAACAGGAAGGTGTCGGCAGGCGTGGAGAACTGAGTCGTCCACCACTCGTCGGCATCGCTGCCAGTTCCCGTCACAGCGATCACAGGAGCGCCAGGATCGGTCACGTCGTAGATGTTGCCGTCGGCCGCAATGAAGCGCTTGTCGTCCGCGTTGACGGGCGCCTTGTAGCCAAAAACAGATTCGATTGGCGCTTCTAGAGCGGTGGTGTATGAGAACCAACCCTTGCGCAGCTCCACGCCCTGCTGGCGTGGGATGAAGTTGGTCAGCGCAAGCGCGTCCAAAGGCGACATGGCCGCGATCGGGTCGCGGTAGTTCAGTCCACCAGTGGGTGCGGGGATAACCTGCAGCTGCGCTGTTTGAGCGGCGGCAGCCCTTCTAGGCGCCTTGAAGGGGGCAAGAGGTACCAATGGCATGATCAGACTCCATAACCTGTGTCAGGCGTGTTGATCAGCGGTTGGATGTACGGGTAGGTGTAGCTGCGAGCCATTGACAGCACAGGAGCCCCCTTGAACGCGCCCTTGCGGTTTTCAAACGCGATCTGGAAGTCACGCATTGCTGCGCTAGAGTCCAGACCTTTCATCTCGAGCCACTTCACGCGGGTGTACAGCGTGATCAATGTGGCATCGAGCAAAGCCACGTCACCGTTTTTGGTGATGCGGTTTTTGTAGAGAGTTGGGTCGTCTTGGTCGCGCACCCATGCCTGAGACATGTAGAACACGTTCATCGTCTGTGGCGAGTTTGGCGGCGCAAGGACGTAGATCTTGTTGTCGCGCACTTGCCAATAGAACGACAGCGTAGGCAGCGTTGTGCGGATCAGCAGCTGCTGCCACATCTGTGGCGACACTGGACCTAGTGAGGGGAACTGCGTTGTCGCGTTCCAGTTGGTCTGGTCGATCCAATCAAAAAAATCCTCAGGCAGAGGAAAGGCTTTTTCCTTCTGGCCATTGGTGTCAGAAGTGATTGGGATCTGGTAATTCTTGATGAGCTCTTGCCAGTCATACATGGTCAAGAGCTCGATGCCGGCCATGTTGGCGGCCTGCACGAACTGCTGCACCGTTGGGTCTGCATCACCCGCGGGATCGTTGGGGACGGGGAAGGCCACCATCGAGGCCACGTTCTGCACGATGGCCGAGAGGGTCGATTCGTTAACGATTTGATAGGCCATCCCCTACTCCTCTTACTCAGCGTCGGCTGTTGCTGGCGCCACGTTGCGCTTTGTGGGTTTGGCACTGGCTTGCAGTGCCTCAACCATGGTGCGCAGGTTTTCGATTTCCGCGTCGCGCTTTTGCAGCTCGGCGTTCATCTTTTCGATCGGGGCGTTGTTGGCCGCGACCTCCATGAAAGCCTTGGCGCGTTGCTTGTCCGATTGGAAAGACATGAACTTGCCGCCCAGGTTGTCGTTCGCGTCTGCGAGCTGCTCAACCGTGATGATTTTGAAGAACTTGTATTCCTCAACTTTGGACGCGTTCATGCCTGGCAAGGCGCTCAATGGAGTGCCGGTGACAGCTTCTTCTTGGCCAGCCTTCCACTTGTTGTATCGGTCCTGAAAGCGAAAGATGTCCTGCTGACTCAGCGGACGCTCGATCACAGAGGACTTGTCGCCCGGCACATGAATGCGGACGTAGTCGATTTCCTCGTACACAGCGCGGCCAGCTTCCCGGCTTTTGCCGGGTTGCATAACTGCTTTGCGGAAGAACTCGATGTAGAGCTTGTTATCGGCTGCAAAGCGAGTCTCGTCCGGTTTGGAAAAGTCGCTTGGCTCGTCGAAGATGGTTGGTGTCGTGGGTTGCATCTCTTTACCTTTTTTTTATTTAAGCGTTGGTCTCGATCTTGAGATCGGTACCAGGGGAACCACCGATGCGGGAACCGCCGATGGATGCACCGTCAACGCCTGTCAGGCCAATGCCTTCACAGACGGCTCCAGTGTCTTGGGAGGCAGCCGTATCGACGACTGCGGGAGCGGCTGCAGATACTGCTGCACCATAAGTTGCTGCCATGATTTATTCCTTTCGTTAAAAAACCCGAGGGGTTGTGGGTCTCCCCAGTCCCTCGGGAAAGGGAGACCCACGACGGCCCACCAAATTAGTTTTGGATACGACCTTGGAACTGAGCACCAGAGGTGGTCAGGTTGCCGGCCCAAGCCAAGATCTGAACTTCAGCGTCCTGGTTAATGGCGTAGCGACGGTTGGGGCTCAAAGGAACCATGTTGCGGTCCTTGTGAGGGCGCCACTTGATGTATTTGCTGTTGAGCATGAAGCCAGTGTTGGCAGGGCAATAGCCGCCAATACCGCCGTCGAGAACAACGTCAGCATCCATGAACTTCAATGTGGGGAAGCCCAAATTGCCAGTCTCAGGAGATGTGAAACGCTGCTGGGCCTGCAAGCTGCCCATGTAGTAAGACCAGTAGTTGTTGTCCAACACGACCAAGTCAGGACGGTCAGTGCCGCGAACCAATTGAGCCCACAAAGCGTTCAAACCAGCCTGGATGGTGGTTGCGCTGGGGGTAACGGTTTGAGCGCTGAAGTCGTACAGCTTGGAACGCCAGAAGGTCCAAGTTGCGCGGTTGATGCCACCGTAAGTGCCAGTGGTGGGGTCAGAAGGCACAGCGGCGTTCAAGCCAGTGACTTCTTTACCGCCAGAGCCAGTGCCGTCTGAGTAGATGGACTGGGCCAACTGGTTGACCATAGTGGACTCGGCCACGTTCAAGCGAGCCTCGAGCAAATCGATGAATTGCTCTTTGCCGCTGTTTTGCAACATCTCGAGGCCAGACATCACGACGGGCACTGCGTACTGCTTGATTTGGAATTCAGCAGCAGAGATGACGTCTTGAGCAGCCACAGGCAGCAAGTCGTAACCTGAGTAGAAACCGCCGTTCGCGTTTTCAGCAAATGAGAGTTCTTCAAAGATTGTGTTACCACCAGAGATGGTCTTGACGTTGCCGCGCTGGTTCAAGCGAGACAACAGGGCGTTGTTTTTTGTAACGTTGTCAGCGATCTGACGTGTGCGTGACTGGATCGTCGTTGCGACGATGTCACTTACATTTGGAAAAGACATGATGACTCCTTCATCTGAGTTAAAACGAGCTTGCGCTCACCTTTTTCAGATGCGCCTACGCGAACCTTTCACAGTCCGACTTCGTCGTAGGTGGGACACCGAGGGCGTCTCCTAGGATCATGCGGTGGCTGGGGTGCTTGGGCACACCAGTCGAGATTTCTCTCGACATGGTGTGATTATGGCATCAGCGTGAGGTCATCGTAATGGCCGCCTCAATCGCAGAGCGCACATCGGTGCTTTCCTGCCTCAAGGCGCCCATCGGCGCGGAGCCGGAAACCTGCA
>JACCDW010578265.1_pt1 | contig 26435 bp, 19 predicted proteins | sample 7449781 | NCBI WGS metagenome assembly JACCDW01 (sample SAMN15323449, study PRJNA562643) | freshwater metagenome | isolation source: river surface water | place: USA:Blue River Watershed | collected 2017-08-18
CATATGATGAATTGGTAGGGTATGGCTTAAAGAATTCTCAAGGGAAAAACTAACCTAGTATTTCAAATACGGGGCGGTTATTTTTTGATAATCTTGGAGTGAATTTATTTTCCAAATCTTTGTTTGAGAATAGGTTCCCCCTTTGGCAAACTTCTGTATATATTTTGGAATTTTTCTTTGTAACGGCAAATAACAAGCAATTTCTGTGGCTAATTTCATTTCTTTTTTGGTGAGGTAAAACACTTGCTCATAATCGTTGAAATTGAAATGTTGCGGATGGTAATCGAGACCGTAATCACAATTTTGACGTGTTGCAGCATAATATTCTCCCATTGATTCACCCAAAATGAGCGTTTTTTTATTCTGAGGGATATGGGAGGCCAAGAAGCTTAAGAAAGGCTTGGAAATGCGCTCTGGGCGTTGGTAAATAGCAATGATATGTCGTGAGGCGAAGATTGCAAAACCATTGAGCGCAAGGATGCCTAAACCAATATGGATGTATTTCTGAGATATTACCTTGTTCCAAAGGTTATTGTCCCTCAAAAAAAGAATTCCTAATAATAAGAAAACAGGCAAGTACCGGTATTGCGGGGTGATTAAAAAGAATAAAGTGAATGAAAATGCGAATAATTCTGCTGAAAAGTTTTGCGAAAACCACAGTTTTGGGGTTCTTATTTTGGTGATAAAATGATGAAAGTTAATGAAAGCAATGCCAATGAAAACGAAAAATTGAAAGGGCATTTCTTGATAGTATGGCCAAAATCTATCAATGAAACTCGACTTAAATAGGTCAATTAAATTCTGAGAATTTGGTGTGTGTTTTGTGGTTTGAACTGTTAGTTGGTTAATGAGTTGAGCGATATTGAAATCAATAAAATAGAGACTAAAGATAGCAGGTAAGATGGCTGCGATGAGGTAAGGAATTGATTTTTTAAAAGAAGTTTCAAGGATATTTTTAAGGATCATCACTCCAACGATGGGAAATGTATAAAGGTGAGAAATGGCAATGAGTCCAACAATGAATCCAAGATAGATTTGATTGGTTTTAATTGTTTTAAGATAAAAATAAAGCGAAATTAAAAACATAAGAATGACTTCAATTCTTACACTTCTTGAGAGTTCGAATACGCTTTTATCGAACGCAAAAATGATAATGAGAAATATTGAGATTGTTTTATTGAGTGATTTTGTTAAGATTTTAAAAAGGAGAAAGAAAGTTGTAAGATGCATGATTAAAAAAGGCAGTCTTACATTAAAAATGGTTGGTTGTGCAAATTTTAGCCATAGAATATGCCAAAATTGTATGAGTGGTGGATAGCTGGCGAAGATGTTTTCTGCACCTGGATTGGGCCAGAGTTTAGAGAAATATTGGTGGAATTTTGTGTACTGAATGGCTGGATCGAGATTCATTGTTTCATCGGTCCAAGCAACGGGTAAAGTTTCGAGATTATACAGGCCTAAAGCGGCATAAATGCATAAAAACCCATAAAAAAAGAGTTCGTGGCGATATTTGAACCGCTCGAATGTCAATTATTTGAATGTAATGAGTATTTGATTTTTGTCTACCGCCATTCCTTGAGATACGTGGACATCGTTAACGATACCATCGGTAGGAGATTTGATCGCATTTTCCATTTTCATGGCCTCGAGAACGAGAATTTTGTCGCCTTTATTGACTTCATCACCAGGGTTTACGAGTATTTGAAGAACTAGTCCTGGCATTGGTGCTTTCATATCCGAGATTTTTGGAGTTAATGCATTTTCCAGACCCATTGACTTGAGAATTTCATCGATTGGTTCGGTGATACTTGCATTAAATTTATTTCCGTTATAGAGTAAGGTTAAAGTTTTTGTTTCGTGGTTTATGTTTAGGCAAGTTATGGTGTAAACCTTATTTGGGGTAATGAGCAATAAAGTTTCATCATTTTGTTTTACAATTTGCAAAGATTTAGATGGGTTTTCCATCCAAATGTTGTTTTCATTGATGAGGGAAATTTGTTTGTCTAAAATGTTAACTTTCATAATTTACACGTTTCTATCTATAACGAAATTAACCAAAAGGTTAAGTTGTTTTTTGTGGGTTGGGTTAGCGTTGAGCGAGTCTAGAATTTCAAAAGCTTGGGTTCTAAATTCATTCATTTTCATTGTGGCGTATTGTATGCCATTATGCTTTTTAATGAAATCTACAACCAAGTTCATTTTCTTTGCATCAGGCAAGTTGCTTTTAATGACTTTTCTAATGTCTTTGGTTTCGTGATTTGGCGCTTGCGACATTGCATAAATAATAGGAAGGGTGAGTTTCTTTTCTTTGATGTCGAGCCCTGCGGGTTTTCCACTTTTGTTTTCGCCAAAGTCGAACAAATCATCTCGAATTTGGAATGCCAAACCAATGAGTTCTCCAAAGTGACGCATTTTTTCTAGAATCACGGGATCAGATTGGGTAGAAGCAGCTCCAATTTGGCAACATGAAGCGATTAATGAAGCGGTTTTTTTACGAATGATTTCAAAATAAACATCTTCAGTTGCATTCATGAATTTGGCCCTTTCGAGTTGCAGAAGTTCACCTTCGCTCATTTCTTCAACGGCGGTACTTACAATTTCAAGCATGTCGAAATCTTTGTTTCTTATGCTTAGCAATAACCCTTTCGAAAGAAGGAAATCTCCAACAAGGACAGCAATTTTATTTTTCCAAAGGGCGTTGATTGAGAAAAACCCTCGTCTTTTATAACTTTCATCAACCACATCGTCGTGAACTAAAGTGGCAGTATGCAGTAATTCAACTAGGGAAGCTCCACGAAAAGTTCTGTCGTTAATTTCACCGAACAAACTAGCGCTATATAGAACGAAAATAGGGCGAATTTGTTTCCCTTTTCGTTTCACAATGTATGTCATAATGGTGTCTAATAAGGGCACCTTAGTTTTCATACTTTGTCGGAACTGTTGCTCGAAGAGCTCCAGTTCTTTTTCTATTGGTTTTTTTATTTGCTCGATGCTAGAGCTCATTGCTTCTGCGAATGTACAATTTTTAAATGACTTAAGAACACATTTGAGCGAATAGTATGATTGTAAAATTGGTGGTATCTTTGTAAAAGATGGCTTTAACAAAAATGGTACGATATTGCAAATTAAATAGATGGAGTTTTTTGAGAATCAATTTAATATGGATTTGTATTGGATTGATAGGATTTTTTTTTAATTCATGTAAAATGGCTAAGCCGAAACAAGTTGAACAAATCAAGAAAGTTGTGACATTAGGGAATCATTATAAGAAGTTGGTTGAAACGTTAACATCCTTTAGCAAAGGATCGGAAGGAATATTGAAAGTTGATGCCGACGAGTTTTTAGGCTCGATTGAAAAAGACTATTCAAACTATTCCTTGGATATGGATTTCATCGACTCATTGGCACCTTTTTTAAAAGGGGGCATGATTTACATAGATGTTTATGGTGGCAATTGGTGTTCGGATACCCGTTATGGAATGGGTGGGTTAACGAGGGTTCTGGATGCTTGTGGTATGCCTGCTGAGAATTTTAGATATATCAGGGTGAGTAAGGAAAAGAAACTCATTGATATTCATGTCGAAGGAATTGATATTCCAAAAGTTCCGTTGGTTATTGTACACAACAAGAAAATGGAATTTGGAAGAATTATTGAGGTTCCAAATAAAGGTAAATGGGAGATGCATTTATTGTCGATTATCGACAAAGCATTGAATCATTAGTAATTAAACACTCCAGGCATTTCAGATTTGTCAATTTTTTTGGCTTTTAGAAAAGTTTCAAAAAAAGTGATGGTAGGTTGAAGGGATTTTTGAAATGAGATTGATTTAATGCTGATGATTGATAAGAAAATCAATTCTAAGACACACAAAATAACATTTAATTGATTGTCGAAATATGCTGGACCATAGGTGTCTTGATAATTGACCCAAAGTCCTTCAAGAATAAAAAAGGTACAAATGGCAAATGTGGCCAAGAAAAGTGCGTAGATACGAATATGTTCTAGAGAACCAATTCTCAAAACGATGTACATATCGTTTTCAACACCTTTAATTTCGCCATGAGCAAAGTTTGCAATTTTATGATTACGACTAATTGTTTCAAGTTTAAAATCTTGGTTTGAAACTTCACCGTAAAATGTTTTTTCTACTTTTTCGGTGTTTTTATAGTTAAAGTCACTCAAAAATGTTTTTTCTAACAATGCTTGATGAAGGCTGTTACGATTTTGATCAGATTTTAGGTAAATTGTTTTAAAAGGATAACCGAACATAGACTATTAGATTTGAATTGAGGTATTGTTATAAGTATTCATTGTGTTACAAAGGTCTCGAAGGAGTTCTAAATCATTAAAAATTCCGTTTCCAACCACCACATAATCGGCGCCCGATTTCCATGCGTTTTCGGCATCTTTTGCGCATTTTATTCCGCCACCAACAAAGATAACAGAGTTGACGACATTGCTAACGGCGTGAATTAGTTTTTGAGGGACGGGTGTTTGTGCCCCGGAACCTGCATCCAGATACATGAGTTTTAGTCCTAACATTTCACCTGCAAGGGCTGTAGCTGCTGCAATGTCGGGTTTATCGTTTGGTAGCGGCATGGTTCCGCTCATATAGACGGCAGAAGTTAGTTTGCCGGATTCAACGAGCATATAACCGGTAGGAATTGTTTCTAGGTTGTATTTTTTGATCCATGGAGCTGCGGAAACATGTTTTCCGATCAAAAAATCAGGATTTCTTCCAGAAATAAGGCTCATAAAAAGGATAGCATCGGCATTTTCAGATACTTGCATTTCATGTCCTGGGAAGATAACAACGTTTTTTGCTCCGAGATTTTTTAGTTCTTGGATGCAATCTTTGGTTATACCATTTGAGATGAGTGAACCACCAACTAAAAATAAATCGACACCATTGGCATTTGCAACAGAAAAAATTTCTTTTGTTTTTTGACCATGTTGATCAGGATCGATTAGAACAGCGATACCTTTGTAAAGATTATTTTTTTTATTTTTCAGGTGTTCTAGTACACTCATAATGATACTTACAAAGAAAGTAAAAAATGGTGTTTTTTTGAGTTTTATTTTGCGAATGGCTGTAAATACTTGGGAATACTCACAATGTTAAATTTTTGATGTTGATTTTGTCTAAAAAAAGGTACGATACTATAACTATGATTATCAGCGCATTAAGTGTAACTAATTGATTTTTAATTAAATAAACTATTTCCACACTTCAAACCCTTTTGGTTATTGGTTTTCTTTGTTTTCTGTGGATAAACGAATATAAAAAGTTATTTTTAGATAGATATTTTTGTTATCCCAATTAAAATTAATTGCAAAACAAAACCATTAACTAGATTGTTTAACCAATGACTAAAAAAACCATGAGCAACCAAACAGTAAACACAACTGGATTAGAATTTTCCAGAATGAACACCAAGGCAGGTGTATCACCTTACGATTTATTTGAATACGATTACAGAACATCGGTGATTAAGAAGCCAGATGGAAGTGTGGTCTTTGAAATGAAGAATGTAGAGGTTCCGAATGGTTGGAGTCAGGTAGCGACCGACATTTTAGCACAGAAATATTTCCGTAAGGCTGGTGTGCCACAAGCGGATGGTTCTATGGGTGCTGAAATATCTGTGAAGCAAGTGGTTCACAGATTGGCAGATTGTTGGCGTTATTGGGGAGAGAAACATGGTTATTTTGCAAGTAGTGAAGATGCGCAAGTTTTTTATGATGAGTTGGTTTACTCGTTGTTGAATCAAGAAAGTGCTCCAAATTCACCACAATGGTTTAATACGGGTTTACACAACAGTTATGGTATTGCGGGTAAGCCTCAAGGTCACTATTATGTTGATCCAACAACTGAAAAGTTGATGAAATCTACGAGTGCCTATGAGCGTCCTCAACCTCATGCTTGTTTTATTTTGTCAGTTGATGATGATTTGGTAAATGAAGGTGGTATCATGGACTTGTGGGTTCGTGAAGCACGTATTTTTAAATATGGTTCAGGTGTAGGTACAAATTTTTCAAAAATTAGAGGAGCAGGAGAGAAATTGTCTGGTGGAGGCACTAGCAGTGGCTTAATGAGTTTCTTGAGAATTGGTGACCGTGCAGCTGGAGCAATCAAGAGTGGTGGAACTACAAGAAGAGCAGCTAAAATGGTTTGCTTAGATTTAGATCACCCTGAAGCAATGGAATTTATTGCTTGGAAAAAAGCGGAAGAGAAGAAAGTTGCTGCATTAATTGCTGGTGGTTATGCGAGTGACTATGAAGGTGAAGCTTACAATACTGTTTCTGGACAGAATAGCAACAACTCAGTTCGTATCCCTCATAAATTTTTCGAAAAATTACAAAAAGGAGAAGATTGGGAATTTACAGCTCGTTCTACAGGCGAGGTGATGAAAACCCTTCCTGCGCAAGAAGTTTGGGATACTATTGGCGACGCTGCATGGGCGTGTGCTGATCCGGGTGTACAATACGATGATACCATCAACGAGTGGCATACTTGTCCTGAAGGTGGCCGTATCAACGCGTCAAATCCTTGTTCAGAGTATATGTTCTTGGACAATACTGCATGTAATTTGGCATCATTGAATTTAAGAAAATTCTTCGATGAAAACGCATGTACTTTCAATGTTGAGAGTTTAGAGTATGCTGCTAGATTATGGACAACAGTACTTGAGATTTCTGTGTTAATGGCTCAGTTTCCAAGTAAAGAAGTGGCTCAATTGAGTTATGATTATAGAACATTAGGTTTGGGATATGCAAACTTAGGTTCAGTGTTAATGTGTGCTGGAATTCCTTACGATAGCAAAGAAGCAACTGCAATTTGTGGATCTATCACAGCAATTTTAACTGGTACTGCATATGCTACCAGTGCTGAAATGGCTGCGGTTAAAGGTACTTTCCGCATGTACGACAAAAACAAGAAAAACATGTTACGTGTTATTCGTAACCACAGATATGCTGCATACAACACTCCTTTGGCTTTTGAAGGATTGGGAATCAAGCCTGTTTGTATTGATGAGAAATATTGCCCAGATTATTTATTGAAATCTGCTTGTAACTCTTGGGATAAAGCGGTTCAATGGGGTGAGAAATATGGATTTAGAAATGCACAATCAACTGTAATTGCGCCAACGGGTACAATTGGTTTGTTGATGGATTGTGACACAACTGGTATCGAGCCTGATTTTGCATTGGTGAAATACAAGAAGCTTTCTGGTGGTGGTTATTTTAAAATTGTAAATAACACTGTTCCAATTGCTTTGAAAAATTTAGGTTACAGTGAGTCTGAAGTAGAGGCAATTGTAAACTATGCAAAAGGAAATCAAACGTTCAAAAATGCACCTTTCATTAATCATGAAACTTTAAAAGCAAAAGGATTCACAGATGCTGATTTGGCTAAAATTGAATCTGAAGCTGTAATGGCATTTGAAATTGGATTTATTTTCAATAAATATTCTTTAGGTGAGGAAACAATGAAAAACTTAGGAATTACTCCTGAGCAATACAATCACCCTAAATTTAACATGTTGCAAACTTTAGGTTTCGACAGAAAAGAAATTGCTGCAGCAAACAACTTTGTAGTTGGTACAATGACAGTGGAAGGTGCTCCAGCTTTAAAAGAAGAGCATTTACCAGTATTTGATTGTGCAAATAAATGCGGAAATATTGGTGTAAGATACATTCATCCATTTGCACATATTCGCATGATGGCAGCTGCACAACCGTTTATTTCTGGTGCAATTAGTAAAACCATTAACTTACCAAATGAGGCTTCTATTGATGACATTAAATCATGTTATGAATTGAGTTGGAAACTAGGTTTGAAAGCAAATGCGTTGTACAGAGATGGTTGCAAATTGAGTCAACCTTTGAGTAATAAATCTGAAAGCCAAGAAGAGGCAGATAAAGAAGATAAAGAGGCAGCTGACAGAGACAATGCAATTGCACAAGATGCTTCTGGTAAAGAAAAAGTCATTCGCATTGCTGAAGAATTAACACCAGATATCGTTTTAGAGGCCGCTAAGCGCATTTTGAGCGAAAGCCCTGATACCAAGTTCAAACGTCAACTTTCAAACATTGTAGAGAAGAAAAGACTTCCTAACAGAAGAAATGGATTCACTCAAAAAGGACGAGTTGGAGGACAAACAATTTTTGTTAGAACTGGAGAGTATGATGATGGAACATTGGGTGAAATCTTTATCGATATGCATAAAGAAGGCGCAAGCTTCCGTTCATTGATGAACTGTTTCTCAATCGCAATTTCAGTAGGATTACAATATGGTGTTCCTTTGGAAGAGTTCGTTGATAAATTTGCATTCACAAGATTTGAACCAAGCGGAATGGTTGAAGGACATCAAAACGTTAAAAATGCAACTTCAATTGTAGATTATATCTTCAGATTGTTAGGATTTGAATATTTAAACAGAGAAGATTTGGTACAAGTTAAACCAAGCGACTTGTTACCAACTGAAAAAGCAACTCCAGAAGCTCCAGTGATCTCTGAATTCAAACCAACTTTTAACCCTGAGCCAATGTCATTAGACATGACAAGAGCGATGAAAGCTGAGGCTTCAGGCGTGAAAGATATGCAAGATCATTTGAGAGAAGTTCAAAGTGATGCTCCAGCGTGTAATGTATGTGGTCATATCACTGTAAGAAGTGGAACATGTTACAAATGCTTGAACTGTGGTAACAGTTTGGGTTGTAGCTAAGAATAACCCTAAAATTAAAAAAAAAGACCTTCAGAAATGAAGGTCTTTTTTTTTGAGACAACCTTTTTTGTATCTTAGCGTCTATTACATTAACTAGCGACTCAATAATTTGTTAGCTGAACTAAAAAATATCTTCAAAAAGCACATTCATTTATTGAAAGTAAATGTCGTTTTTTTAATTCTTTTTTTTGGGATAACAAATGTAAATGCGCAAGCAGATTTTTCGGCAAGTCCATTAAAAGGCTGTACTCCTTTAACGGTTGCCTACTCTGATCTTTCAATTAATGCAAGTAGTTGGAATTGGGATCTTGGCAATGGCAATACGAGTACATTGCAAAACCCTTCTGCCATTTATTATAATCCTGGTAAGTATACAATCAAGTTAACAATTATAGATAAATCCGGAAAAACCTATTCCATTACAAAATCCCAATTTGTACAGGCATTTAAATCGCCGAAGGCAAATTTTACGCCAAACCCAATCACTGTATGCTTAGGAGAGAAAATTACGTTTACAGAAAATTCTAGCATTGGCGACACGAACATCGTAAAATATTCTTGGGACATGGGAGATGGAACTGTTCTTTCTTCAAAATCTCCAGCCCATCAATATGGTGCATCTGGTAAATACTCCGTTTCTTTGGTGGTTACAGATGCAAATGGATGCCAAGACAAAATTCAGAAAGTTCAGATAGTTACGGTGAATCCAAAACCAACAGCACAATTCAAAATGGATTCTGCCTATGATTGTAAGGTTCCTACTTTTATTCCTTTTATTAACGCAAGTATTGGAAATGGATTGAGTTATCGTTGGGATTTTGGTGATGGTACAGGTTCAACAACAATGAATCCGCGTCATGAATATACAAAATTGGGTACTTATAGCCCGAAGCTAGTTGTTGTAGATAAGAATGGATGTAAAGATTCTATTACCCTTACAAAAGGACTTTATTTGGGTCCATTAAATCCTGATTTTACATCGGATATTACAAAGAGTTGCGGATCTTCTGTGATTGATTTTGAAAACAAAACGGTTTTCAACGGTGGTTTGAAGTTTAAATGGGATTTTGGAGATGGAACAGGTTCTTCAAATCCTTATCCCTCAAAATTGTATAAAAAACCCGGTATTTATTCAGTTTCATTAACGGTTCAGTCTGTTTTTAGGTCTTGTAGTGCAACCATTACAAAAAATAATTACATCACCATTTATCCGAAACCAGATGGAAAAATTATTTTATCGGATTCTTATCCTTGTAAAACACCATTTACAATAGAGGCCAAGTATCAAGACACTGCTAAAATTGCATCAATTCGTTGGTATTTGGAGGAAGTTGGCAAAGCCAGGATAAAATATGGTGCCAGAAACCCTGAATATTTCACTATCAATAACAACTCAGTTTATAAAATCATTGCTGTTGTCACAAATCTGTATGGATGTACGGATTCATTTATATATGAAAACCTGCAAAATGACATTACGATTATAAATTTAGAGGGAAATTTTACGGGGTGTGTACCATTAATTTTCAAGGGAAATGTATCAATGCAAAGCAATCGTAAAATTATTGGTTTGCAGTGGGATTTTTATGACGGAGATAAATATTTTACTAAAAATGTAATCAAGTTATTTTCAGATACCGGAGTATTTAGTGGATACGTTACAGTATTCACTCATAAAAATTGTTCCACATCATTAGCGTTTAAGGTTCATGTTGGCCAAAAGGTAGAACCTAGGTTTTATACAGAGCCTGTTGGTGAAATTTGCAACAATGCTGATGGTGTATTTTTTATCAATGCAACCAAATATCCCGGATTTACTGTAGATAGCTTTAGGTGGATTTTTGATGATGAAAGTGAGCGGAACACTATGGGGAAAATAAAACCTTGGGGTCCATTGCCAAAGCCTTACGTTAAAACAAATGTGAAGCATTATTACGATAGGGATACCGGATGGTTGAAACCTTCATTGGTAAGTTATCATCATGGTTGTCCAGATACAGTTACACAAATAGATTCAATCAAAATTAAAGCTGCGTATGCAAAAATTGAATTAGATTATGATATCTGTAATAAAACTTTCCTTATTGTGAGAAATGTTTCTACGAAATACACTCAATGGTATTGGGAAATTGATAATAGACGTTATTACACAGATACGGTTGTTTTAAATCCGCTATTTCAACATACAATATTTCTAAAAGTTTGGGATGATTCATCAGGGTGTTGGGATACAACAATGAGGAATTTTGTTCCTTTAGGCCCAGATTTTGGAGCGGTGGATATATTATCTCAAGAGCTTTGTTCACCAGGCTACGCAGTTTTAGCGGCTGAACAATCGGGCAAATCTCTCTATTGGACGTTTAATGGCAAGGATACAGCTTTGGATATTGAGATCGTGAAATTTCGATTTGATACAGCTGGAATATACAATATTGAAACGCATTTTATTTATTCAAAGTACTGTTCAAAAATTGTTAAAAATCAATTTATTGTAGGTGAATCAAATTTGAGGGGCTCAATAGTTCAACCTAAATCGTGTTTGCCTGCGGAAATAACATTATATGATAGTAGTTTTAGGCCTGGCGTTAAACATGCTTGGATATTAAGCAATGGAGATACCGTAAAAGTTAAAAATTTCATCAATAAACATACCATTTACAATTCGTTTAAAGATACCATTTGGGCAAGACTTGTTTCTGATGGTTCTTTTGCTATTTGTGAGCCTAGTACAGTGATCCCAATTTCTGTTACCGGACCTGGTTTTAAATCTCGATTGGTATGGCAACATACATGTTCTACGAGTATTTTGAAGGGATATTTGGATAAGAAACGATTGGCTGCCAATTATACATATCAATGGGATATGGGTGATGGTAAAAAATATACAACGCAAAACATTAGCCATCAATATGTTGACTCTGGTTATTATGTTGTTAAAATTTCAGTTACAGATTTAAATGGTTGTGTGGCTACAGAATCTTTGAAAGTTTATTTCCCAGGTCAAAGGTTAAAAGTTAAAGTTTCATTTTCTACAGTTGGTACAAAATGTCCACCTTTATTAGCTCATTTTAGAGATACGAGTATCTCGGGAAATGTATCGATAACCAAGTGGTTGTGGGACTTTGGCGATGGAAGTTCATCAGTTTTGAAACATCCGAGCCATCAATATGTAAATCCCGGGAAATACAGTATTCGTTTAACAATTACAGATTCTTTGGGATGCTCAGCGACGAGGTTATTTCTGTATTTGATCTTAGTACCAGGCCCTGATGGAAAGTTTAGTTTTACCCCTAAAAGTGGGTGTTTGCCATTAAATGTCTTTTTTACAGACAGTGTGAACAATCAAACCAAACTGAAGGAATGGGATTTTGGTGATGGTGTGGTTTTAACTGGAAATCAAAATTTGCATACTTATAATAAACCAGGTAGGTATATTCCAGCCTTGATTTTAGAAGATTCTTTTGGATGTAAACGTATCATTAAACCTAAAGATACCATTTATGTTTACGATAATCCTAAGGCTAGTTTTAATTTTGAAGGACATTGTATGCGTGATACCGTAAAATTGGTTTCTACTTCTACTTGTAGTGATGCAAATTTTCAGTCATATACCTGGAAATTTACACCTGAAAATTCAACAGATACTGGTCAAAATGTGCGCCATTTATTCAAGTCACCTAAGCATAAAATTCAGTTAATTGTTCAATCTAAACATCAATGTAGAGATACTTTTGAAAGTTTATTTCATGCTTATCAACCGACTGCACAAATCCTCAATCTTAAAGACGTGATTTGTTTAGGCGAAACTTGGAACGGCGATGTTAAGGTGCTTTCTGATACAACAATTCGAAACAGCTATTGGACAATTGACGGAATTCAAACGAGCAATAATCAACTATTTTCTTTAAAGCCATCAATTTCTAAGGTGTATCAAATTCAATATTATGTTGAGGATATTTTAGGTTGCTGGGATACTTCAAGCGTTGGAATTGCACTTAAAGTTGGCGACACCATTGTCCCTCAAGATCCAACTTGGAGGAGGGTGAGTGTGAAAAATGACATTACCCATGAATTGGTTTGGCGTAAGTATCCGAGTTTTGATTTCAAGGATTATGTACTTTATCAAGACAATGGTGCTGGTTTTGCGAAGATCAACACGTTGTCGAATGTTGGAGACACTAATTTTGTAATCTCTGGCGTGGATGCATTGCACAAGAGTTATTGTTATAAAATTGGATCAACAAATCTTTGCAATTACACTCAAAAAGAATTCAATTTAAAGAATCATTGCACCATTGAATTGAGTGGAAAATCTGGTTTGAATTTAAGTCAAATTCAATGGAATTCTTATGTTGGATGGCCAGTTGAGCGTTATTTAATTTACCGTCAAATAGACAATGGCAATTTTGACAGCATAGATCAGGTAGATGGAACTGTTTTGAAATACATAGATACCAACATTCGTTGTTATAAAGTACATCATTATTTGGTGAAAGCCATTGAAAAAGGCGGTTTGAAAGAATTTAGCTGGAGCGACACTTGCCATGTTACACCGCAGTATTTAAATCGTGTAAATCCACCAGAAATGCGCAGAGCAACTGTCTTGAACGATCAATATGTTCGGGTGGAATGGCAACAATTATTGAAAAATAAAATTCCTTTGGAAAGGTTTGTGATGGTGGGTAGGGCTGTAAATGGTGGTTCTAGCGTTCAAAAGTGGGTTATCAATGCAGACAATGATTCCTTTGTTGTGGCTGATAAGTTGATAGATGTAGATCAAACAAGCTCTGTGTACAAGGTTTTAGGAATCGATGAATGTGGCGATAGCAGTGTGTTTTCAACCATTTCAAAATCAATTCTACTCAATGTTCAATTGAATTCGAATTATTATCCGCAATTGAATTGGAGCAAATACATTGATTGGAAAGAGGGTGTCAAAGAATATTTGGTTGAAAGGAATTCAGGACAAGGGTTTGTAACTATTGATCGTGTAAGTATCAACGATACCAATTATATAGATGAACTTCCTAGTTTAAATTGTTTGCCAAAGTTAGAGTATAGAATCACTGCCGTTAGAAATAAAGTGTTTGGATTGGATAGTACTTGGTATTTCAACAGTGTGAGTAATATTCAAGATCCTGGCGTAAAAACGATGGTTTTCATTCCAAATGCATTCACGCCTAATAAAAATGATTTGAATGAAATATTTAAACCTCAGGGTATCTATATTTACAATTACTCAATGAAAATATTTAATCGTTGGGGAGAAAAGTTGTTTGATTCTGAGGGATGTGATATTGGTTGGGATGGTAAATACAAAGGGCAATATGCTCCTGAAGGTGTGTATATTTACCAGGTAAATGTGAAGGGTACCGACGGGAAATTATATCCTTTTTCGGGCGATGTTACTTTGTTGAGATAGTTGATTTTGTTGAATTTCTAAGTTTCATCTTTTTACTAAGTTGAATTTTGTAAATTTGTAGCAAACATTTCAATGGCTTTCGAGAAAATTAAACGCAGTGAGAACTACAGTGAGTGGTACAACAACTTAGTGAATAATGCTGATTTGGCAGAACACAGTGCTGTAAAAGGTTGCATGGTTATAAAACCTTATGGTTATGCAATTTGGGAGAAAATGCAACAGCAATTAGATAAAATGTTCAAGGAAACTGGACATAGCAACGCTTATTTCCCACTTTTTGTTCCCAAAAGCCTATTTGAAAAAGAAGAAAAGAATGCTGAAGGTTTTGCTAAGGAATGTGCAATTGTAACGCATTATCGATTAAAAGCAGATCCTAACAACCCAGGCAAATTAATTCCTGATCCCGATTCAAAATTAACTGAAGAGTTAATTGTGCGTCCTACCAGTGAAGCCATTATTTGGAATACATATAAAAATTGGATTCAGAGTTATAGAGATTTGCCAATTTTAATTAACCAATGGGCCAATGTGGTTCGTTGGGAAATGCGTACCCGTTTGTTTTTAAGAACTGCAGAATTTTTATGGCAAGAAGGTCATACTGCTCATGCTACAAAGCAAGAGGCAATGGATGAAACCGTTCAAATGTTGAATGTGTATTCTGAATTTGCGGAAAGCTTTATGGCAATACCAGTCATTAGAGGTGTGAAAACTGAAAATGAAAGATTTGCGGGCGCTGACGAAACTTTTTGTATTGAAGGAATGATGCAGGATGGAAAAGCACTTCAAATGGGAACTTCTCATTTCTTGGGCCAAAATTTTGCAAAGGCTTTTGAAGTTAAATTTCAAAGTAAAGAAGGAAAATTAGATTATGTTTGGGCGACCAGCTGGGGTGTTTCTACACGTTTGATGGGTGCTTTAATTATGGTTCATAGCGATGATGAAGGTTTGGTTTTGCCACCAAAATTGGCGCCAATTCAGGTAGTTGCAGTGCCTATTTTTAAAACTGAAGAAGAACATCAGGCTATTCTAGATAAGTTTGCAGAGATCTTAGGTCAACTTAAGAAACTAGGAATTTCAGTAAAACTTGACGACCGTGATACCCATAAACCGGGTTTCAAATTTGCTGAGTGGGAATTAAAGGGTGTGCCTTTGCGTTTGGCAATGGGTCCAAGAGATTTGGCAAATGGAACTGTAGAATTGGCTCGTAGAGACACGAAAACCAAAGAAGTGGTATCTACAGATGGAATTGATGCATTTATTGCGAATTTGCTTGAAGAAATCCAAAATTCGCTATTCCAACGTGCTTTATCATTTAGAGATGATAAGTATTTTGAAGCGAACAATTGGGATGAGTTCTTGGATATTATCAATAACAAACAAGGTTTTGCTTACGCTCATTGGGATGGTACCAATGAAACTGAGTCTAAAATTAAGGAATTAACAAAAGCTACAATTCGTTGCATTCCTATTGATAATAAACTAGAAGACGGTGTTTGTGTTTTGACTGGAAACCCTTCTAAGCAAAGGGTGGTATTCGCAAAGTCGTATTGATATTAACGCCAAACTACGGTTTGAGCGTCGCGTTTCGTTAGGGTTCTTTTTTGATCAATTCCACCGATAAAAAAGAATCCTAAATGTTCGTCATTTTCAGATAATTCCAGGTATTTCTTCATTTCGATGGTGTTCGTGCCGTTTCCGGTTGTCCAATATCCTCCAAAATCAGAAAGCGCATTTAACGTAAGATACATATTTTGAACAGCGGCACCAACTGCGCAATATTCTTCCCAAAGGGGTATTTTGTGACTAGGTTTTAGGCAAATTGCAATGGCATGCGACAATTTAGAGGGCAGTAAATTGATTTTGTCTATTTTTTCTTGAGGGATATTGGGGTTTGTGGCCAATTGAATGTTGCAAATATTCTTTGCAAGTTCATCAATTTTTTGTCCTTCAAAAATAATGAAATGCCAGGGCAGTGTGAGCTTGTGCGAAGGAGCCCAATGTGCGTTGGAGAGGAGTTGATTGATCAGGCTTTTATCTGCAATTTTTCCATTGAATTCTTTTGTAAAATGACTTCTACGGGTTTCGATAAGTTGGGTGATTTCGGTGAGGTTCATTTTTTTCTGAGGGATAAAATTGGGTTGACAAAGATTGCAGTAATAATGATGATTGTTCCTATGTAAAATTTGGCATTGAGTTCATTGTTTTCGTGAAAAATAAGAATTCCTAGGATAATGCCATAAATTGGTTCGAGGTTTACGGTTAAATTGGCCGTAAAGGCGCTTAAGTATTTTAGTGAATAGGTGCCTAGATAGAATGTTAGGTTGGTGCAGAATATTGATAAAATAAGCACCCAAACAAGATCTAAAGCCCCATTTTGAAGGTTTGAAGGATCGAAGCTTTGGAGGTCGATATTTGGAAACCAAATAACTGTAGTTGAAATAAACGGAACGATGAGTGATAATAACAATGCTCCAGCAAGCATTTCAATGGCGCTGATGGCAATTGGGTGCAGGTTGTTGATATACTTCTTGTTTAACGTGGTGAAAAGGGCTGCGAGTGCCGCACTCATCAATCCAGTGCCAATGGCCCATGGATAAGAAATATTTTGGTTTTGATTTTGTGGCAATGAAAAACTAATGAAAAGTACGCCTACAATAACGATTAGACCAATAAAGATGTCTTTTCTAATGAAGTTTGATTTTAAAACGAGTGGTTCAATAACGGCTGCAAAAAACGAGGCTGAGCCAAGGCAGGCGAGGGTAATTGAAACTGAGTTTCCAAATTTTATACTTCCATAGAAGGTGAGCCAATGTGCGCAAACAATGATACCAATACCAAAGAAAGTTAGGAAATCTTTTTTAGAAATGGATTTAAGATTTCGCCAAACTACAGGGAGTAAGAAGTAAGCGATTGCAGTAATTGACATTCGATGCCAAACGAGTGTCATTGAATCGTAAGAGATTAATTTACCTAATATGGCTGTAAATCCCCAGAGGAAGACTGCAATATGCAGGAAAACTAGGGCTTTGAATTGGTTAGATTGTTTCACGGTATCTTTAGAAAAAAACAAGGCCGCGCTGAAGAAGCACGGCCAGGATGTTTGTTGGTATATAAAAGCGCGTAACAGTTGGCGTTACCGAATAAACGATAACAATACAAATATACGACGCTGAAATTATTTTGTCAAGCGAAAAAAAGATTAGTTATACTTTCCTTTGTATTTATCCTTAACTTCATTCACAATATTGCGAAGTTCTTGTTCTTTATCTTTGTTCATAATGAGTAGAACATCGTCTGAATCTACCACCACTACGTTGTCTAATCCGCTGATTACTAAAAGTTTGTCGTTAGTTGAAAATACTAAAGATTCAGAACTTTGGTAAGTGCGGATATTTTTACCAATGAGACTATTATTTTGGACATCTTTTTGAGAAACGTCCCATAAACTTTTCCAAGTACCAAGGTCACTCCATCCGAAATCGGAAGGAAGCACGAACACATTTTTATCTTTTTCCATGATTCCATAGTCGATTGAAATACTCGGACATTGGCCATAGGAGATTTCTAGTTCGGTTTTAAAGTTGTGAGAATTAAAATCGAGTTCAGAGAATAGTTGATGAATTTCAGGGAGATACTGTTCAATTCTGTTTACAATTGCGTTGTTACTCCATACAAAAATGCCGGCATTCCAGAGGAATTCGCCGCTATCTACAAATGTTTTAGCGATTTCTTCAGTTGGTTTTTCGGTGAAAGTTTTAACGCTATGGATTCCATTTTCATGCAATTTCGGGTTGAATTGTATGTAACCATATCCTGTATCTGGGCGGCTAGGTTGGATACCTAAAGTAACCAATGCGTCATTGTTTTCTGCGAAATTTAGCGCTTTGGTAGCGGTTTCAATAAATTTAGTTTCCTGTGTAATTAAATGATCTGATGGAGCGATGATACAAACTGCATTTGGGTTCATTTGCTTCAATTTATATGAAGCCAATGCTATACAAGGGGCAGTATTGCGGGCTAGGGGTTCCTCTAAAATTTGATCTTTTGTAATGCCAGGGATATGTTGTAAAACCAGATCAACATAATCTTGATTTGTTACAACAAAAATGTTTTCTTTCGGTATAAATTGGGCAAATCTGTTATAGGTTTGAAGGATAAGAGATTGACCAGTACCTAAAATATCCATGAACTGTTTTGGGAAACTTTTTTTACTAACAGGCCAGAAACGCGAACCGATTCCGCCTGCCATTATAATTACATAGTGATTTTTATTGTTGCTCATAGAGATTAAACTTAAATAATTCCTTCAGAATATAAATCGTGAAGGTGAATGAATCCAAAGTATTCATTGTTTTTGGTAACAATGAGTTGGGTAATTTTTTTGTCTTGCATTAATGTACCAGCCTCTGTAGCCATTTTTTCGGCATCTATAGAAAGTGGATTTTGCGACATGATATCTGAAGCAGAAATAGTGCTCAAGTTATCGTATTTATTGAGCATTCTACGAATGTCGCCATCTGTAATAATGCCTAAAATTTTATTTTGATCGTTTAAAACGGCGGTAGCACCCAATCGATTTTCAGTGATATTCACAATAATATCTTTCCAATGCGTATTTGCTTTGATCGAAGGTTTTTGATTTCGTTGTGCAATTTCTTCACATTTGAGATAAAGTTTTTTACCGAGAGCTCCTCCTGGGTGGAATTTTGAAAAATCTTGACCAGAAAAATCCCTCATTTGTAATAAAGCAACGGCAATGGCATCGCCCATAATGAGTTGAGCAGTGGTGCTGGTTGTAGGTGCTAAATTATTTGGGCAAGCTTCTTTGTCGATGGTAGTATCAATAACTAAGTCAGCAATTTTTGCCAATTCGGAATTGATATTTCCAACGATTGCAATGAGGGTATTTCCAAATTGTTTTAAGAGAGGTGCCAAAGCTTTGATTTCAGGAGTGTTTCCACTTTTGGAGATGGCAATGATGACATCATTTTGTTGAATCATCCCAAGATCACCATGAATGGCATCGGCAGCATGCATGAAGAGAGCAGGTTGGCCAGTGCTATTCATCGTTGCGCTTATTTTTTGGGCAATGATGGCGCTTTTGCCAATGCCTGTGAGTACAACTCTACCATTCGATGATAGTATTTTTTCAATGGCTAGAATAAAATCTGATTGAATGTAATTAGGAAGTACCTTTAAAGAATTGAGCTCATTTTCAATAGCTTCAACGGCTACTTTTTGTATTATATTTTGTTGGTTATGATTCAATACTGCGATTTTTGTTTCAAATTAACTAAAAAAATATGACTTGAAGGCCGATATTTCGTTAGAAACGTTAAATTATTATTATCAATTCAAAAAAAGGTTGTATCTTCACATCAAAGTTTTTAAGACAACGTACAACGTTTTCTTATACTTACTAACTTAACAACACACCGCTTAATAGAGATTGAATATATTGTATGCAAGCAGCATTTCAGGACGCTAAGGATCCCAAAAGATGTTTAAAGGAGTTTTTTGGATTTGACGGGTTCAAGGGTAATCAGGAATTAGTTATTCAGAGTATTTTGGCAGGGGAAGACTGCTTTGTAATCATGCCAACGGGTGCAGGTAAATCGCTCTGTTATCAGTTGCCAGCATTGATGATGGAAGGAACAGCCATAGTGATTTCTCCTTTGATTGCGCTTATGAAAAATCAGGTAGATAACATTCGTGGTTTTTCAAGCAGCAATGGTTTGGCCCATTTTTTAAATAGTTCATTGAGCAAAACTGAACTTAATAAAGTTGTTACGGATATGCTTTCAGGTGATACAAAATTGCTTTATGTTGCGCCGGAAACACTCAAAAAAGAAGATACATTGGAGCTTTTAAGCAAAGTTAAAATCTCTTTTGTGGCAGTTGATGAAGCTCATTGTATTTCTGAGTGGGGACATGATTTCCGACCTGAGTATAGAAAGATTCGTCAAATGGTGAAAACCATTGGTGAAGTTCCAATTTTAGCATTAACCGCAACAGCTACGCCTAAGGTTCAATATGATATTCAGAAGAATCTAGGAATGTTAGAAGCAAAGCTTTTTAAAAGTTCGTTTAACAGAGGCAATTTATACTACCAAGTTAAACCAAAAGGTAGAAAAGACATTGTTCATAAAGAGATTTTATCCTTCATAAAACAACACCACAATCAATCTGGTATTGTTTATTGTTTGTCGCGCAAGAAGGTTGAAGAGATTGCCGAAATGCTCAAAATGAATGGCATTAAAGCTTTGCCATATCATGCTGGCTTAGATGCTAAAGTTAGGGCTCAGCACCAAGATGCGTTTTTAATGGAAGATTGCAATGTTATTGTAGCAACCATTGCTTTTGGTATGGGTATTGACAAACCAGATGTGCGTTTTGTAATTCATTATGATGTTCCAAAGAGTCTTGAGGGATATTATCAAGAAACAGGAAGGGCTGGTAGAGATGGCATGACAGGCGATTGCCTCCTTTATTACAATCCAAATGATGTTGAAAAGCTAGAGAAGTTTATGAAAGACAAACCTGTGGCTGAGCAAGAAATTGGCGGTTTGTTAATTGCAGAAACAGCTGCGTTTGCAGAAAGTTCTCAATGTAGGCGTAAACTTTTGTTGCATTATTTTGGTGAAACATTTGAAGAAAAAGATTGTAATAAAATGTGCGATAATTGCGCGCATCCAAAACCCAAACAAGACGTTGCGAAGGAACTAAAAGATTCATTAATGTGCTTCGATGCCTTAAAATCTGAATTTTCAATGAACCATATTGTAAACTTTATTGTTGGCAATAAGGCAGATTCGGGCATTAAATCTTACGCACATGAAACACATCCAATGTTTGGCATTGGTAAAGAAAAAGATAAATTATTTTGGAAATCATTGGTTCGTTTGGCTTTGGTGAACGGATATTTGAATAAGAACATTGAAAAATATGGTTTATTAAGCATCAATGATGCTGGTAAAAAATATATCGATAAACCAACAGCCCACGAAATGTCGGTTGACGTTGAATACGATAATGTTTCTGAAGATGATTTTGAGAGTTTCAAGTTAGAGACTGTTTGTGACGAAGTGCTTTTTTCTGATTTGAAAGATTTAAGAAGACGGGTTGCAAAAGATAAAGAATTACCACCTTACGTGATTTTCCAAGATCCTAGTTTGGAAGACATGGCCATTAAGTTTCCAATAACCATTGAGGAACTTGCAAACATTAATGGCGTAGGTAAAAATAAGGCTCAAAAATTTGGTGCTCCTTTTATAGAATATATTGAGAAGTATGTTCAAGAAAATGATATAGAAAGACCTATGGATATTGTTCTCAAAGGAAATTCTGAAAAATCAGCCAAAAGAGTGAGCATTATTTTGAACATTGATAAAAAAGTTGACCTTCCAGACATTGCAAAACAGCTTGGAATTGGGTTTGAAGACCTCATTCATGAGATGGAACAAATTGTGAATACAGGAACAAAATTAAATATTAAATATTTCTTAGGTCAGTTTTTGGATGATGATTTGCAAGATGAAGTTATTCAATACTTTAGAACCATTGAAGTAGAAGATATTGATGCAGCAATTAAGTATTTTGACGGTGAATTCACCTTTGAAGAATTAAAATTAATGCACTTGCAATTTGTATCTGATTTGGCTAATTAACATTTAGGGGAAACTTTTTTTATTCGGCATACTTGCTTTGGTCTTATTTTTGCTTTTAGGTTAATACTTTAACCAAAATAAACATCTTGACGCAAGACGGTCTCACATTTGAAGAACTATTCAGGAAATTTCGTCCTGGTTTGGTTGCATTTGCAACTTCTATTATTGGTAAAAGCAATGATGCAGAAGAGATTGTACACGATGTTTTTATTGCAATTTGGAATCAAAACGACAATCGTCTAGAGGCAGCAGGAATCAAGAGTTATCTTTTTACTTCGGTTAAAAATAGATGTCTTAATTTTATTAAAAAGGCAAAGCTAGATTATACTGATTTAACCGAAGATGCTCCAGTTTTTGATGGTGCTGTTAACGCGCACTCTAAGTTAGAAGCCAAAGAAACGGAAACCAAAATTCATGCATTGATTGACATGCTGCCAAATAAATGCAAGCAAATTTTCTTGATGAGTCGTATGTATGAGTTAAGTTACAAAGAAATTGCTCAGATTTTGGATATTACCCCAAAAACGGTTGAAAATCAAATAAGCATTGCGCTAAAGTTTCTGAAAGAGCACTACTCAAAGAACTGATTCGTATAATTCTACGTATTGGGTTAATATTTTTGCCAAATCAAATTCCTTTGCTTTAATTAAAGAATTCTTTCTAAACTGTGTAAATCTAGAATCATCGGAAAGGATATAAATTGCATCTGCTGCCATTTTTTCAACGTCGCCAACGTTTGACAAAAAACCATTCACACCATCTTCAATGACTTCGGGCAAACCACCTGCATTTGAACTAATTACAGGAACTTCGCAGGCCATTGCCTCAAGTGCTGACAATCCAAAACTTTCGCGTTCTGAAGGAAGCAAAAACAAATCACAAACGCTTAAAATTTCTTCAATGGCCTCTTGCTTTCCAAGGAAGGTTACTTTGTCGCAAACGTCTAATTCCCTACAAACTTTTTCAATATGGCTTCTTTCTGGGCCATCTCCAATGAGTAATAATTTTGCAGAAATTGACTTTTGAACGATTTCAAAAATTCGAATGACGTCATCAACCCTTTTTACCTTTCTAAAATTAGAGGTATGCACCAAAATTTTCTCTTGGTTTGGGGCGATGGCTTTTTTGAAATGCTCTCTCGGTTTCTTATTAAATCGCGTGAAATCAATGAAATTTGGAATCACATGAATTTCTCTACGAATATGAAAATGTTCGAGTGTATCGGCTTTTAAACTATGTGAAACAGCAGTTACAGCGTCTGAATTATTGATACTCCAACTCACAACCGGTTCATAAGAAGCTTCTCTTCCCACAAGGGTAATATCGGTACCGTGCAAGGTAGTCACAACGGGAATATTGATGTTGTCTTCCTTTAAAATTTGCTTTGCAAGTAGTGCTGCCGATGCATGTGGAATGGCATAATGCACATGTAAAACCTCTAATTTTGCAGACTTTACAATGTCTACTATCTTTCCTGCCAAAGCAGTTTCGTAGGGTGCATGTTCAAAAAGGGGATATTGAGGGATGATGACTTCGTGGAAAAAAATATTCTCCATAAAGAAATCTAACCTTGCAGGCTGATTGTAGCTAATAAAGTGGACTTCATGCCCTATTTTTGAAAGCGCTTTCCCTAATTCAGTGGCCAACACACCGCTTCCACCAAAAGTGGGATAAAGCACTATACCAATTCTCATATTTATATAACAAAGTTCCACAAAAAATGGCTTAATTGCTAAAGAAATTATGAAAGAAATTGAAGAGGAAATATTTAGTGATGCATATTTCATGCGCAAAGCATTGGATTTGGCAAGTCAAGCATTTGAAGAAGAGGAAATTCCAATTGGAGCCATAGTGGTTTATGAAAACAAGATTATTGGCAAGGGTTACAATCAAACCGAAAAGTTGATGGATGTAACTGCTCATGCAGAGATGTTGGCAGTTACCAGTGCCGCACAGTATATGAACAGTAAATTCCTAGATGAATGCACATTGTATGTGACTATTGAACCTTGTGTAATGTGTGGTGGAGCCTTAAAATGGGCACGATTTAACAAGGTGGTCTTTGGAGCAACAGAACCTAAATTTGGTTATTCAACCATTTCGGAGGGAATTCTTTACCATAAAACGGATGTTGTTAAAGGTGTTTTGGCCGATGAATGTGCTTTGTTGATGAAGCAATTTTTTGCACAAAAGAGAAAATAAATCATTTTATTTTTTGCAATTTCCGCAAAAAATAATTTAAGTCTATCTTTCGTATGCCCCTAGATCGGGAATGGGTTTTCTTAGTTTACCATTGATATCTATGGTCACGGGTGGTGAACTCACTTGGGCTTTTCCAATGGCATCCGACAAGGTATCTAAGGCATAATCGCCAATTGAAATATCAATAAACTTGGGTTTTTTATTAATGAAGTTTAGGGTTGGGTCGAAAAATTTATCTGTGTTAGTAAACTTAATTAGATTACTTTCGGCAGTAACATTGAATGCGGTATTTGTAACTTTATCAATATATACTTCATCAAAATTTCCCCCATAAATAATAGAATTTAGAATTGAAGCAGAAAGGGGTTTGCTATTGAGTAAAGCGCCATTTTCATTGCGTTGGGTGTTTGTAAGGGCAAAATGTCCCTTCTGACGAGATGTAAATCCAGAATATTCAGCGAATGTACAATGGTTGAAGGTGTAATTTCCTCCCAAAAAAGCCAGGAAAGTATAGGATCCGGCATCTGCAAAAAGGCAATTTGTGGCCTTGATACTCGATGTAACTCCAATGATGCAAGCTTGTCCGCAATACTGAATTTTACATTGCTCCAATTCAACGCAAGGGTTAGAACCGTTTCCAAGCGAATCTACACGAATTCCAATGATTGCATTCGTAATTTCTGCATATTTAAAATTTCCGGTTGCGCCAGGAAAAAAGTAAATTCCACCCCATTGATTGGGCAATGTTTTTGTAGCGTATACTGGTTTATCGCCTCTAAATTTAACTTTGTTATTTTCAGAGCCAGTAACTTTAAATTTACCTTGAATGAGTATTCCAGTAAATCGATTTGGCTGTGGGGCAGAGGTGTATACTTGAACTCCTTCAGAAATATTGAAAATGTTATTTTCTAGAACCAAAACATTTCCAATAATGACATAGGGTTTTTTGGTATCTGTCCATGTTGTATTGTTCGGAATAATGGAGTCTTTGTAATAGTGAGCATCCCATCCGTAAGCCCCCAACATGACTTTAGACGTAGTTTGTCCAACAGTTGCCATAAGGCTATCTAAAACCAATGCAGGATTGATTTGATTGTTGGCTTCCAAAGCACATTGGATAAAAATGAACACACTATCTTGAGGACCAATTTCGAGGTTTTTAATTTCTTTACCGGCCACACCATCTATATTCATTTTGTAAGGCGATTTTACGCCACCACCAAGGTTGAAATTAGCTTTCACCCAGGCATTTTCAGTGTTTTTAATGCTGATAATTTTAGTGACTGAAATTGGATATATTGAACCTGGCTGACGGGTGAAAATAGTATCAAACAGAACAGTGTCTTTAGAGAATTTTAGTAAAGTAGAACCGCTGTAAATGGCTTCATCGATGCATGATTGAAAAATAGTCACCATAGAAATGATGAAAATAATGGTTCTATTTTTAATGCAAAACTTCATAATGTGTGAGGGCAAATATCGTTATTTATACATATCCTCATTATGTAAAATGCTCAAATAACTGTAATATCTTTCTTGAGGGATCATATTTTGACTCACTGCTTCTAAAACAGCGCATTCTGGTTCGTGTTCATGTTTGCAATTGTTAAACTTGCATTGATTCATGACCAGTCTAAATTCGGGGAAATAATGGGCAATTTCTTCATCTGGAATGTCTACAACGCCAAAGTCTCTAATACCTGGGGTGTCAATAATTTGGGTATTGTTATTGAGCATAAACATTTCGGCAAAGGTGGTGGTATGTTTTCCTTTTTCGTGAGATTCAGAAATGCTTCCAACCCTTGCCCTAACGTCGGGGAAAAGGGTGTTTAAGATTGTTGATTTTCCTACACCGGAATGTCCTGCGAGTAATATTCTTTTTCCTGAGATAAACTCCAACAATGGTTGTAGTCCTTGGTTTTTTCTGGCTGAACCAACGAGAATGGTTACATCAGCATCTTTGTATACGCGGTTGAGTTCATCGGTTACATTTTGAATTTCTTCACCGAGCAGGTCTGTTTTGTTTAGAAATAAAACAGCAGGAACATGCATAGATTGACAACAAAGTAAAAAGCGATCTATAAAACCTAGGGAAGTTCTTGGAGCGAACAAGCTGGCAACTAAAACAGCGGCATCTAAATTTGTTGCAAGAATTTGTCGTTTAGAACTGAGTTTGTTTGCTTTTCGAATGATCCAATTGTTTCGTGGTTTTACTTCGGCAATTGAGGCTGTATGTTCGTAATTGGCATCGAGTTCTATATTCACCAAATCGCCAACAGCTACAGGGTTGCTTGTGTCTAAATCTTGAAGGCGCATTTTGCCTCTAGTTCTTGCTCTAACGATTTCACCGCTTGAGGTTTGAACAATGTACCAACTGCCGGTAGACTTAATGACTGTAGCTTCAATCATTCATTAAA
>JACCDW010078869.1_pt1 | contig 26433 bp, 29 predicted proteins | sample 7449781 | NCBI WGS metagenome assembly JACCDW01 (sample SAMN15323449, study PRJNA562643) | freshwater metagenome | isolation source: river surface water | place: USA:Blue River Watershed | collected 2017-08-18
ATACGAATTTTAGACATACAGTATATTACACTCGACACACATCCGAAACCGTAATTAACCCAGGCAGATCAGACAAAGCACCAGAAACGACCGAACTATCTACTTCGCACTTCCCGTGCACGTACACATGATTCACAAGCCTAACAGATAGAATGGAGTACTTGCTTAAATGACCAGGGGCTTTTATATATCTTTCCAAACGTTTTGGTATAAAATAATATACTTCACCAACCCCCAAAAGGGTTGACATGCTTGATTTATATAAGTAAAGCACAGAGTTTACGGATCCTAGCTTATAATCCGCAATTCTAGTGAGACCATCCATCATGACTTCGTTATCACGTTTACGATGTGATAATCATAAAATGAAGAAATCAGCGGATTCATATGGGTTTGTCTGAGTATTTCTCTGTCATTCCTGACTGCATGTAAGAAGGCATTAGAATCACCAAGAACAAACACCTTCTTACTGGCTCTTGTTATGGCGGTATAAATTAGGTTTTTATACAGCATATGGCCATACTGACTAGTCATTGGCATTATCACATAGTCGAACTCTTGACCTTGCACTTTGTGAGTCGTGCAAGCATATGCTACTCTTAGCATTTGTCGAGCTTCTTCCACTTTAAAAGTGAATACTTTTTCTTCATACTTAACTGCGGATGAAGTAGAATCTATCCAGTCAAAGATTTTTACGTCTACGGAGTCATTCTTAAGATCGATTTTTAGGATTTTACCTACGTCTCCATTGTATATAAAGCGATCATAGTCGTTCTTAACCACCATAACACGATCACCCTCGACCAAGATGGAGTCACCGATCTTGATCGTGGCGTTCTTCTGCGTAAGAGTACCAGGATTAAGTATGTTCCGAAGCTCACTATTAAGATTATTCACGCCCAAGGCACCATCGTACATTGGCGCTATAACTTGGAAATTTTTATTCACAGTCTTGAGTTTCGAGCATAACTGCATAACTTCGTTCATTACTTCGTCGGTTGAATATGGGATGAATATTACTTCTGAATCCTTATTAAAGGACACATCAATTTTCTGGTCATTCAGAATTTGGTGTGCTATCGTAATAATATCAGAGGTCCTACCTTGTCTAAATATCTTAGACAAGTTAATCTTAGGAACAAGATCGTTCTCTAGTAAACTCTTTAAAACCAAGCCGGAGCCAACCGAAGGCAACTGCGCCGAGTCTCCGACGAGAACCAATATCGTATTCGTATTAATTGAGGAGACTAAGTGATGGAAAATGTTGAGGTCAACCATCGACATTTCATCGACGATTATTGCATCGGAATGGTACTTATTTGAGGCGTTGAACTCCCAGGTCCCATCTTTTTTGCAACCAAGAGCCCTATGGATCGTGCTAGCAGACCTCCCTGTCACCTGCGCTAGCCTCTTAGCTGCGATTCCCGTAGGGCTCAAAAGTGTTACATTTAAATTATGTGATTCAAACAACTGGACAAACGCTGATACGAGAGTCGTTTTTCCGGTACCGGGAAAACCAGAAACAACAGCCACCCTGGATCTATTCAACAGATTCAGAGCCGATATCTGATCATCAGAAAAAGTAATGTTCTTATTTTTCGAGTATGTCGATATGAAATTATCAAGAGACGAGAATTTATGGGGATCGAGGGTTAACATTTTGGCAATGATGCTTGATGATTCTTGCTCCTTCTTGTAGTACTCCGAAAGGTATATGCGATTATCATCGACTGTTACAAGGGAAGTGTTCGCTAATCTCGAGAGAGAGGCATAGAAATGAGACTCAGATAGAAATTCGCCATGAGAAAAAGGTTCTACGGTGAATTTCTTGAAAAACCGACGAGCAACGTAATCGAAAATCTGATTTGACCTAACATAGACATGCCCTTCAGACAGCATGATATCAGATATGACCGCAAGAATTATAGCGTCGATACGCCTAGAATCATCAATATTGATACCGAACCTGACAGCGACCGAATCTGCAGCAGAAAACCCGATTCCGGGAACACTGGTTAGAATATACGGGTTGAGTTCGATCTTGCTTTTAACATCAGTCCCGAACACGGTATATGCTGATTTAATCTGACTAGAACTCAAGCCTAAATTCGACAGATATAGTGAAGTGTTCCTCTGGTCGTTGGAAGATCGCCAGTCAGATATTATAGTATCGCACTGAGATTTTGTTAAGAAGGGAAGCGTTCTAATCGTCTCAATATCTTTCTCGAACAACTCAATAAGATTATCGCCAAGGGTATCGAACAATCGAGCCGCAGTGACGGGACCAATGGATGGAACGGTCGATGTCAGGTACGATATAATACCATTTCTGTTTTTCTCAGGAATTAAACGACAACTCTGGGCTGAAAATTGCTTACCATAGGTCGGGTGAACTACATAAGAGCCAAGAAAAGAAGCTTTTAGGCCTATAGCGAAATTTGTGCCAGGGAAAACACCGGCAACGGCGGACTGTCCACCACCACCATCAATAGCTACTTTGAGTACATAATAACCGGTTGTCTTATTAGAGAAAACCACACCGGTAATTTTGCCAACAATTTCATCCGCCATTTAGTTATCTAGTCTCCGCCATCTTAACAGCGTCATGTTCCGATATAACTGACACACCCAAAGAGGCTGCCTTAACAAATTTCGAAGAACTTGACACCTCATTGCTTATTAAATAAGTCAGTCCCTTCGTAACCGATTCTTTAATGGTAGCGCCGTTATCCGATAACAGTTTTTGCAATGATTTACGAGGTAACCTTGTAGATCCAGTGATACAAAAAGACTTGCCCGAAAGCACACCAGCAGAAGCATCTATGATAGATACCTTCGTCGATAGAGAAGTAAGAGAGTCTTTAGATCTAGAAACCCAGGAAAACAGTAACGCAGCAGTTTTCTCACCAATATTCGGCACAGATTCAAAGTCACGTTGGTTCATCGAAAGCACTTTTTCAAGAGTGTTGAACCCTGAAGAGTATATGTCGTTCGCTGTCGACATACCAAGATTTGGAATGTTCAAAGCGGATAAAAACGTCGGTAATGACATGTTCTTAGACGAATGCAGTACATCAAAGCACTTCTGTGCGTACTTTATTCCGGAAGTAGAATATGCAATGTCTTCAACAGCCAGATCATACAGATCTGCTACAGTCGATATTTTGTTCTGTTTTATCAGATCATCTACTAAAGAGTCGCCCCAGTACAATAATCCAAGCCTAGCGATCCATACTTTCACTGAACCCACGAACCGAGATGGACAGGAATCGTTTCTGCAATACAGTAAAGAGTGCTCGTCAGATAATGGAGTATCGCATAGAGGGCATAAACCAGGAGGCGCGAAGTATTCGAGTTCCATGCCTCATATTACACCCAAATGATCATTCAGCGGATTCAGATCCCTCTTTGGAGGACTCTTCGTCATCAGGGCTATAATCAAACTCGACCTCGACCTCGGCCGAGCCCGAGCCCTCTTCATCGGGCGAGGTTACGGGGGCTAGATCAGACATCTCAGGAGCGGGCGAGCTGGGAGCCTCAGAACCACCAAAGAGAGGACGATCTTCCTCGCCATAAACATCCGCTTCCGTCATAGTCACACGACCTTCGTAGAAGGCCTTCGAGAAAGAAGAGAGCTTACCACCAATGCTCAGAACGCCTTCAGATATTTTTTCTAAGTCGTTCAATTCCCCACCAGCGAAATCACCCTGTAAACGAGCCAGTTTAGCATATAGAACGTGAGCATCCTTTAAAACGTCGGCGATAAGCGAGTTTACGCGCTGCCATTCCACATCTCTATCAGAAGCAGCCACCCTAGTGGAAAGCTTCTCATTTATTTCGCGGGCCACATCGTTTATATATGACATATCGTCACCACCTAGTTATCTCTTTAAAAAAGGGTCTAGAATAGTCAGGATGTAAAATACACTATGGATAAAAATCTGATTGAAAATCTACAGAACAAAGTTAAACAGGCTCAAGAAGCATATTACAATCTAGATCCAATTATGAGCGATGAAGAGTACGACGCCCTTATCGAGGAACTCAAAAAGATAAACCCACTCAGCAACGTAGTCGTCTCCGTGGGTGCCACACCGCCCAGAGATTCAATGCTGAAAAAAGTAGTACATAGAATACCCATGGGTAGCCTCAATAAGGCCACTTCTGAAGAAGAGATATCTAGATGGGTGCTTACGACAAAATCTCGAATGTTTCACGCATGCCATAAAATAGACGGGTGTTCTCTTGAGGTCATATATAAAAACGGAATACTAGATCAGGCGGTAACAAGGGGTGACGGCCTAGAAGGGGAGGACGTAACCCACAATGCATTGCACATTCAGGGAATCCCAAAATCACTTCAAGTATCAGGAGATCTGATAGTCAGAGGGGAAGTGGTTATGCACAAAGATGTATTCGAAAGTAAGTTCAGTGCGAACCACGCGAACCCAAGAAACACAGCTACCGGTAAACTCCGAGACACCAAGTCGACCGAAAATGATGCCAAACATCTGAAGTTTTACGCTTTTTGGTTGCACCAAGAAGGTACTTCACAGAACAGCCACGACGAAATGCATCAACGTCTAAATTCGTACGGATTTTCAACGCCTTTAAACAGTATCACGGGGACTCAAGAGGAAGTGCAAGCATACTTCATCGATATAGTATCTCGAAGAGCCAGCATACCGTATGAAATTGACGGGGTGGTGGTCTCAGTTAATGATATGATAGACCACGCCAGACTAGGCGAAGACCACATGAGACCGAACGGGTCAATAGCCTACAAATTCCCACCATCGATGGAATCCAGTCGAGTCCTAGATGTCAAATGGACTGTTGGTCCAACCGGGAGAGTGTCCCCGGTAGCCGTAATCGAGCCGGTCAATATAGGTGGTGTAGTTATTAAGAATGTGTCATTACAGAACTTAAAGATGTTCAGAGATCTTAAGCTGTTCAAGAACTGCAGAGTGTTAGTTACTAGAAGAAACGACGTCATACCATATCTAGCGAAAAATCTAGATTTAGAAGATGATTAATTCACGTCAGCATCTTTAAGCATGTTTTCTATATTTATCATGGCTTCGAACGAAATACACGTGATGCGGACTTTCTTATTATCTAATGACTTAAGTAATTCTTGAATCGAGAACCCAACGCCGTCATCATCTACGATTACATACTCTTGCTTTAATTCATCATATCTTACAATCCCGTCGATTATATTTCCAGCATCCATACCATTATCGTATCTGTCTCGCGTGTTGTCATAATCCATAGCACACTATACAGATTCGCCCCGCCAGGAGAAGCTCCTAGCGGGGCGAATCTGTAGTAGGTCAGTTAGCTACAGCCTGTAGTAGTACCACAAGCTGGACATAGATAGCAACTCCCGTTACGATGAGTAATCGAACCACACCTATTGCAAGGAGGAGCATCCAAGTTTTTCTTTGCTGTGGGCTTATAAGACTTTTTAGGCGAAGAGACTTCAGGGTCGACCTTCTTCTCGTTTTCCTGCGTCTTCATGCTTTGGATCTTATGGGAAAGACCGGAGTACTCGCCACCATAATACTTAACATCTAGATATTTGAACAGATAGTCATACAAACTTTTGGCGAATCTTATCTGTTTATTGCTTGTGATACCAGACGGCTCGAACTTCGTATCAACGAAGCTCTCAATCAACTTAGGCAGAGGTATCCCATACTGTAACGAAATCGACAATAGCTGCGTAAAGCCGTTCATTAAACCAGATATCGTACTACCAGGCTTACCGAGACGTATGAAGACTTCACCGGGGCGACCATCGGGATATTCGTTAACAATAATATATCCGCGATACCCATCAAGTTCAAACTTGTGACGCCATCCGGTCACGTCACTGGGAAGAGGATCACGTTTAGCTTCATACTCCTCTACGTCATCATCGCCGGTTAAAGAATCCTCTTTAATTGATATCGGCTCGGGGTCTATCTTTTTCTCGGCTTTTTTCTCAGCTTTTGCCGACAAGGGCTGAGAAGCCTTGCATCCGTCACGATACAGCGCCACGCATTTTAATCCCAGCTTCCAGCTTTCGAGATAAATGTCAGCGATATCGTCGACAGAAGCTGAGTTAGGAAGGTTTACAGTTTTGCTTTGAGCACAAGTGATGAGCGGCTGAATTGCAGCCATCATCTTAATGTGGGCATTCGGCGATAGGTATCGACCAGAAGGACCAGAAGGCATGGCGCAATCAAAGATTGGTAGGTGCTCTGGCTTAAGGCTGGGAGCATTCTCAATGGTGTCGTTCGATTCGATATACCGAGATATAGATTCAACGTCAGCGTCGCTATATCCAAGATTCGTTAGAGCATCGCGAACGGCCGAGTTCACCAACTTAATATATCCGCCGCCCACCATCGACTTGTAACTGACAAGAGAAAACGCAGGCTCAATACCAGTAGTATTCATACCCATCAGGAACGAAATAGTTCCAAGAGGGGCCTGTAGGGTCGCTTGAGAGATGTTATATCCGTAGTCTTCACCAAGCTTAATCACTTCATCCCAGATTTGAGCAGACTTTGCAGGAAGCGCTTCAGAAATCGGATCTGACGGTAACTGCCATCTCGAAAGCACTTCACCATCATTTACAGCGTGAGCCTGCATAATTTTGAGCATTTCCGATTTATTTTTCTCGAATTCAGAAAAGGCACCGACTCTAGAGGCTATCATGGCAGAATTCTTGTACGTCAATCCTGTCATTAAACTTGCTAAACGGGCAGCAACAGCGCGGCCCTGATCCGAGTCGTAGCCGTAGCCTAACTTCATGAGCAACGCACCAAGATCACCGTAATTAGTGCCGATCGGCCTTAATGCGTGCGAATTCTTAGTAATTTCATCTGTAGGATAGTCGGCCTTGGCAATGATCGCCATCTGACTCGTTGAAAACACTCTGATGGCTTGCTCAAATTTATGGAACTGAAACTCCTTACCATCAAAAAACTTGGTCAAGTTAACAGCACATAAATTGCAGGCAGTGTTATCAACGTGCAAAAACTCACTGCAGGGGTTAGAAGCATTTATACGGCCACTGTTGGGAGTGGTATGCCAGTTGTTGATAGTATCCGTGAACTGAACACCAGGGTCACCACAAACCCACGCAGCCTCGGCAATCTCGCGCCATACGTCACGAGCTTTATACTGATGAACCACCTTCCCAGTCTTTCGCTCCTTCGTATGCCACACGCCATCGTCTACTACAGCTTGCATGAAGGAGTCAGGAATGCTCACAGAATGATTTGCATTCTGGTACATAACTCGCTTGTAAGCACCGTTTGGATCATCGTAATTTGTGCTATATCCGATTTCCACTAGCTGGTGAGCAAGTTTCTCTTCCACTGATTTACTGCGGACAAATCCAGGCCTCTTATCTTTGGTTTCCAGAATATCAGGATGATCCATGTCTAGAACCACCATCTTAGCCGCGTTTCTAGTCGATCCACCTGACTTCATGGCCATCGCATACTGGTCTAGACCCCGCATCCATGACATAGGACCGGAAGTATAGGACCCCGAAGTCAATTTTTCGTATGAGGATCTAATGGAAGAGAGATTTGCCCCGGATCCTGATCCGCCAGCAAAAATGACCGACTCTGACTTCTGGAACTTCATGATTCCATCTAGCGTATCATCTACACCAGAAATGAAGCACGCCGACGCAGCTTGGCGACGACCAGGAATACCAAGGTTAAACCAAACAGGACTGTTAAAGGCTCCATACTGGTGCAGTAAAGCGTAAACAAGTTCATCGTTAAAGATCTTAGAATCATCGATAGATTCAAAGTAATTCTGCTTATAGGCCCAAAGCGTTAGTGTGTCGGCCACACGAGTAAACATCTGCTTAACAGAATTCTCTTTGACGCCATTAATGACACGAAAGTATTTATCTGCAACAATATTAATGGTGGTCTGATTCCACCAGGCCGGGACCTCAACGTTTTTCTGCTCAAACGCAATAGACCCATCAGCCTTTCTTATCTCTGCGTCACATTTCTTCCATTCGATCTCATCGAATGGGTGTACGCCTTCCTTTGAAAATACGCGGTCCCACGTACCTGCACGTTTCGACACTGTTTCATCCTGATTCTTAAAGCCAGGAATGGTAGCGATGATAAAGCTAGACGATTGAGCGCTTTGAGACATTTTTTACTCCCTCTGAAAGTCTGATGATTTCAGACTGTAATAGGTATTCGGTTCCTGGCTGGCCTGTCCTATGGTGATGGCCTATCTTAATTAGGTTCTCTAAACCATCCCTAAGGGATTCCTTAGTGTATCTAGGAACAACCGGCATGATTTGCGATTTTAAAACATATGGGTGTACAGCTAACTTAGAACTAATTGTTTGTTCATCAATCCCATTTGACTGGAAAATGCGTATTTTAGAAATTTGTAGTACATGGTTAAGAAGAAAGGCTTGAATCCATCCGGTTTCATCTTCGTTTGCATTTAATTTCTCGTATATTCTGAGAGCGATAGCTGTGTTACCGTCGTTGATTGCATCAACGATGCCGGAAGGAGTGAGTTCGGCCGAAAGAGATATCAGGTCTTTGATATCGCTAATGGAGGCAGTTGTACCCGGCTTAATGAGCTCTGAAATCTTACGAATCTCCGAGTTCAACTTCCGAAGGCGAATTCCAGAATTCACAAAAAGAGCACTAGCAACGTTGCTTAAATCTATATTAAACCTTTTTCCCTCGTTTATGATCCAAGCGACGACCTCATTATTGTTCTTATAGGATTTAAGCGCTGGAAAATGGAACGAACGTTCACCATCCTTGGTTACGAACGCCGATTTGCTATCTAGTACAAAGATAACATTTTCAATAAATGGTAACTTCGGAATTTCCTTAAAACCAAAAAATATGTGAACAGAGTCATCGCGGTCTAAAAGATCATGATCAACAGTGTCGCGGTGGATGATAATATTAGAGGCTAGAGAAGAAGCCGCCTCCTCAAAGGCAGCACGCTCCATCAGGTATTCTTCTTGACCAGTTATGATGGTTCGCATGCTAAGTTAATAACCGTTTACAAGCGCAAGCTTCGATGGTTTTCGGGATTTCAAAATCAGAATCGCGTAATGAATCAAAAAGACTAAATAATTCTTTTGAGTTGTGTTTTCTGGCTGAATGATGCACTATTCTCAAAAGACATTCCTTTTCCGAATCCGATATGTCTTTAAATTCACTTAGTCTAAGATCCAGCACTTTTAGAGCCCAAGATTTATCTATTAACGACAAGTGGAGTGCTTGTAAAGACCTATTACTAAAGAAGTCATTCGATAAAGAGTATGACCCGATGAAGATGTCCTCGTCGAGACCAGGAAAAACGTCTTTCAGGATATTAAAGTCAATTCGCTCCCATTGGATATACTGTCGGATGCGAGATCTGATAGTTTCGCCTAGTCCATCCAAGTGCTGAAAAATGCAAAGGAAAAGTACATTTCCTGTTGACTCCTCAAACGGTTTAAGCAAAAGATCCGTATGAGTTTCATCAAATTTATCAAAATCATTAAATACTATTACTTGTCTACCAGAGTGGTAATTTAACCCTCGAAGAACATCTTTTATCTCATCTGTTTTTGATTCGTGGTTTAAAACAGTAAGTTCGATTTGACTATTTTGACATACGCTTTTAGAAAAGGAGAACTTACCTACACCAGTGGGACCCACACAAGCTGCAACACCACGAAAATTGGCTATGACTTCTTCAGTCCGCTTTCGAGCTGAGGGATTTCCGACTATTTGAGTCATTTATTTTCACAAATTCAATCTTTATCGAATAATACACTTCACACACAGAACAGAACAACGAATTCGCATCACTTGAAGAAACAAGACGGCTTGAACATTCTGGACAATTAAAAATCATAAGTTAAAAGACCCTCCCAAAGGCACACTCCACACATGGCTACACCGAACGCATCTAAACGTGACCGTAGTAGATCTGGCTGGACTCAAGACGTAAGCGTTTGTACTGGGGCACATTTGACCCTTAGTGGCAGCATCTGAACCACGTTTACACTTTGCGAACACGGGAGAGGGATTGGCTTTCGGAGTTAGCGACATCATTATCCTCAATGAAAAAGCTTACCCAACTCTACCCGAGCTAAATCGAAAGACTGCTGCGGATCCGACCGAAACTTCGGAATATTATTAATAGACTCAATGACCAACAGTAACTTATCATAGTCGTGCTTAGGAATGATGTGAACTACTGGTCCCACGTTAGACGACTTTAACTCGACAGCGTAGGACCCCGTAGGGTTATCACTAGAAACGGGAATAAGCAAGCCTAACATAAGCCTTACGACTATCTCTGGATAATAATGAAGGGCGTCTGAACGACTCAGCGGTCGAATCAGACGCCCTTCAAATTTCCGATCCTTGGAGGAACCGTCCATTAGACACACGCTATGGAGGCCGCGATAAATGCATTGCGGTCGTTTATGGCCTTCAAGTAACGATAATACCGGTTTGCCTTCAAAGAAGCAGTCTGAACAGACTGTGAGTCGTCTGGCTTCTGAGAATCCTCGAGCTCCTCCACGTCTGCTTCAGGCTTCGGCGCAGCAGGTAGCCACCGCTTGGTATCAGGGTAGTATTCTTCTAAGGTTTCAAGCAGGAACGGTAAAACTTTGGCGCCTCTAGGCGCGTTAGAATCATAAGTCAAAGAATCAGGGTCTATCTTCTGCTTCTTCAAGTAATGCGGTAATACTTGTTCTAGGAAGACTGTGAATTCCTTATATTTAACGTTATCCAGCTCAGTCTCAGCTAGACCAACCTTATCTAAATAACGAAGTTGCTCGTATAACTTCGACTCTTTGGTGCGCCTACGTGGAGGAGCTTTTTCAATGATACGCTCTTCTTCAGTAAGCTGTCCCTCGGCAGCGGCTCTATCCTGCATGGCCTTAATCTCACCACGCGAAAGCGCTCTATCCCAAGGCTCGAAGCTGTCGATAATATCCTCGGTAAAGCCGTAATCTGTCATAAGGCAATCAGCTAAGTACTTATCATATTCCACTAAGTTGTAGAAATGGAGAAGATCGTCTTCAGACAAACGCAAACATTTTCTTAAATCTGTAATCTGAGTATCGACGCCTTCCTCGGGAGGCTTTCCGGTCGGCAACAGCTGTCTTTCTTCGAAAAGCTTCTCCAACTTCTCAAGTGTAGTGCGCTCCTCCGGTGAGAGCTTTCTAAAGGAGTCATGCCACAACAGTAAGTTATACTTATCTTCAAGAGACATCGTCGTCTTAGTGCGCACGATATCGAAAATCGGATTTTCGCGTTCTTCGCTTAGAATCTCCCCGAAGCCTGGAGGTAGAACCGCTTTATATTTTTCGAAAAGCTTGACTAACTGCTTATACTCCGGATTGTTAGCGTTCATTTTGAGTACTTTGTCCGCTAAATCGAGTATCTTCTGGCGGTCAGGAACCGAAATCGCACTAGAATCGAATTCCGGATCCTTTAGCTGGGTTATAACTCCCTTTAAGGCCGTTATGTAATTCCTAGAAATCGGATTACTAAGTATTTCAACAAGTTCAGACGGTATGGATTTAGAGTTTGTCTTTAGAACGTATATTAGGTCGTTTAAGTCACTGTCCGTGGCTTCTAACTTAAGTAATTTCGAAGCCTTATTCTTAATTATTTGCTTGTGCTTATCGAGCACAGGCAGCGAGTCTACAGAATCAATAAGAGTTTGTAGAGCAGCGTTGTAATCACGAGAATCGCCACTCATATATGAATCGACAGCACGCTGCAGAGTGTCAGTATCTTTTCTTCTTTGGTCGTCGAATCTTTTTTGTTTGTTCTGCTTCTGAATTCGAGTCGAGTATTCTTTATCACCGCCATAGTATAGATCCTCTATGGCTTCTTTCTGCTCATCCGTTAGAGAGCCTCTAATCGTCTTCAGTACGTTGTCACGCACTTTTTCGACTAATTTACGACCTGATTCACCTTGAAGACGTTTAGCCGCTTCAATGAGAGTTTTCACAGGCTGCCAGTTGAATCCTTGTGCACGAGCGATATAACCCTTCTCTAACAGTTCCTCGAATTCATTCTTTTTAGTAGGCTGGACTGGGCTTGGAGGGAGGTTTTTCCTCAAAGTATCGTCATCATACCCATAAGACTTAAGGTTTTTCTCTTGCTTCTTGATTTTCTCTTTTAAGGCCTCGAGCTGATCTTCTTTAGCTTTCGTCCAATTCTTAGCAAGTTCCGATCTCAGTTCCTTTGCTTGGAACTTTGTGAATCGGTAGACCGCCTCAAGGTCCTTTTCTTCCGGCAAGAATTCAAAATTCGACTGATCTTGAATTTTCTCTTTGAACAAGTCGATTAAGTTCGACTTAAAATTCATATTTTTATCAATACCGGCTACGAAGTCACCTTTTTCTCTATCAAAGACCATTTCAAAGAAGGCTTTGTGGAGCTCCTTCTCAACATCATCTCTGCCGACATTATATACAAGCCGACGAACTTTAGGAACCAGTTGTTCTTGCGGCTGAATAGATCCAACATATTCAGGACCACGCTCCGCAATTAGCTCCTTTTCAAGCCTGGCAAGGTCTTTACTCTGGTCTTTGGTCAGCTGATCATTCTCTTCTAGATGCAACAGATAAGAATAATAAGTTTCAGGGTCCTGCTGCGGATTCAGTACGCGACCTAAAACGCCTTCTAAGTCACGAATAGCAAGACCACTTTCTGGGTCAGATGCTTCTTCAGACGGAGGAAGTGCAGAGTATCCGCTTTCGACCTCTTCACCTTCGGAGTCACCACGAGAGAAGACGTCGTATGTTTCCATTCTTGGCTTACGAACCAGAACGGAAGATGAAGGTATTTCATCTAAATTATAGACGCCAGTCATGCGCTCGACAAGCGCCTCATATTCCTTCTTCTGTTTCGCATTTAGACCCTTGTTCTTCTTAGGGTCTTCTTCATGTTGCTCTAATAGGTATTTATAATACGCATACTTGTTAACATCATCCGCAGTTGTGCGCTTCACTGCTTCGGTCTTAGCTTCCGAAGATATAAAGTCATACACCGCGCCAAGGGCCATCTCAGCCTTGCTTCTTTGCTTGGAACCAGGCTTCTGAACCTTCTTAGAGGTTTCCCAAGGATTAATATTAACTTTCTTTAGCTTCTTACCATATTTATCTGTTCCGCCAGCCATGGACCTGGCCAGATATTCCAAACGCTGGTTAACAACATCTTCGGCGCTGATGTTACCGCCCTTTTTATCGCGAGCCGCCCATAAAGCCTGGTGACCAACAGTTATGGCACGACCACGAGTAAGAGGGATCTGCTCCTCTGGAGGAAGATGTTTGTTAACAATTTCGATAACAGCTCGACCCGTTAAATACTTCGTTCGAACATCATACTGTTCCGAAAATCCGACAGAGAACTTATCCTCATCCTTCTCTTTCTTAGGCTCAGCCTTTAATTTCTTTGGGCTTAACTTAGCGAAATCAATATCTGAAAGACGCTTTTTAAGAGCCCGATTTAAGTTGTTGAGCTCAATTTGGTCGTTGTCTGACCAGAGATTAGACTGGAACTCTGACGAACCATCAGTCTTATCAAGCTTTTCAGCGTTGAATTTCCATTTCTTAACCAACTCGTCAAATCTATCCTGTAATTCTAGGGTATCAGATTGAAGATCTTCTTTAAGGTCTTCAATCTGCTTAAATCTCGGATCAGAAGGATTTTCGGTCAGAGCGTTTATGTCGCGCTTGAGCCCTGATATTTTGTTTTTAAGATACCTATAGTACTGATAGCTGAATTCCCGTTCTCTCCACAGTAGATCCTGGTAATCATCTACCATAGACTTCGTAATTTCCGCTTCTGATTCCTCAGGGGATGGGCTTTTATCACCCTCCGCCGCCATACGCAGCTTTAGGTAACCCCAGAGAAAACGAACCTCAGCAGAAATACGATTTAGCATATGTGTCACCCTCGCGAAGACACATATTACTAAAGGGCTATCTAGGAAACAGCTCGGAGAGCGACCGTACGCATCTTTGAGAGTGCCGAATTCCGAATCTTCGTCACCTTTGAAACAGGCATATTCATGCGTTCAGACACTTCTTTGACGGACATTTCATCAAGGTCTGCATTGCGAATTACTGCATACTCTTCCGGCGTTAAGCATGCTTTCTGAATTATGCTCATCAGATCCTGAGTATCCTCCGAATGCTGAATATTTAAGTCTTCAGAAGCACTGGACTGCTGTTCAGTATTAGAATCTTTGGAGGGCATAGCGAAGACATTATCGTCTGAGTGCTTGGTAGACTCCGACATAGCATCCTCCGAGCGACTCATCAACTTGAAGTAGTTTATAACGTCATTGTCGATTATCATATTCGCATACTTCAACAGACCAGCATCTACTGTCGCTTCCTTGGGGGGCCGCATGATGTATCGCGGGAGCTTAGCAATACGATTAGTGTTATGCCAATTGCGCAGATATCCTGAAAGCTGACTGTCGTTCCAACGAAGTTTAGCCACGGCTTTTGCAACAGATGGGTCAGTCCAACGATGATTTAAGGAGATACCCTTAGAGAGTAGGGATTCCTTACCGCGCCCACATTCATCACACCGGTTAGACCGATTCTTATTATAGTGGGCTACGCAAAATCCACGGCTAAAGTGTTTTGAACCGCACCCTTCAACACCACAAAGGCCGTCTTTAGAAGAAATAATGTACTTCAGGTTTGTACAGCAATGCTCGGTGAACTCAGAAGGCCTAACTCGACCCTGACGATAAAGAGACTCGAGAACACCGTAGTCCGATAGTGAGATTTCAATCTTCCCATTTGGGAGAGTCTTGCCATACCCAAGCAGACGTAAAAATCGCTCGGTATCGATAGTGTGATTCTGGATTGTATAAAAATACCTCTCATAATCGAACTTAGCAAACTGAAGGATGTCTGTAATTCGCCACAGAGAATCCGGGGAAGAACGCTTACCATAAGCTGGGGAAAGCGCACCAACGTTAGTTACTGGTACACCGCCGAGCATGGCACTAGCTTCAGCAAGATCTACAAGATCATTTGTAAGATGCTTAAAGAACCACCGAGAGACAAAGTCTTTGGAAAGCAGTCGAAGACGGGTGCGCTGGACTGAGTCAGGGATACGGTCTTGATCTCGTTTAAAATGCTTGCTGACCTTGCCGTGGACCCAAAGGTGCCATTGCTTCAAGAATTCTGAAGTGGTAGGGATCTGAACACGAACGTAGGAATCATACGAAGCCATCTGTATTCTCCATGCGGCGAACGCCTCGCCGACTTAACGGAGTTAAACGAGAATTGCCCGACTTATTAAATTATAGCATACTATCGCGTGGCTTGTCAATATTTGATGTTAAGAAATGCGTCGCATCTTGAAGTCTTCGAACATATGACATACGGTGCTTCGAAGCACGATTAGCCTTCTTACAAGACCCAGATAAGTAAGCTGATAGTCTAAACTCTTCCGGGTAATTCCGACAGGTATCTAAGGAATTACGAATTACATGAAGACCGGCACGAATGCACAGTTTTCGGTCATTTAAAAGGTCAGCCCCATTGAACTGCTCTTTCACGCCTACCTTGTAACTATCGCCTACGAAAGAAATAGCAGAAGTGGATAAACCACTTTTTCTTCTACCCAAACGAATCTGCATTAAACACCAATTTTTTCCATCCGACCCTAGACTAACATCACCACGACCGTATTCGACATCTTCGGAAAAATGAGATTCGGACTTCATAGTAGCAACTACTAAAAGCATTGTTTTTATTTTGGAGGGGTCATCGAGAAGATACGGCTCGGCGGGATCATAGACAACGCTCACTATATCATCGGCGATCGCTTTAATTCGTAAGAGTTCTTCCCCAATGGGATAAACGCCGTTAGAATCAAGATATGCCTGGCGCGTTAGTTGAAGAGCAAGATGTCTCTCATATTGACGAGGATCGGTGCACTCTAGTATCGAAGGACACCGCAGAGACAGAGGTATCAAAATCACTGTAAAAAACACAGTCCATTTCATTCTTTGCTCCATTCGTAATATACCGTCAACCCAGGATAACGTCCACCAAATTTTAAAAGTCTCCGCTTGCAGACATAGGTTCCGACAATGCTCAGTTTTTTCTTAGTCTGAGTGATTGTCATATTAAACTCTATAGCCTGTCCTTCTTCAAGCAATGGCATACCAGCGACTCTATACTCCACATGCACAGGTAAATCAAGAAATATGAAATAGGTCCTAGGGCTTACGGACTCCGTAATAGCAGTAGTAAAATTCTCATTAAGTATTTGCGATTCCATATTACCTCCAAAAATACACTACAGGAAAATGTATGCCAAAACAAGCGAAATCGGACGACGAGTTACTCAAGAACGTAGATTATATGATAGAAAAAGCATTGAAAAGGTGCGGTAGTCACAAAGACAAAGACTATTTTAGGAGCATACTAAAGGATCTGATACAAAATAATTCGATACCTGTCGAATTATTACAATCATTACCTGTGAACGCGGGGGAAGTAGGAAAAACAAGATTTGATCAGATATTCGATGCAGCAATGATACTAGCATTCCCAGACTACAGAGAGGAGACTCTAAAACAATTCCTTGGTGAAACATTTGATAAAGACATGAGAGTATGGAGAGTGGTGCTTCCAGAAAAATTCAACATTACACACGTCTTCATTAGGGCAAAGTCATATCAAGATGCATTTGCTCTCGCGTGTGACTACGCATGCAGAGTCTCTCTCAGACTATATAGAAAAATACCCACCGACCTGACAGTAAGAGTAATGTTCATTACAGAGAAGGCTCTAAGAAGACATCTTGGCATGAGGTGGGCGAACAGGGTGAAAAAACGGAAACAGTTACAATTGAACGGTCGAGAATTCACGGCAAAACAAGTGAACGGAGCTAGAATCGCTGCATTAGGCCATTTCAGTAATGACTCGAATAGGTCGATAGCAAAGTACGCTGAAGTCAGAGATCTTGTGAGGGTACGACAAAGAGCTGGCCTAGTTAAACTATCGGCCGTAGAGTTAGAGACTCTTAAGAAACCTTAAGGTGGATTCCTGGAGATGCCTTGAATATACTCACATCATGTCATAAATGCAAAATTGCAAATTATTGCGACCAAAAGGGGTCTTCACCGTTGGTATTGAGCAATAAGAAAGAGCTGTTATGTCAGATAGTAGGTGGATATGGGAGAGTAGACATAGATCCGAAGCGGCTAAGCGACACATCGAAGAAGAAATTCAATGAAGGAAATAGGTGTGTCTCAATAGTTGAAGTGCCAAAAATAACAGACGGATTCGTTCATCGTAAAACGATTTCCGTATTCCATCCTCCGGTCAAGCACCCAAGAGAAGTATCCAATGTCATGCTAGATAAGATCTACGTAAGAAATCATAAGTGATCTCCGATTTTATCCGGTTTAATGGCCTTACACCATTTCATTAGTTCCGGATAAAGTCTCTCGGCTTCTTCGAACATCCTATAGGCAATTCGTCGGTAGCTTATATGGCCGGACTCGCGCGTTCGCAGTTCGACTATATAATAAAGCTCCTTGAGATCCATCAAAAACATCGACCGGTGATAGTACCCCATCGGCACCAAGTATTGAAGAAGGACTGGGTTTGAGACTACATTTTCATCCTCGTAAGAATGGACCGAAGACATGATAGTGGAGTAAGCTGAAGATAAACCAGTATTCTTAAAGTCATCTGGGATCTCGAAACCAATGTGGGGTGTTAAAGGCTCAGCCCACTGTTCACACCTCCTGTGCCGTTGCAAATCGCGGTAGGCACCATAGTCCATGATAAGCTCGAACCCAATTCTAGGCAATTTAAAAACGGACGGCATATTTGAATTCGACCGCTTACTCATATGATCCGAGAATGAAAGCCAGTCAACACCATAGCTATCGGAAAGCATCCTTTGAACTCTATCGAAGCCGTCAGGTTCATGATAAAAACATTTAACGTCCGGGCCTGAAGTTAGTGATGAAGACAAAATCGTTTTAAACGGAAGCTCCGAGTAGTCTGGCTTTGCGTCGTTAACTAGACTAGGCGCGACAGTGGACGCGGCGGAGAAAACCAACTCACCTATCTGGTTTATTTCAGGGTTAGGGTGCGACCTAGCAGCACTCACCAAGTATCGGATATCTCTGAGATTCATAACAGCGGCCAAACTAGTGCCGGTTCCAGCAGGAAGAAGATACCTTAAACTATCGAATGCACGAGCTTTAACTTTAGCTAAAGCTCTGGTAGATTCATTCCTCTCAAGGCCCATGTGAAGTATGGCATTATCGATAGCGAATGGATATAGTTTCTGGTAAGCATCATAAAATCGCTTAGCAAAATGCTTCATACTATCAGGAGCGCCAGGCGGCAATACGAGAGAGTCGGTACCAAACACCTGGTACCGCGTACTTTTTTCTGAATAACCGGCGCGCTGAAAGCTCTCAATGAACTTTGACGCAACCATGCTTACATTTTCGAAACAAATCGGTAGAACACTTAGCTCCGCTACGCTCGAATGTCCATACTTGACTACCCATTTATCATAAAACTTATCGGCTTCTTGTTCGGAGATCTCAAGCAGTGTTTCTCTGGCCGATTTATCGGATCTTGAGTATTTGGCCAGTACAGTTGCTTGTACAGCCGGATGAAGAAGTCGACCATCTTTGTCAGTAAGAATAAACACATCAGGGTTCATAAAGGAGTCTCCGATTGGACGTTACTAACATACAGTCAAAGCTGAACAACGTTAAAATTCCATACGTTAAGTCACTTCATTCATTTGCGGATGTGCCACCGGATTTTAAGCCGTGGAACGTGAACCTATCGCCTTCTGCTCTATATAACTGCTCGGTCTCATGCAGAAAGGCCATGAAGCTAAAAACCCCAGAAGTGAAGTGGGTTAGCATAAAACGGTGGGTAAGTACCACGCCGAGCGGAATAGTACTACCGGAAGGCTGCTTTTTATCCATAAAAAGGAAAGAATCGTTCGTACCATACCCGACGCCGCATCTTGAAAAACGCGATTTCATACTGGTGATGTTCCCATATGGAAACGTGTGGTCGCAGATAGAACCCGAGAACCCCATCACAGAAGAGTGGCTTTTCAGTGAGTCTGGCGATAAACTAATGTTCGAGAGACTAATCGACAAAGACGCGCTAAATCCGATACAGAATTATTTTAAACTATGCTACGATTTCATGAAGGATAACCCGGACCAAATTGGAATTCATTTAAAAAGAAAGAAAAATATGAGGTAGGCCCCAGGAAAACCCGAGGCCTACCTCAATGTACTGCTATTTCTAAAGACCTAGCTTAAATCGATGATTTCTTCATGGGAAGCTCCGGTTCCGATTAGAGTGACCGGCAGGTTCGCTGTCTTCTCTACCTTGTCAATGAAAGCCCGGGTTTCCGTGGAGAGCCTCTCAAATGCCTCCTTCCCTCCCTTTAATCCGTTATCCTTCCAGTTCAGATACTGAACGAAGTTAAGCGACAGCTTGGTAGCCCCGTTCGTTCGAACAGCATCCTCGAGGCCTAGGAAACTGAACGTGGAGACACGACGGATTCGCTTTGTCACGGTCGTTCGTTCTCGTTCAGCCAGGATCTTGGCTTCTTCGGGAGGCATACCCGCCTGAGAAGCCACGTACTCCCAAGTCAGCTCCTTACAATCCGGATAAAAATCTCCGGAAAATCCCTTTTGGATTCCATCTTCGACGACGTTTCCGACGCGAATCGGGAAAGTCCGGAGGTTTAAATAGACGTCTCCGACCATAGACGGCGGTACCGCCATGTGGTCCATGGCAGACTGAACGGTGCAGTTCCGACTGGTGCAGAACGGATAATGGGATCCATGATCAATGCTCAACGCATAACCCTGGGAACCCTCATGAAGCCAGGTCTCCTTGGACCCGTCAATCATCCCATGTGTCATGTTTCGGAATTCGAAGGCATCAACAACGCTGATCTTTTCCAGAAGCTCATCGGTGACCTCAACGCCAGCTCGGACCAGCCAGTCCGTCATCGGCTCGCTTCCGGCTAGAAGAACGTCGGGCCTACGAAGCACCTTGTCGGCGATAGCAGTGCCAGAGCCTTGCATAGTAGAAGCGATGTGCTTCGTGCTGTCCTGACCGTCGCGTTCACGGGCCGCGTGGGACTCGAGAACGAGACTGGCTCTAGAGTGAATGAACAGCCTTGGCCTTCCGCATTCCTCCCACTCTTTGACGAGCTGCTTTGGGTGGAACCCGCTGCCCGGGCTGATAAAGCCGTAAATACCAATACCTTTCTCTTTCTTGAGAGCCATTGCCGTAGGGATGGCCTTAGCGACGAACTTGTAACCGGAAGGAAAAACGACAGAATGACCAGCATTGGGGAAGTTACTAGAACTGACCTTAGTAATATTATGCTTGTCGGCCAGATAGGTAGAAATCTTACCCTTACCAGAACTACCCCAAGAAGCATCGAGAATTACGTTGAACTTTCCATTCTGCATTTAGTTTCTCCGTTTCGTGTTAAAGAACCCTGGACATTACATCGTCGGCTTTATCGTACAGTTCCTGAATCGTTCCATCGTTTTCTACGATGAAATCAAATTCAGTATCTGGTATCTCCGTTTGTTCCATTTCCGAACGATGATTAAACGGAGGAGTATTTATGGTCGGATGTTTGATGCGAATAAATATTGGTTTGCAAGCGTCTTCGGAAGCCGCCCTAGCTAGTCGGAACTCATGATGGTGACGGAAATCTGCAAAGACAGTTATAACACTACGATCTGTGCTGGAGACAGGATTTGCAATAACCCCTTTCATCCTATCATACCCATAAGCTCCTGTGGCAATAAGCTTATGGATTTCGATGCCTTTTCGCACCCATGTGTCCCCATACATGAGATTCATAAGCTCACAATATCTTTGTAGCGCCTCTCGCGGAGACAGCCAATAGTGAGGATCGTGTTGCCTTACATATGTTAGACCGCCTACCTGATCGTCATACTGCCACCAGGGCACCGGAGTTTCTGACCACTTGTTGGGTTCATGAGGGAGGTCGACGCTCAACCTAAATCCTACAGGCAGACCTGTCTTAGGATATCTGATATCACCCGAATTACGATTCTTACTGGGACCGAAAAGCTGTTCCTCAGTGAATCCATAAAGATCAGCCATATGCCGCTTGGCCGGATCCACGAGACCGGTCTGCGTGGCTCCATACTTCTCTTTCAGCCGTTTGGTAAATTCATCCTTCCCAACACCAGAGAAACCGGAAATACAGATCATATAATGCATTATCGTTGCCCTTCTTTCTTATACTCGATGGTCCCAAAGGTAGAAGCATAATACCAAACGCAGAGGTCTCTGAGTCCTAAAGGAATGGAGTCATCAGGACTCATGCTCTTTATCATATCCTCAGAACTCGAAAATCCAAATCTATCGGCCAGCCGAACCAAGTGAAGATCAGGTTTAACCATGTCAATATGACCAATATTCCTTCCAAGATGATAACACGTGACTTTTCCAATATACGGCAAGGTCTGAATTTTTTCTTTGCTTGATAGGTAGTCTCGCTTGAAGTCTGCCCACGGGACTTTACTGAGAAGAGAAGCAGTATCAAAAACCGCCTTAGCCTTTTGCGGATTATTACATACTAGCTTTACTCGTTCCATAACCACATTAAAGGATTCTTGAGATAGCGACTCATGAGTGCCATAAGCCAGCATTAACTTCGGGATAAAGCCTCCGACTGCTTTGGCCGAAAAGCCGGTCGCATGGACTACCCAAACATACTCCGAGAAGAACTTTTGTGGTGTGAGATCCTTAAAAGACACGCTGCTTATGGTCTCATACTCTGATTTATAGTATGTAGTGGTAAATCCGTACGCTTTCTTAAAATACTCTAAGTGATCATCACCAGTTGATGGTAAGAATGACGGATCAATGTTTTTTATCTGCTTCTTAGGCTCCATACATAAAGATACACTCAATGCATTAGCTGGTTAGTGTTCTTGGATTTCGTCTGGAATATGAATGCGATATTTGATGACCAAGATCGACATACTCGAGCTGTCCATCCATCAGAGGCAGCTCCGCATTCGGAAATAAAATCTTTCCAACAGTCTACACAAAACACAAAGTGAGAAGACTCTTTAGTGAAACGTCTCGCATGAGCGGTGTCTCCACCGCAGTGGTTACACCGAGAAGATTCGGGCTGCCATAGGATAGATTCCGACATTTACAACAACACACAAAAAGAATCGATTCTCAAAAGTGTTAGACCTTTATCGCCTCGGCCCATGACCAGGTCGGTATCCATTCCGAGGAGCTTGATTTCTTGCACTTTCGACAGATAAGCCTAAGTCCTTAAGAGCTTGGACCATATTCTCCACTCTTAAAACCATATCTGCCTGAGAAATCTCGGCCGGTGCTACTTTATTTAAATTGCGGTTTTTAACCTCATCCGATATAAACTCGAGCATGTTTAATAAGTCAACGTCGGTGAGCGCCAGGATTTGTGACTTTAGGTTTTCCATATTAAACAATACTATTCAACAACAAATGTAAAGGGATAAGGAGTTACGGCGACATATCCATTATATTCCCCTTGGATCTTTATGGTGTGGGTACCCGATACCAGATCTTTAGGAATTTCTACCAGGACAGAAACATCCACATTCATTTTAATGGTCACTTTTCTTATAAATCTTTCGTCGATCACTACATCAAATTCGAAAACCCCATCATTTGACGCTACAGCCTGAAAATAAAGCGGATAAGCGTAACCCGGCTTTGCAGAACTCACGAAACTAATTGGCTGAATCGACGCTGGCATGCCAAACACTCTTTCATATTCTGAAGCCGAACTAGGCATAAATATGAAAGAATCGGTCTGACCACCTTCATATTTGACTGAGAGTTTCTGATCTTGAAATTTCTCTATTTTCGGTGCAATCACTACCGTAGCAGATCCGGATTGTACTGGGGATATTACGGAAGATGAAGAAAATTCACAGGTTACGAAGCCAGTGTTAATCGTCGGGAAAGGAATATCCGAAGGAGTTACGTACGAATCGACCGTAACAGTCACCGGGATAGTCATTTCAACATCAATACGCGGAGAGTCATAGGGCGAACTGAATGGACCTATTTCGACGCGCATATTGCATTCAATAAGCTGTTTGCTAAACCAAGAATCAAACGCGACGTCTCGAAGAACACCTACATTGATGTTATAATAGTACCACTCAGGAGTTAGAGACGGTAATACTAATGAAGCTTCTGCATCATTATAAGCCTCAAAGGGTAAACTGCCTCGCAAAGCTGATTCTTCCGAAGTCAAGTTAACAGTATATGTACCATCGCGATTTGGAACGATCACGATCTTAGCTACAGGGATTAGTATTCTTGAGAGAGTGAGCCCAAGCAAATTCCAGTCTCGAGGCACATTTCGCGAAAGTTCTTCATTCGCTCGAGCGAGAGCATCTTCCGCGTTGTATCCATCGACAACAAACGAAGAATACGAAATCACTGGTTTTGAAACGAAAGAGGCTACATAGTTCATTATATTAACCCCTTTTCGGATAACATTTTCTCATACTCTCGATTTATACTTTCCAAGTCATCGATGGCCTCACGAGCTTCTTTGAGTTCAATCGACGAAATTTCGTTCATACCAGTAAGAACTCCATGCATTTTCACAAACATGATCGCATCATACTTAGACGAAAACGAAGCAATGTTTCGAGAGCCCGCCTTAACGACCAAAGGATTGTGGCGGCATACATGATATGGGCCCGGAGTTGCCATGGTCATAATAACTTCCATTTCATTCTTCATATAACTACTCCGATCAAACCCATACTTTACAACAGATTATGATTTTAATAGTCGACAATAATTATGAATTTAATCAACATAGCCTACAGAATTGCCAGCATTTCGAAAAACCGGGTCGAGAGTGCGATCGAGTCGGAAATTGCGAGAATGATTAAACTACAAAGCGAGACATTGAACGCTCCTGGAACCAAATCACATGCTCCAGCCCATGTGAAGCAGATGTCTGAAGATTCAAAGAATCGAGTTAATGATGCTTATCTGAATTACTTAAACGAAATGCTCAGTCGGTCAAAGGTTCAGCCGTGGGGAAAGACTTTAAGAGTCATGGACGAAAGTTCGATGAAGAAGATATTCCTAAGACTAAAGGATGAAGCGCTAAAACTCACGCCAGTCAATAAGGTATTAAACTATCAGTTTGAAGATTTCATATCCGGGCTCGAAGCCGACCAGATATGATTCAAGATGTCTTCGCTCGACGCATTCGATATCGTTCTCTTGAAGCTAGAAAATCATGATCTCGACAATATCCGAGCTTGCAGGTCTTCACTACCCGGACCCGACACTCCGGCGCTTTGCATACCGGACCGTTTAGCCAGTGCTCTCGACAATATCCTGATTTCGATCTAATGCGTTTATGACATCCAGGTTCCCAGCAGAAGAGCATAAATTCAGCTTCTGACTTCTTCTCTTTTATATTGCATTTCGCACACAATCTCGAGCGCCAATCGCACCGAATAAGACATCTTCTGCAAGAACCCCAAAGGTTCCGATGTTCAACACATACTCCTGTCGCATTGTCAGACCTGAGACGGTTCTGACACCGATCGACTCGACATACTTTGGGTAGCATTCTTTATATTACAACTACTACCGTGACACATGTAGCAGGTATATCGAACCATAAACTGGGAATTCCGGATTGTCAGACCGAATTTCATTTAAACGCGGGTCGGCAGACAGTTCAACATTCAAGAGCTTCTTTGCTCGAGGATCGAAAAGGGAAACGTTATATCCCGATTTTAAAAGGCTCGACCAAAACGAACGAGATTCGGGAGTCTGACTATGGTCGGACAGTATCGGACCGCGCGATAGAAGTCGATCAAATATTTGCTTTCCAAGCTTCTGGCGCTGATACTCCGATTTGATCGCAATTAATGAGATCTGTTGACAACCGTAAGCTGAATGAACATTTACCTCAGCGACCGGGATATACCCGGACGAAGTCGGATCGAGAATCAGGATCATACCGTGATTCTCAGCCCACTTAAAGGGACCGAAGTCAGAAATATCGTAAGAATCAAGGTCTTCGGAGAAGATATCGAAAGTGACATCTATTCCGCCATCATTGGAATCATCGGACCATGAATCATTCCGTTCTATCGAGGTATGATCCTGGATCGATCGAGCAATTCTAATGAAGTCTACCATAAGGACCCTGATCGATGAACCGTTTAAAATATACGGGTTCTACTTTGCAAAAGATCACTCATCATTAAATGATTGATAGACTTTCTCGATCTGTGGAACTCCCGGATATTTCCGGAATAGATACTGAGCGTTATGATCGGAAAGTTTAGCCTTCGGCATCTCAGACAAAGCCTTCTCGAATCCCTTCTCGATTGATATCTGTAAAGCCTTCTCATATATAGGTTCGATCTTGTCGTAAGAATTCATTTCGGTTCCTAAAACCAGTCCGATCGCCTTTTCGGAAGCCGAATCTAGGAGACCTGCGACGACGGGACCCATATCTAAGAGATTCCAATAACCGAGGATGACGGGCAAAATCTCGATGAGTTTGTTCGGAGTCTCTTCGCGAACTATGCGACCGACAAGGTCTCGAGCACGATGCTCAGGGATCTCCTGTCGGTTCTTGTTTGCAAAGTCGATAACATCATCGAGAGGTGCCGAGAGAAACTTCTCGAAAAGATGGTCTGTCTTTCCTAAATTCCGTCTTTTGGCCATTTCCGGACTGAGATAAACGGCGAAGTCCGATATGCGCTGTCGGAGAGGTTCGACTTCAGGCGCTTCCTCAAAGGCTTCAAAATCGATCAGACTAACGAGTCCACGATCATTCAAGTCATCCGGAGGGTCTTTCCGGAATTCTCGAATCAAATCACGGACCTTTTTCCGATCGCGCTCGACGAATTTATAATCTATTAGATCGTAAAGATCCGCGCCTCGGTTAAGAACCTGAGTGAGATATTCAAAAGCCTTCTGCTTCGGAAGTCTTGTTAAGGCGTTAACGTCGACGGCTCTAATTCCGAGCTTATGTAGCTTCGAGAGATGCCTGATTCCGAGCTTTGCGACGATCGGATCGACCGTATGGAGATGTTTTAAAAGGTCGACATGTTTCATTATGTCGTCCGGATCCAGATATTCCATAACCATGAGTTGGTCATACAGATCGGCTCGACTATCTCGAATCAGAGCTTCGAGCACTTTGGAGTCAACATACTTCAGGGCATCCCAGTTCTTTTCATCAATTAATTGAAGTGCCCGGTCGACATTTGAATCCTTGTTCTCATTGTAGAGCTTATCTTCATACTCGTTTGATTTGCTAGAAG
>JACCDW010654788.1_pt1 | contig 26430 bp, 17 predicted proteins | sample 7449781 | NCBI WGS metagenome assembly JACCDW01 (sample SAMN15323449, study PRJNA562643) | freshwater metagenome | isolation source: river surface water | place: USA:Blue River Watershed | collected 2017-08-18
TAGAATGAAAATCAGTTAATTTTTGAGTTATCCATTTTTTATTTAAACCATTCAGATACTGAAAACTCAAATGGAATTCAGAACTATCAGAGGTAAAAGAAATCAAATCAAAGTCAAGCAATCCATCCAAAGAATCATTCAATTGTTTCAAGAATGCGAGTGTATTGGTTTTACAAACACCGCTACTGTTCGACAGTTTTATTCGATAATCGCTGGTAGGTTTTTTGAAATTAGTATTGCGTACTTTATCGCATCTATTGATAAAAGCTATGTATTCAGAACTGCTGATGTGTGTACCTAATTTTGAATTCAAATAATTGGTACTCATCTCTAAAAAATTGCTGTGATTCGTATGTATTTCTGGATAAGTGGTATTAAATGAATCCAACAAAACTTTTACTTCAGGACATGTTAAGCAGTTACAATTAGACGCAAAGTTCTCTGGTAAAAATTGCAATAACCCTTTTTGATTTTGAATTTCCAAGTTAAACAATGAATAGCAAGAAGACCAACCTCGAATGGTTTGCCAAGTTGTATCTCCAGGTGCATTATATTTACCTCCTTTGATGTTAAAATAATATTGAGCATCATCAAATTGACCCGTTTCAAGCAATTCCTTTACACGGACTTTGTCTAGCTCGAAATCTTTAAAATATTGCATGTGTGCAAATGCCACTGAGTTGGCAGAAGGTAAACGACGTAGATTAAACTGGCATTTTGAACTAGAAGAAATAGTATCGGTAGGATCTAGTATATAAGCCACTAGCATTGTATCCGACTCACCTTCGGGAAAATTAGGTAACGTTCTAAAATAATTGCCTGTTCCATTTGGAACTTGGAACACATATTTATTTTTTGTAGAGGTAATGGCTGTTGCCAAATTATATTGACGGGACTGTGGATTTCTACCAGCGTTGGTTAACGCACTTTCATCATTGGTTCCACTGGTTCTATCCGTATTTGCCAGATAAGTTAAAATATCCTTTAATGCATCTTGTTTTCTTTTTTCGAATGAATAATTCACTTCAAACTCAGTACCATTTATGTTCTCAGTATATGATTTAGAAATAATTCGTTTGGGTTTGCATCCAGTGTAGCACGTATTAAAACTCAAATGAATGCTATCGTGTGAAAATCGATTATGAGCTGTAACCATATATTCTTCTAAATCCCAATCGTAGTATAAATTACTGAAGCTGTCGATTTCATTGATTTCATCAAGATCTGTTTGGGTACTATTTTTAAGTTCATTTAAAGGGTCACCATAACCTATGAAGCATTGTTTTACTTCAATATTTAAATCTCCGGAACAATTTACTCCAATCCAATTTCCCCCAATAAAACTATCTTGATTAAATTTATTGTTTGTCCAAATTCCTGTAATGGGATCTTTGATTCCTTCTTCATACCAAATGTTATTGTATTTATGAAAATCGATAAAGAAGTTCTTTTTGTATTGACTATTATCTAGCAAATAATTGTAACCTGAACCGGATGAATCCCAACATTGCTGATTTGTTTCGATGTAGTGTCTATTTCCGCTGTTATTTGAATATCCCGAAGGTCGAAGCAATTCATTCAACATTTGCAACATTTGAATGTCTTTGGATTTAACTTCTGGTCTACAAATTGAGGGTCCACCTGAAATTCCATTACACTTAGACAATAATTGATTCATTATGGTTGAATTCAAGTTGCTTTTGTATTTCAGATTATAAAATTCCGTAAATGAATTTAATGATTCGATGTTAATAGAACCATCGCACTTCTCGAATAAATTCGTAAAACAACCGCTCACTACTTTAAGTTGAGTCGTATCCGAATTATTAATTACTACCTTCAACTCAAAGGTATCTTTATTGCCACCGTTTATCGACAAGAAACTCGTAATATCCAGTACTCTAATACCTGGATTTGCTATGAGTATCAAATTGCACTTTTGGGAATTGAAATTAGTTGAATTAAAGGGTTCAGATGCAATATGCATGTATGCTTCATTTCTCAAATTTGTATCCCCCGAAACAGCTAAACTACTATAGATAGATGCTGAATTATCCGTAATTCTTAATTCGGGCTTTAATAAGTTGTCAAGAACACCGGGGAAACTAGACTCACTGATTAAATGAGAATTATGTTCATCTAGTAAATTATTTGCAAGAACATACTGAAAGAATTTCAGCATGTAATAACCCTTTGTGGTGATACTAATTGAATCATCTACACAACCATTGAATATTTTAATATCTTCTGCAAGTGTATTGCAATGACAATCATTCAATTCACCTGTTTTACCGTTATCAAATAATGATTGTTTGGATTGACCAGGAAAGGCAATTAAATCAACATTGCAATCCAAGTTCGCATAGTTATTTCCTAAAAAATACTTCAATACTTGATCAAAAGAATTAAATCGATAACCAATAGCAGAAACATTGGATGAAACATCGGTTGTACCTAAAATACCCTGAGCAAAATATTCTGGTTTATTATTTCGATTACAAACTTCTAGAAAACCATGGATAATACTGTCTTTATGTATTTGCCAATTAGGACAATTATCCAGCTTATCCTTCCAATATTGAATTTGTGACTCACATATTCCAATTGTTATTATTGAATCGGATATAGATTCATACAAATTTTGAATGTTTACTAAAGATCTCGATGTGTCATAATAATTAACGGGATTCGGGAACCAACTGTGTTTATTTCTAAATGCTAAGCTACTTGATAAAGTTCCAATGTTCCTGACAAAACTGCTACAACTTTGAATCTTCATTTGATTACTTTGTTGGTAAATATGTTGCTTTAATTGCAAGTACAATTGCTGATAGTTCTCCCAAAATAGATTGTACTTTTCGGGATGGTTAAATAGAACATTTTGAATCGAACTATCACTATAAGCTAACAAACAAATGCTTCTTTCTAAATCATCGGTTGCATCTTGACAAAATGCTAAGCCCATTGAAAGCTGCCAGATATTTAATTCTGCAGATTTGCCCCCAATTCTTAACCCACCTTGAATAGAAGCAAATTGAGAATAATGTTCCATGAGGAATTTCATTTGTAATCCCCAATTATTTAATGTCCCTGAGCTATTTATAAAAAACGAATCTAAATTATTGGATAAATCAGCATTTATGCCTAATGGATCAAAATATCCTTGATTATATGCCGTGTCAAAATTATCAATAGCTTTAAATTTAACATCATACACATAAGCACGTTCTAGGGTATCTAAACATTGTTGCAGTAAACAATATTCAGGGTGATAATTTAAAAGCGTGTTGGCCCAACTTTCTTGCCAATAGTACACAAATTGTTCTGGCAATAATTGTTGGGGATATTTTTCTTCAGTAAAATCACCGATTTTTATTTTGCAAATGGAACCATCAGGATTCAAATAGTTACCTAAAGCAGGACGTTGATATACGGGTATTGCTGTTCCAGAATGATTGTAAAATATACTAGTGCTGTCTGAATTGAAATTTGATAAATTCGTTAGTGTATCAAAATCAAACAAGGCATATTGACCACCTGGACTCAAGTCATTTAACATAGATACACGCAAAGACTCGCAATGATTCTCTACGGGGTTGCATGAATCACATGTATTACAGCTCGTGTCAATACGCGTGAGTTCATAGGCAATAAAACTATCAAGGTTTTTAAAACATTGATTGGAGTCAACATATTTCCGTGCTTTAGTTTGAATATTGAGTGTATTAACCTCAATTTTTTTGAACAAAACATATTCTCCAATGGGTAGATTGACCGTGAAACTATCACCCTTATATTGTACTTCATAATTCTCTGATGATGCGTAGGCATTGGAAGTATCCAAAACAAATTGGAGTTCACAAGTACTATCAATATTGGATAATACTGGAATTTGAGCAGAAAATATACTTTCACCAAACCCATCGAATAATTGAAAATTCAATTGATATTCACAGTCTAAACACTGTTGAAATTGTGTACAAGCTGTTAGCCAATTTGAACTATTTAACTTATAAGAAAAGGAATGTTCGCCTGGTGAGAATACTGTAAATGCATGTTTAGCCATAAATGCATTTTGATTCGCGTCAAAAATATTATCCTGTTTTGTGATAAAATCTGTTTCATGAACGGCTTCATAGTATGAATCCAAAGTATCTAAATTTGAAGGAGGAGAACCTATTAAACCAGTAGCAATTGTTCTGCCGTGTTGGTCGATATAATTCACACTTGCCTGTCCATTAGGATCTATAGTAGCATTTCGTTTGTAATGATTGAAATACCCTGATTCAAACCCAAAAAGTTGATCCAATTCAATTTGTGTAGGTTTGCCATAAAACATTTTTGTTTCGTGGCCACCACCTATACGATGCACGTAACCAACTCCACTTTGCATATAAGGTCTTCCAGAACCGTCTGGTTTAAAAACAGTTTGGGTCATTGGAAATCCTTGTGCATCTGGAATAAACCTGTTTTCGTTCCATTTTTTGGGATTATTTGCAGAATAATATAAACCAGCACCTGAGGTTAAACCCAATGGTTCTGCCTGAATATTTTTCAAGTCAGTTACAGTATTACTTTGATCAAAATCAGATGCACTATAAGGTTCATTGCTTGTATTCAAATTAAAGTTTCTATAGAACTTTAAAGTATCTAAAGTTGAGGGAACCGGCAAAATGGCAAGTGCTTCTCTGCCTTGCCAATCGTAGTATTTTTCGGCAACTATACTATTTGTGTCTGAATATGATAACGTGACTATTTGTCGATTTCGCAAACTGCCATCAAAATACATCACGGTTTCCTTTTTTAATCCATCCTCCGCGAAAACAACAGAATAATCCCAGTTTTTTGTTTGATATTCATGAGATGGACTATAAACATAGTTTGTAATAGTAGCTGTAGTCCAATCCTGAGCGTTACCTATACTTGGGATCTCTGGATACCATTGGCCATATTTTACTTGAGACAAATAAGTGCTATCCCAACGTACACGACGTACACGATACAATATGAGTCCGCCATTGTAAGCCAAGTTCAATAAATAATTTTTATTTTGAGTTACAACACGAGTACTGTTGTTTAAAAAATTGTAATCCAATGCTGAAAGATTAGCCGTAAATCCAAATGTATCTAACCAAGTCCATTCCAGCTCATACCAAACGGGCGCTACACTACCTGTATCTGTCCACTGTATTTTTAGTTTGTTACCTGTTAATGTATGCGCCAATGAAGTGACTTTTCGCTCATACGGATAAAGGTAATAACGTTTGGTTTCAATTTCTGTTCTGATTGAAAAATTCTTCTTTACTGTAGCAAAGCTTATGGATGCGCCACCACTATCAGCGCTAATCACTTTGATTGAAGCTTTGAACTTAAAGATATTCTTAAATTGAAACAAACTGCGATCAATATAATGTGATTTTGAACGTGGGTTATAACTAATATTTATCCAAACGTCAAAAGAATCGTGATTTCCATTCACATTAAAAGTATCCAAAGTGAATTTAACCCAATAATTAAAACTATCGATTCTACTGGTTGTATCTACTATCTGTAATGCTATTCGGTCGTGAACTTCAAAGTTTTTAAATCTTTGGCGCCAAGTAGTTCCAGACATATCTGAATAATGGTTATCTGATACCACAGGCATGGTATAGGGCAAACTGGGTATATGTGAAACCTTTTTGTATTGATAGAAGATTTCAGAATTGAAATCCTGAGCCACTATGGATTGCAATTGCAAAAAAAATGCAATCAAAAATGTCAACTTTTTGAGTGAGAATCTTGAAATCATGATATTATTCTTCAGGTAAGATTTCAATCATATAGGTTGCAAATTTCCCCTTGCCTACTAAACGACCACTTTGCACTTCTAATAATTGATTGGTTTTAAATTTGTTTAAGTCTTTTTGATTTAATGAAAATCGTTCATTGGAGTATCTAGCAAGTAATACTGGATGTTGAATCGTATTGGAATTCTCATCTGTTATAGATTCATCTATCCACATTTGCATTTCTTTTAGTGTATTATTAGTAGGATTGAAGGAGATAAGTACTTTTTTCCATTGTTCAAATCGCGGCTGATAACTGATCGTAAACAAGCTATCATTTAGTTTTTGAAGTACAGGTATACCTATTGCAAAGCGTTGAATGGAATCCAATAATTGAGGACTTAGCACTGAATTTGAAAGTGGCAACATACTATCTCTGCGTGCAATAAATATGGTTCTATCTTCATCGCTGATAAGTACATTGTACTCATCATTAATTATTGTTTCACTATCGTATGATTTAATAAATTGATTATGTTGATTAAAACACATCAGTCCTGTAAATCGATCTACCACGATTGATGGATTTATTTCGTCTTTAAGTTCATAATCAATTTCTACAAAGTATTCATTTAAATTGCTATACTTTCGTGCTAGATTCCTTAGATACTTAAAGGCCTCTGAGTCTGCTTGAGTTTGATTTTTTTTGTTAACAGAAATTTTAATGGTTTTATTACTTTCTGACCAAAAAGCATAAATAACTCCACTTACAAATAGTGCAACGAAAATCAAGCCGGTTTTAGGGATTTTTTTCATTTGAATTTCAGTTAATTGGTTTTCTGCAATCCTTTTCTGTTTTCTTTTACTGTCATAATTCCACGAACTGTTTCTTTTTTAATTCTGACCAAATTACCTTCTGCATCATACTCAAAGAAAGTTGTATAATTATTTTCGTCTAACTCGGCCATTACCTTCATTAAAATTGGATTATAAACATGGCCCTTCATTTGACTGTTAAATGGTTGTATTCGTATATCATCAAATCCAGATTTATGAGAACTACTTTGATTGATTAGCGTTACACGAATGCTATCTGAGTTAGCCGGAATTGTAAAAGTGCCATCCACTTTTTGCCATCCTTCTATGATCAAACCGTTAGCTGTGAAATTTTGATTTAAACTTACTGTTCCCGCATTATAAGTTTTTACATTTATAACAGCATTCTCAAATGTAGAAACAGCGTTTTTATTAGAAATATCTTCAGTAACCCATGCAGAAATTACGTATCGTTTACTCGTGTTTGGTGCAAATAGTGGAACCATATTTTTAATCTCATTAACTCTGAATAATCCAGTATCTGCCACTGATACTTTTTGATAAATTGTGGTATCTATAATTCGAGTAAGCGAATGATTAATATTTGGTTTTAATACAATACTATGTAATCCACTATGAGCAGTGTCTTTTCTGATATATACATCCTGTGAAGGATTATTAAAGTTTTGATACTTGGATCGACCTCTGCTTAGATATTTCCACTCTGAATTAGCCTGCATACCTGATCTGAAATCAAAATGCCCTTGTATTTCACAATTGCCAATCAAGTAATTATAATCTTCAAAATTATCAAATGCGATTTCACGGTATTGAGCATTGTTGGCTTCGGCTACTACCAAAGAATTATCGTAACCAATTAATTGTGCTTTGTATATACCTAATGCATCCTTTTCTTCTAACCCATTTCCATTGGCGGAATACAGGGTAATAGTATTGGAGTTCACCCAATGTTTATTTAGTTTACCAGTTGATTTCAAACCTGTTGAGTGAAACGTCCAAAATGGTACGTAATTTTCGATCAATCCATCTTTTCGAATGTCAGTAGAATCTTTGGCATATTTATACTTTCGTTTCCCTACAAATGCCCATGTGTTTTTAGGACGCCAAATTCCTCGAACACCATTCACATAAGGATTTACTATACTACCTAATGTAGGTTGACAATTCAGAACCTCCTTACATTTTATTAATCTTCCAAAACAATCAATGGGAATATCAAAACCTGTTGAATCACCGTCTTGATCATAAACCCATGCACTATTCACTCGATTGAATTCATTGTATATTACACGACAGCGAACAATGGAATCAATATTGGACCAATCGCCTCCTCCCATTAAGAAATCACAGGTATTTACATATGTCCAAGGTTGATTGGTGTCACAACGAAATCGAAGTTGGAAAGCAAAATTGCTCGAATTGTATTCCGAAGATTGGCCAATAAAATACTCTTTAATACAACCCGAAGGAACTTGATTCAAATAAAAAGAATCAAAGTAATTTTTCAGTGAGCTTGTGTCAAACCAGTTTAAGTCTTGCAAGTTCAATGGATTTGAAGCTCCCAAACCTTGTAGTTCATATAATAAACGAATATTGGAATCTTGAGTAATCGATTTCTTTAAATAAGCAGCGGCTAATACAAATTGTGAACCTGGATCTATGGTGTCACAAATTCGATCGAATTTCGCGAATGAGTTGATGGTTGTTTGCCAATTCTCACTAAACTCCATTGCGGTAGTATTAACAATTTTATCATCAAGGTTCACTTTTCCATTAACAAGATTCATAGGATTTGCCATGAGTGTAACATTCCCAACATTCGCGGTCAACATATTTCTGTTACCACTTCGAATGACTCTCACATCATATTTACCGTTGGGAATAGTCAATCCACTTCTGTCAATTAATTTAATTTTATTGCCACCTGACTTTAATACCCAAGCTCTGGTAAATTCATTAACTGTATTGGTCAATAGTAACTCATCTCCAGGTATAAAATTGGAGCTATTATTTACCGAACACATTCCATTATTTCCAACTAAACAATTGTATTCAGCATAATCAATATTTTTATACGCTCCACCCATTCGATTGTAAGCTAGATGAGCAGGATATTGAAAATTATAAATTGAATCTTCAAACTCGTTCTTAGTTCGAGTTAATAAAACAGTACCTGTTTCTTTATCCCATAAGAGATTTTTTACTACAATTGAACTTCCATAATCATAGGTGGTTACTTCATCAACAATACCATATCGTTGTATCACTTTACAAGAAACTACAGATTGTAACAATTGAGTTTGTCTCTTAAATGAAGGAATAATGTGAGGAAAAATAAATGTCCATGATTGATCAAATCCCAATTTCGCGCCACTTCTCCAATTTGTGGAATAACTTTCCCGAACATCAAAATCCACATCATAATCCATTGATAATTCAGCGTTTACTATAGTTCCAGAGTCAGTTAATAAATCCACATGATTATCAAGTATTTGTGGATCGGTTTTGCTCGTTAGATATTTATAATGTGTGCCACTGATTATATTAATACCCGAACCTTCTACTTCCCCAAAATTTTTCACACTTTTAACTTTTCCATGCATGTCATTTAAATGCAGTACATATCCTTGAGAAACCCCATACTTATCTTTGTATACAGGTGAAAACAGACTTTTAAGGAATTTGGAGTTCGGTGTGCCATTAGTTAATTGTTGCAGTTCAGAAAACCGTTCAATTACGGGAAAATCTTTAGCCGTATAAAACTCATTCAAAGTATAACCCGTGCTACTTCTAGGGGAACTATTATTCCCTATACTTGTTACCTTCACCGCAGAATATCCTACGGTTGCAGGTGGATACAGAGATTCCAAATTGGGGTTATTTTGATTAATTCGCTTATCAGGACCTATGAGTACTTTTTCTACATAATAATTGGGTTTATGATGTGGATTTTGATCACCACCCATAAATGGCTCCCATGAAGCGACACCACTCGATATTGTTTTTCCATCTTGATCTTTTGTAGAGTATTCAAACTTTTGACCATATTGACCATTGGCTTGACCAGAGTACATATTTTGCCAATTATCGTTTATAAATAACTTTCGCACACGTACACCACCGCCTTTTTTGAATTGATTATGGTGGTATAATCTGATATATGAATGTAACGGTTGAAATCTGCTTGCAATTTTTCTCCATTTTAAGTTCTCATAAGGTCCTGTTACAATATTCAAGGTAGTTCCAACTGAGTTCAATAATCCCATAAATGCATTTTCATTTCTCCCCATCGGAGCCGAACCAGGAAAAATTATTGGACCAAGATTGTCGAGTGCGAATTGCCAAGCATTTTTTGAGATGGGATGTGCTTTAGTTAATCCAATATCTCCCTGAGAAGTTTCGGCAAGTTCAACCCAAATTAAATTCCCAGATAAACCCACATGTGGTTTGGCGTTTTCGAACTTAACTGAATCAAAACCATTTACATATTCCCATGCCGTATTATTTGGTTTAGCATTCGGATTCATATTTACCTTAACTCGGTAATACAAATCTTTTAGAAAATGATTATTTTCATCTTTAAATAGCAAATCTGTTGCTTCAGTACTGTTCGTTATTTTTGCTGGATCCGGGTTTTTAAAATAGATAAATGTATTTCTTTTACCATTTCCATAAAGTTTGTCCAAATCGTTATTCAATCCCGTCGAATCAGATGCCATACCTTCAATCATCAGCATTGACATCGCTTTTTGATCTTGTACGTAAGCATAATCATCGGATTCATACTCAATATTTATCTCACCTCCACTGGGCAATTTTACTTTATTTAAACACCATGAAGAGGCTTGTTGATTTATAACAGAAGTATCAGCTAAGGGATCTATATAAGGAAATTCTCTGTTGGGTACACCACGCGTATTTGTTTTATAATTCCCCCAACAATCAAAATTTGCTAGACCATAATCCGGATTTGTACTTGTGTATTGAAATTTGTACGGGCTTAATTGACCTCTATTGTTTTTACCATAAGTAAAATAAATTTCATTTAGAGTCAATTTCCCTGGGCCGGTCCCAGTTGAAATTTGAAAATTTTTGTTGTTAGGAATGTTTTTACATAATTCGTAACTGTATTTAAAAACAACTGTTTTTACAGGAGTTGCATTTGATCCATTCTTTAATAAATCGAGTTTACTATATAAAATAATTGAATCCAATTTCATCATTCTCGATGAAACTGTAGAATCCATTCCTCCACTTGAGTCTTTCACGCCCAAACCATCATTCCTCTGAGATACTTTGAAAATAGCAACATGTGTCTTAGATTCAATACTGTGTAAATACCACAATTCTTTTTCACCATAAACATAGGATCCTTTATCATCTAAATTATCAGACAACAAACCGCTATTTAATCGCGCTTTGTTATTTTCATATGGCGCTCTCCATTTGTAATTTTCAGATGATAAATTGTAATTAAACTTAATCGCATTCCCTAAATCATCGTTTGTAATTCCGTCACCCAAAACATCTACATAATCTGGACTAAGAACTCCCGTTAATAAATAAGAATGAGCAAATGCGGGTGTTATAGTAGACTGAAAGAAATTATCTGAACCCCGTGTATTGCCTGTTTGGTCATCCGTACCTGGGAGATAATCAACCATTTCTTTTTCAGGGTATTTTTGATTTTCGTGAGTAGAGGCTAAATTTACTCCATTTGCTTTGGAAACATTGAAAACAACTTCCTTTTGATATTTATTAATTTGGGGAAGACCGTAAACATAACGTGAACCATCTGCATTAGTTTGAGTAATCTCCCCCATATGATGAGCTTTAGGAGATTTTTTACCCGTTCCAAAATATCCACGAACAGAAACGCCCGTGCCATGTTCCCAGAATTGCTTTGTGTAACTATTCCTACTTGTTTCCAAACCCATACCACTTTGGGTTTCTTTGTTAGTTAGAAAACTAAATGTTGAATTACGAGAAACTCTTTTTGAATTTTTGTACTGTGGAAGACTAGTTTTTGAACGACTATTTTTAAATTTAGATACATTTATTTTTGAGAATTTAGTACCTGAGGAATAATTATCCTGTAATTTCTCCAACTCAATAAATGAAACCAAATTTGAACCAAATGCCTCGAATCTATTTGCATCATTTGGTCCTCCATCTGCCGCAGCTTTAATAAATACATCTTCAAAATTCTCACCAGCAGACTTCGAATAAAAATGTTCAAACAATTCATTTTCATCAAACCAACCACCTGACTGAGAATAAGCACCACTAATTTTAACAGGCAAACCATAATGTAAATTCGCACCAATACCCCATTCAAAACCTATTTCCGTTTGATTAATGGAGTTTTTACTTGTTGAATTCGTAACCTTAGGATCAAAATATATACTGGCGCCATTTCTATGTGCTCTGTACGAACCACCTGTACCCTGACCTTGTATTGATAACACATCGTAAGTACCGGTAGAAACAGGCATATTGGTAACTTTGCTATTAAAACTTCCATCATTAATACGATTAAAATCTAGCATCAAATTCTTATCGCTTTTCAACTTTGATTTCTCCGTATTTTTAATTTTCCTCTGATCATGAATATAACCAAAAGCCTTATATATCATTTTAGATCTATCTAATCTCTGCTCGCTAATTGAACCGTTAAGCGTAATATTACCATGTCGACCTGTTATTTCCGAACCTAAAGTAATTTGCATTCCAAATCCACTATTTTTCATTGAAAATTGGAAGTTGGGTGTAAATGATGATAATCCTATTGCCGTATTACTTGATCTTCCATAGGTTCCTGAAAAACGTTTTGAATTCCCAACATGGTTGTACGCACCCGATATACTCATAGATTTTAAACCATTCAACGAATTATATCCTAAACCAATCGAACCCACCCAACCACTTTTTTTATCTGATTCGTTTAAATGGTTTCCGAACACAACTGAAGCATTCCAAGAAGAACCCGATTGAGAATTGATACCTAATCCAATTGGAATATGCACATAATTATTCTGTTTTAAGGCAGTATAACCTGCTGACAAATCAATTCCCATACCTCTATAGCTATTGTATACTACACCTAAATCCATCTCCCATCGACTGAGAATTGATAGTTTCTTTAAACGGGGATCTTCTGATTTCCGATCTTTAATTAACTGTTTGCTTTCTTTTGTAGAGATCCCAAAAACTTGTAAATCAGTACCTATGCCTAAAGTCCTCGTTAAGTTGGGCTTCATGTTAAATTCTTTTATTACAGAATCGCCATTAAAATCATCAGGTATTCCTCGAACATTTCTTGTAATATTTCCTACATTAATATTCCAACCTAATCCAACCCAACTTGCCTCTTGCTCCATTCCAATTCCAGCATGATAAGAAATGTTAACCGGATAACCACCCGCATCAATTAGTGGAATGTTATAATTAAAATCTCCGGTAAATAAGTCAACCATTTGAGTCGTATTTACAGGTTCAAAACTATCTACTTCTGGCTGTGATGGACCGCCAGTTAAAGCATAAGAAATACTCGGCGCAAATATTTCAATTAATATATTACAAGCCAAAAACATGGCAATTCTGCGCCTGATAATATTTTCTCTAAGCATAATTAATTTTCGATTAATTGTGGGATATCACTATTAAATTTATCAAAAGAAAAAGTTACTTTCCCTAAGTTAAATTGCTGATCATCGTATACTAATACAGTCGAATTGTATTTGATTTTTCTGGGTACTTCAAATACTAGATTTACAATAGAATAATTGGCAATATTATAATATCGCTCAAAATGATAAAGCACAGGAGGGAACGTATCCTTATCGTGAATAAGCAAAAAATCCCCCTTTGCACTCTCAATAAAATAATTTAGACGCTCCTGGAATTCTTTAGAATTACTTTTCCCAAACAACCCTTCTTCTCCTGCATTTTGATAGAACTTAACTGTAGCATGAATATTCTTAGTAGAACTGGTATTTCTTTGTCTATTCTCTAGCGCGACATAATACTCTTCAGGTAAGACTCTCGCATCTATTTTATATTGATTAAATTCTTTGGTAATAGTCAAATTCGAATTACACCATTGTATAAATTTCTCTTTTTCTAGTTTACTTGATTCACAAGAAACTAGTAGCGTTAAAAGTAATAGTACTAGGATTCGCATTTTACTTTCCTGAATATTTCTTATTGACAAACACAATCACTTCTTTAGTTTTATCGTACTTTTCATCAGCATACAATAAATTACCACTTCCGTTTGCACCTAAAATAAATTGAACATTATTCAGAGCAGCGTACTCCTTTACATATTGATTTAATTGCGTAACTACTTGATCATTGAACTTGGCGGATACTTCATTGTTTTTTTCCTCCATTTCCTCACTCAGTTCCTTAAAATCAATTAATTTATATTTATAAGTATCCATCAATTTATTATCTCCTGTACGAATTTTATTTTCTATAACTTTTAATTCTAGTTCTAGACTGTCCATCAATTCTTTTCGCTTTGTTGTAATTGATTGATAATCACGCTCAAGCTCCTTTGTCATCTTAAATTCTTTAACCAACATTTGATTATCAATAAAGTATATTTTTGTCTCAGAAAATATTAAATAAACTATAAAGGTTATCAATACGAAAAAACTAATTAAAATGACAATTAAATTAGGCCTTACTTTGCTTATAATGTTCATGATTATTTACTTAAAAATTGATACGCAACTACATACTTGTTATTCTTTTCAATCACGGTTAATTCTAGAATATCTCCATCTTTAATGCGAGTATTGTCAGTAACATCTAATTGATAATAATTTTCACCAGAAATACCAGTATATTCGACTCTCTTAATGGGTATTTGTTTATTGTTTTTAATTAGTTTGACATCACAGGTTAGCTGAAAACTTGATTTTCTGCTGCTGTATTTAAATCGGATTAAACCTGTGGTTTTAAATATTGTTTGAGCATCCTGTTTTTGAATTTCAAGATAAGATACTGGTTCAGGTATTTCCTTTTTATTTGTATCTTTTTTCAATTCATACTGCCAAATCTCACTTTGTGCCACTTGGACTCCAGATAGTATTCCATCAACTTTCCAACAATGTATCACACCCGTATCTAAGCTTTCCATTTCAATTGGATAATTCATAAAATTCTGTGTTAATCCTATCTCTTTATATAAAGGTGGATTTTGAAATACTGCTTCTTCACATTTCTGATTTGGATTAAGCTTGAATATAGTAACTGTATAACTAAAATCGGGAACTGCAGCTAATGGCTGAGGTGCAATCCAGTAATAACTGGGTCTTATTGTTTCAATATTTGCGTGATCTTCTGGAAACGATAGAATTAACGGATTGGGCGGGTCTATAGTAATATCGGAACATTCTGGTAATTCAAGGAATAATGGATTTTGACCATTCTTATTACAATTACTTTCAGCGCATTTCAATGCATAACATACTTTATAAATACCTGATGGAAGCGTTCCAAACATCATTTCATATTCGCCAAATCCATTTACTCGATAATCTAATTGCTCTACTTGTCCATTTATTAAGTTAAAGCCATGTGTTATCTCAAAGTCCGTACTTTTTAATCTTATTATAGATCTACCACGGGAATCAAATATCTCAGCTTCTAAAAAAACTTTTAAAGTTTCAGTGAAATTGCAGTAAATATTAACATTCACCAATTCTTGGGTGCTTATTCTTGAGCTCATAATCACACGAGGAGTTAATGTGTAACCTTGTTGTGCAATGAGCTTCGAGTTAAAACAACCCAAACACATTAGGAAGAGGTATAATTTATATTTCATCGGCTTTTTTTATCACATGCCCCGTGAATATATACCTACATTCTGCTTATAAAAAAATCCACCAAAACACTATATAATCAATATTGACTATGAAACTTAATTACCATAGTTAATTTTGACTATTTTTTAAAGAAATGTGGAATTTTCTAGAATTTAAAAGTCAATTCATAGTGTAATAGGAATTATACTTGTTCAACCAACAACATAATTCTATTTCGATGAAAACGCGTGTTTTAAATTATATAATTGTATTTTTAAAGCACTTCGCGTCAAAAAAAAATGCATTCATAATCATTTTACTTTTAACCAAACAATATGTTGTATATGCTCAAAATAAATATTTTAATTTCACAAACGATTCTTTAAAAAATTATTGGTTAGAATATGTACCAGAATTAACTGGGAATATAGTACTTGAATCGAAATATACTAATTTCCAAAGTCCTCAAACGTTTTCAGAACGACAGTATTTAAGAATTTCTACTAATCAAAAATTGGATGTACAAGGCATTCGTTTTGGAGTAACTGGATTTTATACAACTGAAAACCCGTCTCTTTATAATTCAAATTATCTAAAATTCTATTTTGATAAACCCAATTTGGATGAATTAATAAGAAAACAAAAAAATAAGCTTGTAACAGAAACCAAACAAAATTTACAAGATATAAAATATAAGCAATCTAAATCATTAAAAGAAAATGATCTTATAGAAAAACAAAAGACTAATTTACTTAACAAAATTGAAGAGAGAAAATCAGAGTTAAAGAATGAATTGGTAATACAATTGGATTCCATTGAACCCAAAGATACCTTTTGTTTGAAATATGGAGTAGATAAACATCATTTAGCTAAGTATCAAGATAAGCAAGATAGTTTAACAGATCTTCAGTTGCGTAAACTCTATTCAGCCTTAAATGAAATTAAAAATAAACAAAAACAAGTGGATAGTATTAATAATGTTTTGAAAAATCAATACAAATTGGATTCTTTGAAGTTAGAAGATTATAAATACTCTCAGTTAGAAAATACAGAAATAAATAGCATAAATAAATCAGACTTGAACAACAAGTTAAATAATTTGCAAAAAGTCTTCTCAAAAGTAGAAAAGCTCGAAATTGGAAATGCCAATCCTTTTATAGATCCTTTATCCGTTTATGGCTTGCCAATAAGAGGTGTATTTAACTCATTTAATCTTAGCAAAATTAAAATTGATTGGACTCTGGGTTTAATGCCATCCATAGGAATCGTAAAATTCGATAGAAACAATACTTTATTTACACGCAATTTGAGCGCCATTAAAATTGAGAAAAAAATCAAGAATTTTAATCTAAATTCCTTCGGTCATTTCATTTGGGATAATTCCAATGGCAGTGAATTAATCAAGTATAAGAATGGCATTTGGGGCATAGGTTCATACGGAGCAATTACTAAAACTACAAACATTGTATCCTCAGTGGCTGTATCAAATTTTTCTATTAGTCAAATTATTCTCAGTGAAAGGCGCACTATTTCCACAAAGGATATACCCAGTCAGCGATTCATTGACAAATTAGCATATAGTTTCTTAATAAGCCAAAACATATATAAAAATGCACTTGTATTTGAGTTAAAATCACAGCGAAATGGAGCAGTTTTTCGTAATTTGGGAAACCCTTTTATTCGCAATCAATATCTTGAAAACTCTTTGAAAATAAAGGTAGTTGGATTTGAAAGTCAACTATTAGGAACTATTTTTTATAAAGAATACTCAAGTTTATCTCTTCCAACCTCGAGTAATCAATACTCATTTCAGAATAAAGGCTATGGAATTTCATTGCAATCCAAATTCAAACGAAAAGAACTACCGAACATGGTAATTTCTTATTCTCCATTTGAGCAAGGCAATAATCACCCTGATACATTACTTAGAGTCAATAGTCGAAGCAATTTGTTTAATACCGGAATTTTTTGGAATTGGGCAAATAAAACAACTCGATTATCGATACAATCCTATTACTCTCAAAGTCAACTTTTAATTAGCGATACAATTATTAATAACTTTCAATCTTTTAATTTCCAGTTTAATATTTCCCATAAAAAAGGTTTACAATTAACAATGATGGCTAACTCAACTTTTACAACACCAGGTATCGATAGTTTGCAAATGAAGGGATGCCAAATCAATTTAGGTAAAACAAGTCCTCTATATCAATGGTGGATTTCGGGAAAGTATTTTCTACAACAAAATGGAGCATTTAGACGAGGTACACAAATATCAGTATCATCAAAATTATCCCGAAAAACAAGAACTACACTAGCAGTTGGCTTCGATGAATATTATAAAGTATGGGGGCTCCAATATCTTCAACCAGCATTCACTGCAAATGTCAAGCTAAATATTAGTATTTAATTTCCTATATCTTTGTTTATACCATCAGTTGTTTTTAACAATGTGGATTCACAAAATGGCATCTCTGGAGGCCATGCATGATATGACGCAATTAATTGCTCAAAATTACATTGGTTTTTAAAGAGCATTTGTCTTCTATGATTCCTTAATGTATTTTCATTTAACCCATATTTCTGAACTATTTGCTTGAAAGACAAACCTTCGGCAAAACAATGTAATAAATGCGTCTCAGTTTTTGTTAAAATTAGTTTTTTAGGAATTAATCGATCAGTCGATTCGTTTAAATTTGTTTGTATCAATTTAGAAAAATAGGTTCTTCCTCTTATAATTTCATTTACAGCATTTTCTAACTCTTCAGCGGGATCCATTTTCGAAACAAATCCTTGAACTTCATATTTTAAAGCTTCTTGAATATAAATACGGCTATCGCACATACTAAAAACTAGACAAGGTATTTTATATGATTTAGCCATTTCTAAAACCCTAAAAATTTTACAACCATTTGCAAATTGCAAATCGCTAATTACCAGTTCAAAGCGTGAATTCGAACTTTGAAATTTCTCTAATTGAAGTTCTGCCTCTCTATAGTTTAGACAGTAAATTACTTCTGCATTTTTGATTCCAAATAGAATATCATTTATTGCAGATTTTAAGAATATTTGGTCTTCTACTACTAAAATTTTCATAGATCAAGCAATTAAATGATTCGGAAAACTGAGCATAATTTGTTTCTGTCTAACACCATCGCCAGGTAAATACTCCAATTTACCCTGAATGAGATTTAACCTTTGTTGTATAGATATTAGTCCTCTTCCACTTTTATTTTTCTCGGTTGCCTCGACCCAATTATCTACAAAAATATCGTAACACAAAACCAAATCCACATTACCTTCATTTTGTAAAATATCGATATAAATATTCTTAGCACTATTGTGCTTGATTATATTGGTGATTAGTTCTTGTAAAATCCTATAAGCTTGCAAACAGATGGAATCAGGAAGAATTATCTGCTCATCCAATTTATCAAAGTGCAATGTGCATATTTTAGATGAAAACTTCTCCGTCAAACATGAAATTGCAAAAATCAGATTGCCTTCCTTAACTTCTAATGGATCATTATCCTCTATTATGTCGTTTAGTTTTTTACCCAAATTAGTAACGGTCTGATCTAAATCAACCAATTCTTGTAAAATATTGTTGCCTTGGCGGTAATTAAAAGCTATGGATTTAATTTTAGTTTTGATTTCTAAAATTAAATAATTGCCAGAATCATGTAAATCATTTGCGATTTGTCGTCTTAATTGATCAGAATAATTAATTTGTTCTTCTAAATTAAATCTTAATTCATCTTTTAAAATTTTCATATATTTAAAATAATATTTATGTTTTTCGTTTGGAAAGCATAAATTGATTAAATCAAGAATGAATTAAATAAGATCCGAAATTGTATATCAAGTCAATTTCAATCAATTGAACTTCGTTCTCAATTATACGAATATTTTTTAATCAAAGCATATAGTACTTTTTTCTCATTTTTACACCTACATGATTAGATATTAGACAACAAAATGGCATTATTGTTATCAATAAAAATCCTTATACACTAAATATCATCATTTTAATAAAACGAAGCCAAAAAACACGACAATTTTCTTGAATTCTGGATTTTCTAGAAATTTAGATATTCGTTATTCAATGCCTTTTCTATAATCTTTAACTATTAGGACTATTTAATTTGTGATTAATATTAATATTATAAATTACTTTTTTAGCTTAATAATTCCATTTTTTTCGGCATTTATGACTTCAAATTTTTTTTGAATATTCTTATAATCATTTTCAATTTTATTTAGTTTCATTTCTATGGTATCAGCTTTGCGCTTACCCAAAAACATGCTTGTACAAAACAATACAATTCCAAAAAAAGCCGTAATTGCTTGCCTATTAAACCAGTTACCACTAGTTCTGCCTTTTTCTAAATTTGTTAGTCCTTTACCACCGAAAAAAATACTAAGCACAAAGAACATGAACGAAATCAATAGAATTATGTAATAATAGAATTTTACGTTCTGATTTTCCAAAATGTAAACTGTTACGGCGCTCATTACTGAAATCATAGTTAATGCTGCCTGCATCAATTGAACCGAAATAGTAGTATAAATACTTGAATTATTGTTCATTCACCCCAAATTTGGATTTGAGTAGTTTTCAGACTAGACCACATGCTATCAATTATTCTCATAATTTGATGACCGCTAACTTTCTCAGAATTGTCTATTTTTTTTGCCTGATTAATTATTTCAATTATATCAGCAATTATTGCCTCTTTAATATCTAGATTATAAACAGTGTACTCATGTTCTGATATCATAAAATTCGACTCATTTAGATTTCCAGTTTCCCTTAACACAGGCAGTAAAACCATACAATGGAAATTTACCAATAAAAAATACCTAGCATCCGCTCGTAAAGTACCAAAAGGGTCCGATTGCACAATTTGATTTCTTATTAATCTCAACAATTCAGATTCTCGATACATTCTGGTTACTCTTGACCTCTTACCAGTTTCATGAATATAATCCATGAACAAAAGCTGGTATATATCCTCAAATTCTCTTTTCATAGTTCAATATTTTTTTGACAATATTAATGATAACCTTAACAGAAAAAATAGTTACATGTAACTATAAATAAGCAGTTAGACTCTTTTACTTTTGCAAAGTATGAATACAAATGAAATAACACTTACAGAAGCAGTTTTACTGACACATGCTTATCAATCTGATCCCAACTTTTCAAATCAACCAGTTGCATTGAAATCGGAAAATAGCACCTTCCAAGAATTAATGAATCAACCTGGATGTGTTCAAATTAGAATATACCTTGCAAAGGATAATCAAAATAAATTAACTTTAGTTATGGTCGGAGTTGATCAAGATGGAAATGATATGACTTCTGGTAAAATCATGGATCGTTTTGTTCCATGCCCACATAATTGTAGCAACGACTCTCCGTTAATGCTCACAACTTGATTAAATTAGTTGTTTATTTTCTGTTTCTAATAACTGCTAGTGTACTAGCAGTTATTAGCATTTTAAAAAAAAAGTCATTAAAAGAAAATGCCACTTTTATAAGCTATGTGCTATTCGGTATATTATTTGAGACTTTATTTCTGACTATTAAACCGCATGATGGAATTTCTATTCAACTTTATTTCTCAATATTCTTCCCAGTCATTTTATCTGTTTCAATAGTTTATCGATTATTTCAAAATTTCAAAATTTCAATTATCATATACAGTATTCTTATTTTGTGTTTTTATCACAATTTAAATATTGCCGATTTTGTTTCCATTAATTTTAATATTAATATAACTTTACATCTTGCTTTGTTAGTTTATTTTATAAAAAATGGCAAACTAAAATGGTACTATTCTATTGATTCTCTAATAATCATCAACATGTATTTTATGTACATTACGAGTCTTTTATCACAAAAAGTTATTTCATGGGATAGTTCTCAGTTATTGGAGAGTTTCCATTTAACCGTTTCAATTTTCTTAATTATAACCCTTTGTTTTATCAATGTCAAACTCTGGAGATCTTCTTTTAACTGAAATATTCTATTTACTTTTTCCTGTATTTTTAATGTTGGTAACTATATTAGTCGTTTCGTACTACAGAATAAAACGACTGCATCGAGTTATGCATCGGTACAGAAGTAAAAAACTAGAAGAGTTAGAATCTGAAAGAAAACGAATTGCTAACGATTTGCATGATTTTGTTGCAAGCAAATTATTAAAAATAAAAGTAGAATTAAATGAAAGTTTAGAGTCTGCAAAGGATCCTATTATATTTAAAAACCTAACACAAGGAATCCAAGATTTAAATAAATTTCACGATGAGCTACGCTATTTAGTCGAATTTATCTATCCAAAAGAACTGCTTTCAGGAAATATAAAAACGGCTTTCCAACGTTTAGCTGAAGACATGAGCAATTCTCATACTGAAATTATTATGGATATTGAATTTGACAATCCTCTTCCTCCTGACAAACTGCATCAATTATATCGTTTGCTACAAGAAAAAATAACAAACATTATTGTTTACGAGAATCCACCGAGTATAATAATCGGCTTGTTTGAAAACTCGGAAGATCGAGAAGTATTGCTTAACTTGTCATATAACTTTAACCCAAATAATAATCGAAATAACAATAATGCAAATATTCGAAAATCAGGTAGGGGCTCGAGTATTATTCCTGAAAGACTAAAAACTCTGAAAGCCAAATCGCAAATTACAAAAACTGAAACCGCCCATAAAGAATCTATAATTTTTCCAATTTAAACCCATCATGAGAATTTTAATACTTGAAGATCATCCTAGCATTTTACTTGTATTACAACAAATAATTAAAGGTGAAATTAATCCAACAATAGAAATTATATCTTTCAATGATTCAGATAGTGCCATTAATTTTTTAAAATCAAATAAAACGGATGCAGTTATTAGTGATATTCAAATAAACAACACAAAACAAGTAGATATAATCAGAGAATGTAATATCCAGAAAATACCTTGTATGGTATTTTCAAGTCATATTAATCCAACAATTATTCAACATTGTGAGAGCTTTAATACCAATGTGATAGTATCAAAATCATCAACTGTTGAAGAATTAAAATTGGGTATAAGAAAATTATTGGCCAAAGAAATTTATAGATGTTCTTTAAGTAATCAGGTTTCTCAAAGAAAAAGTCGTATTTCAGAGTTTACACCTAAAGTTGATTTTTCAGCAGCAGAAGAATTTGTTATTCTTGCTCAAATAGAAGGTAAATCAACCATAGAACTATCCAAAGAAACGAGAAAATCCAAATACACAATCCGAAATCAAAGAATGAGTTTGATTGAAAAAAATGGGTGTACCATGGAAGAAATAGTTCGCAGATATCTTTTTTGGCATACAAATGGGTGATTTTTTTAGTTACAAGTAACTAAAAAATTAAATTACTCTCAATGTACCTTCGTACAATGACGGATTATAAAAATTGCAATGGATCAGTTCCATTAAACTGCAAGTGTAAAAGTGCATTAAAACATTGGGAAAATAACACAAATAATAACGCTAAGGATTGCTCTGTTTACGGCTGTACAAACCGAGCAACAGTGGGTGGTCATGTGATTAAATGCCACGGGAACGCCTTTAAAAATCAGTATATTATTCCATTATGTTCGACACACAATAACACTAATTTTAAAGATTGTTTTAGAATAAATACGCATATTGATCCAATTCCAGTTGGTTCAACCCCAAAATGTAAAAACTAAAGTCAATAATAAGAATGTAGTTTAAAATATTTCGAGTAATACAGAAAGAAAAAATCCTGCATTTTTCCCATATTAACGTAGTTGAAAAAACTTGGAATGAATTTGCTTCTAGAAGAACTGAAAAACGAATTAAAAAGAAACTACCAGACAACAGTACATTTATTTTAAGATCTTTTGATATACAAAATAGAAACTTTCGTTTAAAAGTCGCAACTTGATTTAATTTAACAAAATGATGCGATCCAACTAAATATTACAGATAAGAAAAGCATTAAATGAAAAAAATAGATCTACATACACATACAATTTCGACAATAAGCGACTATCCTTTTGACTTTGACATTTCAAAGGTTAAAGAGTATGTTGACAAGTTGAAAATAGACGCTTTAGCTATTACAAATCACAATGTTTTTGATTTATCACAATATTTACAGATTAAAAACAGTCTGACAATTACTGTTTTCCCAGGCATTGAAGTTGACTTAGAAGGAGGGCATCTTTTGGTAATAACTGATTCAGACGAAATTGAAGTTGCAAACTTTGACGAAAGGTGTAAGCAAGTTTCTGCCTTAATCAAAACAAATACGGACACGTTAACTATTGCTCAATTCAAAAGCATTTTTACTGATCTTCAAAAATACATTCTAATACCACATTACGACAAAAGTCCAGAAATAAAGAAAGCAACAATATTAGATTTAGAACCTCATATCACTGCAGGTGAAGTAGCTAGTATCCCAAAATTTAAACGAATGATGAAAGAACAGGTCGGGCTAACGCCCGTCCTGTTTAGTGATACGCGTTTTAGTAGTAGTTTAGTTGACTTTCCAACAAGACAAACATTTGTTGACCTTAAAGAAATTTCGATAACCGGTATTAAATCGTGTTTTACTGACAAATCAAAAATCTCACTTACAAAAGAAAGTGGTAATGATTTTTTTCAAGCTACCGATGATGGCTTAGAATTATCAACTGGTTTGAATATTATTTTGGGTGGGCGTTCATCAGGTAAAACAGTTACTCTAGATAAAATAGCTGCATCTTCGGGAAGCGCAAAATATATTAGGCAATTCTCGCTTCTTCAAAATGATGAAGAGACTTTTAATAGGACAAATGCCACTAGACTAAGCATCTTGAATAACAATTATTTAACTGAATTTAAATCAGTAGTTGAAGATGTTGTTCAAGTTGACCTTAGACAAAACCTGCAAAGCATAGAAAACTATTTAGAGTCACTTAAAAAATTTGCAACAGAAAGTGAGAAAAAAGATTTGTATTCGAAATGCTTGTTATTCAGTGAAGTACTATTTACTCTAGGAGATTTCAAAAATCTTGATAAGCTTATTGAATCTGTAACAACACTAATTGAAAACAACGAGTATCACGACATAATATCTAAATACATTTCTCAGGAAAACCTGAAAGGGCTATTAAAAGAGCTAATCCAAAAAGCAGTAGTTTCAAAAGTTGAGAATGAACAAAAGAAATGGTTGAATTTTATTATTAACGATGTTCAGCGTGAATTAAGAGTTAAAACCACTAGCACTTTTATTGAAAACGTGGATTTTTATAACATCGCAACAGATGAATTAAAAGTATTGAAATTCAATCAAGTAGTTTCAGAACTAAAAAAACCGAGAAATATAAACCAAGATGAATTAGGCAAGTTTTCAATTATTACAGCCGCAAAGCCAATTGAAAATGCTTCGGATTTGCAGAAAATTGGGCGAGAAAAAAAAATTTACAGCAAAGCACTAGGTAAGTATAATGAACCTTATTACTATGTTCAAAAACTTAGAGAGATAGGTGTTGAAGATGCAAATCTTTATAAGTTCTTTGTAAAAATTGAATCGGTAACTCTAAACAAAGACGGATTTAAAATTTCAGGAGGTGAACGTTCTGAATTCAACTTAATTCACGAAATAAAAGATGCTACTAAATACGATATACTTCTAATTGATGAGCCTGAATCATCTTTTGACAATTTATTTTTAAGAAAGGAAATAAATACATTAATAAAAGATATGGCACAACTAATGCCAGTTGTGGTAGTTACTCATAATAGTACTGTTGGTGCATCAATAAAACCAAATTTTATTGCTGTCACTCATAAAAACCTAGAAGATGGAGAATTTGTATATCGCATATTTACCGGTTATCCTTCGGATAAAGAGTTAAGTTGTTCTGACGGAACAAAAATTAAAAATTATGAAGCAATTCTTAACTGTTTAGAAGCAGGTGAAGATGCTTACACAGAACGAAAAATTCAAACATATGAAATACTTAAAGATTGAAAACAATAAAGGTTTCTATCGGCTTGATACAAGTCAAGATAATTGGACAGACATTGACCAGGTGAATAAAGAACATTTACTGGATTTACTAAAATTTGCATTAACTGGTGAATTTGAAATGGACGAGTATAAAGATGAACTACTTCAAAATCCGGCACATAATATCATTTATAAAAACATTTATGGCAAGTTCAATGACTTTTTAAAAAATAAAACAAGGTTCAAGGATAGTGTCGAATCAACTTATAAACAAGCCATTGAAAAATACCAATTATAATAATAAGACAGAAATCTTAACACATTACAGCAATTTGCCACAATAAAGGCATAAGTGTTTTAAAAAAAAACTGAAATATTTTGGAATCGTTACCTTGAACTTGTTGTTATCCTTATTAGTTGTAAGTTTAAAACAACACACAAATAAAAATGTGTTTTAATCTCGCTCAAAAATTACTTTTTACAACTTAAATAGGCTATACTTTTATTAAATTTCACTGAATCATTTCAACTGAGTAAAATTCAAGAATCCCTAAATGTTCACTATTTTAGTAATAGTTTTTGGGTTAACTTACTGAAAACAAACCGCAATGTGCATCCCACAAAAGCCAAGAAAATACACGCTTAACAGCCAATTGGTCAATGTATTGTGGACGGTATTGGAACCTGAAAACCCCATCACAGCAACTGTTGGTTCCCATTTTTCCGGGTCGGTGGTGGCTAAAGATGCATTCGGATATAGTCTAACCTATTTCACCGATGATAACGATTCTACCAACACCTTTTTAGGCGATTACAAATCGATAGAATCGTCATCATTTTTAGGGAAAATCTACCATTCTCCGTTAATCAATACCTCGAGAAATCTCTACAATGGCAACATCAAGCACATGGTTACAGCCATCGGAGAATTTATGAAAAACGGAGAATCACCACAAGCAACCGTATATCATTACGATCAATTGAACCGATTAACCAACA
>JACCDW010723232.1_pt1 | contig 26410 bp, 22 predicted proteins | sample 7449781 | NCBI WGS metagenome assembly JACCDW01 (sample SAMN15323449, study PRJNA562643) | freshwater metagenome | isolation source: river surface water | place: USA:Blue River Watershed | collected 2017-08-18
CGATTGAACAGGAGCAGGCGCTGCTTTTGCAACGGGTGCTGGTGCAGCAGCTTCTGCATCATCTCCGCCTTTACCGCCTTGGAAGCCACTAGGTTTGAAATATTGACTCCAGCGATCTGGGTCGTATGCTTGACCATCAACTGATGCTTCAAACATCTCTTTGATTACTTTGAGTTCAACTTCACCTGGGCGCTTGGGTAGGAAGTCGCTTAAATTGTAGAGACCAAAACTATCAATGGCACCTTGTTCTTGTGCTGTTAGTGCAGTCTCTTTACGACTCCATTTGCTAGTAGAGTAGTCTGCATAACCACCTTTGCTGGTTTTTGTAACAGTAAAATCTAGTCCAGCGGTGTAATCAGTGGGCATGCTTTCTAGTTCTGGGTCCATTAGTGCAGCCTTGATCAAATTAAAAATCTGTGGACTAATAACGAATCTACGAATTGGATTCTCTGGTGTTTTGTCATCCGCTAGTGGATTTTCTCTTACAAAACCTTGGAACAAATACGATTTCTTTTTCCAATACTTACGACCCATTTCCTCTAATGCTGGATCTTTAAACCATGTACGTACTTCAGCAAGAATAGGACAAGCGTCTCCATACATCTCAACGCATGGTACTTGAACAACAACTGGTTTTGAATCAGACTGACCCTTGATACCAGCAAACGGCAGGCGAATCATCAGTCGTTCAACCCAAAAGAAATCATTCTTTGCGTTTGCGTCTGGTAGGAAACGGATTTTTGCACTTGATCCTTCTGGGATGTTCCAGTGTGCATAGATGGCGCTATCGCCTTGTGATTGTCCGCCTTGCGAACGTGTTTCTTGCGCTTGTAGTTTAGCGCGAATTTCTGCTAATGAAGTGGCCATAATGTTTCTCCTTATAAAATGCCATAATGTTTTGTGCCTAGATACACAACTGCACCGTGCAATTGTATAACATACATATTTATGCTGTCAAATGTTTTTTTAATTTTTATTATTATAAACTTCAATATTTTTCATTGAAATTTGATACATACTCTGAACAAGAATATCTTTGTCTGGTTTATTGTATAATGCCTGCAATGATTCTATTATTTTTTTAATCCGAAAATAAGGAGTGGCTTCGTTGTCATACGATTCATCAATGATATCTTCGAATGTGACATAACCTTTTCGTTTTAAATTTTTTAAGCTGTATTGCCCGCACATCAATACAAAAGGTTTTCCAGTAGCCAAACATTTGGCTGTTTTTTCTGTAAACCAATAATTATCCAAGCTGTCAGTTTCTGCTACAACTTCAATTTGATATTTGTTCCATACATCACCGTATGCACCGGATGCTGTTTCCCAAAGGTCGCTGTCTCTTACTGAAATAGGCAGATGTGTGTCGAATTTTTTTGCTTTGACCCAATTGATTTCATCTACATATTGATCATGGAATTTTTTTAAATTGCTTTCTACCGTTAGAGGATCAGTATGAAAGGTCATAAAATTATCGCCCGGAAAAGCTGTATCTAGCTCGTACAATATTCTAAGTCTAGTTAAATTATATCTACGTATTAATGCACCAACAAATTTTGCATTAGTTAAATCTTTATCAAACTGTATTGGTATTTTGGATCCTGTAGATAAAAAGACCCCAGGAGTTAGTTTTTCGTGATTAAAAATTGAATCAACTTGATCGCTGTGCGATCTGATAGTAACTTTATAATACGGAATTTTTACCGAATCGCAAATGAATTTTAAAAAAATTTCAAAGCCACTGAATTTGGTGTTTTCGCCATCAAAACATATTACTAATATATTCTGATCGTGATAATGTTTGGAAAAAATATCCAACAAAAGATCTTTGTTGGTAACAAAATAATCTCTATCTATAAACCAATCGCCGTAGATTGTAATCAAATGCGATTCAATTTGAATCCCGTGCCCCATGTGTAATTAAATTACTTTAAGCCTGCCAATCTACGTAGACTGTTTAAAGTTTCAGAAACCACTGGTTGATCCATGGTAGTTGCACCAACTGGTTGAACCACTGGTGTAGGCTGTTGTGGTGCAGCTTGTGTGTTTGCATTTTGTTGCTGTAGAATCTGCAATAAAGTTTCGGCCAACGCTCGTTCACCGTTGGCTGTCAACCAACCAATTATTATATTACGGATATCCGCGTCTGGTCCTTGTACTTTAGATAGTTTTTTAATTGAATTATGTAGATCTTCTGAATTTAATTCTTGAATATGACTTAAAGCTGCAATACCGTCAACTCCGTCCATACCTGCGGCCACTGGTTCTTGAAATAATCTTGTTAATTCAAATTCGTTGTGATCGTCTGAATCGTCGCCCCAGGTAGCTTCTGTGACACCGGTTGCCCAAGATTCAAATTCTGCGGTTTCGCTGGTATTCATTTTCTTTCTATTTTGATAGGCTTTGAAAACATACGGTAACGCTTCGTTGAATCGATCGTCGTAAATCTTTTTTACAAAACGTTCGCGTAGGGCATCTACATCAACTTCTTCATCAACCTCATTGTTTTGATTAAGCATATCGATTAGCAATTCGTGACCGTGTCGTCCTTGAAATCTCTTTAGATGATCTTTAACTTCATTGTAACGATGTATTGCTGCTTCTACCATACCTGTAGTTTCTGCATCTTCAAATGTTCTATTACGCATAGCCCGCACAAAATGTCGCATGCTGGCCATTTCATTGACCATCTCGTTAATTAATTCGCAGCCTTCGTCACCAAAACGACCACCATGACGCAAGTAGTTGGCTATTGCTCTAGCACCGTGTAAATTGCCGTGCCCTAATAGGAAACGCTCTCCAACAGGAGTTTGAATGAAAATATGTTCGATCTGTCTTGCTCTGGCTCCATGCCGATCTGGATCAATTTGATCTTTGTGTTTTATAATTAATCTATGAGTACCCACGTCACCAAAACTCATACGTTTATTATTTCCTAATCCGTATAGTTTTCCTTCGGTAATAGCTAACTCATCTTTGTCGTAAGTTGCATCAGCACCAGCTTGCTGTATGATATCTTTTAAATCCAAATTGCTTCGATTGATGTCTCTTGTATCAAACGCTAACATGTTACGTTTGGCAAATTTTTTAATAGTTCTAAGAAAATTGTACCACTCTCTTTGTTGATCCTCGTCGAGGCCATCTGTAATGTTAGCACCGTAATAAATTTTCAAGCTGTCTTCATCAATTAAACTAATTGTCACATTCCCAAAGTTTTCGCCATTGCTGCTTATATAATCAAAATTAAAAAATCTGGCTTTTTCTGGATCTGCTATTTCTTTGGCTTTTTCGTCGCCCAAATTGACATGATCAAAACGGGCTCGTATTTTGTTGAACAAACTTTCAGCAATTTTATCTAATTCACGCATAGTATATTATTTATCGTCAAATCATTATAAAGGGCATAGGTGCAATATAATCGTCTGTGTTATCTCGTAGTTTTTCGTCCAATTCTGCATCAAAACTTTGTAATGCCTGTATTACTCTAAGTACAAGCAAAGTACTGGTCACTAAGTCATCTGTTTCACCAATTTTGGCTGCGAATCCTGCCCCGCTGGCCACGAATGTTTTTAGCTCACTTATTAAGTTTTTGCTACAAACAATCATTTTACGATTTTCTATGAGATTTTTTAGTTTAGCGCATACTGACAATTTTGTTTTATTTGTGGTTGTAAAGCCTTTCCTATGTATTCTAGCTTGTCCTGATTTTACCGGCTGGCTCAGGAAAGTGCCTCGGATATTTTCTTCTCCAAATTCTGCAATAACAATTAGAGCTGCTTCCCCCAATGTATTATTTTCCACACTGTAATAGATGTCGTTTTGGGTTCCAATTGTGTCGTATATGTATTCGCAAATTTCTTTTAGTATAGTAATTTGTCTTTGTACGGGTGTTTTGTTATGTTGCCATTCAGCCACTTGTATCATAGTTGGTAACTCAAACACCTGTATTGCAGCAGGATCGCCGCCGGTTCCCAAACTGGGATCTAGACCAATTACATAGGTTTTGCCTTGTTGGGGTTTTTGATACCAGCGCACTTGTCCTTGTAATTCAATGGGGTCTCTACCTTGTAAGTCTATTAGTGTAGTTGCGTTGATTAAGGTCTCATCATAAATCAAGAATTCACAACCGTGTTCTCGTCTAAAACGCTCCTCACCAATTCTTCCAATTTCTTCTGCTTTCCATTTTTCGTCTCTGTCTGGGTGCTCGTCCCATCTGGCTTGATATGATCGAAATCCGTTTACTCCTAATTCAGTGGGATTACCAAATTCATCAATGCACTTGTTGGCCTGTTTCCAAATATAAGCAAATTGATCTTCATCTGAGTTTGGGGTGCTGGTAATAATGGCCTTACCACCTGTGCTTAGTGTAGGAGATATAGATGTCCAAAACTCTTTAGCAATGGTGGGTCTAACAAACGCAAACTCGTCGCAGTATAGTAATGTAATACTCATACCTCGACCAGTGGTTTCGGTGGTTGTTTGACTTACAATCCTGCTTCCGTTTTCAAAATCAATTGATCCTTTGTTATAGCTAGTAACGCCTGCACGTATCCAGTCCGGGCACAACTCATATGCATAGCGCACACGCTGCATGATTTCTTGGGCGCCTGTGTATTTGTGGGCTGCGATTAGGATAGTGCTATCTGGTCTGAACATTGCAAACCAAAGCAGATAACCAGCTGCACTTGTGGTTTTGCCTGTTTGTCTAGGCATTAGGCTAATGCTGAATCTGTTATTATGATAAGTATCTATAAGTTTCCGTTGATACTCAAAAGGTTGATATAGCATTTTGCCCCGAACCGGGTGCTGAATGAAGAAATAATTGCTCATGAAATATTCTGGACCCGAATCCGGATCTGCACACTTCACGAACTCAACAATTTGCTCTTCAGAAAAGTTGACCTTTTGATATGGACTCTTTATAATAGTAGTATCATTGGTTTTCATATTAATACTTATGTCGCATACATTACTTTTGAACAAAGATTATACGCCTATTAGCGTACTTCCGCTTAGTGTGATCCATTGGCAACATGCCGTTAAACTCATGTATCTAGGACGCATTCAAGTAATCGAAACTTACCCAGACTGGATTATACACAGTGAAAAACTGGCTATAAATGTACCTAGTGTAGCAATTACACGGGAATACTTTAACTTTAAACGTCGAGTAAACTTTACTCGTTATAACATGTACCTGCGAGATCTGTATCAGTGCCAGTACTGCGAAGATACTTTTGATTTCAGTGACCTTACCATTGACCATGTTGTGCCACTTAGTCAAGGCGGGCGAACAGAATGGACCAATTGTGTGACCAGTTGTAAAGCTTGTAATTGGCGTAAAGCAGATAAGAGTTTTATGAAGCCTGTCCGTAAACCATATCGTCCGGATTACTGGGCATTAGCCGCGGCTTGGAAGAACAGTCCTTTTAGAGTAAAAGACCCCAAGTGGAATCAGTATTTAGGTAGAGATCAGGCTGCTGCTTAAATTGGCTTTTCGCCGGTTAGATAAGGTTTACTAAACCAAAGTTTAAACCATTCTTCAGTACCTGGGCGAATATCATGTCGTTTCATGAGTTCGCCTTTTTCATTTCCAGTAACTGAAATGTTACTGCCAGCGAAACCTCGGTACTCTTGCATCACTGCACGATTACCAATGCCGGCCAATAACTTTAGTTCGTCAATGCTGTCCATACGGAATTACTGGTAGATCATTGTCAGGTTGTTGAGCTTCGTTGCCCATTAATTACACCATGACTGTTTAGCTTCGCCATAGTATTCTCTGGCAAATCCATTTTGAATCAACATGGCACGTAGGCTCTGCCCGTCTAGAATCATATCGCCTAGCACACGGCCACCAAACTTATCCCAACCATACAAAGTTACTTGACGTTTAACACTCTTGGCCACAGCATTCTTGGTAAATGCAGTAGCAGCTTGTCCACGTTGATCTTCACTAGCACATTGAGCTCTGTGACCTTTTTCTGGAGTATCAACACCATACACTCTTACAGCTAATTCTGGCTTGAGTGGTTGTGGTAAAAATGGTGCTGCGATAACAACTGTATCACCATCATTGACTCTGACAACTTGTGCATCGTATGTGACACCTTGTGGGGCTTTTTGTGCAAAGACCAAAGCAGGTGCGAGTAGTAGAATTGCGAATAATTTTTTCATTGATTTTTCCTATAAATTTCTGTTTGTGTTGTAAGTGGCTGTTTGGCCTTGTGGGTTTGTGACTTTAGCAGTTACAATGGCAGGATTTCCTTGCTGAATATTTTTTCCTGCTCCTTGAAACATAGCTCCTTGATCAACGCGGGCATCAATTTTGCCAACATCGGGTAAATTTGAGGAGGCGCGAATTTGGCTGGTAGGAGTCATTTGTGCCTTGTAACCTGCCTGTGTGGCAGTTACACCAGCTGTGGTATTTGGATCTACCTGATAATCAGCCGATATCTGTCCGGCACCTTGCTTGGCTGTACTAAAATCTTGTGTTGCTTTGAGATTTAAGTTGTCCCCAACCTTGGTTTGCATTCCAATTGTTTTTGTTGCTGTATCAACAGTTGCAGTTGTATTATCACCGACGTTTACGGTAGCCGTAGTTGGTTGTTGCTCATCAAGAATATCTAAATACCGTCTAAAGAATCTTGGATCGCTCATGTCAATATCTTTTATTTAAAAATTCTTTTAATTTTTGCAACTCTTCTTCACCTTCTTCTTGCACTGGCGTTGTTGGTGCTGATCCTGCAGGTGTCTCTTTGCCCATCAATTCACCTGGAGTTTGAACTTGTTGTCCTGTTACAGACTGTTTTTTACTTATATCTAAGTATGGACTCATAGTATCTTGACGATACATAGTTTGTTGACCAAGCCGATCAAATGCTGTAGCATCTCCTGATTTCAATTCGCCAGCAGTTTTATCTACACCCGTTACGTAGTTTTTAAAACTATTTGCAGTAATCAAATCCCTTTGAGCATCTTGTTGCATTTTTTGCATTGAGGGATCGTTGGTGTTGGTAGTCATTGACTTATTAAAATCTTGATTGAAGTTTTTAGCGTTAACTGCATCAGCAGCAGCGGAAGTAGTATCTTTTACCAAACTACCTGCTGCTGCTGCTGTTGCCCCTTCTGCCCCTTTGCCACGCAAATAAGCCATACCTGCATTACCTGCAGCCTTCGCAAGTTGCCAACCCGCCGATACCTTATCTCCCAAACTCATGCCAGCGGCATTTGCTGCATCATTTGCACCACTTAGAGCTGTCATTGCTCCACTGGCGTAATTGCCTGCTCCCATTTTTTCGCCGCCTTGAGTCAATTTGCCAGCAGCAGCGTTAATATCAGCATCAAACTTGTCAGCTTGTGCTTGAGTTGGTGGTGTGGTTTGATTGTAACTAAACTGTTGAGTTGGTGCTGCACTCTTTTGAGTCGGAACATTAGGACCAACACCTGCGGGCGGGGCTTCATTTAAGATGTCTAAGTATTGTCTAAAAAATCTTGGATCCATTATTTTCCTTTACCAAGCACGGCATGACCAGTATCTGGCACTGGTTCTTGGTCCTGGGTTGGCACAATTGTGTCTTGCTCTAAAGCTCTTGCGACGCTTGGGATTGGACTTTTTGATCTTCATATTGGGATCACCAAAATTGACTTTGACCACATTGCCTTTGGCGTTCTTGACATAAACTTTTGACTTTTTAACATCGCCCTTCATGGGTTTGCCCAATGGCACTGTGCGTCCTTGATATTTGGCTTCGTTGGTTGTAGCACGAAATTGTGCCATTGGCGCTTGGGGCATGGACTTGTATGATCCTGGTTCTTGCATCATAGTATCCGCGTCCTGTTTTGCTTTGTCCAATGTATAATCCATCCAAGGCTTGCTTACACCTGTTTGATAATCCTGCTCGTAGTCGTCTCCTTTAAGCTGAGTTTTAAGATAGTCGCCGGCGCCGGTTTTAGGATCTCTAAACACAGATGTGGAGTAAAATTCTTGATCATATGTTGATCCACCTTTACTAGAATTAGTAGCTTTTGATCTTTGAGTATTAACTGTAGACACCGATGTGTTAGTATCAGCCTGAGTTGCTCCTGACACTTGTGAATAACTGTTAGATTTGGGATCGTACTTCATTACCGAACCATCTTTCATGGTCATGGTATCTTGCCCCCATCCTTCGGGTGCTTCGTGAACCATATAATCCCTGGGATCTTTTTTTGCTTTTGGCTCAGTTAAAGGACTTGTGTCGGCTGGATTTCTTGTAGACTTGTTTGGAGCAGTTGCCCCTGTATCTTTATCTATGTACTTGTTTTCAAGATCGTCGTCAGAACTTCGATCTTTATTAATATTTGAATGTATTGGGCTAATAGAATCTCGAGCAGTGGGCATGTTTGAATCCTCTGTTAAGTATCCAACATGCATTAAAATTCTCATCATTGTGTCATCTGCTTCAATTACAATACCATCTTCTACAACATCTACAATATAACTTTCTAAAACAATTTCTTCTCTAGCGATTTCTAATTCAAAGATGTCCCCAACACAAGGGTTAGTTTCCGTTAACTCTGCTTCTTCAAGATATTCAAGAAAGCTTTTCATATTAGTTGCCTTTCCACTGATCGGGCGGTAATACTTTGATTGGCTCTCCGTGCTTGTCGACTACTTCGCCTTTGTCTCCGTAGTATCTTTCTTTTTGATAGCCTTTGCGCTTTTCTAGTTGATCGTACTCGGGTGTACCAGGTTTATACTTTTGCTGCATGGCCTCGAGGTCTCGATACTGCTGACTTCTTCTGCGTATACTATCGTCTGTGTTGAAAATATCGCCAAAAAAGTTTGAGACGTCTTCTAATCCTTCGTCGACTTCTTTTTCTTTGCCAGAATCTTCTGTACCTGTTCGTTCACCATCTACCTTAAGACTTCGTGGTCCATGGTATGGCTCGGTTTGTAATGGAAGTGTGGACTGGTCGGGTTTCTTTGGTGCTGGATAAGTTGCACTTACTCTACCTGTTTTAGGATCTTTTTTTAATTCAGCTTCGTCTTTATCATCTCTTAGCAAGATGCTTTCCAGCATGGCATTTAAATCTGAGTCCAAGATACTTTCAGCCATTGGATTATCACCAAGTCTTGGCTTGCTAGCATACTGACGCTTTTCTCTATTGAGATCATTGCCTTGACGGATAATAGCATTTACTGTTTCGTATTCCTCATCTGGGGTGTTAGAATATCGTGTACGTAGTTTCTTGGTCTTTGCTGCCTCATTCATATCATTAAAATTGTCAGCTGAGTCACGCTGCGACTGTCGTTGACGAATAATATCACCAATTGGATCATCAAATTCTGTGTTGCTTGGAATTGGGTCGCCTGGGTAGTTTGGATTTATGTCCGGCATTTTTTCATACTTGCGTGGCAAATTAGGCATCATTTGACTATCCTTTGGAGCTTTACTTGGAATAGTAGCTCGAGGTTTAATTCCTCGTCTTGTTTCGTCAGGATAAACATCCGACACAGGATTCAGAACATTGTCCATTCCACGACTGAATTCATCGGCCATTTCTCCAGCACCGCGCACTGCTGCGTCAAATCCTCGTTTGGCTTTGCCTGCTGCACGGCCTGCGCCGTAAGCCATGTCGTCACCTAGTCCTTCGTCCATCATTTGGTCGCTACTGATCATGATGACTTCTGGCTCTGACATTGTCACACTGTGGTCATCGTGTGGTCTCATACCAGCCATTTTTAGCATTTGCAACAATTCATCTGCCTTGTCACCTTGGGCAGAAATAGTCACATTCTTGGTACCATCTGTACTCATGTTGGTACTAACATTTAATGAATCTTCATGTTCCATGTCCATGTCGCCGCATTCATTCAAATTTTCATTGAATTGCATGTTGTAAAGATCTCGAGCTCTAGAGTCCTTGCTAAAATAGTCTTTTGCTGGTAAGGACGGTTGTACTCTAGGATTACCTTCTCTATCATAAATTATACCCGAATCATCCTTGTATGCAGATCCGCTTTGTTGAAAGTCACGCTCGGCTTTTCTAGCTTTCATGGCCTCGTAATCGGCTTTTTCTTTTTTAGAGAAAAATGGTAACGGTGGCATACCTAAATCAGCTGCAAATTGTGACACCGGTTCCACTGACTTGTCAGTCACAGTCTTGGATGGGGCTGCAGACATTGATCGAGAGCTTGGCATTCCAAACTGCCCGGCTCCGTCCTCCTCTAATCCTGCTAGTTTTGCTAGTTCATTTAATGGATCAGCAACTACTTCATACATGTGTGCAGATTCATTCATGTCGCTACCCATGTCTGCATAAAAACGCTCTTCTACCCATTGGGTCATGTCCGGATATCCTGGCTTACCTTTTGCAACTCCATAAGGTACTTCGCCGCGGTCAATATAATAATCAGACAGTGCTTCATATAAATCATTATCCATAACCCCTGCCTGCATAAACATTTTTACTTCATATTTAAATCTATTAGCAATATGGTTTAGTGTACTACCACCTTCGTCTAACATAATATCTTCTGTCACTTTCTTAGGAAGACCCGCATGCTTGGTACTAGCAAAGTCTTTGGCCGCTTTCTTGCTCATTCCTTTTGCTGCTTTTTTCAATTCAGGACTGGCACCTTTGACTTTTTCACCTTTTTGCATTGCATGTACCATGCCCATGAACTTTTGTTGTTGTTTGCTCGCTGCTTTTTCCATGATAGGAAGGCCACTTAGTCGCATCATTTCGGCCAATTCGTAGTCAACACTTTCTTCAAAGTCTGCCATGGTGTTCACTGATTTTGATCCTGAATCAATTGCTTTAGTATCTTTGTTGTAAGGACTTTCATAAGGTGTTTTAGTAAATTGACTGTCTATTTCTTTTCTATCTGCTTTGACAATATCTTTTACGCTAGGTTTTTGTTGCTGATTAGTTGTAATAGTTCCTGCTTTTGATCGTTGTGAATTATCTGTATTCAATTCTTCTTCTAGTTCGTCTTCGGCCATTTGTCCAAATGCTGCTGGTATACCTTTAGTTGCACCACTGGCATCAGCTGTTGTAGTTGGAGCCGCTGCGGATGTATCTGCACTAGCTGGTGCATTGGCCATAGCTGTTTTACCAAATGCAGCGACCGCGCCGCCGCCACTTGGGGAGGCTGCAACTGGTGCTGGTTGTGCAGCTTGTCCAGCTGGTTGTGTGGTACCACCAACGGCTGCTGTTTTTGCCGCATCCAAATTAGCACTAGCCGCTGCAGATGCCGGTTGAGCCGGCGGGGTATTTGCTGCGGTTGCTGTTGGTGTCGTTCCACTGAAGGCTGCTTTTTTGGCTGCATCTAAATTGGCACTGGGTGGCGGCGGAGCAGTTGGTTTGCCTCCACTATATGCATATTGTACTTTGTTAGGATCGTAACCGGCTCCATAGGTTTTTTGTGCTGGCGCTGATTGTGCTGGTTGTGCTGCTTGATTAGCTGGTGTTGCTGTAGCTGGTGCACCAAATGTAGGAACATTAGCTTGAGCTGTTACACCTAATGCGTTTGTTTGCGGAGCAGTTGATTGGTTTAATGCTGCTGTTGCAATTTGGTCAGACGTGGGCTGTTCTCTTAGACCCGACAATTTTTTAAATCTTTGTCCCGACTCAAGTATGTTTAAAATTTTTCTTATTTCCATTTGTGTTCCTATAATCTTCCGGCTAGTCGTAATATATCATGTAATTCTGCATTTGATTCAGTATTTATGGATTCTTTTAATTCAGCATCTGCAGCAGCCGAAGATGATTGTTTAATGATACGTTCGATTTCATCTTCGTCGTCGTCTATATCTGCAGGCTCTTTGTAACTATCTGTGTTTACAGTAACGGGCTCAACTTCATCGGGATTATCTATAGTCTTCACAGGCTTAAAAGGATCTTGACCGGTGTATCCGATGTTCTTCAACAGCGTTTCTATTTCGTCTGGTTCATCATCTGTTGTCAGCTGATCTGCCTCCAAATCTTTTATGGCCTTGTCAATAATTGCTGCTCGCTCATCTTTATCAAACTGTTTAGAAACAAATGGAGGTATTGCCTTAGGCGCAAGGCTTCTAGTAACATTTTGAGAGGAGTCTGCAGAATCTTTGTCTCCAGCCGGTTTTTCTAATGATGGCTCAATCTTGGATGGCGGGCTTGTAAAGTAGGTCTGCGGTAGTCCAGGTTGTTGAGCCAACCATCTTTGATAATCAGCTTCGGTACCTTTAGTTACTGGGCCGTATTTTGTATCAATTGTCTGTCTTTGATCACTTGCTTGACTCACTGGTGGCTTTTCACCTTTATATAATGTACCAAATTTTTCTGTTTTCCCTGTCTTGGGATCGGTCCATGTAAATTCACCACCGGGGCCTTGTTCTGCTCTAGCAGCAGCAAATGCTCGTTCAAAATCACTTAATTCTCGTTTGGCTTTGGTTAGTCCGCGTTGATCTTTTTGTAAAAGTCTAGTAACATCAGCTGGCGGTACTGTTTGCTTATCTGTTTTTTCGATCCCACCTGTGCCGGTATCGGTGCCAGCTAGTCCAAGACCTGCACCCTTGACAGGTTTAATATCCACTTGTGTAACTGATTTATCTGTGCCGGTATCGGTGCCAGCTAGTCCAAGACCTGCACCCTTGACAGGAATATCAGAATCTGGTTGTTTTATTTTAGTCTTTAACGGTTTAGGTGCTAACGCCTTTGGTGCTGCATCTGTCTTGGCTGCTGCATCTTTCTTTGCCTGTGCTATAGCTTTTTCAAGCTTGGCTCTTAGTGCTTTTTCTGTAGTAGGCAGACCAGTTTCAGGATCAAACAAAGTATCCCGCCCTGTTATTTTTCTTATTTTTTCAAGTTCTTGATCAGTTGGCGGTATCAATCTGTTTAAAATATCAACCTGTCGTGGCTCTAGTTCAAGCTGAGACGCTTTTCTTGGACCAGCTGATTTGTCACCACCTGGCAACTCTCCTGCAATAGCACCAGGAGTAAACATACCTTTGACATATTTTCCTATTTGTTGATACCCTGCGGGGTTTAAATGTACTTGCTGTGGGTCCTTTTTTGAAGCTATGCCTAAATCTATTATAGGAGCTTGATCTTGTACACCTTTTAATAAAGCCTGTCTTAGTTCTTCTCTTTTTTGTTGTTTTGCTGGATCAGGCGATGCGGTAGGTAACAAATAAACTATTTGTAGTCCTCGTTCTTTACCGGCTGCAATAGCTTTGTTTACTTGATTTACGATGTCAGAAATTTTCCGTGAACCTAGGTCATTTGCCCCTAAACTAAGTGTAACTACACTTCCTCTAGGAATAAGATCCATGGCAGTCAAATGCATATCAAAATCTTTACCAAATGAGCTGGCACCGGTTTTCGCTAAATTGTTCCAACCGGCCTTGCGATTTGTTGCGGCGACTCCTTGGCCGTGACTGTCTCCCACTGAAAAATAACCTGGTTTTGAAGTGTCTATTTCAAGTTTGGCTTTTTTATTTGCGGTTGCTGGTTTTGTATCTGGTGCAGATGGCGTGGTTGTTGCTGCCACAGCATCTGTGCTAGCTAACACTTGACCACCAAGATTTTTAGCACTACTGGTCAGTGTGTCCCATGCATCCGGAACACTCTGCAATTTGCCTATAATTTTTTGTTGGTATTCAACTGTTTGATCCCAGGGAGCACCAGTGGGATTTACTCGTCGTTCTTGGTTATAAGTAACCAATTGTGTTTCGCCTGTGCGTTTATTTTTTTTATATGCTTGATATGGACGACCTTGGATCCAGGCATCTGTTGCTACGGGACCTGCGTTATACGCACTTAACACATGATGTAAATTACCTCGATATTTGTCGTACTGTTGTTTTAAATATCTAATACCGCCATCAATATTTTGTGGAATGTTGTAAGGATTGACACCAAGTCCTTGTGCTGTACCAGGCATCAACTGCATTGGGCCAATTGCACCAGCTGAACTTACTAGATTGGCTCTAGTAGACGTTCCGCTTTCTTGACGCATAAGTGCCTGCACTAGAGGCCATGGCACATTGTATTGCGCTGCTTTTTCTCTTGCAAGATCTTCAATTTGCTGTCTAGTGTAACGCTGCTGCTCGGCTTCGCGGAGTCGAGATCTAGTTTCATTTGTAAGATCTGGCTCAGTGGCCTGTTTATAAAGTGTATCAAGATCTACAGTAGGACCTGATGATTTTGATGAGGTAGGCTGTGCAGGTGCAGGTGCAGGTTCGGGTTCTGCGAGCTCTGGCTCTGTTGCAAAATTACGAATTTTTTCCGTGTCTACCTTGGGTGGTTCACTGAGCCAGTTTTTAAACTCTTCTTTCTTTTTTTGAATAACAGCGTCTGTTGCCGCCGACGGTTGAAGAAGCAGACTGGGATCTTTTGTGATCACTGACCAGTAATCTTGAGGAACTCCGGATTTGTATAGAGCATATAGTTCAGGGCTATATGCAACAGCGGTTCCAACCGTTCCAGCTGTTCCTAGTGCTATTTTTCCTTTGTTCCGACTCAAAAAACCTGGTTCTTTTGTTGACTTTTGTGTCGTACTGGCTATATTTCTTGCCATCTGATATCTTTCTAATTCGTCTTTTGATAACGTTCTTAAAAAGTCTTCTTCAGATTTGTGTATCTTTTTATCCCATTTGGGTAGAGGACGAGTCTCGGGTTGGGGTTTGGTAGGCCAGCCGGGAGGTGTGCCTTTAAATTCACGTTCTGCTTGTCGCCTTGCAAATTCTTGTTCAAGATCAACGGGTTCACTCTTTGGTGTTCTTGGCGCTCTTGGTGGTACATATCCAGGAGTACCAGGTGGCACATATCCAGGAGGCATTTTTTCTCCAGACGGTCCTCTCCATACAGCCGGTGGTTCTACTCTTCGACTGGCGGCAGTAGCCAAGTCTTCCACATCATCACCTTTTTTACCAAACCATTTTGCGACTTTTTTTAGCGGACCTTTGAGTATTTTCCCGCCGGGGATTAGTCCCAATGCCATGTAAGGTACGCCCGAGTAATCGCCTTTGGACATGTCTACTATATCCATTGCTGTGCCCGCACCGGGCAACATACTAGCAATAGTTTTTTCTGTTTCAGTGGGCTCACCGTAGGGCCTTGCCTGCATTTCCGGAGGAATGTATGGTCCGCGGTATCCTGGACCATATTTAGGCGCGGGAAAAAGTGGTTGATTCATTGCGTAATGAATTTTTTTACCATCTTTTGTATATGCCGGAAGCCCAGGAGGTGCATCTTGCTCAGCTAATCGAGCGCGGAGACCTTCTTCAATTTGTTGTAAAGTACGCTTGGCCATAGTTAGTCTTTGGGTTTCTTAAAGTTAAATTTTGCTCCGCCACCGGTGCCTTTGGGGCGACCTTTTTTCTTAACAACTGCTTGGCCTTCGCCATCGGTCTCCTCGTCGTCGTCTCGCTGTGCCGAGCCACCGTAACGTGTACCGGCTTTTTTACCTGCGCCTCCTTTGGATTCTGGGCCACGCTTTTTCTCAAGATACTTTTGCATTTCTTCCCAACCTTCACGCATGTTAGACTTACCAGGAGTGACTCGTTCCATGTCGCCGTCGCCGTCTAGGTCAGCTTGCTTTAGACCTTGTGCTCTAGCTTTCATAAGGTTACCGGAAAATTTATTGCCTTCGGTCTTTTTACCTTTTTTGGCGCCGGCAATTTTGTCAGCGTAGGTAATTTTATCCTTAGGTTCCGCTAGTGCCGCAAACTTCTTTTGTGCAGGCGACAACATGTCTTCATTATAACTGTCTTCATCCATTTTGCCTGGCACCGGTCTGTCTGGCATGCCATCGCCTACACCTGGATGACGATACACTGGATAAGTTCTTTCTTTCTCCAATTTTCGTCTTGTGTCCACATCAAATGCAGGATTTCCATGTCTGTCATATTCAACACCGCTGGTGTCTCTATGGGCACCACCCGATTGAACAAACTCTAAATCTTTTTCAAATTCAGCAGCTCGGGACGCTTTATCTCTAGCTTTCATATCAGACTGATTATCTTCATCCATCTTGTCATGCTGGGCGCGGATTCGAGCCATTTTCTCTTTGCTGGCGCCTTCGCGGCCGGCTTGCTGTAATGCTCGCATGCCTTCTTCACCGTACTTTTTCTTACCTAAGTAAGCTTGTAGGCCGCTTTCGTCTACTTCTTTTCTACCAACATTAGTCTTTGGCTTTTCAGCTGGCTTTGATCGATCTTCTATTGGAGGAAGAGGTTCGCCTTTTTTGTTAATTTTGCCATCTTCGTAATCTTTGATGCGTTTTTGTGCTTCTTCGTATCCGCCAGGCCCATCAATTACTCCAACAGGAATAACTTTTCTAATCATTTCTTCTTCATTGATCTTTTTCCAGCCCTGGTATTTTCCTGCTAGTTGTTGTTCTACGCGAAAAACTGCTTCAGCAACAGCACCCTTGCTTTTTTCCTTGGCAGCTTTTTTCATTGGCTCAGTTTTGTTGCCGTCTTTGTCAATGTCGATGTAATCAGGCTTGGCCTTCTTGCCTTCATTGAGAGTTTGCTTGGGTGCTTCTAGGTCGTGCATCTTCTTTAAGATGTCATAGATGTTGTTGCTCATTTGCTTTTTCCTTTAACCTGTGGTAATTTGTTTTGTTGGCTTCCTACTGGGCTCTTGACACCTTGTGGTAGTGAATTGGTTGTTTGTGCTGGTTTGGTTTTTTCCATATTAAAGGAAACCAAATCTGGTTTGTCTGGACCTGTGAGCAAAGGACTAGCTTCTTCCAGCTCTTTTAATAAACTATCTTTACGTTTATCTGCAACCAAGTCTTGAGCACCAGGCACATCTCGTAATTCGCTGTCTAGCAACAATGCGCCGGTATGGTCTTTACCGTACGCTTCAAATGCATCGTTGTCGTCGGCCTGTTGTTTACCGTACACACATACCCATTCGGCCTGCATACCTGTGCGTTCTTTGAGCAACTGAGCAATTTGTACCTGTGTGGTAGGGTAGGCCACAGTGGCTTCAAATTGCCAGCACTCACAAGCTCCCCATCGAGGAAACTCTCTGTGCTCTTGTACTGGTAAGCTTTTTGGGGTTGTGATATCAACTAGTTCGTATGCATTTAATGCATTCTTGATTTCTTCCATAATATCTTTAGGATTTTGCTTGGCAACTTTGATCCTAAATGAGTAGTTGGAATTTCGTTCGGCTATATAATCGTGAAGACTTTTCATAGGTTTTATCCTGTTTTATAGAGTATTTATGTGTTTTTGTTCTTTTGGAGAATCTGTTCCAGCAAGGCATTACGGTCTAACACAATGCCTTGCCCGTCAATTGGGCGATCGTCGGGACTGTCTTTTGAGACCTGATGATCCAATCTAGCTTTTTGTAGCTGTAACTGTACCATGCGTAGCTTCTTGTCCATCTTAGCAGTTTTAGCGGTAATAGCATGCCCTAATAATGTGCCTGCAGTTTGAAATACCACACCGCCAAATCTAGGATCCATATTCATTCCTAGATCCATTAAATCTTCAAACTTGCTTTTAGCCAGATCTGCTAGCTCGTCCATTTCTTGATCCGTGGCTTCAAGGTCTCGTACTGTGGGAAGAGCTATATCAATTTTATCTATAGCCGCATCCACTTGAGCAATAACTGATTTATTTTCAGCAATGGTTTTTAACGCTTCATTGGATTCAGCACTATCCGTGGATGGAATTTCCGGAAGATCAAACAGTTCAGATAATTTCTTAGTCATGCTCGTATTTACCGAGCTTTTTTACCTTGGGCAAACATATCGTGTTCAGTTACAACTCTAAAACGCAAACCATTTTGTTGTGCCCATGCATTGGCTGCTTGCCATTTGTACATGTTCAATACCGCTGCGGCTTGATCTCGCGGACTGTTTCCTGCTGCTTCCATGGTAGTCTGCTTGCCTGGTTTGATTTCAATTAGTTCGCCAATTTTTTCACCACCTTTGTTCTGATATATAATCAAAAAATCAGGAACATAAATTGTGTTCTTGTTGGTAAATGGGTTGCGATACGGAACATGCACTGCCTCGCTGGCCCATTGTAATACAGCGGGATGGTTATCACAAAATCTCATGAAACTGTGTTCCCAACTGCTACGAAAATGAGGAATTTTTTTCCCCACATATTTGTCAGGATTGAGAATCTGATAGAATCCGTTTGCGAATTTGGCCATTATGGAAGTATTGCCCTTGAGACATATTTGTTTTGTGCAGGTCTATTTTTTAATCCCAAGAAGCTGGTTCCTATTCTTTCAAAATTTAGAAACAGTGCTGTATAGGTGCTTAAATCACCCAATGGAATTTTTTTAAACTCGTCAAGTGCTGCCATAGGATTAATACCTTGCTTGATAGCAGTATAAATTACCGCACTTGCTAATGCCCTGGCACTTTCTTTATTGTCGGAAATTTGTTCAAAGTGTGCCACTATAGCCGAATCAACATTGCTACTTACTTCTACTGGAAAGTTAAAAAAATTATTAAAATATTTGTCCGAATCAAGTGGATCTATTGCATTGGTGTCGATCCTTGTTAAATTGGTAGGATACGGCGTGTTTGGATATTTTGTTTGTACCATTTTCATTTACCTTTTGCTATTCGTTGATTGCTAGGCAATTTAGGCAATCTTGTTCCCATATTACTAATACCGCTTGAACTTAGATATGTTTCTTGTGTTGTTAGATTTTTATTAGATAAATTAGCGGCAATATCGCCAGTGCTTTTACCAAATAAAGTAGTGGTAAAAATTTTGCTGTTTGATTGTATCATGTTGATGTACTACCTGGGTTAGTTGACATGTTACCTTGATACCTCGTAGCTGACGGAGCCGACAAATTGTTAGATCCCAATAGATTTCCTAGTTGAGATCCTGCTTCAAATTGTAAATTCTTAAATGGTGTGGTTACTAATGCACCGGCTTGTGAAACAATATTATTCGTACCAGTTTGAAATGCAGTAACGGCATTTTGAGCATTTGGGCCGGTGAAGAATGAAGTGGCTTTACCTACTTCTGCTTGTAAATTTTGTGATGCCAGTGCATCTGCTGCAGATTTTATTTTATCGTTAGCTAGCTGTATACCTGCAGTAAAGGAATTTGGCGAGATCAATTGACTGGCTGATGCAACAAGTTTATTACCTCCAGTTTTTGCCAAGTCGACTACTTTATTTAAATCACCGCCTGTAATAAGTCCTTGAGCATTTGTTACAACTCCAGAAATTTGCGATGTGACAGCAGATAATGGATTACCTGCTGCGGCCAAAGCACCTCCAATGCCGCCCGTAATAGCTGCTGCTGCTGAGGTAAGATTTAATCCGTTGCTGTTCACACTTCCTGGTGCTGAGGTGGTTTCTGTAGCCAATGCTGATTGAAATCCAGAAGTTTGATTGGCATTGACCCCTCGATAGGGAATATATGTGGCGTTTAATGCTGCTCCAAAATTTAACTGTCCTGTGCTCTCACCGCTTCTAAGAATATTAGTAAATGCCTGTACTAATTCTCCTTGAGCCAAATTGACCAAGTCGACGTTTTTGTTTTTTTGATATCCTCTTACTAATTTAAATGCAGACGATCCCCAGTTACCGCCACTACCATCTGAGATAACTTCGCTTACTGCGCTTACGATACCACCTGGTCCTAGTATACTATTAGTTCCGCCTCCGGCCACTGTCAACGGACTTGGTGATTTATCGTAGTGTAAATCTGCAAAACCTCTTGCAACTTTGGCCGCTCCACTCGCATACAACACTGTTTCGTAAGAAATAGACATTGAATTTTCAAGAGTTCCGTCTTGACCGTTTGAATGAGTACCGTGTTGATAAGAAGTAATTACAGGATTTATCAATGTGTATTCACTGAATCTTTTTTGATGCAGGCTGTAAATTCTAATGGCTTGTATATATTGATTTGAGCCTGGTGCAGAAGCACCGCTTCTTGGACTATAACCAAATTTGTTATATAAATTTCTTTGGCCTAACACTTGTTTATTACTTTTTTTATAGATATCGTTAAGTGCTCCTGTTGAATCACCATAATTGTTATCCATATCTCTGTAATAAAAATTGTAGTAATCAAACCATAATTTTCTTACTATATTTGCAGAATCATCGTGAAAAGAAATATTAATTTCTTCAAACTTGGTTTTAGTTTGTACAATCGACGGTCTGTTGTAATTGTTATAAGTTTTATTGTCTACTCTAAATTTTGGAAGATCAACCGATTTGACTAGCATACCTGCTTCAATTTGTTGCAGTTGTGGAATGGCAGTCAACTCTGGATTTAAATCAAAGAATACATGAAATAACCAAGTATACTTGGGAGACCGTTCATAGTTATTGTCAACAAAGAGACGACTGGCGTGTTTATAATCTTTAATATTATCGCCAGTGGTAAGTTGTGTTAAAAAACCATCAAAAATATTAGGCATAGTGTTCTACTTTTAATTATTTATTTCAAAAAAAAGCCCGGTTTGTAATCCGGGCTTGTTATTAAGAAATTTAAATTTAAGTTATACCAGTGATAACAGTACCTAAAGTTCTTCCTACAGATGAACCAATACCAGTACCAATTGGCGATTGTACGGCGTTGTCATACATGATAGTCAATGCAATTGTGGCCGGTGAGCTTTCGCTGTAGGCCATATCACCATAGTTCACTGACTGTAGCAATGCTCCGTACAGTTCCCAAGTTTCTAATATGTTTGGTTGATTGGCTCCGTTACCACCATCTAGCATTTCAAACTTGAGTACAAACTTATAATCAATACCAGAACTGGCTGAACTTTGTTCTGCAAAATCAAATTGTTTCTGGATTTGTTCACCAACCAATTTGCTCACATTACCACCTGCATCATCGCGTAGTGTTACACTCACAGCTTCCCAACTTGGTTTACCCACTAGGTTTACTTTTGAGTTATAAACTTCAATTGTAAACGGGTTCATGTTCAAATTTGGACGACTGATACTGTCAACTTGTTTTGTAAGTTCAACACGGTCTGTACTAACACCAAAATTTTCAAATATCGCACGGAAGCGATACTTTAATTTTGGCATCAACAAACCTTGTGAGCTTGCACTTTGATTTGTTGCTAAAGGGACTGTAAATCTGTTCAATGAGGCAATTGCCATTTTTTATCTCCTGTTATAGGTATTTACCAAAATTTTCTTGGATTCAATTGGAGCCCCTGGGGCTCCAATATATACCCATATTATACTCCTGCTGCAATGTCACCTGGATTCTTTAGTCGAATTGGGATGTAAATAAACTCAACATCCTTCATTGGCTCAATTGCAATGTCTACATACAATTCATTTCTTGCAATACGTGTTGGTGTGTTATTTGTATCATCACATACAACTAGATAATCGTACACACCTCGTTTTGCAACCAAATCATTAATTGCTCCGCTGATTACATTCTTGATCTGATCTCTTGTAATCTTGTCGTTTGGTTCAAACAAATAAGCATTACCAGCTGATGCAAGTATTGTACGAAGATAGTTAACTAAACGAGCAACATTGATACGATCTAAACTGCTTGTGGTTGGATTACGAGTTTTTTGACCCCACACTACCAACCCAATACCTGGCAAATTAGTAATCGGATTGATTCTATTTTCATACAAGGTATCTCTTAGTCCCTGGCGAATACCATCAAATGTAAATTCACCAGTGGCAGCATCGATATAACCAATACTGCTTGCGTTGTCAACTAGTCCACGACGTGTACCAGCTGGTGCAAACCACTGATAGCTTACATTGTCATTGAATATAATTGTACGCAATGCCATATGGCTGGGCGGCACAACAATTGTATTACCTTGTAAGTCAGATGTTTGTCCTGAGGGATAGTAAACACCTAAGTATGGACTTGCTGTGGCCAATCCATCACCGTTGGTGTTGTTGCTCCAGTTGGCAATATCAATTGCATTAGGTGCAAGACGCATCGGAGTGTCACCCACTACAAATGCAGTTTGTGCCCTATCATTATTCAAGGCAATCATTTCGTCAATTACTTCAGGATACCCTGGGCAAGCAATCAAGTTAAACTGATATTGATCTTCACGTACTTCGGTGTTGGCAATAATTGCTGCTTGCATTGCTGCGGTAACCATGCGACGCTGTGCTTGACGACCCATATATGGGCTACCATTGTCCTTGAGACCACTTGCAGTCTGCCATGTATCCTTGATTGTAGGCAACGAACCGCTAGCGCCCGGAACAGCAGGCAAATCAGGATATGCATTAGCATTAAACTTATTGCTTACAAATTGTTTTACATTGTATCCGCTACGACGGGTATTGAATAACAACATACCTCGTGGATATAATCTATAATCCGGAGCATCTTGATCAATATAATCGCTTGCTAACAAATCTGTTATCGAAGGCAACGATCCAGTTACTACGTCAGTAGTACCGTCTGTATCCCAACGTGCATCGGCAAATACAATACCATTTTGTCCAACTTGATCGGTGTTGTCGATCAATGTCCACATACTGCCATCATAACGGTAAAGCACTGGATAATTTTCTAAATCACCAGTATCTAGCCAAATATCTCCTGAGACTAATGCAGTAACACCATCGCTTTGAAATTCTGGTTCGCTTGCACTAACTATTACTCCGTTTGGATCTGTATTTTCTAATGCATAACCGCGGGCATCAGTCTTTCCAGTCCAATACGAGCTTTTATAACCTCTCCAGCCGCCAATGTCATTGATCATAATATCAACCGAGGCTGGATCGCTATAATACCATAGGGTACCATCGGTAGGTGCTTGATATGGCTCTGTTGTGCTGTAAGTATAAGTCAATGCTTCCCAATTAGTTAATGCCAATGTGGTACCATAAAGAATCGTCCCTGTTGTATTGCTAGTAAATCCTGCATCAGCAACTGGTGTTCCGGTAGCATCAGTTAGATAAATGTCGCCACCGTAAATGTGTGTAAATGTGATTACACCATTTGCAAAACTTACATTTAATTCAGGGATATCTGTTGCCAATATGTCAGACACAAAACTTGCAGGCGTAGTTCCTGTCAATGTAACTGTATATTCAGTAATTGTCGAGTTACCAATTGAGGTCACTCCAATTACAAGTTCGTCAGATGCTGTGAATGGATTGGCCGCTATCACTGATCCGCTAACCACAGTTTGTCCTGTAACGCGACGACGGAAAGGTTTAAAGCCGTCAGTGTCGTCTCTTAAAGGATCCCATGCTACCCATACGGTGCCTGCAACAATGCCATTACCACCGCCTGCAGGATCTAGTCCATACAGGGCATCTTCTGCTCTATTAAAAAATTCTGTGGCCAATGTTGCAAAAGTTTCTGTTGTGCTGCTGTAACGTTTAATTACAACATCTGCACCACTACCAGTTGCGCCAATTTTCATAAAAATACTGCCATTTGGTCTTGGTACAGTATCTGAGCTACGCCAACTTGGAATCTCGGCAAATGTACCAAAAGTCAATAGTGGGTTAGCATAAGTCGATCCTGATGTTCCTAATCCTAGGCTTGCCATTGGTGTTTGTGCGCTATTAGAAATTGTAATCTTTCCATCTGCAGTTACACCGTTACTGGCTGCTAAATCTGTAGCATAAATTTCTAGTCTGCTGTCGATATATGCGGCTGTTACACCTGTAATTGCTGCGCTGTTAATTGCACTTACGACCTGAGCAATTGTTCTTGCTGACCCAGTATTACCAACAGTTACAGTTGTACCGTTAATAGTTAAAGCCGCTGCTGGTGTACTAGCAGCAATGGCTGTTGTTGAGCTAGTTGCAAATGTTACTGTACCTCTGATAGTGGCCCAACTTTGTGCCCATGCATCAGTACCAATTCTTACCCAGGTATTACTTCTATTTTTATAAAATAGTAGAGCATTGCTACCTGTACCAAAACTTACAGCGTAGCTACCAATTTGTCCTATATCGCTATTTGGAACATAAATGCCACTGCTCAATGTTTGATCAGCTGTGCTTGTCACTAAAATAGGAGTTTTTAAATTAAATTCACTGTTAATGGCGTCCCATTCATTGATCCCCCACACACTCTCAGTTAAATCCATCCAATGTGTTCCATTGGCCACTGAACCTGTAGGACGAACACTGGTGCCTTCAAGTTGATTAAGATCAACATCAGCACGAATAGCATAAATTCTATTCACGTTGCCTAAAATACTGTACGCAGTCATTAGACCATATTCGTTTCTTTCGTCGCCATGTAGTGGTGTCCCAGCTGCACTTTGCTTGAAGCTAGGATAACCCATTGCAGCAATAAGTTCGCGCTGACTTGAATATGTTAATAGTTTTCCTGCTCTAGCAGCGGTTGTATCTGTAGCTGAACCGCCGGACGGATTTGTTTTATCCTGGGCAGTCGCCATAATAACTAGTGGAACGGTGCCAACTGCACCTGGTACGTACTGACTTTCGTCTGTTACGGTAATTTCAATACCTGCTGATACTAGTGCCATGTTTTTATCCTTTAACAAAACATTTTCTAGTATTTATTAAAAGCTTATTATTTTGGTGATATATAAGGTGCCTTTAAAGGTTTTGCTATAAATACCAACATGATTAGACCGTTATGTATCACATGCAAGGGCAATCCTGCAGCCGTAAATTATAAATTAGGCGATAAAACTTACTATAGAAAAATATGTGCTGGCTGTGCTAGAAAAAGTAAGCGAATAAAAGAAATGCCTGGATGGACTAAGACCGGATATAAGAAAAAACTAATCTGCGAACGATGTGATTTTAAAGCCAAAACCCTCCAGCAAATTTTTGTTTTTTACTTAGACGGGAATCTCAAAAATAATAACTGGTCAAATTTACGCTGTGTTTGTGCCAATTGTAGAATAGAACTGAATTCTTCAAAGACTACCTGGAGAGAGAGTCCGCTAATAGCAGATTATTAACTTGTTCGTATAGTTGTTCTACTGTACCGTTATTGTCAATTTCGTAGTTGAATGTTTGCCCGATCCAAGCCCATTCGCTGTGGTGAATATTGGGATAGCGTTGAGGCATTAGCTGTCCTGCATCTTCCAACAACCATTGTCGATCCTCATGGGTAGTATTTTCTGTCAATGCACAATCGTACCACTCAGGCAATGCTCCACGCTTGACCCAGACACAAGTACCACCATGTTTTCTAATAGCAGCAATTTCGTTTGGAAATCGCACATCACTAATAACAATATCTTCGGTTGTTTTACGTAATCTATTTTCTAGACTAGCAATCCAGATATCATTGTGAAACCCTCGTCTACACACTTCTGTACCCCAAAGTTGTAGCATGTATCTGGGCGTTAATCGGGGCATATCTAAACGCTTGGACCACCACGGATCCACTTGTTCACGCCACTCTCTGGCTTCGGGTGTTAAGCCTTCTAGCAGTTCTCTATCCCACCCAAATACCTTGGCTACAGCATCTTTGAGTGTGCCCGCAAAGCTGTCTCTAACAAATCCGTGTTTGGCTACCAGATAGTTTGCTACTGTGTCTTTGCCTGAACCAATAAACCCTGTAATTCCTATGATCATAAAAAATGCCCCCTAAGGAGCATTTTATTATAGTTGTTAATAAAAGTCAAACACCGTATTTGTTCTTTTTCTTTTCAGGTATAGGGCTTGTTTTGTTAATTGTGGGACCTTCTTGACTGCGTAAATCGCCGTGATTTATATCTTCATGGTCGGCATTTACTGCCTTGTATGCCATTTTAAGCATGTCTTGATCTGCTTGGCTGTATGGAGCGGTAATTTTCCATTTGCCAATCCAGGATTCTTCATCTACCTCAGGTATGCTTTTGCCGTCGGTGGCGGCTAATGCAAGACCTAGTCTATAAAGTGTGTAATCGCTATTCCAATGTGCGCCGTCGGTGAACCTATTAAGTCCCCGTGTGGCTCGCCTTGTTCTGTCCTTAAGCACACCCTTGTGTTCTGTAATAATATCTTTAATTTTCATAATTAACCAATTACCCATGTCATTGGGTACGATCCATCTACATAATCTTTTAATTCTTGTTCTAGCTTTTCCATTTCTGCTTGAGCTTCGCCTTTTAATGTAGCACCATTGAGTTGGGTACCACCTTGTGGACCAGCAATGCTGGCAAACTTTTCCCTAGCTTCGCCAACAATACGTTTGGCAAAGCTGTAGGCATATTCCTGTATCCAAGGAAACGCTTGGTAGTCATTTAATAACATTGAATCAGGTTTGTAATTGTAAAGATGCAGCAATACATCTTCGAACCCGTTGGGATCTGCGTTGACTCCCACGTAAGGAATTTTACGAATAAGTGTTAGCTTTTTAGTAGTTTTATTAAATGTAAAGTTCAAATAACCGCCAAACATACGCATGGCTAATTTTTGATAATCAACAAACAGTTCGTAATTTAATAAGCCGCCAACACGCCCGGCTACCAACATATATGTGTTCAAGTA
>JACCDW010284547.1_pt1 | contig 26408 bp, 27 predicted proteins | sample 7449781 | NCBI WGS metagenome assembly JACCDW01 (sample SAMN15323449, study PRJNA562643) | freshwater metagenome | isolation source: river surface water | place: USA:Blue River Watershed | collected 2017-08-18
CGGACTGCACGATGGACTGGGGCAGGTCCAGCTCGGCCTTGGCCACCAGGGCTTCCATGGCGGCGGACTTGTTGCGGGCCAGCAGGCGGAATTTGACTTCACGCTCGAGGTTTTTCTTTATGTCGGCGCGCAGGGCCTCGACACCGCCTTCGGCGATACCCAAGGACTTGACCAGTTGCTCGTTCACTTCGGGCAGGTGGGCGGCCTCGATCTTCTTGACGGTGACGAGGAAGTCGGCCTGCTTGCCGGCCACGTCCTTGCCGTGGTAATCCGCCGGGAAGGCCAGGGGGAAGGTCTTGCTCTCGCCGGACTTCATGCCGCGCACGGCGTCCTCGAACTCCTTGAGCATCTGGCCTTCGCCCACCAGGAACTGGAAGTCGTCGGCCTTGCCGCCGGGGAAGGGCTCGCCGTCGATCTTGCCTTCGAAGTCGACGGTGACGCGGTCGCCGTCGCGGGCGGCATCCGCCAGGGCGCGCTGGGCGAAGGTGCGGCGCTGCTTGCGCAGGATCTCGATGGTGCGGTCGATGGCGGCGGCGTCGACTTCAGCGCTCACGCGCTCGACTTCGGCCGTGGCCAGGTCCGCGATCTTGACCTCGGGGAACACCTCGAACACCGCGTCGAAGGTCAGTTCGCCCTCGGGCGCGCCCTCTTTTTCGGTGATGCGAGGCTGGCCGGCCACGCGCAGCTTGGCCTCGTTGGCAGCCTGGGCGAAGACCTCGCCCACCTTGTCGTTCATGACCTCGTACTGCACCGAGTAGCCATAGCGCTGGGCCACGACCGACAGGGGTACCTTGCCGGGGCGAAAGCCGTCCATCTTGACGGTGCGCGCCAGGCGCTTGAGGCGGGAATCGACCTCGGACTGGATCACGCCCACCGGCAGGGTCAGCGTCATCTTGCGTTCGAGCTTCTCGAGGGTTTCAACGGTCACGGCCATGGTGTTTCTCGCTTCTCTTTGGAGTCAATGTGTTCGGTGTGGTGCGCGGGGGGGGACTCGAACCCCCACACCCTTGCAGGCGTCAGGACCTAAACCTGGTGCGTCTACCAATTTCGCCACCCGCGCAGCGCAGGAAAGCAAAACGGGCCGCCGGCACATGCCTGACCGCCCGTCCTGTTTTCCGGTCAACCCGTCATTTTAAGCCCGGGAAGGCCACTCGCCCGCCATGGGGCTGCTGCGACCTCGCTCGGGGCACCCGCAGCCACCCCGGGGCGCGCAGCGACAATGCCGGGGTGACTGTCCCGCCCGAGATCCGGCCTGCGCCCGTGGCCCATTACGAGAACTTTCCGGTCGCATCCTGGCTGTGCCCGCCGGCCCTGCGACCGGCCATCGCCGCCCTGTACGCCTACGCCCGCACCGCCGACGACCTGGCCGACGAGGGCGATGCCGGTCCCGGCCAGCGCCTGGCCGACCTGGCCGCCTACCGGGAGGACTTGCAAGCCTGCGTGAGCGGCGGCACGGTGTCGCCTCGCTGGGCGGGGGTGTTCACGCCCCTGTCTGCCACCATCGCCCGCCATGGCCTGCCCGTGCAGCTCCTGACCGACCTGCTGGACGCCTTCGAACAGGACGTGGCCCGCAGCCGGGACGCGCAGGGTTACGCAGACCGGGACGAGCTGCTCGATTACTGCCGCCGTTCGGCCAACCCCGTGGGGCGGCTGATGCTGCACCTGTATGGGGTGAACACCCCGCAGGCGCTGGCCGAAAGCGATGCGGTGTGCACCGCCTTGCAATTGATCAACTTCTGGCAGGACCTGAGCGTGGACATTCCGCGTGGTCGGTACTACGTCCCGGCCAGCGACGCCCGGGCGCAGGGCCTGGACCCGGAGACGCCGGCAGACTGGGCGGGCGACCCGCGGGGCCCGCGCCTGGTGGGTGGCCTGGTGGCCTGGGCCCGCGACACGATGCGGCGCGGCGCAGGCATCGCGCACCGGGTCCCGGGACGCGCCGGCTGGGAGCTGCGCGCCGTGGTGCAGGGCGGCCTGCGGATCCTGGACAAGATCGAGGCCAGCGGCCTGGACAGCCTGCGACGGCGCCCGCGCATCACGGCGGCCGATGCCCCCGTGATCCTGTGGCGATGCCTGCGCATGCGCGCAGGCGACCCCGCGCCGATGGGACAATCCCGACCATGACGACGCCCGAGCAGTACGTCCAGGACAAGGCCGCCTCCTCGGGCAGCAGCTTCTACTACGCCTTTCTGTTCCTGCCCGCGCCGCGGCGCGCGGCCATCACCGCCTTCTACGCCTTCTGCCGCGAAGTGGACGATGTGGTGGACGAGGTCTCCGACCCCGGCGTGGCACAGGCCAAGCTGGCCTGGTGGGGCCAGGAGGTGGCCAAGGCCTATGCCGGCTCGCCCACGCACCCGGTGATGCGGGCGCTCATGCCCCACGCGTCCGCCTTCGGCATCGAGCCGCGCCACCTGCAGGCGGTGATCGAGGGGTGCCGCATGGACCTGGAGCAGACCCGCTACCTGGACTTTCCCGGGCTGGAGCGCTATTGCCACCTGGTGGCCGGCATCGTGGGCGAAGTGGCGGCGCGCATCTTCGGCCAGACCGACACCGCCACCACGCAGTACGCGCACACGCTGGGCCTGGCCTTCCAGCTCACGAACATCATCCGCGACGTGGGCGAGGACGCGATGCGCGGGCGCATCTACCTGCCGGTGAACGAGTTGCAGCGCTTTGACGTGAAGGCCCACGAGATCACCGCACGCCAGTACTCGGACCGCTTCACCGCGCTGATGAAGTTCCAGGCCGAACGTGCCCACGCCCTGTACGAGCAGGCCTACGCGCTGCTGCCGGCGGCGGACCGCCGCAGCCAGAAGCCGGGGCTGATGATGGCGAGCATCTACCGCACGCTGCTGCGCGAGATCGAGCGCACCGATTTCCGCGTGCTGCACCAGCGGATCAGCCTGACCCCGCTGCGCAAGTTCTGGCTCGCCTGGAAGGTGCAGGCCCTTGGCCGGTTCTAGGGTCGCGATCGTTGGCGCAGGCTGGGCCGGCCTGGCCGCGGCGGTGGACGCCGTGCGCGCCGGCCACCAGGTCACCGTCTTCGAGGCCACCCGCACCCTCGGCGGGCGCGCCCGGACCCTGGACATGGACCTGCCCGATGGCACCCGCGCGGACCTGGACAACGGCCAACATATCCTGATCGGCGCCTACCGGCATACCCTGTCCCTCATGGACACCGTGGGCGTGAGACCGCGCGAGGTGCTGCGGGGGCTGCCCCTGACGCTGCGCGATCCCGAGGGCCAGGGCATGGCCTTCCCGGCCTGGCCCGCACCGCTGGATGCCGCCTGGGGCCTGGCCACCGCCCGGGGCTGGCGATGGCAGGAGCGCTGGGCCCTGCTGCGCGCCTGCCTGGCCTGGCGTGCCCGGGAATTCCGCTGCGCGCCCCAGGAGACCGTGGCCAGCCTGTGCGCGGGCCTGCCCCGGCGCGTGATGTCGCAACTGATCGAGCCCCTGTGCGTCTCCGCCCTGAACACACGGCCCGAGCATGCCAGCGGTCAAGTGTTCCTGCGGGTCCTGCATGACGCGATGCTGGGTGGGGCCTGGGGACCTTGGGGGGCGTCCTGGCTGCTCCTGCCCTGCGCGCCCCTGGGCAGGCTCCTGCCCGAGGCCGCAGCCGGCTGGCTCGCCGCGCAGGGTGCCACCGTTCGTACCGGCCACCGGGTCGCCCTGCTGGCCCGCACGGCCAGCGGCTGGCAGGTGGACGCCGACCGCTTCGACGCGGTGGTCCTGGCCTGCCCGAGCTGGGACGCGATCCGCCTGCTCCAGGACAACGCCATCGACGCGCCGGCCTGGCTCGCGCACGCCCAGGCCCTGCGCCACGAAGCCATCGCCACGGTGTACGCCACCAGCGGCCGCCGGCTGACAGCGCCCCTGCTGGCCCTGCGCGAGGGCGACGGGGCGCCCGCGCAATTCGTGTTCGACCGCGGACAGCTGGGGGGGCCGCGCGGCCTGCTGGCCTTCGTCGCCAGCGCCTGCCAGGGCGAGCGCGAGGTGCTGGAGCGGCAGGTGATCGCCCAGGCGCACGCCCTGGGCTGGCGTGATGTCGCCCCGCTGCGCACCGTGGTCGAAAGACGCGCCACCTTCGCCTGCACGCCCGGCCTGGTGCGGCCCGGCATCGCCATCGACGAAGGCCTGTGGGCCTGCGGCGACTGGGTGGAGGGTCCCTACCCGGCCACGCTCGAGGGCGCGGTGCTGTCAGGGCAGCGGGTGGCGGCAGCCGTCAGCGCAGCGCGTCGCACAGCTCGCTGAAACTGGCGAATTCGAAATCCGGCAGGGGGCCGCTGCCCTCGCCTGCATCGCCGTCGTGCGGCCAGATCGCCTCCACCCGGTTGGCCCACGCCGTCTGCATCCCGGCGTTGCGGGCGCCCAGGATGTCCAGCACCGTGTCGTCCCCGATGTGAAGCACTTCGTCGGCCGCCACCCCGGCCAGGTCTGCGGCCGCATGGAAGATGCGCACATCCGGCTTGGCCACCCCGAAGGCGAAGGCGGAGACCCCGCCCTTGAAGAAACGGGCCAGCCCCACGCGGTGCAAATCCGCATTGCCGTTGGACAGGCTCACCAGCGGGTAGCGGGCGGCCATGAACTCCAGCGCCGGTAGCACGTCGGGATAGAAGGTGACGTTCTGGCGCTCGGCGAAGAAGGCCTCGAAGGCCGGCTCGGCCAGGGCGGGATCGTCGCCGGCGCGCGTGAGCGCCAGGCGTATGGATTCACGCCGCAGGCCGCTCATGTCGTGCTGCAGGTCGGGCCGATGGGTCACCATGTGGGCGCGGATCTCGCGCAGGGCCGCGGGCGTCGCGCACATCGCCGCCGTGGCGGGGGCATGCTGCTGCAGCCACTGCAGCAGGACCCGCTCCGCCCGCTCGATCACCGGCCAGATCGGCCACAGCGTGTCGTCCAGGTCCAGCGAAATGGCCCGGATTTTTCCAAGGTTCAGCATGCAGGCGAGAATACCCGGATGGCCGCCGTTCTCCCTTTCCACACCGAGCCCCCCCATTCCCATGGGCGTGCTCCGGTGACCGGCATCCTCCTGTGCAACCTGGGTACCCCGGACGCCCCCACGGCCGCCGCCGTGCGCCGGTACCTGCGTGAATTCCTCAGCGACCCGCGCGTGGTCGAGATTCCGCGCGCCATCTGGCTGCCGCTGCTGCACGGCATCATCCTGCCGTTGCGATCGGGCAAGTCCGCCGCCAAGTACGCCACCATCTGGACGCCCGAGGGCTCGCCGCTGAAGGTCCACACCGAGCGCCAGGCCGCCTTGCTCCAGGAGCAGATGACGGCACGCGGCCACCGCGTGGTGGTGCGCTACGCCATGCGCTATGGCAACCCGTCGATCGCCTCGCAGCTGGACGCTCTGAAGGAAGCCGGCGCGAACCGCGTCCTGGTGCTGTCGGCCTATCCGCAGTATTCGGCGACCACCACCGCCAGCGTGATCGATGCCGTCAACGACTGGGTGACGCAGACCCGCCTCGTGCCGGAACTGCGCTTCGTCAACCGCTACCACGACGACGCCGGCTACATCGAAGCGCTGGCGCGGCGCGTGGAGACACATTGGCGCGAGCACGGTAAGCCCGACCACCTGGTCATGAGCTTTCATGGCGTGCCCGAGCGCACGCTGCTGCGCGGCGACCCCTACCACTGCGAATGCCACAAGACCGGCCGGCTGCTGGCGACGCGCCTGGGCCTGGACAAGACGGCCTACACCGTGAGCTTCCAGTCGCGTTTCGGCAAGGCCAAGTGGCTGGAGCCCTACACCGAGCCGACCCTGCAGGCCCTGGCCGCGCGCGGCGTGGGCCGCGTGGATGTGGTGTGCCCCGGCTTCACCAGCGACTGCCTGGAGACCATCGAGGAGATTGGCATGGAAGGCAAGGAAGCCTTCCTGCTGGCGGGCGGCAAGGAATACCACGCCATCGCCTGCCTCAACGACCACCCGGCCTGGATCGCGGCCCTGGCCGACATCGCGCAGCAGCACCTGGGCGGCTGGCCCACGCAGGCGGCGCCCGATGCCGCGGCCTTGGCGGCCTCCCGCGAAGCGGCGCTCGCGCTGGGCGCCAAGGACTGAGCCGGGTCACGGGCGCAAAGAGCGCTACCCTCTCGCCCCTGACTCCACACCGGTACGCACGGATGGAACGACAGCGCATCGACAAGTGGCTCTGGGCCGCGCGCTTCTACAAGACCCGCACACTGGCCAGCGAGGACCTGGACCTGGGCCGTGTCGCGGTCAACGGGCAGGCCGCCAAGCCGGCGCGCGAGGTCAAGATCGGGGACACGGTGGCGATCCGCCGTGACGCGGTGCTGCGCACGGTGGTGGTTCGCGGGCTCTCGGGCCTGCGCGGGCCGGCGTCAGTGGCGCAGTCGCTGTACGAGGAAACGCCCGAGAGCATCGCTGCGCGCGAACGCATGGCCCAGGCACGGCGCGAAGCCCCCGAGCCCGCCCTCTCGATTGCGCACGGGCGGCCCACCAAGCGCGAACGCCGCGACCTGGACCAGACCCGCCGGGGCTGGGATGCGCGCTGGAGCGCGTCGCTCGAGGACTGAACCGGCGGGCAGCCCGCGAGGCAGGACGGTAACCAGCACACTCGTCGGACAGTGCGGCTCAGCGCGTCAGACACCATCCATTTGTCATCGCGCCGCCGCGGGGGACCCCCAGGCCGCCACGAGCCCGCCCATACTGGCGCCCGCTTCCCGAAAGTCGTCATGCAGCACCCGTCCTCGAATTCCACGCGCCGCACACCCGAGATGCTGCGGCAGGCCCAGGCCGTTCTCGCCGTGACCGCCACCGCTTACGGGCTGGCCCGCAGGCCTGAATCCCGTACCCCTTCGTCCAGCCGCGCCGGCGCCGCGCCCGGCAGCGCGGCCAACGCGGCGAACGCGGCCGGCGCGTGTCACAGAGGGTTGCATGACACGGGCGGCACCAGCCACGGGAGCTGTATCGGCGAGGGGCATCGCGCCCTCGAAGTCACGAGCTGAAACCCGGGACGGGGGCCGCAGCGGCATCGCTGCGCCCCGCTACTTCCCCACCACCAGCCGCATCGCGGGCATCACCCGCTCGCTCTCGCTGCGGCGCTCCAGCGCCTGACGCAGGTTCATCTGCGCGACCTGGGTGTGCTCCTCGGCCAGCGCCTGCGCCCGCGCGCCCTCCCCGCGCTTGAGGGCATCAAAGAGCATGTGGTGCTGGCGATGGGCGTAGAGCATCCAGTCGCGGTCGATCTCCAGGGCGCCCTGCATCGGCAGCATGGCGGATGCCGGGGCGAACGGCAGCTTGTCATTGAGTTGCACGGCACGCTGCAGGGCCCGGTTGCCCGAGGCCTCCAGGATCAGGGCGTGGAAGCGGTCGTTCATGGCCGCATAGCGCGCGTAGTCCTGGACGGTGAGCGGGTTGGGCGACAAGGCGGCATCGCCCTCGGCCAGGCACCCCTCCAGGTCCAGCGCGAGTTGTCGCGTCAGGCCGTGTTCGGCCACCAGCCGCGCCGCCAACCCCTCCAGGTGGCCACGCACCACGATCGCGTCGCCCACCTCCCGCACGGTGAACTGGCGCATCACGTAGCCGCCGGTCTCGTTGTCCTCGACCAGCCCCTCCTGCTCGAGGGTCACCAGCGCCGCCCGCACCGGCGTGCGCGAAGCCCCCAGGCGCTCGGCCAGTTGCTGCTCGGCCAGTCGCCGGCCCGGCTCGAACTCACCGCTGAGGATGAGGTCGCGCAACTGCATCAACACGGTTTCTTGCAAGCTCATACGCCAGACTGTACACTGCCTCACTGAAACGGTATACCGTTTTTTGAAAACGGCTCACATCAATCTCCTGCCGCCGCCTTCGGGCCTGGCGGCGGGCCACTGCAGAGGTTCCATGCAAGCAGAACAGAACGAACGCCTGACCCGGATCGGCGCCGGCACGCCCTGCGGCGCGCTGATGCGCCACTATTGGCAGCCCGTGGCGCTGGTGGACGAGTTCAACCCGCGGCTGGACCCGCGCATGGCCCAGCGCCCGCTGAAGGCCGTTCGGCTGCTCGGGCAGGACTTCATCCTGTTCAAGGACGACCAGGGCCGCTGGGGCCTGCTGGACCGCGACTGCCCGCACCGCAATGCCGACCTGTCCTTCGGCCGCCACGAGGGCGACGGCGTGCGCTGCCCCTTCCACGGCTGGAAGTTCGACGCGACCGGCCGCTGCCTGGAGACACCCGGCGAACCGGCGGGCAGCCGCCTGTGCGAGCGCGTGCAGCAAGGCGCCTACCCGGTGATGGAGCGCAGCGGCGTGCTGTTCGCCTGGCTGGGTGAACCCGGCAAGGCGCCGCCCTTCCCCGCTTTCGACTGCTTCGCGGCGCCCGACAGCCACACCTTCGCCTACAAGGGCATGTGGCAGTGCAACTGGCTGCAGGCGTTCGAGGTGGGCCTGGACCCGGTGCACACCTCCTTCCTGCACCGATTTCTGAACGATGCCCCGCTGGACGACATCGGCGACAACGCGTCGGGCAAGCAGTTCCGCAGCGCCAGCGCCGGCGACTTCGGCGGTGAGCGCTGGCCGATGACACGGGTGATGCGCGAGTTCCATCGCCCCGAGATCAGCTTCGAGCCCCGCCCCTGGGGGCTGCAGATCACCACGCTGCGGCCCATGACCGAGGACCTGACGCACGTGCGGATCACGCACGGCATCTTTCCCTCCACGTTCGTGATCCCGCTGTCGGAGACGCTCACCATCACGCAGATGCACGTGCCGATCGACGACACGCACACCTACTGGTATGCCTTCTTCACCAGCTTCGACAAGCCGGTGGACAAGGAGGCGATGCGCCTGCAGCGCGCGCAGTTCATCCCCGGCCCCGACTTCATCCCGAAGGCCGGCCGCCACAACGACTGGGGCTTCAACGCGCAGGAGCAGCGCACCACCACCTTCCTGGGCATGGGCGAGGAAGACATCAACGTGCATGACCAGTGGGCGGTGGAAAGCATGGGACCGATCCAGGACCGCACCCGCGAGCACCTGGGCACCACCGACAAGGTGATCATGGCCAACCGGCGCATGCTGCTGGCCGCCATCGACACCGTGGCTGCCGGCGGCACGCCGCCCGGCGTCGGCGACGCCGCCCTGCACCCGCAGATGCAAGGCCCCGACACGGTGGACGGCATTGCCCCGGCCGGCACCTGGGGCACCTGGTGGCGGGAGCAGACCGATGCCAAGCGCGCGCAGGCGCCCTGGACGGCCCCGGCGGGTGACCCGGTGCAGGCATGACGTCCTTCGCACAGCGCTGCGGCGTGCACGATGCCGCGCGCGAACACGCGGCCGCCAGCGCCCTGGCACGCATCGAGGCGGGCGGCCTGGACCTCGTGCGCGTCGCCTGGTGCGACCTGCACGGCATGACCCGCGGCAAGACGCTGACCGCCGAGGCCGCGGCCCGCGCGCTGCATGCGGGCATCGGCATGGTCAGCACGCTGATGCTCAAGGACACCTCTGACCGCACCGCCTTCAAGGTGTTCGAGCCCGGCGGCACCGACTCGCTGCCCGGTTTCGGGCAGGCCAACAACCTGATCCTGCTGCCTGATCCGGCCAGCCTGCGCGAGCTGCCCTGGTCCCCGGGCAGCGGCTGGCTGCGCGCCCAACCCTTCTTCCAGGACGGCACCCCCGTCGAACTGGACACCCGCCGCGTGCTCGAACGCGCCCTGGCCCGCCTGGCCCAGGCCGGCTACGGCCTGCGCTGCGGGCTTGAGGTCGAGTTCCACATCTACCGCATCACCGACGCGTCGGCGCAGCTGGATCCGGCGCGCGCGGACTGGCCGGGCCTGCCGCCGGAGGTCGAGTTGATCCACCCCGGTTTCAAGCTGCTGGGGGACGACTGGTACGACATGGCCGAGCCCGCCCTGCGCATCGTGCAGCACACCGCGCAGTCCCTGGGCCTGCCGCTGTCGTCGCTCGAACTGGAACTGGGGCCCTCGCAGGTCGAGGCAGTGTTCGACGCGACCGACGCGCTCACCGCCGCCGACAACATGGTCATCTTCCGCAACGCGGTGCGCATGGCGCTGCGGCGCGCGGGTTACCACGCCAGCTTCGTGTGCCGCCCGCCCTTCCCGAACATCATGTCCAGCGGCTGGCACCTGCACCAGTCGCTGGTGAGCCTGCCCGATGGCGCCAACGCGATGCGCCGTGAGGCCCCGGCCCCGCAGGCTGGCCCGCTGGATGCGGCGCTCACGCTGTCCGACGTGGGCGAGCACTGGCTCGCCGGGCTGCTGCGGCACGCGCGCGGCATGGCCAGCCTGTGCACGCCCACCATCAACGGCTTCGGGCGCTTCCGGCCCAACGCCCTGGCGCCGCAATCGGTGCTCTGGGGGCGTGACAACCGGGGCGCGATGCTGCGCGTGATCGGCGACTGCGGCGACAACGCCACCCGGATCGAGAACCGCATCGGCGAGCCCGCCGCGAACCCCTACCTGTACATGGCCTCGCAGATCCACGCCGGACTGGACGGCCTGGCCCAGCGCCTGCGGGCCCCGGCGGCCACCGACTCGCCCTACGGCCACCAGGGCGAGCGCCTGCCCACCAGCCTGCCCGAGGCGCTCGAGGCCCTGCGCCAGGACGAGGCCCTGGTCGCAGGGTTCGGGGCCGACTTCGTGGCGTACTTCGCGCAGGTCAAGGCCTCCGAGGTCGCGCGCCACGACGCTGCCCAGGACAAGGACGACTTCCAGCGCCGCGAGTACTTCTCCCGCCTCTGATGGCCCCACCCTCCCGACCCATGCCCACGATCCACTTCGTCTCCCGCGCCCCGGACGGCGCGCGTGCCACCCGCTCGATCACGGCCCGCGCCGGCCGCTCGCTGATGGAGGAGGCCGTGGCCGCCGGCATCGAAGGCATGGCCGCCGACTGCGGCGGATTGCTCACCTGCGCCACCTGCCACGTCATCGTCTCGGAGCCCTGGGCCGAACGGCTGCCGCCCGCCTCGGACGACGAGCGGGGCATGCTCGATTTCACCGCCTACCCCCGCCAGCCTGGCAGCCGCCTGAGCTGCCAGGTCACCCTGACCGAGGACCTGGACGGACTGCAGGTTGAACTGCCCCCCAACCAGTACTGAGCCCCGCACCATGGCCACCGCGTCCTACCTCGAGCTTTCGGGCATCACCAAGACCTTCGGCAGCGGACCTGCGGCCACCCGGGCCATCGGCGGCGCCGACCTGTCGGTGCGCGAGGGGGAATTCCTCGCCATCGTGGGCCCCTCGGGCTGCGGCAAGTCCACGCTGCTGCAGATCGCCGCGGGCCTGGCGCGCCCGACCACCGGCGAAGTCCGCTTCCAGGGGCAGCCGGTGCAGGAGCCGCCCGAGGGCATCGTGTACCTGTTCCAGCAGTACGGTAAATCCCTGTTCGCGTGGCGCACCGTGCTGGACAACGTGGCCTTCGCGGTCGAACACCGCCCGGGCATGACCCGTGCTGCCGCACGCGAGCACAGTCAGCGTTACCTGGCGATGGTGGGCCTGGCTGAATTCGCCGACAAATACCCCTGGCAGCTGTCAGGCGGCATGCAGCAGCGCGTGACCATCGCGCGCGCGCTGGCCGCGCAGCCGCGCGTCCTCCTGATGGACGAGCCTTTCAGCTCGGTCGACGCGCTCACGCGCCTGGAGCTGCACGCCATCGTGCTGGAGCTGTGGCAGGCGCATCGCTTCACCGCGGTGCTGGTCACCCACGACGTGGACGAGGCCGTGTTCCTGTCCGACCGGGTCGCCGTGCTCTCGCACCGCCCCTCGCGCGTGGTCGAGGTGATCGACACCGAGCTGCCGCGCCCGCGCGACCCACTGGCCACCCGCGAGATGCCGCGCTTCCTGTCGCTGCGGCACGACCTGCTGGCCACCCTCCTGGGGCGCGCACGGTGACGACCGCCTCGCGTGGCCGCTGGGGTGAGCGACTGGCCGGCGTGTCCACGCTGGTGCTGCTGCTCGCCCTGCTGGAGGTGGCCGTGCGCGCCGGGGCCGTGAACGCCGCCCTCGTGCCGCCGCCCAGCGTGATCGCCACGAAGCTGATGACCATCCTGGGTGCGGGCAGCTTCGCGCTGCCCCTGGGCCAGACGCTGCGCCTGCTGGCCATCGCCTATGTGATCGGCTGCGCCCTGGGCCTGGGCCTGGGTCTGCTGATGGGACGCTTCGGGTGGATCCACGACCTGTTCGAGCCCCTGGTGGAGGTGCTGCGGCCCCTGCCCAAACCGGCGCTGCTGCCGCCCCTGATCCTGTTCCTCGGGCTGGGCGACGCCATGAAGCTCACCGTGATCGCGCTGGGCGTGTTCTTCCCGGTCCTGATCAACACCGTGCAGGGCGTGCGCGGCACCGAGCCGGTGCTGGTCGATGCGGCCCGCACCTTCGGCCACGGGCGTGTCGGCCAGATGTTCAAGGTCACCCTGCCCTCGGCGCTGCCGCTGGTCTTTGCGGGCATGCGCGTCAGCCTGGGCCTGGGCCTGGTGCTGGTGGTGATCGCCGAGATGATGGCCGGCACCGGCGGTGTCGGCTTCCTGATCATCGACATGCAGCGCTCGTTCCGCATCCCCGAGATGTACGCCTGGATCGTCATCCTGGCGGTGCTCGGCTACGCCCTGAACGAGGCCTTCGTCCTACTGGAGCGCCGGCTCCTGCACTGGTCCTTTGCCACCGCCGACTGACCGATCCACTTTCCAACCCCAAGAGGAGACCTGCCCATGACCGCTTCCCGCATCAGCCGCCGACACTTCGCCGTCGCCACGGCCTCGACACTGGCCCTGCCCGCCTTCGCCCAGGCCCAGCCCACCAAGCTGCGCGTGAGCACGATCCCCATCATCGACACTGCGCCCCTGCAGGTGGCGATCGCCAAGGGCTTCTTCGCCGCCGAGGGCCTGGACGTGGACACCACGCCCACCGCCGGCGGCGCCGCCGGCCTGCCCGCCCTCGCGGCGGGCCAGGTGCAGGTCACCTTCAGCAACATCATCTCGATCGTGCTGGGCGCGCGCCAGGGCCTGGGCTTCGAGGTGATCACCGCCGGCAGCAACACCGGCGACTCGACCCCCGACCTGGCGGGCCTGATCGTCAAGAAGGGCTCGCCGCTCAAGACCGGCAAGGACTTCGAGGGCAAGCGCATCGCCGTCAACACCCGCAACAACATCATCTGGCTCTACGCACGCGCCTGGGTGCGCGCCACCGGCGGCAACCCCGACGCGGTCACCTTCCTGGAAGTGCCCTTCCCGCAGATGGTCGATGCGGTGCGCGGTGACCGCGTGGACGCCGCCTTCGTGGTCGAGCCCTTCATGTCCGCAGGCGTGGCCGCCGACACCGTGAGCATCGCGGCCTGGCCGTACAACGCGGTCGGCAAGAACATTCCCGTGGGCATGTACGCCGCGAACAAGACCTTCATCGCGCAGAACCCGCAGGTGATCGACAAGTTCGTGCGCGCCCACCAGAAGGCGGTCGACTGGGCCAACCAGAACAAGGGCGGCGAGGAGTGGCTCAAGATCGTCTCGGCCTACACCCGCCTCGCCCCTGAAGCGATCAAGCCGCTGAAGCTGCCGCCGTACCAGAAGACCGTGGACGTGCCCGGCATCGACGCGGTGGTGGACCAGATGCGCAAGCACGGCCTGCTCGAAGGCGCCGTGGACATCAAGTCGCTGATGTACCGCACGGCCACCACGGTCGTCCGCTGAAGCGAGGGGGCACGATGACCGGCCGTCACCGCCAGGGTCTGGTCCTGGGTCAGATCGTGACCATGGACCCGCAGCGTCCGCGCGCCGAGGCGATGGCGGTGCGGGATGGCCGCATCCTCGCCGTCGGTACCGAATCCGAGGCGCGCGCGGCGCTGGGGTCCGGCCCGGTGCACGAATGGCGCTGCCGCGAGGGCGCGGTGGTGCCGGGCCTGATCGACACGCACAACCACATGCACTGGACCGGCATCCAGAGCCGGCTGGTCGACCTGTCGGGGGCGCGCTCGATCGCCCAGATCCAGGAAGCGGTCCGGCGCTGGGCGCAGGCGCATCCCGAGGCGCCCTGGGTGGTGAGCGGCTCGGGCTGGCACGTCGCCAGCCTGGCCGAACAGCGCTACCCCACGCGTCAGGAGCTGGACGCGGCCTGCCCGGACCGGCCGGTGTACCTGCCGCGCGTGGGCCATGCTGCGGTCGTCAACACCCTGGCGCTGCAGCGGGCGGGTCTGGGTGCGCACACGCCCGACCCCGACGGCGGCAAGCTCGAACGCGAGGCCGATGGCATGCCCAATGGCGTGCTGTACGAGCCGCCGGCCTTCGAACCCGTCGCCCGCCTGGTGCCCGCGCCCTCGATGGACGACCAGATGGGAGCCATGCGGGACATCCAGCGTGCCTACCACGCGGCCGGCCTGACCGGCATCGTGGACCCGGGCGTCACGCCCGACATCATGCGGGTCTACCAGGCGATGTGGGCCCGCGGCGAACTGAGCGTGCGCTCGGTGCTGATGCCGCTCTCGGACTCCAGCCAGCCCCTGGAGGCCAACCTCGCCCGCATCGAGCAGGCCGGCCTGGCCACCGGCTTTGGCGACGCGCGGCTCAAGCTCGGGGGCGTCAAGCTGTTCATGGACGGCGGCGCTTCGCTGGGCACCGCGCTGATGCGGGAGCCCTATCCGGACGAGCGCTGCAACTGCGGCATCCAGGTCACCCCGACCGAGCATTTCCGCGCCATCGCCTGGGCCTGCGCGCGCCGGGGCTGGTCGCTGGGCGTACACGTGGTGGGCGGCAAGGCGATCGACATCGCCCTGGACGTCTTCGCCGAAATCGACCGCGAGATCCCGCTGGCGCCGCTACGGTTCTCGCTCATACACGCCTATCTCTGGCCCGAGGAACGCAACATCCGCGAAGCCGCGCGCATGGGGATCGCGGTCGCCACGCAGTGCTCGATGCAATGGGCGTTCGGTCCGCTGCTGGTCAAGCGCTTCGGCGTGGCGCTGATGTCGCTGGCCACGCCGGTGCGCAGCTGGCTCGACGGCGGCGTGCGCGTGGGCGGCGGCTCCGATTCGCCGGTCACGCCCTTCGCGCCGCTGCTGGGGCTGTGGCAGGCCCGTACCCGCCACATCGCGGGGACCGACGAGCCGGTGGGGAGGCTGCAAGCGGTCTCGGGCGAGGAGGCACTCGCGATGTACACACGCGACGCGGCATGGCTGGCGTTCAGCGAGCACGAGCGCGGCGCGCTGCGTCCGGGCCTGCTGGCCGACTGGACCGCGCTGTCGCTGGACCCCGTGACCTGCGACGCCGAGGCCCTGTCCGGCGCGCGCGTGCTGGCAACGGCGGTGGGCGGAGAGATGGTGCATGAAGCTTGATACGCGCCGCACCAGCGGCTTTCTCCTGCTGATCGTCCTGCTCGCCCTGTGGCAGGCCTCAGCGCTGTGGTGGGTGAACAGCGCCAACTGGCCGCCCGTCAGCGCCATCGTGCTGGCGCTGGCCGACGGCCTGCGTTCGGGCGAGATCGCACAGGTGTTCGGTTCCAGCCTGTGGCGCATGGCGGCCGGCTATGCGGCAGGCGCGGCGGCGGGTGTGGCGGTGGGCCTGCTGATGGCGGGCCAGCGCTGGATCCGTGCCGCGCTGGAGCCGCTGGTGGAACTGCTGCGGCCCATCCCCATGCCGGCCATCGTGCCGCCGCTGATCCTGCTTCTGGGCATCGACCACACGATGAAGGTGTTCGCAGTGGCCTTTGCCACCTTCTTCCCGGTGCTGGTGAACACGGTGGGCGGCGTGCGCTCGGTGGACCGTACCGTGCTCGATGTCGCGCGCACGCTGCGCAGCGGCCGCATGCGCACCGTGCTGCGGGTGGTGCTGCCGGCCGCCATGCCCTACATCTTCGCCGGGCTGCGCACCAGCCTGGCACTGGCCCTGATCGTGACGGTGGTGGCCGAAATGATCGCCGGCAGCGAGGGCATCGGGTATTACGTGCTGACCATGCAGTACGCCATGCGGGCCGCCGACATGTATGCGGCCATCTTCCTGCTGGCGGCGGTGGGCTACGCCCTCAACGCCCTGACCCTGGCGATCGAGCGGCGCGTCCTGCACTGGTACCAGCGCACCTGAGGCGGATCCGGCCGAGACCTGGGCCCGGCCATGCCCGGGAAAACCCCGGGGCGGCGGGCGCGGTAGCGACTTGTATGATGACCGGACAACCCCGGCCATCATGCTGACCGTCTCACGCACGCCCATCGAGCCCCTGGCCGCACCCGAGCGCCTCTCCGACCGGGTGGCCGACCAGCTCGCGCGCCGCATCGACAGCGGCGAGCTGGGGCCCGACCAGCGCCTGCCCACCGAGCAGCAGCTGTCCGCGCGCTTCGGTGTCTCGCGCACCGTGGTGCGCGAGGCGGTGAGCCGCCTCAAATCCATGGGGCTGGTGGTGTCGCGCCAGGGCGCCGGCGTGTTCGTGGCCCCGAAGGACCAGGCACGCGCGCTGGCCTTCGATCCCTCGGTGCTGCAATCGCTCGAGTCCGTGGTGCATGTCGTCGAGGTGCGCCGCGCCCTGGAGGGCGAGGTCGCAGCCCTGGCCGCCCAGCGCATCACGCCGGCCAAGGCTCGCGCTCTGCGAGAGGCGCTGCGGCGGCTTGATGCAGCGGTCGCTGCGGGGTCTGACGGCGTCGAGGAAGACCTCGCCTTCCACCGCAGCATCGCCCAGGCCACGGACAACCCGCAGTTCGAGCGCTTGCTCGCCTTCCTCGAGCAATACCAGCGCGGCGCCATGCGCGTGACCCGGACCAACGAATCCATGCACGGCACCTTCATGCGCGCCGTCAACCGCGAACACGAGGCCATCGCACGCGCCGTCATCGCGGGCGATGCCCCTGCCGCACGCCGCGCCGCGGTCCGCCATATGGTCAATGCCGCCGTGCGCATCGAGGGGCTGGATGCCCCCGCGCGGCGCACGCTCGAGGGGCTGCTCTCGCCCGCTGCCTTCTGAAAGCTCGCCAGAACATGAACACGCACACACCTTCCGCACTCGGCATCGTCGGCCTGGGCTCCATGGGCCTGGGCGCGGCCCGCTCCGCCCTGCGGCGCGGCATCACCACCTGGGGCTGCGACACCCGTGCCGAGGTGCGCAACGCCTTCGCCCAGGATGGCGGCCGCGCCGTTGAACGCCCCGCCGACCTCGGCCCGCATTGCCGTGTGGTGGTGGTGCTGGTGGTCAATGCGGCGCAGACCGAGGACGTGCTCTTTGGCGAACACGGGCTGGCTGCATCCATGGCCCCCGGCTCCGTCATCGTGTGCTCGGCGACAGTCGATCCGGCCATCGTGCCGGGCTGGGCCGAGCGCCTGGCCAGGCACGGTCTGCTCCTGATCGACGGCCCCGTCTCCGGCGGCGCGCGCAAGGCCGAGGCCGGGGAAATGACGGTGATGGCCTCGGGCGAGCCGCGCGCCTTCGAAGCCGGCCTGGACCTGCTGCAAGCCTGCGCGGGCAAGGTCTACCGCCTGGGGGACCGGCCCGGCATCGGCTCCACCGTCAAGATGGTGAACCAGCACCTGGCGGGCGTGCACATCGCCACCGCCTGCGAGGCCCTGGCCCTGGGCATGCGCGCAGGCGCCGACCCCGCGCAGTTGTACGAGGTGATCTGCAACTCCGCCGGCATGAGCTGGATGTTCCAGAACCGCGTGCCCCACATCCTGGAGGGCGACTACACGCCCCTGTCCGCGGTGAACATCTTCGTGAAGGACCTGGGCATCGTGCTGGATGCCGCGCGCAAGCTGGCTTTCCCCCTGCCCCTGGCCGCAGCGGCCCACCAGCTCTATCTGGCGACCGCCGCCATGGGTCACGGCGCCGAAGATGATTCGGCGGTCGTGAAGTACTACGCCGCCCTCGCCGGCCTCGAGCTGCCGGCGGGCAAGAAGGAAGCGCCGTGATCCTGGGCGTCATCGCCGACGACTTCACCGGCGCCACCGACGTGGCCGGCATGCTGGTGGGCGCGGGCATGCGCACCGTGCAGGTGATCGGCGTGCCGCAGGGTCCGATGCCCGAGGCTGATGCGGTGGTGGTGGCGCTCAAATCACGCACCTGCCCGCCCGCCGAGGCGGTGGCCCAGAGCCTGGAGGCCCTGCGCGCCCTGCAGGCCGCGGGGGCTCGCCAGATCTATTTCAAGTACTGCTCCACGTTCGACTCCACGCCGCAGGGCAACATCGGCCCGGTGGCCGACGCCTTGATGGACGCCCTGGGCGCGGACATGGCCATCGCCTGCCCCGCCTTCCCGGACAACGGCCGCACCGTGTTTCGCGGCCACCTGTTCGTGGGCGACGTGCTGCTGTCCGACTCGGGCATGCGCGATCACCCGCTCACGCCCATGACCGATGCCAACCTGGTGCGCGTGCTGCAAGCGCAGACGCGCCGGCGCGTGGGCCTGGTCGCCCAGCCCGCGGTGAGCCGCGGGCCCGAGGCCGTGCGCGAGCAGCTGCAGGCCCTGCGCGCGCAGGGTCTGGGCCTGGCCGTGGCCGATGCCGTGGCCAACCAGGACCTGCTGACGCTGGGCGAGGCCTGCGCGGACATGCCGCTGATCACCGCCGGATCGGGCGTGGCCCTGGGCCTGCCACCGGCCTACGCGCGGCGCGGGTGGCTCGTGCCGGACGCAGGCTCTGCGCAGTTGACGCCCGCGCAGGGTCCGGCCGCCTTGCTCGCGGGCTCGTGCTCGCAGGCCACGCAGGGCCAGGTGGCGAACTGGATCGACGCGGGCCACGTGGCCCTGCGCCTGGATCCGGTCACGCTGGCCGCAGACCCCCGACACCTGGACACGCTCCAGGCGCAGGCCCTGGCTGCCCTGTCACGCGGACCGGTGCTGGTCTACGCCACGGCCGACGCCGCCAGCGTCAAGGGCGTGCAGGAGCGACTGGGGACCGCCGCTGCGGGTGAACTGGTCGAACACGCGATGGCCTCGCTCGCGCAGGCCCTGGCGCAGGCCGGCGTGCGCCGCCTCGTCGTCGCTGGCGGCGAGACCTCTGGCGCGGTGACGCAGGCGCTGGGGCAAAGCCAGCTTCGCATCGGCGCTCCCATCTGCCCGGGCGTCCCCTGGACCCAGGGGGCCTGGCAGGGCGAGCCAATGTGGCTGGCCCTGAAGTCCGGCAATTTCGGCGGCCCCGATTTCTTCGCGCAGGCGCTGCGCGGGGCGGGGGTGAACCTGTGAGCGTGACCGCCTTCCCCGCGAATCAGCGCCACCTGCGCGAGGAGATCTGCCGCGTGGGCCGGTCCCTGTTCGAGCGCGGCCTCGTGCATTCCACCGCCGGCAACATCAGCGTGCGCCTGCCCGAAGGCGCGGGCTTCCTGATCACGCCCACCGACGCCTGCCTGGGCTTTCTCGACCCGGCCCGCCTGGCCTGGGTCGGCGCCGACGGCACGCCGCTGGGGGGAGACCGCGCCTCTAAGACCCTCACCCTCCACCGGCGCATCTATGACCACGCGGCGGGCGCCGGCTGCGTGCTGCACACCCACTCCACCCACCTCGTCGCGCTGACCCTGCGCGGGGCGTGGAGGCCGGACAGCATCCTGCCCCCGATCACGCCCTACCAGGTGATGAAGGCAGGCCGCATTCCGCTGGTCCCCTACCTGCGCCCCGGCGACCCGCGCATGGCCGATGCGGTGCAGGCCCTGCTGCAGCAGGCGCCGGTGCGCGGCGTGATGCACGAACGCCTGGGCCCCACCGTCTGGGCGGCGGATCCGGCAGCGGCGATGGCCCTGCTCGAAGAACTGGAGGAGACCGCGCGCCTGTGGCTCATGACCGAGCCCCGGCCCGCGCCACTTTCCCCCGAACAACTCGCCGAACTGGCCAGCGCCTTCGGCACCCCCTGGTAAGCCGACACCCCATGCCCCGATTCGCCGCCAACCTGTCCATGCTGTACACCGAGGTGCCCTTCCTCGATCGCTTCGCCGCCGCGGCGGCCGACGGCTTCGAGGCAGTGGAATACCTCTTTCCCTACGAGCACCCGCCCGAAGAGATCGCCGCACGCCTGCAGGCGCAGGGCCTGGTGCAGGCGCTGTTCAACCTGCCCCCGGGCGACTGGGCGGCCGGCGAGCGCGGCATGGCCTGCCACCCGGGCCGCGAGGCGCAGTTCGCCCAGAGCGTGCAGCAGGCCCTGCCCTACGCCCTGGCCACCGGCTGCCGCCACCTGCACGCCATGGCCGGCCTGCTGCCCGCCGGCGTCGATCCCGCGCAGGCGCGCACCACCTACGTGGCCAACCTGCGGGCAGCGTCGCGGGCCCTGGCGCCCCATGGCATCACCCTGCTGATCGAACCGATCAACACCCGCAACATGCCGGGGTATTTCCTGAACTTCCAGCAGCAGGCCCACGATGTGGTGGCCGACGTGGGCGAGGCCAACCTGAAGGTGCAGATGGACTTCTACCACTGCCAGGTGATGGAAGGCGACCTGGCCCGCCGCCTGGAAAAGCACATCGCGGGGGTGGGGCATGTGCAGATCGCCGGTGTCCCCGACCGCCATGAGCCAGACTCCGGCGAGGTGGCCTACGGCTACCTGTTGGACCGGCTCGACGCCCTGGGCTACCGGGGGTGGGTCGGATGCGAGTACATTCCGGCGGGCCGTACCTCGGCGGGGCTGGGGTGGCTGCACGATTACCGGCGCACGAAGAAGGCGTGAAACGAGTTTGACAACCCGGGCCGCTGGCGGCCCATTTTCAAAACCTGAAGGAGACAGACCATGAACATTTCCCGTCGTTTGACCAGCGTAGGCCTGGCCTGCTGCATGGCCGCCGGCCTGGCCGGCTTTGGCGCCACGGCGCAAGCCCAGACCGCCATGCGGATCAACATCTCGGTGGCCAAGGACTCGCACCAGGGCGTGGGCATCGACACCTTCGCCGCCGAGGTCGAGAAGCGCACCGGCGGCCGGATCAAGGTGCAGACCTTCTACTCGGGCGCGCTGGGCGCCGAGCGCGAGTCCATCGAGGCGGTGCAACTGGGCACCCACGAACTGACCTTCACCTCCACCGGCCCGGTCCCCAACTTCGTGCCCGAAGCCCGCATCCTGGACATCCCCTTCCTGTTCCGCGACAAGGCGCATGCCCGCGCGGTGCTCGACGGCGCCATCGGCCAGGAGATGCTCGCCAAGTTCGAAGCCAAGGGCTTCAAGGCCCTGGCCTGGGGCGAAAACGGCGTGCGTCACATGACGAACAACAAGCGCTCGGTCAGCGCCCCCGACGACCTCAAGGGCCTGAAGATGCGCACCATGGAAAACCCGGTGCACGTGGCCGCCTACAAGGGCCTGGGCATCGTCACCACCCCCATGGCCTTCACCGAAGTCTTCACCGCCCTGCAGCAAGGCACCGTGGACGGCCAGGAAAACCCGCTGTCGGTGATCATGGCCGCCAAGTTCGAGCAGGTGCAAAAGCACCTCACGCTCACCGGCCACGTCTACTCGCCGGCCATCTTCCTGATGAACAAGGCCGCCTTCGACAAGCTCAGCGCCGCCGACAAGACCGTCTTCCTGGAAGCCGCCAAGGTCGCCGTCAAGGCCAACCGCGACCGCGTGGACGCCGACGACGCGCGCGGCGTGCAGGAACTGCGCGCCAAGGGCATGCAGGTGGTCGAGAACGTCGACAAGGCTCGCTTCATCAAGCAGCTCGAGCCGGTGAACGCCGAATTCGAGAAGCAGTTCGGCAAGGCCAACATCGACCGTATCCGCAACGTCCGCTAAGGTACCCCGCGCAGGTACGCCGGCCTGGCCGGCGCACCTGTGCGCTCCTCCAACGGAATCTGGCCGCCGCGGCCTGCGCCCCATGAAAACAAACTTCCTCCGCTTCGAACGGACAGCCACCCAGCTGGCCATGGCGATCGCCTGCCTGATGATGGCCGTCGCCAGCGCGCTGGGCATGTTCCAGATCATCACCCGCTTCATCCTGGAGTCGCCTGCGGAATGGACCGAGGTCCTGATCCGATTCAGCCTGATCTGGATGGTGTTCCTCGGCATTCCCGCCGCTTTCCGGGAGGGCGCGATGATCAGCGTGGATGTTCTGTATCGCTGGGGATCGCCTGGCACCAAACGCGTTCTTGACTGGGTGGTGAGCCTGGCCTCCCTGACCCTGGTCGCCGTGATCATCTGGTGGGGCTGGGACTACGCCCAGCGAGGCAAGGTGCAGTCCATGATCGGCCTGGAGGATGTCTCCATGTTCTGGGCTTATCTGGCCATGCCGGTGGGCGGCGTCTTCTGCGTGCTGTCCATCCTGGGATTCCTCATCGACCCCCGTCGCAACGAACTGGAGACCCAGCAATGAGCGTCACCATGCTCGTGACCATGATGGTGTGCTTCGCGCTCACCATCTCCGTGGCCGTCTCGATCGGCCTGTCTGCCATCCTGGGCATCCAGCTGGGCAACGTGAACATGCTGATCTCCGTCAAGGAGATCTTCAGTTCCATCAACAAGTTTCCGCTCGCGGCGATTCCCTTCTTCATCCTCGCGGGCAACCTCATGGAGACCGGCGGCATCTCGCGCCGCCTGGTCGAATTCGGCCGCAGCATCGTCGGCGGCGTGCAGGGCGGCCTGCCCATGACCGTGGTGCTGACCTGCATGATCTTCGCCGCCGTCTCGGGTTCGTCGGTGGCGACCACCTTCGCGATCGGTGCGATCCTGATCCCGGCCCTGATCCGCTATGGCTACCCCACGACCTATGCGGCGGCCCTGCAGGCCACGAGCGCGGAACTGGGCGTGATCATCCCGCCCTCGATCCCCATGATCCTGTACGGCGTGAGCGCCGAGGTCTCGATCGGCGAGCTGTTCATCGCCGGCTTCGGCCCGGGCATCTTCATCGGCCTGTCGCTGATGCTGTTCGTCTGGGGCTACTGCAAGTGGAAAGGCTGGGGCAAGAACGACGGCGAAGGACGCCTGCCTGTAGGCACCGCCACCTGGCAAGCGGGCTGGGCGCTCATGATGCCGGTGGTGATCCTGGGCGGTATCTATGGCGGCATCTTCACGCCCACCGAGGCGGCGGCGGTGTCCGTGTTCTACGCGCTGATCGTGGGTACTGTGATCTATCGAGAGATCGGCTTCAAGGACCTCTACACCATCCTGCGCAAGTCGGTGATCTCCAGCGCGGTGATCATGTTCATCATCGCCAACGCGGGCCTGTTCGCCTTCCTGCTCACGCGCGCCGGCGTGCCCGAGACCATCGGTCTGTGGCTGCAGGACGTCCTGAAGACGCCCGCGATGTTCCTGCTGGGGGTGAACGCCGCCCTGTTCCTGATCGGGATGTTCATCGAGACCAGCGCCGCGATCCTGGTGCTGGCGCCGATCCTGGCGCCGGTGGCGATCCGCTTCGGCATCGACCCGGTGCACTTCGGTCTGGTGATGGTGGTGAACCTCGCCCTGGGCATGATCACCCCGCCCTTCGGCGTGAACCTGTTCGCGGCGTGCACCGTGGCCCGGATCTCGGTGGACCGCATCATCAAGGACCTGGTGCCCTTCGTGCTGGTGATCCTGGCCTGCCTGATGGTCATCACCTACGTGCCCGGGATCTCCCTGGGGCTGCGTGACCTGGTGTACGGCCGCTGAGGGCTGACGGCCGGGGCCTGCGCGGACCCGGCCGGCCCCGGGATCCGCCTCAGTACTGCTTGTACGGCAGGAACTTCCCGGAGAGCACCACATTCACACGGTCGCCCTTGGGGTCGGGCTCGCGCTGGATGTCCATGCTGAAGTCGATCGCACTCATGATGCCGTCGCCGAATTCCTCGTGGATCAGTTCCTTGATGGTGGTGCCGTACACGCTGACGATTTCGTACCAGCGGTAGATCAGCGGATCGGTCGGCACCGGGGTGGGCAGCGAGCCCTTGTAGGGGACGATCTGCAGCCATTTCTGCTCCTCGGCGGTCAGGCCGAACAGCTTGCCCAGCGCCTTGGCCTGTGCGGGGGTGGCGGTCATCTGGCCCAGGCACAGGGCGGTGGTCCATTCCTTGGATTGGCCGACCTTCTTGGCGATGGCGGCCCAGCTCATGCCTTTGGCGACCTTGGTGCTGATGATCTTTTCGGTGACGGCGAGTCGGTTCATGAAGTCCTCTGGGAGATGATGGAAAGGAAAGCGGGGGTCAATGGGCCTTGGCCCGCGAGACCAGGAAGTCGACGATGTGGTTGCGCAGCTCGTAGTAGCCGTCCAGGTGGTGCAGTTGCGCCCGGGTCCGGCTGCGAGGCAGCGGGTTGGAGACCACCTCGGCAATCCCGCCCGGCTTGTACTGGCCCGCGACCTCCGAGCCATTGGTCATGAGCAGGATGCGGTCGGCCAGCAGGATGGCCTCGTCCACGTCGTGGGTGATCATGAAGACCGTCTGCTGAGTCTGGCCCACGATGGCCATGAGCTCGTCCTGGATGGTCCCACGCGTGAGGGCATCCAGCGCGCCGAAGGGCTCGTCCAGCAGCAGCATCTTGGGCTGGATGGAGAAGGCGCGGGCAATGCCCACCCGCTGCTTCATGCCGCCCGATAGCTGGCTGGGCTTCTTGTCGATGGCATGGCCCAGGCCCACCAGCGCCACGAACTTCTCCACGTGCGCGTTCAGGTCGGCGCGGCGCATGTCCGGCCAGCGTGACTTGACAGCGAACTCGATGTTCTGGCGCACGGTGAGCCAGGGCATGAGAGCGTGCCCCTGGAACACCACGCCCCGCGAGAGGCTGGGACCGGCGATCTCGCGGCCGTCCATGAAGGCATGCCCGCTGCTGGCCGTGTCCAGCCCCGCCAGCACGTTCAGGATGGTGGTCTTGCCGCAGCCGCTGTGGCCGATGATGCAGACGAACTCCCCCTTGGCGATCTCGAAGGACACGTCGGCGAACACCGGCTTGTCCGCCTGGTAGGCCTTGGCGAGCTTTTCGACCTGCAGGAATCCGGTCATGAGGCGTGCCTCTTGGGGGGCCAGGGAAAGCGGGGCAGACAGCTGGGGGTCGTTCACGCGCGATTCACTCCACATAGGTCACTCCCTTCTGCGCCTGGGCGAAGAGCAGGTCCAGCAGCATCCCCACCACGCCAATTACCAGCACCGCGAAGATCACATTGGTCAGCGACAGGTTGTTCCACTCGTTCCAGACGAAGTAGCCGATGCCCGTGCCGCCCACCAGCATTTCAGCGGCCACGATCACCAGCCAGGCGATGCCCATGCTGATACGCATGCCGGTCAGGATGGTGGGCGCCGCCGCCGGCAGGATCACCCGCAGGGCCTTGCGCAGTGGGGCCACTTCCAGCGTGCTGGCCACATGGAGCCAATCGCGCTTGACCGACGCCACGCCAAAGGCGGTGTTGATCAACATCGGCCACACCGAGCAGATGAAGATCACGAAGATGCCGCTCACGCTGCTGTCCTTGAGCGTGTACAGGGCCAAGGGCATCCACGCCAGCGGGCTGATGGGCTTGAGCACCTGGATGAAGGGGTTGAAGGCCTTCTGCATCAGGGGCGACATGCCGATCAGGAAACCCAGGGGAATCGCCACCGCCATGGCCAGGAAGAAACCCAGGGCCACGCGCGCCAGCGAGTGGGCCAGCTGGATGCCGATGCCCTTGTCGTTGGGGCCCTTGTCGTAGAAGGGATCCGACAGGTGCTTCCAGGTGGTGCGCGCCACCTCCAGGGGGGGCGGGAAGCCGGCGGCCTTGGTCGCCCCCGGGTCCTTGCCCATCATCTTGGCGTACTCGATCTCCTCGGCGGACATCGCGGCGCTGCCCGCTGGGCCCGCGGGTGTGTTCGTGCCCAGTTGCCAGGCCCCCAGGAATACGCACAGCAGCAGCAACGACACCAGCGCGGCGCGCAGGTTCAGGGAGGAGGTCTTCATGGCGTCGCGCTCAGGTCTTGCGGATGGCGAAGCTGTCTAGGTATTCCTGCGGCTTGGCCGGATCGAACACCTTGCCCATGATGGTGTGCTTGGTGTAGCCGGTGCCGGCCGGCAGCGGCATGTCCAGGTCCTTCATGTGCTTGCGGGCGTCGGTGAGCAGGAAGACCTTCTCGGCAATCTGCTTGTAGTCGACGTTGCCCTTGATGTAGCCCCAGCGCTGCATCTGGGTGAGCATCCACACCGCCATGCTTTGCCAGGGCATCGGGTCGAAGTCGGCGCGGTCCGGCACGGTTTGAACCTTGCCCAGGCCGTCGGCGAACTTGCCGGTCAGCACCTGGGCCAGCACCGTCTCAGGCTGGTTCAGGTAGGCCTGCGGGGCGATCACCTTGGCGATCAGTTCACGGTTCTTGGGCTGGCGCGCCATGGCCGCCGCGGTCAGCACCGAGCGGAACAGCGCGGCGAAGGTGTTGGGGTTCTGGCGAATGAACTCCGCGCTGGTGCCGAAGGCGCAGCAAGGGTGGCCGTTCCAGAGCTCCTTGGTCAGGAGGTGGATGAATCCCACTTCCTCGAACACGGCGCGCTGGTTGAACGGATCGGGACCGAGGAAGCCGTCGATGTTGCCGGCGCGCAGGTTGGCCACCATCTCCGGCGGCGGCACCACGCGGATCTGGATGTCGGTGTCGGGGTTCA